>Ga0070670_100000909_pt1 | contig 23291 bp, 19 predicted proteins | sample KBSS63metaG_FD_64665 | JGI IMG/M metagenome (GOLD analysis project Ga0070670, IMG submission 64665) | Switchgrass rhizosphere microbial communities from Kellogg Biological Station, Michigan, USA - KBS S6-3 metaG | ecosystem: Host-associated > Plants > Roots > Rhizosphere > Soil ... | reverse complement strand
CTTCTTCACGATCGAGTTGAAGTCGGCGTACAGCTCCTCCACGATGCCGCTCACCTGCGACCCGACCTCGACCGTGGCCTGGGCCTCGAGGGTGCCGGTCGCCTGCACCGCCTGCACGACGTCGCCGCGGCTGACCGGCGCCGTCCGGACTTCGGGCTCCTTGGTGTTCTTCCGCATGTAGTAGGCGCCGAGGCCGGCGCCCACGCCCGCAAGCACGATGATGATGACGATAAGTTTTTTCATGTCTCTGTCTTCCGGCTACGAGTGCTTCGGGAGCCCCGAGCGCAGTCCTTTCCAGCCCTCTTCGAACAGCGTGTAAACGGTGGGAACGAACACCAGCGTGATGAGCGTTGACGCCGCGAGGCCGCCGATGACCACGCGGGCGAGCGGCGCTTGCAGCTCCGCGCCTTCGCCGATCCCGAGCGACATCGGCACGAGGCCGAGGATGGTCGCGAGCGTCGTCATCAGGATTGGCCGCAGACGGGTCCGCCCAGCCGTTGCCACGGCGGTCCTCAGCTCCATGCCGTCGCGCCGGCGCAGGATGTTGGTGTAGTCGACGAGGAGGATCGCGTTGCTGACCACGATACCCGCGAGCATGATGACGCCGATGTAGGCCTGCAGGCTGAACGTAGTGCCGGTCAGTTTCAGCGCCGCCACGACCCCGATGGCGGCGAGCGGCACCGAGAACATGATGATGAACGGATCGCGCAGGGATTCGTACTGCGACGCCATAACCGCATAGACCAAGAGGATCGCGAGGATCAGCACGCCCTGCAGCTGCTTGAACGCCTGCGCCTGCTGCTCGACTTCCGAACCGAAACCGACTTTGAAGTCCGGCGAGGTGCGGATCTCGCCCAGCCTGGCGTTCACGGCCGAGACCGCGTCGCTGAGCGGCACTTGGGGTTCGGCCGACACGCGCAGGATGCGCTCCTGGTTCTTGCGCTGAATTTCCGTCGGGCCGGTCTGCTGTCTGACGCCGACGACGTTCTTCGCCTGCAGCACCTGCCCCTGCGGCGTGTTGATCAGGAGGTCGTTGATGTCCTCTACGCGCTGACGGTCCTCTTCGCGCAGCCGCACGACGATCGGATACTCGTTGCCGCCCTGGCGGAAGAACGCGGCCTGCGTGCCGCCGACGCTGGTACGGATGCTGCTCGCGACGTTATTGACGGTCAGACCAAGCACGGCCGCCTTCGGGCGATCGATCAGCAGCGCGAGCTCCGGGCGCCCGTCGTCGCGGCCGATGCGCGCGTTACGGATCTCGGGGAGCCCGTCCATGACGCTCTTCGTGGTGGTCGCGAGCCGCTGTGCTTCCGCGAGATCGTCACCGCGGATTTCCACCGACAGCCGGCTGTCGCCCTGGCCGCCGCTGAGCAGCCGCGTCATCTGCTGGTTGCCGCCCGAGGCGCGCGTCTGGATGATGACGCCCGGTATGACCCCGGTCAGCTGACGGTTGAGCGCCGTCGCAATCTCTTCGCTCGAGCGCTGGCGCTGATCCTTCGGCACGAGCCGGATCTGCGCCTGGGTGCGATTCGCCGATCCGCCCCCCGGGCCGCCGCCAGAGCCGGCGTTGGTGATGACCGTGTCGGCTTCCTTGACGTACTCGGGGATCAGCGATTCCAGGCGCTGCGCCACTTCCTGTGCGCGCTCGATCCGCGTGCCCACGGGCAGTTCGGCATTGACGGTGACCTCGCCTTCGTCGGTGGCCGGCATCAACTCGAAGCCGATCGTCGGCAGGATGATGAACGCCAGCATGACGAGCGTCACGCCGACGCCGATCACGGTGGGACGGTGATGGAGCGCGCGGCCGATCAGCTGGCTGTAGGCATTGTCCATCCCGTTGAGGAACCGTTCGCTCGCCGTGTAAAGCCGCCCCCCCAGCCCGGTGCGCTGCTCGATCGGCGGCGGCAGCTTCAAGAGCCGGGAGCACAAAACCGGGACGACGGTCACGGCGACGAAGAGCGACATCGTCAAGGAAAACATCACGACGATGGACAGCTGCTTGAACAGAATGCTCGAGACCCCGGTCAGGAAGAGCAGGGGCACGAACACCGCGATGTGCGTGAGCGTTGAGGCCAGGATCGCCGACCACACCTCTTCGGAGCCGTCAATCGCCGCCTGCATGCGGTCCTTCCCGTGCTCCATATGCCGGAACGTGTTCTCGAGCACGACGATCGACGCGTCGACGATCATCCCGACGCCAAGCGCCAGCCCGCCGAAGGTCATGGTGTTGAGCGTGTATCCGGCGAAATAGAGCAGGGCGAAGGTGCCGATGATGGAAATCGGGATCGAGGTACAGATGATGACCGTCGACCGGACGTTGCGCAGGAACAGGAAGATAATCGCGATGACCAGCACCGCGCCGAGAATAGCCGCTTCCTTGACCGCCGAAATCGAGCGCTTGATGAAGATTGAACTGTCGTCGAGCACCGACATCCGGATCGCTGGCATCTCCCGGTTGATGCGCTCGATCTCGGCGCGCACGGCGTCGGCGATTTCGACGGTGTTCTGGCCCGACTGTTTCGTGACGCGCATCCGGATACCGGGACGGCCGTTGATCCGCGTAAACGCGCGAAGATCCTCGGTGGAGTCCTTCACCGCGGCGATGTCCTTCATGTAGACGGGCACGCCCTGGCGGGTCATGACGACCATCTCGCGAATCTGATCGAGGTTCTCGAACTGGCCCTGGCTGCGCACGAGGTAGGTGATGTCGCCTTCGTCGATCTCGCCAACCGGCGTGTTCTGATTCTCGCTGCGCAGGAGGTTGATGACGCGGTCGACCGGCAGGTCGAGCGCGCGAATCTTCTCTTTCGAAAGCTCGACGTGGATCTGCCGTCGCAGCCCTCCTTCGGCACCGACGGAGGCCACGCCCGGGACGCGCTCGAGCCGCGGCGACAGGTCGTGTTCCGCCATCTCGCGCAGCGTGACGCGATCGAAATCGCCTTCGAGGCCGACGCCCATGATCGGCGTCGCGTTGGCGTCGAACTTGAACATGATCGGCGCGTCCGCTTCCTGCGGCAGCCGCCCCCGCACGCGGTCGAGGCGGTTACGCACGTCGTCCGCGGCTTCGTTGAGGTCCATGCCCCACGCGAAGTTCAGCGTGACGCGGCTGGAGCCTTCAGCGGATGTCGATTCGAGGCGCTCGAGGCCGGCCACGGCGCTCATCGCCTGCTCGATCGGACGCGTGATCAGTTCCTCGATCTCCAGTGGACCGACGCCGGCGTAGCCGACGCGCACGGTGATGCTCGGATACGTCACGTCGGGCATCAGGTCGACCGGTAACCGCATCAGCGAGAGGAGTCCCAGCAGCATGATCACGCCCGAGAGCATGAACATGGTGATGGGCCGATGAATCGCCAGCCGCGGAATGCTCATCGGGTGCTCCCGGTCTGCGGGCCGCCGGCGCTGCCGCCGCGCCGCCGTCCGCCCCCGCCGTCATTTGCGGACATCACGCGATCGCCGTCCTTCAGCGCCCCGGCGCCGACGGTGATTACCCGCGTCCCGTCCTTGATGCCCGAGACGATCTCGACGTTATCGCCGTCGTGGATGCCAACGTCGACCGGCGTGAACTTCGCGGTCATCGCAGGTGGGCCACCCGCGTTTGCGCCGCCGGCGGCAGGGGCGTTGCCTCCCGTGCCCTGGGCGTGCGGCGGATCCGTGGTGCTGCGCCCTTCGCCAGGAATCGCCAGGAACACACCTGGCTTCCCGGCCACGTTCACCACCGCGTTGTTCGGCACGGTGACCGCATCCGGACGCATCGATACCGTCAGCTGCACACGTGCATACATGCCCGGCTTCAAACGATAGCCAGGATTCGGAACCTCGATCTCCATCTCCGCCGTGCGCGTTGCGGGATCGAACACCGGCGCGACGCGGCTGACGCGACCCGAGAACTGCTCGCCGGGGAAGGCATCGACTTCGACGGCTCCCTGCGTCCCGACCGTCACGCGCTTGAGGTCCTTCTCCACGAGGTTCGCGACCATCCGGACCGTGCGGATGTCGACGACCGAGGCGACCGGCACGTTTGGACTGACGGTCGCCCCCGCGTCGAGGAAACGCTTGCCGATGAATCCGTCGACCGGCGACGCAATGATCGTGTTACCGAGGTTGATCCTCAGCTCCTCCAGCCGCGCCTTCGCCTGATCGAACTGCGCGTGCGCGAGATCGAGTTGCGCGATCGCCGCCTGGTGGCGGGCGTCGGTGTCGTCGAACGTCTGCTTCGGCAGCAGCTGACGTTCGAGCAGGCTGCGATTCCGTTCGAGGTTCACCTCCGCGAGCTTTTTGTCCGCCTCCCGCTGACGGATCGTCGCTTCGGCAACCTTGTAGGCGGCTTCCGCCTGCCGCACCTGCTCCTGAATCTCGCGATCCTCGACCTTGGCGATCGTCTGGCCTTTGCGGACCGGGTCGCCGAGCTGCACGTTCACCGTGGCCAGCCGGCCGTTGATTTTGGGTACCGCTTGCACCGTCGCCGCGCCAATCAGGTTGCCGACGACGAGCACGCGCTCGGAGAGTTGTGCGCGCTTCGCGGTGGCGAACTCCACCGGCATCGGCGGCCGTCCGCCGCGGCCGCCGGCCCGTCCGCCACCGCCGGAGCTGCCTGCCGTCGCAGCGCTGCCCGCGTCCCCGCTGTTGTCCCCTCGTCCATAAACGAGGAAGCCAGCAAGGCCGAGGATTGCGACGACGACGATCACAACTGCTTTGCGCATACGCTTCTCTACAAATACCCCTTGAGCCCTGAGCCTTAAGCCTTGAGCCTTAAGCCTTGAGCCTTAAGCCCTGAGCCTTAAGCCCTGAGCCTTACTGTCCGCCGCCGCCGGTCGTGTTGGCGCCGCCCGCACCGGTCGCCGCGCTGACCGCGCGCGTGCCCACGGTCTGCACGGTCTCGAAGTTCACCAGCGCCTTGCGGTAGTTGAGTACGGCGCGCAGTTCGGCGTTGCGGGCGTCCGTGAAGTCGCGCTGAGCCTGCACCACCTCGTAGTTGGTCGCCATACCGACTTCCATCTTGCTCTGCGCCGCTTCGAGCCGCTTCAGCGCGAGCTCGCGGGCGGCCGACGTCGACTGCACGCTTTCCAGCGTCGCCTGGACGTTGAGCGCCGCGTTCGCGACGTCGGTGGCAATCTGCAGCTCCAGCGCCTTCAGGTTGGTCTTCGTCTGCTCGAGCGAGAGTTTCGTCCGGGCGACCGCTGCCTCCTGAGTGCTCTGGCCGATCGGGTAGGCGAACGCGAGGCCGAGCGTCCAGGTCGGCGCATCGAGCCCGCTGATGTTGCGGAGCGCATCGAAGTAGCCCGACGGGATGATCGAGGTCACCGCCCCGCCGGTCAACGAATCAACCGCGCCCGTTCGCTGCAGGTACGGTCCGCCGAGGCCGTTCAAGCCGTAATTCGCGGTCAGGTTCAGCTGCGGCTTCGTCGCGTCAACCTGATTCCGGAGGTTGATGTCGCTGATCTGCAGGTTGTTCTTCGACTGTTGCAGGTCGGTGCGCTGGCTGAGCGCGCGGGCCACGGCCGCTTCGAGGTTGATGGGCTCCGGCGCCGTCGGCGGACGGTCGACCGGATTGATCGATGAGGTCCACAGCGGATCGTCGGTGCCGCTCACGATCAGCCGCTTCAGGGCCAGCTCCGCGGTCCGGACGGCCGCCTGGGCATTCACCAGGTTGTTCCGTCGGGCCGCCGCCTCCGCCTGCGCCGAGACGACGTCGATCGGCGCCAACGTGCCGATCTCGACGCGCGCCTGGTTGTCCTGAATCAGCCGGTTGGCGAGGTCGAACGAGTTCTGCGTCGCGCCGACCGCTTCGATCGCGTAGACCAAATCCCAATACGCGTTGCGCACGTTCGCCTGGATCGTGGCCGTCGTGGAGCTCAACGAGATCAGGTCATTCTTCTGCGCGATGCGCGTTGTTTGGATCGAGGCCCGGGTCGCGTCGATTTTGAATCCGCGCCACAGCGGCTGCGTGTAGTTCGCGACGAGACCGGACTGAAACTGCGGGTTTCGGATGTTGACCGAGCTCGGGCTGTTGAAGCGGCTGTTGGTCCAGTTCAGGGTGTAATTGCCGCCCCCCTTCCAGACGTTCTGCGCCACGCCGGCCGACCAGGCTTCGCGGACGCTGGTGGTTGGCGCGGAAATACCCTGGGTCGTGACGCGCGGCAGGTCCGTCGCCTTGTTATTGCTGACGGTGGACGTGAGATTGACGCGATAGCTCGCCTCGAGGCCAGCCAGCGTGAAATCCTGCAGCTGCGGCGTCACCCGCGCGACCGAGATGTCGATGTTGCGCTCCATCGCGCGCGCGACCGCGTCTTCGATCGGCAGGTCGACACGCGGGCCGGGTGTCGTGAACGGGGCGCCTGGAGCTTGGACGGCCGCCGGCGTCTGCGGCGCGGCGCCGTTCTGCGCCTGCACCATGGCAATGAGATCCCTTACGTGTTGGGCGTTGGCGTCCTGCGCCGCAGCGGGGAACGCTGCAACGAGAACGAAGCCGGCGGCAGCCAGCGTGCGTGCGATCTTGCTCACGAAACCCTCCAGAGATTGAGTGCGAAAGAGAATGGCCTGCGATCAGCGGCCGGGGTTGTTGTTCTTACGTCGTTCGGCCTCGCGGCGTTCGAACATCGCATCGAGTTTGGTCCGCTGCTCGGGCGTCAGCAGTCGGTGCATACGGTATAGCATTACGGTCCGCTTGGTCGTCAGATTTGCACGCGCCTGTTCCGCCTGCGCGACCTGCTTGGCGACCACGGAGACGTCCGCGGTGCCTTCTTTGATCAGCTTGTTCCACGCTTCGTCAAGCTTGTCGAGCTCGTCCTTGGCCGCCCGGAGGCTCGGCAGCGTCTCCTGGAAAATCTCATCGATGTCCTTGGACTGCTTGTCCGAAATGCCGAGCTCGGCGCGAGTCTCCGGCGCCTTCCACCACGGCACCCGATGCTCGCCGCCTCGTCCGTCAGCGCCGCGGCCCTGCTGCGGCGGGGCCGCCGGTTTCGCCTGATCGGGTCTTGAGCCGGCCTGCTCGCAGATCATCGTTGCGGCAGAGGTTGGTGCGGCAAACACCAGCGTGGCTGCGAAAACCCAAGCGGTACGCCTCGTCATAAAACTTCGTTTCTCCGTGTAACGGTGACTGCGCGTATTACGACTCGGGCGGTGCGGTTGTTTACCCTCCATTGTGGAGCGCCTTGCCCGCGGCGGAGCCGTTGTCACACTTAAATCACTGATTAGCGGAGAGATCGGCGCTGGCAGTTCAATTGCAACTTCCAGCTTCCAGCTACCAGCTGCCGGCACCGGACGAAAGCTGCTGGTAGCTGGTAGCTGGAAGCTGGTAGCTGGAAGCTGGTAACTGGAAGCTGGTAACTGGAAGCTGGTAACTGGAAGCTACCAGCCGAAACGGAGCGTGCGTCGTGCGAATCGCGATGGTGGCGTGGTTGACATTGGCTCTAATCCTGGTGGCGCTCAGCGTTGGGCGCGCCTTCGACCGTGATGAAACGATCCTCACGGTCAAGGTCTCGTCGGCGGATCACGAGACCGAAGAAGGGTATTTCTCGCTCGGCGACAACGCGACGGTCATGGTGAAACCCGGCAGCGACCTGTATCGCTTTCTTTCTCGCCAGCGCGGACACAAGGTGAAGATCGTTCTGCAGGAGGACAGCGGACCGGAGCTGTCGCGGCTCGCCAGATAGGCAGAATCCGGCATTGCCAAGATTGCCACCATCGTCGTAATTGGATTCCCCAATTCAGCGAAACGAAATTCTGGCAATTCCTGCGATTATGGCAATTCCGGCGATTCCCTCGATTCTGCGAAGCGTTCGAGCTTCCTGATCACTTCTCCGACGATGTTGTTCGGCGTCGAGGCGCCGGCGGTGAGACCGACGGCGACCGGACCGACGGCGGAGAGCCACCCGCGCGTCACCGCTTCCGGGCCGGACGTTGTCGACGGCGGCCCGACGGGGCGGTGCCGCACTTCATCGACGGAAACCAGACAGGCCGGATCCGCGATGTGATACGTGCGCACGCGCTCGGCACAGATGCGCGCGAGATTACAGGTGTTGCTGCTGTTGTACCCCCCGACCACGATCATCAGATCCAGCGGCTGCGCATCGAGCAGCGCGATGACCGCGTCCTGGCGCTCCTGGGTCGCGCTGCAAATCGTATCGAACGCGCGAAAGCGTGTCGCCAGCTCTGCTTCGCCGTGGCGATCGCGCATCGCCTCGCGGAACATCTCCCCGATCTCGAGCGACTCCGACATCAGCATCGTCGTCTGATTCGCGCATCCGATCCGCGCCAGGTCGCGATCCGGATCGAAACCGGGTGATACCGCGCCGGCGAAGCGTTGCAGGAATCCGTCGCGGTCTCCTCCGGCGCGTATGTAGGTGCACACCGTGGCGGCCTCGCCGCGATCGAGCACGACGAGGTAGCGCCCTTGGGGGTACTTGAGCGCCTGCGACGCGGTCGCGCGCGTCTCCTCGTGTTTCACCTTGCCGTGAATGACCGAGGTGAACCCCTCCTGCGCGTAGCGCACCACGTTCTTCCAGACATTGAGGACGGAACCGCATGTGGTGTCGACGAGCGTGCAGCCCCGGTTCGAAAGCCGCGCCATGTCCGAGACCGTGACCCCGAACGCCGGCAGGATCACGACATCCTCCGGGCCGAGCGCATCCGGCCGCTCGCCCGGATCCGAGAGAAACCGGATACCGGCCGCGCGCAGCTGATCGTTGACGTGCGGATTGTGAATGATCTCCCCGGTCAGGAACACGTTGCGGCCGGGGAAGCGCCGGCGCGCCTGGTAGGCGTAATCGACGGCGCGATCGACGCCATAGCAGAACCCGAATTCGCGCGCCAGATGCACGGTGAGACGCCCCGCGCGGTGGACGAAATCGTTCGCACGAACACCATCGACGGTCGCGCTATGGTACGCGGCGGCGAGCTCCCCGGCGACGGCCTCTTTCATGTCGAGGCCTTTGCGGAAGATTAGAGGCTGAGACGCGCTCACCAACTTACCTGGATTGGTCGCCCGCGCGCGGGGTGAACGCGTCGAGCGCACGCAGCTCTGCCGGAGCACGCGAAATGGAGGCGTCCAGCTCCGAGAGAAACACCTCGTCGCGGCCGCTGGAAATGGGCAGCGGCGCGGCAGAAGCTGTTGTCACCGGCGCTGCAGTCTTCGTGAGACGTGCGTCGATCCGGGCGTTCGGCGTCAGTGAGTGACGCAGATCGATCAGTTGGCCAACGCCGACGCCGACAATCAGCCCTGCCGCCAAGCCTGCGGCTACCCATCGCGACGCATTCGACGAGCGCGAGGTGAGTGGCTGGGTGAACGTTGGAAACGCGATCACGCGCGCCGGCCGCTCCGCGGCCTCCAGCCGCCGGAAGATCTGCGCGTTCTGCGCCGCGAGGCGCTCTGCGGAGAAATGCTCGTCGGCCTCGGACACCGCATCGACGCGCATCGTAACCAGGAGGGATCCCAGTTCGGCGAACCGGTGGCGGCAGGCCGGGCAGCGCTCGAGATGCGGGTGCACGGCGGCCTTGGCGGCGAGCGTCGCATCGGTCCAGAGCGAGACTAGAGCAGCTTCGTCGAGATGAGCGCTCATTCTCAACCGGTTAATGATTGACACGTTGTTTCTCCACGGTCATCCCGCTCACGGTCCCTTCCGCCAGGAGCGCGCGCAGCTTGCGAATGGCGCGGAACAGATGCACGCGCACCGTCGACTCGTTCAGCCCGGTCAGCGCGCTGACCTCGCGCGACGTGCAGCCTTCGTAGTGACTCAGCATGAACACCGAGCGCTGACGTTCCGGAAGCCGCGCCAGCGCTCGCGCCAGTGTCTCTCGGCGCTCCCGCGACAACAGCTGCTCTTCGGGCGACGGGCCGCCGCCTGCTACGCGTTCACCGAAGTCCCGCTCTCCGGTCGGGCCGTCGGGCATCGGCGCCACCCATTTCTCGCGGCGGGTACGCGCCTTGATGCGGTCGAGGCATCCATTGATCAGGATGCGCGTGAACCACACCTCGAACGGCAGCTCTTCTCGAAACGAATTAAGGTGCTGATACGCCTTCACGAACGCATCTTGCACGGCTTCGTCGGCTTCGGCGGCATCGCGCAGGTAGTGAAAGGCGATGCGCGAAGCGCGCCGCTGGTGCCTGCCCACCAGTTCTGAATACCGCTCCCGGGCTTCGGCATGGCGGCCATCCGCCTGCATCGCCTTGACGGCCGATGCGGCGGCGCTGTCCGCTTCGCGGCCATGAAGACCGGCTGCCTGAGCTCCTGTCATGATTACGCCACAGATTGCCGGAACGTTTACGCTTCGCTGGGGATCCGGCTGCAGGGCCGCAGGATCGTTCCTTATTATATTGCGGGCGGCGCGCGCCCCCTAACGTGCCGGGCGACGGAGGGTAACGATCTTCGTACCCGGGAAGTAGGTCTGGAGGATGGTGGATAGCTTCTGTCCGGCTCGGATTCGGGCGAGCGCCCCTGCCTGGCAGAGCCCGACGCCATGTCCGAAGCCGCGCCCTTCGAAGACGAACGTCTGACCGAGCGGGGCGACGTCGAACCGGGTGCTTCGAATCGATCTGGCGCCAAAGGCCGCTGACAACACTTCGCGGACTTCTTCACCGCGAACGATTCGCTCCGACGCTCCATGCAGCGCGATCCGCTCGATGCGGCCGGCGCCGTCGCGCTCCATCACCTGCAGCCCCTCGAGGCGCACCCCAACCCGGGTGCGCGGGTCGGCGTTCAGCGCGCGCAAAACGGCGGTGCGTGTCGCTTCGTACTTCCACGCCGAATGTGCGCGCTCCGCAGGGCCGTCGTCGAGGATCGATGTGAGGTAGGGTCGGCCTACGCCGCCCCACACGTCGTCGGCGCGACTCGTACGTCCGCCGCAGTCGGCGTGGAACACCGCCGAGGCTGCCGCACCGGCGTACCACAACACACGACCCGCGGTCTGCTGGACGGCACCCTTCGATTGCGCCGCCCATCGTGAGGTCTGCAGGCGCGACGGGTCATAAAGCTGACAGTGGGTGGTGGAGCAGAGGTCGAAGCCGTCCGCGCCGTGTCGCCCGAGCTGCGCCAGCGCGTACGTGCGGGCGATGATCGCCTGAACTTCGAGCATCCGCTCGACCGTTGCCGCATCTCCTGCCGGCGGAGCGAACTCGGACAGCGCCGTCGCCTGAACGTACTCTTCGAACGGCACTTTGCGAATCGTGACCCGGTTGCCCTCCTTCGCGCCGATGCGAATGTGGGCTGGGAGTTGCGGTGCGCCGGAAGAGCGCGTGCCAGGGACCGCCGGCGGTGAACACGCGGCGGCCGCAACCAGGACCACGGCAGGGACGCACGACCACCACTTCATACAGGATTTATCGGATCGCGCCCGTTGTAGACTTAGCGCCGAATGCCACGCATTCTGCTCATCGACGACGATGCGGCGGTCCGCGAGAGCATGTCGCGGACGCTGAAGTCAGCAGGATACACCGTCCAGACGGCGCTGTCCGGTGAAGAGGGGCTCACCGCGGCGCGCGAGGGCGGCTTCGACGTCATCCTTTCGGACATGCGGATGCCGGGTATGTCGGGGCTCGATGTGCTCCGGCGGTTGCGTGAGGCACGTGTCGATTCGGTGTTCATCATCATGACCGGCTTCGGCACGGTCGACACCGCCGTGGAAGCCATGAAGCTCGGCGCCGTCGACTTCGTGCAGAAGCCGTTCTTCCGGGACGAGCTTCTCATGCGCGTCCGTGGCGCCGCCGAGCGCCGTCAACTGGCTCGTCAGGTAGACCTCCTGCAACGGCACATCCGCGCCGGCGGTCCGATCGACGCTTTGATCGGCGAGAGCGCGCCGATGAAGCAGGCGAAGGAGCTGATCCGGCGCGCGGCGCCCGCGCCGGGGACAGTTCTCATCACCGGCGAAACGGGGACTGGAAAGGAACTCGCCGCGCGCGCGATCCACGCGGGCAGCGCGCGCGCCGAGCGTCCGTTCGTCGCGTTGAACTGCGCGGCGGTCACCGAGTCGCTGCTCGAAAATGAGTTGTTCGGTCACGGCAAGGGCGCGTTCACGGGCGCGGAGGCCGCGCGCGCCGGACTGATCGAACACGCCTCGGGGGGCACGCTGTTCCTCGACGAAATCGGCGCCATGTCGAAGGCGCTGCAGGCCAAGCTTCTTCGCGCGCTCGAAGCGGGTGAGGTCCGCAGGATTGGCGAGAACGACTGCCGCCGCGTCGACGTGCGATTCGTGGCGGCGACGAACGTCGGCTTGAAGAACGCGGTCGACGCCGGCGAGTTTCGCGGCGACCTGTATTACCGGTTGAACGTTCATCGCATCCACATGCCGCCCCTGCGCGAGCGCACGGGTGACGTGCGGTTGCTCGCCGAATACTTCCTCTCGCGCTACGGCGCTCCGGTGGGGGTGACGGGCTGCAGCGCCCGGTCGTGGGAGCTGCTCGAGACCTATTCGTATCCTGGCAACGTTCGTCAACTCGAACATGTCATTCAACGCGCCGTCGCAATCGCGCGCTCACCCGAGCTGCAACCGGACGATCTTCCCGAAGAAGTCGCCGCTCCGCCCTCGCCACCGCCCGCGCCGGAAGGCACGGTGGCGGCGGCGCGCGAGCGAGCCGATCGCGAGATGCTGGTGGCGACGCTGTCGCGCCATGCCGGCGAAATCGGCGCCGCCGCCCGCGAGCTGCAAATCAGCCGTACGACGATGTGGCGCCTGATGAAGAAGTACGGCCTGGGAGAATAGTCGTTTCATTCTCGAAACATATCCGCGCTTCAGAAATGAAACACCGGCGCCGTCTTCAGGTCGCGAACCTCCGATAAGTCCTTCAAATCACCGCACATTCAGGCTGCGCGCACCGTGCGCGGCTTCGGCGCGGCTCTTGCCAGTGGCTCGCACATCCGGTCCGCGATCCGGCGCCGGGAGCGACCCATGATGACAAATCAGGTTTCGATTCTTCTCGTCGACGACGACGCGGCGCTGTTGCGTACGCTGTCGGACGCCGCGGCAGCGCGCGGGTACCGTGTGGTGGCGGCCACCTCGGTGGCGGCGGCCACCACCGCCGTGAGCGATGACCCGTTCGACGTGGCGCTCATCGGCCTCACGCCGGGATCGGAGGCGGGGCTCGATGCGATCCGGCGAATCAAGACCGCCAGTCCGGATACCGAAATCGTGGTCATGTCGGCCGGCGGGTCGTTGTCGTCGGCGTTCCCGTCGTACGAGCTGTCCGCGTTCGCGATCGTGCAGAAGCCGTTCGACATCGGTCACCTCCTGGCGACGGTCGAGCGCGCTCTCGAACGGCGGCGCATGAATCTCGACAACCGGCGGCTGGTCTGGGAGCTCCAGACGATCAACGAGATTGCCGACGGGATCGCGCGATCCCTCGAGCTCGATGACGTGCTGTTCGGCGCACTCCAGTGCACGATTCGCGCGATGAACACCCTCGCCGGCTCGCTCTGCATCAAGGATGAGGCAACCGGCGAGTTCCGGGAGAAGGCGTTCGTCGGGCCGCCGATCATGAGGAACATCTGGAGCGATGCGAAGGGGATTCGGCGCCCGAACGATCAGGTCATCGCCACGCGAACGGCGGTCGTCGTCGACGACCTTCGCGAGTTCGTTCCACCCGGCTCCGGAGAGCCGCTGCCGGTGCTCAGCTCGATCTCGGTGCCTATTCTCGCGGGGGACGACCTGCTCGGGACGATGACCGTCGGTTCGGAGAGAGCGGGGCGTTTCGGCGCCGGGGATCAGCGGCTCATCGCGGTGATCGCGGGGCAGATTGGCGTCGCTATCCAGAACGCGCGGCTGCACGACTCGGTCCGCCGCGGCAAGCGCGAATGGGAACAAACGTTCGACGCGATCAGCGATCCGATCGGGGTGTTCGACGGCGGCGGCGGGCTGCTGCGCGGCAACACCGCGCTGGCCGCGCTGATGGGGCGCAGCGTCACCCAACTGCGCGGCGCGACCTGCCACGAGGTTGGCTTCTGCGCCCCGTGCGATGGCGACTGCGCGATCACGCGCGCGCTCGATCAGATCGGGACCCGCACCGAGGTGACCCGGCCCGATGGCCAGATCTTCAGCGTGACGACCTTTCCGGTCGCCGGCGGTCACGGCGGCGCGTCTGTCGTCCAGGTCGCGAAGAACGTCACCGATGACATTCACAGCGCCAGGCGGATGCAGCAGATGAGCGACGAGCTCGCGCTTGCCAACGCCCGCTCGATCGCCGCGCTCGAGCGCTTGCGCTCGACACAGGCGCAACTGCTCCAGGCCGAGAAGCTGTCGGCGATCGGGCAACTCGTCGCCGGCGTCGCGCACGAGTTGAACAATCCGCTGACCAGCGTCATCGGCTACGCGCAGCTGCTCGAAGACGAGCTGGACGACGCGCGCGAGGTTCGGCCGGCGGCCGAGCTGGCGCAGGATCTGCGGCGGATCGCCGAGGAGTCCGAGCGCGCGGCGCGCATCGTGCGAAACCTGCTGGCGTTCGCGCGCCGGCAGACCGCCGCACGCACGGAGCAGGACGTCGCGGATCTGTTCGGCCGCGTGATTTCCCTGCGCTCCTACGAGCTGCGGCTGAACGGCATCGACCTCATCACCGACTTCGAGCCGCATCTGCCCACGGTCGTCGCCGACGGCAGCCAGTTGCAGCAGGCGCTGCTCAACCTCGTTCTGAACGCCGAACAGGCGATGCGCGGCCAGCCGGTCAAGCGGCTGCACATCGGCGCGAAGTACGACCGCGAAGCAGGCGCGGTCGAGGTGTTCATCCGCGACAGCGGGCACGGCATCGAACCCGAGAACCTGTCGCGCGTCTTCGACCCGTTCTTCACGACCCGTCAGGTGGGCGAAGGCACCGGACTCGGTCTCAGCATCTGCTACGGCATCGTCCGCGATCACGGCGGCCACATTTCGGTGCACAGCGTGGTGAACGGGGGAACGACATTCGCTCTGCTCTTGCCGGCGCGGATCGAGGAACCCGCGAGCGAGATGATTCTGGTCGCGCAGGCGGAGCAGGGGGAGCGCGACTACCTCGCCGCCGCGCTGGCCGGGTGGGGCTACAGCGTGGTCACCGCGGGATCGAGTGCCGACGCGCTGCAGGCTGTACGGCAGCGCATTCCATCGCTCGCCTTCATCGATCGCTCGATCCTCGGGGCCGACCTGACGGCGTGGCGCGCGGCATTCGCCGAGCGCCCGGCGCTCGCGCTCGTGCTCGTGTCGTTCTCGTCGGAAGACGGCGAAGTGGATCGGTTTGGACGCGAACGCGCCCGCGCCGTTCTCGCCCCGCCGCTTCAGTTGCGTGCCATTCGTTCCGCGGTCAAAGCCGTTTCCAAGGAGTTTGTATGACAGGTCAGCAGCCGATGCTCATCGTCGTCGACGACGAGCAGGGCATTCTCGACGTGGTGAGCCGGTTCGCCCGGCGCGCCGGATTCGATGTGATGGCGTGCTCGGGCGGCCGTGAGGCGATCGCGCTGCTGCAGACGCGTCACGCCGATGTGGCGATGGTCGATCTGCGGATGCCCGACATCGGCGGACTCGACGTGATCCGCGCGATCCGCGAGATCGATCCACGCTGCCAGGCCGTGCTGATGACCGGCTACGCGACGGTCGACACCGCCGTCGAAGCGATCAAACTCGGGGCGATGGACTATCTCAGCAAGCCGCTCGACTTCGCCAGACTCGAGCAGCTGCTCACCGCCATCCGCGACGACCTCGATCGCCGTCGCAGCATTCTCGCGCTCGACACCGACGTCGCCAAACGGCTGGAATTCTGCGGCATGATTGGCCGCGGCCCGGTGATGCAGGAACTGTTCGGCATGATCCGCCGCCTGGCGCCTCACGTGCGCACCGCGCTGGTCACCGGCGAGACCGGGACCGGCAAGGAGCTGGTCGCGCGCGCCCTGCATCAGATCGGTCCGCGCAGCGATCGGCGTTTCATCACCATCAACTGTTCGGCGGTGGTGGAGACACTCTTCGAAAGCGAGCTGTTCGGGCACATGCGCGGCGCCTTCACCGGGGCCACCGACAACAAACCGGGTCTGTTCGAGCTGGCCGATGGCGGGACGCTGTTCCTCGACGAGATCGGCGAGCTTCCGGCGACGGTGCAGGCGAAGCTGCTTCGCGTGCTGGAGCTCGGGGAAGTGCACCGTGTCGGATCGCTGGAAGCCCGGCGCGTCAACGTGCACGTGATCGCCGCGACCAACCGCGACCTGCGCACCGAGGTGGCTGCCGGGCGGTTCCGCAGCGATCTCTACTACCGCCTGAACATCGTCGAAGTGAAGCTGCCGGCACTTCGCGATCGCCGCGAGGACATTCCGTACTTGACTGCCGCGTTCGTGCGCGAAACGACCGAGCGGCTGCAGAAGCCGGTATCAGGACTGACCCCGGGTGCCGAACGCCTGCTCGCATCGGGCGACTGGGACGGCAACGTGCGCGAGCTGCGGAATGTGATTGAGCGGGCGTGCATCCTTGCCGACGAAGACTTCATTACCGAGCGCGAGCTGGCCGTCAGCATGCCGCCACCAGCGTTGCGGCCACCTGCCTCGAGCGGCGACGCGGAGCGCTCCGCCCAGGCGGTGGCCGACAAGGATCTGCTCGTCACGGTCGAGCGCGATCACATCCAGCGCGCGCTCGTCCGGGCCGGCGGCAACAAGAAGGCGGCGGCGAAGATGCTCGGGCTCAGCCGCCGCGCGCTCTACCGCCGGCTCGAACGTCTCGATCTGGGCGCGACGATCACCCGCCGCCGCGACCCGGTCGTGCTGTCCGATGACTCAGGGATTGCGGATGACGTGAGGGCAGGAGCGTAATGGGCGCGAAACATCCGCGGAAGACCGTTGCCACGGCCGAGCCGTCGCCGCGCTCGCAGACGGTGCTCATCGTGGACGACGAGAACAACGTGCGGGACCTGATGTCGCGGTGGCTCGAGTCAGGCGGCTACTCCGTCATTACCGCGTCGAACGCGGAGGAGGCGCTCCGGCGGCTCGAGACGTCGAAACCCGCGGTCGCGCTGTGCGACATCCGGATGCCGGGACATGACGGGATCTGGCTCGCGCAGCGAATCCGCCAGCGTTATCCCGAGACCGCGGTGATCATGGCGACGGGCGTGCAGGACGTGGCGCCGGCGGTGCAGACGCTGCGCCAGGGAGCCATCGATTACCTGACGAAGCCGTTCGGCCGCGACCGCTTGCAGGAAGCGGTCACGCGGGGACTCGAATGGCATCGGTCGGCATGGGACGCGCGGCGGTGGCGGGAGTCGCTCGAGCAGGAGATGGAGATTCGACGTGCGCGCCTGAACGATGCGATCACGGCACTTCATGTCGACAACGACGAGTCGCTCGACGCGATGGTCTCGATGCTGATGCTGGCCGACCGGGAGGCCTACGCGCATGGCTATCGGGTCGCGGCGCTCTGCGCAAGCGTGGCGCGGATGTTCGGCATGCCGGACGAAGCGCTCGGTGCGATAGAGCATGGAGCGCTCCTGCATGACGTCGGCAAGCTCGTGGTGCCGGAGGCGATTCTGCGCAAGCCCGCGCCGCTCACCGTCGAGGAGCTGTTCCTGATCCGCCGGCACCCGGCAATCGGGAGCGACCTTGTCGGCCAGGTTCCTTACCTCGAGTCTGCGCTCCCGATCGTCCGACATGCTCACGAGCGGATGGACGGACTCGGTTATCCGGATGGCATACACGCGGGAGACGTCTGCGTCGGCGCCCGGATTGTATGCGTCGCCGATGCCTACGACACGATGACGCGGCCGCGCGTGTTCCGCGACGCCATGACCCCCGCCGAGGCGCTGCTCGAGCTCGAGCGCTGCAGCGGCAGCCAATTCGACCCGCTCGTGGTCGAGGCCTTCCGCCGGGTCATCGCCGCACTCTAGCGATGACCCATGGCAGATGGCCGATTTGCGAGTGCCGATTTTTCGATTGCCGAGTGTCGATTGAGACTGCCGATTGTCGATTGATATTGTCGATCGCCAGATGCTGACCGCCAATTGCTGAATGCCGATTGATGTCGATTACAATCGGCAATCAGTAAACTCAACCGCCAATCGGCAGTCGCAACATCGGCATTCGGAAATCGGCACTCTGCAATGGATTACGTTCCCGTCATCGGCCTCGAGATCCATACCCAGCTTCGGACGCACAGCAAGTTATTCTGCGGATGCAGCACGACGTTCGGAGCGCCGCCGAACCAGCACACCTGTCCGGTATGCCTGGGGCTGCCCGGGGCGCTGCCGGTTCTCAACCGGCGCGCGGTTGAACTGGCGGTCAAAGCGGCGCTCGCGCTCGGCTGCACCGTTCACGAAACGTCCATCTTCGCCCGCAAGAACTATTTCTACCCCGACCTGCCGAAGGGTTATCAGATCTCCCAGTACGATCGGCCGCTGGCGACCGATGGCGCCCTCGAGTTCGAGTCGCGCGGCGAATCCAAGCGCGTGGGCATCATCCGCGTCCATCTGGAAGAAGACGCGGGAAAGTCGCTGCACGAAGGCTTGCCCGATTCGGACCGCACGACCGCGCTCGATTTCAATCGCAGCGGCGTGCCGCTCATCGAGATCGTCAGCCATCCTGACGTGCGATCGGCCGCCGACGCGGCAGAGTACTTCAGCCGCATGCGGGCCATCCTGGTGGCGACCGGCGTTACCGACGGCAACATGGAGGAGGGCAGCCTCCGCTGCGATGCGAACATCTCGGTGCGGCCGGGCGACGTGCAGGAGCTCGGAGTCAAAACAGAGATCAAGAACATCAACTCGTTCAGGAACGTGCAGCGCGCCCTCGAGTTTGAAATCGGGCGGCAGATCGCGCGGCTCGAATCGGGCGACCGCGTGACGCACGAGACGCGGTTGTTCGATCCAGGTACGGGCCGGACCGTGTCGATGCGGAGCAAGGAAGAGGCGCACGATTACCGATACTTCCCCGAACCCGACCTTCCGCCGCTGATGATTACGACCGACTGGATCGACGGGCTGCGCCGCGTCCTGCCCGAACTCCCCGATGCGCGCCGGCGCCGCTTTGTCGCCCAGTACGCGATTCCCGATTACGACGCGGGTGTGCTGACGCAGTCGTCGGCCCTGGCGACGTTCTTCGAGGAGACCGCGGCTGCCTCGGCCAATCCCAAGGCGGCCAGCAACTGGATCATGGGCGAGGTCACGCGGAAGATGAACGAGCTCGGCCTGTCGATCGAAGACGTGCCGCTCACCCCCGGCGCGCTCGCGGGCTTGATCCGGCTCGTCGACTCGGGCACTATCAGCGGGCCGACGGCGAAGGAAGTGTTCGAGAAGATGTACACGGCGGGCCGCGCCGCCGACGAGATCGTGGCGTCCGAAGGGCTCGCGCGGATCGACGACGAAGGCGCGGTGCAGACGGCCGTGACGAAGGTCCTCGAGGCGAACGCCGACGCCGTGAAGCAGTATCGAGCCGGAAAGAAGCAAACCTACGGGTTCCTCGTGGGACAGGTGATTAAATCGATGGGCGGCAAAGCCAATCCCGCGCTGGTCAACAGCATCATGCGGCGCGAGCTCGACAAGGGCGCCGCGTGATCGAAGCGCAGAATGTATCGAAGACCTATGCGCGCGGTGTGTACGCGCTTCGCGAGCTGTCGCTGCGCGTCGACAAAGGGGAATTCGTTTTCCTGACCGGGCCGAGCGGCGCCGGCAAGTCGACGCTGCTCCGCCTGCTGCTGCGCCAGGACGTGCCGTCTCAGGGCCAGTTGATCGTCGGCGGCCGCAACCTCGCGTCCCTCACCAGGCGGCAGGTGCAGACGTACCGCCGATCGCTCGGCTTCGTGTTCCAGGACTTCAAGCTGCTCCCCGCGAAGACGGTGCTCGAAAACGTCTCCTTCGTACCGCGCGTGCTCGGCATGGCGTCGGCGCAGCAGCAGCGACGCACCTTCCAGGTGCTCAAGTGGGTCGGTCTGCAGCACCGGATGACCGCGTACCCCCTCGAGCTCTCCGGCGGCGAGCAGCAGCGCATTGCGATCGCGCGCGCGCTCGTGAACGACCCCGCAATTATTCTGGCAGATGAGCCGACCGGCAACCTTGATCCCGACCTTTCGCTCGAAATCATGAATCTCTTTCGGGAGATCAACGCCCGCGGCACCACCGTGGTGGTGGCGACGCACGATCGCGAGCTGATCCGCCGCGTCGGCCGCCGGACCCTGACCCTCGATCACGGCCAGATCGTGGAGGTCATGTAAGGTGCGCGCCCTCGCCTACTTCTTCGCGGAGGCGGCAGCGAGCCTGTGGCGCGGACGCCGGGCGGCGATCCTCTCGATCCTGACCATCGCCGGGGGCCTTTTCGTGCTCGGCTTCTTCCTCGCGCTCAACACGAACCTGCAACGCGTGGTGGGCCGTTGGACCGCTTCGGCTGAGCTGTCGGTCTATCTCAAGGACGACGCGACTCAGAGCCAATTGAAGAGCGTCGACGAACTCATTGCGAAGAGCGGCATGGCCGTGCGCCACGAGTACGTCTCCAAGGATCAAGCGGCGGCGCGCTTCAAACAGGATTTCCCCGATCTCGCGGCGGCGGCGAATCAGCTGGAGAGCAGTCCCTTCCCGGCGTCGTTCGAGGTCAGGTTGAAACCTGACGTGCAGGAAGCGGGAAATGCTGTGGACAACCTCGCCGCGTCGCTCTCGGCCTTGAACGGGGTCGCCGACGTGCGCTACGACAGGCGCTGGTTGACCCGGCTGACCGGAGTTGTCCGGATGTTCCGGGCGCTCGGGCTCGCGATCGTCGTCCTGCTGGCGATTGCCTCGGCCGTCACGGTCGCGAACGTCGTGCGCCTCGCCACCTACGCGCGTCAGGATGAGATTGAAATCATGGAGCTGGTCGGGGCACCGCTCGCCTACGTGCGTGGCCCGTTCGTCGTCGAGGGGGTTCTCCAGGGGGGCGTCGGGGCGATCGTCGCCCTACTGCTGCTGTGGGCCGTTTTCGCGGCCGCCAGCGCGCGCTACGGCGGCCTTATTTCAGAAACGATTGGACTTGGCGCGATCACATTTCTGCCATTTCAGATTTGTTTGATCATCATCGTCGGCGGCATGCTGCTCGGTTGCGCCGGCGGATTCATCGTGGCGCGCGCCATCCGGTGACAGGGGGTTACTGTCGCGTTTGACAGTTATTCGTTTCCGCGCTTACACTGGTTTTACCCTTCACATGGCCCTCGCGAGGAGTCGCATGGCACGCGTCGTCAGCCCGGATCGGGTGTTGAGCGCCCCTGTCAGTATTCTTTCCAACTTCTATCGTCAGGAGTTCATGCGCCACCGCGAATGTCTCGCGCAGCAGCGCGAGTTCTTCTCGGAGCGCGCCATCACGAGCGCCGACCACGCGCTCGCCCGCGTGCTCGGGCAACTCGACCAGCTCTGCGCGAAAGATGATGCGGACCAGTTGATGGGACGTCTGCTGCGTCAGTTCAACGCCGTGACTGGTCTGTCGGGCTGGACCGATCCCAACAAGCTTCACTGAACGATCTACTTCCACACATTCGCGCCGACCTGCAGCAGATTCTGCGTGCCGGTGTGCGCGCCATCGATCCCGGACATCTTCTCCGTGCCGCCGCATCCCGCGGGGCACTCAGTTCTCTTGACGGTCAGGCTGTCTACGTCGTCGCCGCCGGCAAGGCCGCGTGGCCGATGGCGATCGCGTTCGGCTCGCACGCTTCAGATGCGCGGCTGACGATCGCGGCAGGGATCGTTGCGGGTCCGCGCGCCGAGACCCCGGCGAGCGGGCGCGAAGGGGAACAGCCGCGCAACGAGTTCCGCTGGTTCGACGCATCCCATCCATCGCCGAACCCGGCGAGCGAAGCGGCGGGCAGGCATGCACTCGCGCTTGCCGCGGAGAGCCGTCGCGGGGGCGTACTGCTCGTACTCCTGTCGGGAGGCGCGTCGTCGCTGGTCGCGGTGCCCGCGGGCGACGTCTTGCTGTCGGACAAGGTGGCCGCCGCGCATGCGCTGATGAACGCCGGCGTTGCCATTGCGGATTTGAATTGCGTGCGCAAGCACCTGTCCGCGATCAAGGGAGGCCGACTCGCCGCTGCGGCCTCGCGGACCATCACGCTGGCGATTTCCGACGTCCACGGGCCGATAGCGGACGATCCCGCGGTCATCGGGTCCGGTCCAACCGTCGCGGATCCGACGACCTTCGCTGACGCGATTCGGATCGTGCGCGACGCTGGGATCGCGCCGGCGCTTCCACCGCGGGTCACGGCGCACCTGGAGCGCGCCGAGGACGAAACACCGAAGCCCGGCGACGCCCGGCTCTCAAAGGCGGCATTCGAGGTCATCGGCCATCGCCGGATGGCGATGGACGGCGCTCGGGATGAAGCGCGGAAACGCGGGTATCTCGTGCAGATCGTCGAGCCGCCGACCAGCGGAGAAGCGCGGCAGGCGGGCCTGGCGTTTGCCGCGGCGGCTCTTCGCGACGCGACCGAGCAGCCAATGTGCATCATCGCGTCCGGAGAAACGACGGTGCACGTGCGCGGCAACGGGCGGGGAGGGCGAAATCAGGAATTTGCGCTGGCCGCGGCGCCGCTGGTGCGTGCGGCTCGCAAGCGATCGTGGATCGCGGCGCTTGGCAGTGTTGGCACGGATGGCATCGATGGTCCCACCGACGCCGCCGGCGCCATCGTCGACATCACAACCGTGCAGCGCGCCGCGACGGCCGGACTTCGCCTCGAACAAGCGCTCGAGTCAAATGGCGCCTACGATTTCTTTCAACCACTCGGCGATCTGATCATGTGGGGCCCGACAGGCACCAACGTGGGCGACTTGCACGTGCTGTTGGTCGCCCCTGGCCGCTTCTCCAACTGACCGCCATCGCGCGCGTCACCGTACGATTGTCGCCTTCACCTCGACCCGGACCTTGCGATCGGATATCGGATCCGCGGACTGCGACACGACGAGCGGCTTACCGTCTTCGAGCAGTGCCGTCACGGATTCCTGGACCGGTGGCTGCGTCTGGCGGTCGGGCTCCTGCGGTGTGTATTCGAGCGTCACCATCACGCGGATGCGCCCTTCCCGGACAATTTCGGCACGCGCATCCACATTGAGCGCCGCGTTGCCGCGGCCCGTCCGAATACGGCCGCTCTGCCGATCCTCGATGAGGAGGGTGACTGCTTTGGGGGGTGTCTGACCGTCGCTTCGCTGATCGGTGATCGTCAGTTCGACACGAATGTTCGCCGCTTGCGCGGGCGCGATGCGCTGGGTCTGAACCTCCGGCGCTTTTGGCGGGACGGTTGTTTCCTGTGCCGCCGCGGCGGCACCGGCGGCGCCGAAGACAAGAAGAATGGCGATCGATTCCTTCAGCATCGGTGTCCTCACTCGGCCAGCGTCACGCCGGCTCACACGCACGGCCGCCCGCTAC
>Ga0070670_100000908_pt1 | contig 23303 bp, 24 predicted proteins | sample KBSS63metaG_FD_64665 | JGI IMG/M metagenome (GOLD analysis project Ga0070670, IMG submission 64665) | Switchgrass rhizosphere microbial communities from Kellogg Biological Station, Michigan, USA - KBS S6-3 metaG | ecosystem: Host-associated > Plants > Roots > Rhizosphere > Soil ... | reverse complement strand
AGATATGCCGCCGCTCCGATGGAGCGATAGTCGGAGCCCTTCACTCGGTGTGCGACCTCGCGGGCCAGCAGGCCGCTGAAGATCAGGCTGAAGCTCCACGAAATCAGTGACGTCAACATGGAAAACAGGCCCACGAATGCTGCGGCGCCGCGTCCCGTTTTCGGAATGCCTGCCATTCGGCGAATCACGGTGAAAACCGGAGGTGCGGTTGCGACGGCATAGCCCGTGATAATGATCAAGGTCATCTGCATTGTGAATGTCACAAGATCCCAGAAGCCCGAACCAAACCACTGTGCGGTTTGAGCCACGGAGCTTCCAACCGTCATGCATGCCGCAAACACGATGGCTACTGCGACCAGCGCCAATGCAAACGCGTCTGGAAACCAACGTTCGAACCAATCGGAGAGCCGAAGGCCAATGCCGGCCAGACCTGCGCTGAGATGTTGTTCATGTGGATGCATGCGGGCGAAATTATACACAGGCCTCTATGGATCGCCTTATACTTTGGCCCATGCATTTGGGTCTTGAGGGGCGCACGGCCGTTGTGACAGGCGCCAGCAAAGGTATTGGCAAATCGATCGCAGCCGGACTGGCTGTCGAAGGCGTCAACGTGGCGTTGCTGGCTCGCGGAGTCGAGGCATTGAATCAGGCGGCGGAAGATATTCGAAGCCGGAGCAAGGCCTCAGTTCTGGCTATTCCCACGGACATGAAGAGCAATGACGCGGTGAAGTCGGCCATGGGCACGGTTGCAGCGAAGTTCGGAAAAATCCACATTCTTGTAAACAATGCCGGCAGCGCGATTCGCAGAACGGATCGTCAGATCACCTGGACCGACCTGGAATGGATGGACGATATCAACGGTAAGATGATGGGCGCGTTACGGGCCGTTCAATGCTGCCTGCCGCATTTCCCTCGAGATGGAAGTGGACGGATCATCAACATCAGCGGTATCGCTGGAATCAGTGTGCTCGGTCCTGCAATGACGCATGGATTTAACAATTCCGCGATGAATCATGTGACGAAGTATCTCGCCCGGGATCTTTCCGCCGATCGCATCACGGTCAACTCCGTCATTCCGGGATTGATTGCAACGGAATGGAGAGAATCCTGGGCCGAAAGTATGGGCGCGCAGCAGGGAAAATCAAAAGAACAGTTTCTTGAGGAAACGTGCAGTCAGTGGGGAATTCTTTCCGGTCGATGGGGCTGTATGGAAGAAGTTGCCGACACCGTCGTGTTTCTTGCTTCGGATCGCGCGCGCTATGTCAATGGCGCGCAGATCGCCGTCGATGGAGGCTACAGTGTCAATGCGAGGTGAGTGGAATTGATTACGATCCGAAAAAGTGAAGATCGCGGTCACGCAAACCGCGGATGGCTGGATGCGCACCATTCCTTTTCATTCGCCAGCTACCACGATCCGGCGCACATGAATTTCCGCGCACTCCGCGTGCTGAACGATGACGTCATCTCTCCCGGAAAAGGGTTTGGTCCCCACGCGCATCGCGACATGGAAATCGTGACATACGTTCTCGAAGGCGGGCTGCTGCATCGGGACAGCATGGGCGAGGAACACGTATTGAGACCCAACGAAGTTCAGGCCATGTCTGCAGGCAGCGGTATCGTTCATAGCGAGGTCAACGCGTCGGAGAGTGAACGCGTCCATTCCATCCAAATCTGGATCGAACCGTCCTCGGAAGATCTGGAACCTTCGTATCAGCAGATATCGTTTGATCCGTCCGAGAAGCGCGGCCGTTTTCGGCTCATCGCCGGTCCGGAAAAAGGAGTAGAGCCATCGACAGTGATTCATCAGGATGTCCGGATTTACGCGTCGGAGCTGAAATCCGGAGAAGGATTGAAACAGTCGATTTCTGCTGGAAGACACGCCTGGGTTCAGGTACTCCGTGGCAACATTTCGGTGAATGGCCAGTTGTTGAAGGAAGGGGATGGCGCATCGGCCTCCGCCGGAGACGTCGAAATGGAATTGTCCTTTACCGGAAACGGATCCGATAGTTGCGAAATTCTGCTTTTCGACCTGGCGTAGCCGATAATGCCGCAAACGGAAGTTCTCATCACCTTTTATTCGCGTTGCGGTTCGACAGAAAAACTGGCGTTAGCCGCTGCCGTCGGCGCGGTGCAGGCACGAGCCCAGATTCGTTTCCGCCGGTTGCCGGATGTTGGCGATGTAAATTTGTCTGCGGACTCTCCAGAATGTCGGAAAATCCACGAGCGCCTCTGTAAGGAGTACGTTGCTCCAGGTGAAGCGGATGTTTTGCGTGCAGACGCCATTGTTTTCGTGGCGCCCGCCGATTTTCGAGCGGTTTCTCCGGAGTGGACGGAGCATCTTGATCTGATCGAGGAATTGCGTTCTGCGGGGAAGCTCAACGGAAAGGTTGCTGCCGCGATTCAAAATGATGCCGCGCAGGATGCGTTGGCGAGAACGATTCTGCGTCTTGGCTTCATCGTTGTGCCTCCCGGCTCGAACGGCGTCGGCACGGCTCGTGCACTCGCGCATGCCCGGCGAACTGCGGAAATTGCGACGGCGCTGAGAAAAGGGGTCTGACGGGTCTGGCCCCTTTTATGTTCTAACGATTGCTACAGAAAAAGGGCAGACCTGTCAGACCCTTTTTTTCAGGAGGCGGATATGAGTGGCGAAGTTGTTTTGAGCGTACGGCCGTTGGGTTTTCCATGGGAGACAACCGATCCCTTTCTCTTTTGCGTTTATCACAACGACAAATACCCCGCAGGCAACGAGCATCTGGGACCAGCGGCTTCACTTTCGGGAAGACAGATCGGACAGGATTTTGAGGGGAAGGATGGCTGGCGGATGTATCACGGAAGTGTGGTACCTGGATTTCCGCAGCACCCGCATCGCGGCTTTGAAACCGTGACCATCATGCGTCACGGTTACATTGATCATTCTGATTCTCTCGGCGCCACCGCGAGGTTTGGTCCGGGCGATGTGCAGTGGCTCACCGCAGGAAAGGGAATTGTCCATTCGGAAATGTTTCCGCTGCTGAATTCGAAAGGGCCGAATCCGCTTGAACTCTTTCAGATCTGGCTCAACCTGCCGGGCGAAGACAAGTTTGTCGAGCCGCATTTCGCAATGCTTTGGGATAAAGATGTTCCAAAACAGATTGTGAAAGACAATTCCGGTCTGACGACCGAGGTCACCATTGTTGCGGGAAGTCTCGGGGGAGTGAAGGCTCCGCCTCCTCCACCGAAGTCGTGGGCGTCGCGCTCTGACACCGATGTTGCGATTTGGACAATCAAAATGTCATCCGGATCCAACTGGACCATGCCGCCGGCACAGCCCGGGACAAACCGGATGCTGTACTGTTTTGCGGGCAGTGCGCTTCAAATTGGGAGCCGTGCAATTCCCATTGGTTCCGCAATCAAGCTTCAACCGGACGCGGAAGCCATGATCCAGAATGGAAAAGGCGACGCGGAATTACTTCTTCTTCAGGGAAGACCAATTGGTGAACCCGTCGTCCAATATGGTCCGTTTGTGATGAACACCCGCGCTGAAATTCAACAGGCGATGTCGGATTATCAACGAACGCAGTTTGGAGGATGGCCCTGGCCGGATGATGATCCCGTTCAGGATCGCAGTGCCGGCCGCAATGCGCGTCACGCCAACGGGCGTGTCGAAACGCTGGGCTAGCCATGATAGTATTTCGCTGGTTTAACGAATCTTTTTGGAGGCTTTGAAAAGCCTTGGAGGTATTGATGCGAGCAAGATTAGTGACTGTTGTTTGTCTTCTGGCATGTTTGGCTATCGCAATTCCAATGGTGGCGCAACAACGTGCGACTCCGGCTGCAGATCCATTGAGCGGTACGTGGACGGGTGACTGGGGACCAAGTGCCGGGGACCGAAACATGGTCAGTGTCGAATTGAAACTCAATGGCAACACACTCACAGGAACAGTCAAATCCATTCAACCCGCGCGCCCCGACGTGCCTTTGACGAAGGGTACGTATACCGCGTCCACAGGCGCAGTGCATATGGAAGCACAAGCCACGAATCCGCGCGGCGGAGCGGCCGTTCACTACGTGATCGACGGAAAACTGGAGAACGGTACGATGTCAGGCTCCTGGAATCACGATGCCAGCAAAGGCGATTTCAAACTCACCAAGAAATAAATTGAGATCAGGCCCCGGAATCGCTCGATTCCGGGGCACCTTCCGGTATTCCCTCACTTGACACGATAGTTCCCCATATGACACATTGCGCCGCGTTTGAAGATCTGGTCTCGTTCCGAATCCAAGGAGGCGGTTTTGAGCTTTTTTTCGATTATGAAGGCGGTCGAAGAGAGTGGATTGAGTGTCTGGATCCGCGATTCCCCGTCGCTATTCGCATACTGGTTTATTCTTTCTTTCCATGCTCTCGGTATGGGGATGGCGGTGGGTGCGAGTGTCGTGATCGATTTTCGAATTCTCGGTATTGCGAGAGATCTGCCTTTGTCGCCTCTCAAGGGTCTGTACCGCATCATCTGGGCCGGCTTCTGGCTTCAGGTTGTTACGGGCATTCTGCTTCTGATCGCGTACCCCACAAAAGCCCTGACGAACCCCGACTTTTATATCAAGCTAACGCTCATTGGTATTGCCCTCGCAGTAATGAAAAAGATCCAGTGGCGTGTCTTCAACGATTCGAGTCTGACTGAGCAAGCCATGATGTTAAAGGGCAAATCACTCGCAGTCTGGTCGCTGGTTCTATGGCTTGGGGTTGTTACCGCAGGTCGACTGCTGGCCTATACCTTCACGTACATCAATTACAGCGGGTGAGGACTCGACCGCAATGTATTCGGCACACTATCACCTCCTACTGAATCACCTGCCGATCATCGGCACATTCATTGGGCTGGCCTTATTCCTTGTTTCCCTCATTGCCAATAAAGACGACTTGAAGCAAGCCAGCCTTGGGCTTTTCTCGTTCATCGCTCTTCTGGCGATTCCGGCGTACATGAGCGGCAATGCCGCGCAGGAGTTTTTCAGAGAAAAGCCGGGAGTATCCATGGATTTGATTCAAATGCACCAGGGGGCGGCCCTGCTGGCATTGGTATTCATGGAAATCACTGGTGCTTTCGCCCTGATTGGGCTGTGGGAATTCAGCCGAGCTGGGAAAAAATCCGAGGCCAGCCGGCCGGCCGGCCGGATCGTAGCGGCCGTTCTGCTATTTTCAATCGTGACCTCCATACTCATGGCCATCGCCGGAAACACCGGAGGGGATATCCGTCATCCGGAGATCATTGTCGACAATGAAGCGCCATCGAGTGTAGGCGCAGCAGGAGCCAAGATCCTTCCGTTCGTTCAGTATTACGTGGTCGAGTATTCCAACTGGGTCTGGCCAATACTGGAGGATCTCCACTTCGTCGGCTTGATCCTGATTTTGGGTGCGATCGGAGTGCTTAACTTGCGGATAATGGGATTTTTTAAGCAACTGCCGGTAGCTCCACTGCATCGGTTCATTCCCTGGGGAATTGCGGGAGTTTTCATTAATGTCATTACCGGCATGTTGTTCTTTATTGGCATGCCTCCCTTTTACGCCGACAACCCCGATTTCCGTTGGAAAATGATAGCCATTGTCATCGCCGGAACGAATCTGATGCTGTTTTACTGCACCAGCGCATTCCGTCCGCTGGCACGTCTGGGACCCGGAGAGGAAGCCCCACTGTCCGCCAAATTTATTGCAGCGAGTTCCCTGTTTCTCTGGATCGCGATCGTTTTCCTTGGCCGCTATATCCCGTCTTTCGAGGTCTATCATCACTGACGACTGTAACGATGCCAGCGGTCTCAAGTTCCGCTTGACTTGAACGGGCAGCGACTAAATAATCTGCATCCAGATCTCACGGACTAATCTGGAGGTAGTTATGACACGAAAGTTATTTATCGTTATTCTTGGAATTGGCGTTCTGGTGTCGGGCGTGCCGTTATTTGGACACCATTCGATATCGTCGGAGTTTGACACGACCAAGAAGATTTCCTTTGAAGGGACGATAAAACAGGTCGATTTCGGGAATCCGCATATTTACACGCACGTCGAAACGAAGGACGAAGCTACCGGGAAGATGGTCGTGTACATGGTGGAAGGTGGATCGCCGAATGATCTGGTCCGCCAGGGCGTCACCAAGGAATCGATCAAGATCGGCGAGAAGGTGAGGGTGACTGGAAATCGAGCGAAGAATCCAACCTCGATGCGTATCGGCCAGGCGCAGATTACGAAGCTGGACGGCACCAAGATCTACTAAATCCGGACAAGCCGCGTAGCTGGGACCGGATTGCAGCAGCGGGCGTAAGGTCGGGAAACACAAGCCTGATTGCAACAACAGCAACAACAAAACCCCACAGGGGCGACTGACCGGTCGCCCTGTGGGGGTTTTGTTTGCTTTCGAGAATCCCCCGGGCTTGCGCTCGGTCGCAGCAATGGGGCATCCTGCACGTTTGCGATGAACCTTTAGTTGTTCAATTCCTCGTCAGTCGGTCTCCTCCAGGGTGTGATCGATCCATCGGCTGCGCCATAATTGTTTTCTTCACACGCGTACTCCATGATCATGTTGGTTGCCGGCTGGAGTCTCCACGTTCGGACGTTCGTCCAGTCCTGCGTGTAAGCCTTGGGATCGTGAACGGTCACCGTATGCTGGATTGTGTTTGAATCCGTTCGAAGGAGAGTCGTAGTGATCTTCAAATCCTTGCTGTGCGGATGGCCTGAGGTGTCCAGCCGAGTGTAGCCGTTGAATTTATCTGTTTCGATAACGAGTGTGTCTCCGTCCCAATGACCGACCGATTGGCCATTCCAGGACTCCGGATAGCCCGCGGGCCACTTCGTGCCATCGGTTGGCACCCAGATGTGCCAGGTGTTCTGTTCGAACAGGAACGCGATGGCGTCGTTGTTCTGCATTATCTGTAATCCGCGAGGGGCATTGATGCTTCTGGAGAACCCGAACGGCAGGCAATTGCCGGTATAGTCCCCATTCTTGACCGGGTCGTATTCCAGCCAATGCTTCAGGCCCCAGGCGGTGTACGGCAGATCGAATGTTTTTGGCCTGTTGCCGTTTGCCATCGGTGGGGAATTCGGAAAAGATTCCCCTTTCCGTGCATATGTCAGGGCCATGTGAGTTGTCGGATCGACAGCGCCGGTCGCCATGTCCGAAGTGTACGGATTGTTCCAGTGTCCACTCAGATCCGGCTTGCCGTTGGGCAGCCGGGGAGCCGGTCCGGCAGGAGCTGCAGGTGCCGCTGCACCACGCCCACCACCTGCACCGCGTCCGCCTCCACCGCCTCGCTGAGCTCCTGCGGCGGGTGCTCCGGCTGGTGCCTGAGCGCCTGCGGCTGGCGCTGCAGCAGCACCTCCGCCTGCGGCTGGCGCCTGAACCGCTAGTAACGTTGCGGTGGCAAGGGCGAACAGAGCCGCCGCAGCAATAATGGAATTCATGCGAATTCTCACTTTAGTTTCTCCTTTCCAGACAATTCCAGATGGGCAATGAAGACTTTCTGGACGATAGGCTATTCGCGACCGATATGAGAGTCAAGCCTAACGGTTGTGGTAACTGAAGTCGCCCGGATCCATGAGATCGGGCACCTTCCATCCATCCAGATTGTATTCGGCCATGCAGTCCTCCGCGAATCCCTTGAATCGCTCCGCGTTGCCCGAAGCCATGGCTCCGAACAGGCAGTAGCGCCGGATTTCTTCGGTTGAACCGCCATAATTGATTTCATACAGCTCGTGTCGTCCGGCGAATTCCGTACCCAGCGTATCCCAGAGGAGCTTCATCAGCTTGACTCGCTCCTCAGCCTTGTAACCGTTCGAACCGCGAAGGTATCGATCAATGTACGGTCGTATCTCCTCGTTCTGAAAATCGCGCGCATGCGAGTTCAAATAGATCAAGCCGGATGCGACGGTTTGTTCGATGATGTATTTCACACGTGTGTAAGCCATCGTCGAAACGATGTGATACGCGCTTCCCGGATCCATATTGGGCAGAAGATAACCGTTCACCCAGGGTTTCGGGTCTCGGACCATGGCATCGGACAGGCCCCAGAAAAGATTGCGCCATGCGATGACTTCTCCGACATTGGCCTGCACGCCGCGATAGTCCTTTGTGCCCGATGCTTCGACGGCCTTCAGCAAAAGGCCTGCGATGAAGTCCAGTTTTACAGCCAGACGCGTACAACCGTGGACAACAAAGCGTGGAAGAAACCCGGTCCGTGGGAAGAAGTTGTTGGCTTTTTCAATGTCTCCGTAAACAAAGACGTTCTCCCAGGGAACCAGAACCTTGTCCATGATGAAAATGGCGTCGTTTTCATCCAGCCGGCTGGAGAGCGGGTAGTCGAATGGGCTCCCCATGACAGTGGATGTCATTTCATAAGACGTTCGGCACAGAAATTTCACGCCAGGCGCATTCGACGGGATGATGAAGACGATGGCGAATTTTTTGTCCTGGACGGGTATCAGGCCGTGATGAGCGACAAACGTGTAGTTGGTGAGCACCGAACCCGTTGCGACCACCTTGGCGCCGGAGACGATAATTCCGGCGTCGGTCTCGTTCTCCACATGACAGCAGATGTCGGCCACTTCATTGGGCGGTTTGTCCCGATCGACAGGCGGATGAATGATGGCGTGATTGACGTAGGGAACCCGCTCCTGACTGAACCTGTACCAACGTCGGGCATTGTCCTGGTAGGGGGCATAGAATTCGGTATTGGCGCCCAATGTGGCCAGGAACGATGCCTTGTAGTCCGGTGAACGACCAAGCCATCCATATGTGATACGTGCCCATTCCGCGATGGCGTTGCGTCCCGCCAGAAGATCCTCCGGCGTTTTCGGAGCTTTGAAATATGCATGAGTGAAACTGCCATTTCCGGTGTCGGTTGGCAGCGTCAAATTCTTCTGGTGGGCCGGATCGTACAGCGCGTCATAGAGGCGAGCCGTCATTCGTGCGGTATTTCGAAATGCCGGGTGAGTGGTAACGTCTTCCACACGCTCGCCATAAATAAATACTTCACGGCCATCGCGCAGAGATTCCAGGTAGTCTGCACCGTTCATGGGCCGTGCAACAGCCAGATTGCCGGTTGTTTCCGGATGAGCTGCGAAGGCCCTCGGGTCGGAGCGCAGGAACTTGTCCATGCGTGCTCTTTTTAGTCTCGAGTTATTTTGAAATCGCCTTTAGTCGTCCCGTACGTATAAGTGCCCGTGACCGTACGGTTGTAGGATCCGATGTTGTCGAGCTTGCCGTCTGCGACGAAATGTTGCACGGCGCAGTTGGGATCTTTGGCATCGGCTTCAAGATGGAACATCCACTTGGAGGTATCGAGACTAGCGGTTTTAATCAGAACCTTGTCTGGCCCGGGGTTGATCATTCCGGAAATCGTCTTTCCATCCCAGTTCATGATGATCGTGACCTGGTTACGATGCGTTTTGTCGGGACCCCATTCGCCCGCCCATGTTCCGGTCATCGGGTGGCCCTGCTGGGCGGAAGCCATCATGGCAAACATGGATCCAACTAGAATCAAGAACAGGCAGGCGGCCTTCAGTCGCATCTCTCCTCCACTAACACTACGATGTAAAAGATTTGGCAATTACGGAACGATCTGGCTGCTGCGATCAACTTTATCCAGTTCGGAGCCGACCAGAAGTTCGGGAGCAAAATTATTGTCCTGGCAGACGTATTCAAACAATTCGGTGCCGGCACGGAAGGTCATGGCAGAACTCCGAGACCATATTGCGGTGTACACCCCCGGATCTTCCACCGTGAGTTCATACGTCATATTGTTCATGTCCGTGCGCGTGAATTTTTCAATCAGATGCAGCTTTTCGGTATGCGGAGCCTGGCCTCGATCGATCCAGAATTTTTCATTGAAACCGATAGTGTCGACAACGAGCGTGTCCTTATCCCAGGTACCGATGGAGTGCCCGTAGAAACTGGGCTGAAGATCCTTGGGATGCGGTCGGCCATCCATATATATCGTTCGGAACGTATGAGGTCCGCCGATGTCCATGATCATGATTCGTTTCAGTTCAGGCAGCTCCACGATTTCTACGCCGTATGGAGTCAGGAACTGGCGTGGTCCACCGGAGGGTTTGCACCGGGTGTGAGGTTCGAACTCATTCACACGCCGATAATTCGAAATCGCCCTGGCCCACGGTTGATAGGGGACATCTGCGTTGCCACCACCGCCGCCATTCCAGGTTCCCGTCTGTCCGGGAAGTGCTCCCAGTCGCATAGTTCCGTCGGGAAAGCGAGGAGCGGGAGCCGCTGGCGCTGCTGCTGCTCCACCGCCGCGTCCACCGCGACCGCCGCCTCCGGCTGGCGCGGCTCCGCGGGCTGCGGGAAGAGGAGGTGCTCCGGGCGCTGCCGCAGGGCCTGCAGGTGTGCCCTGCCCCTGGATCAACATCGAGAGCCCTGGAACCAATACTGCCGTCATGGCGAGGGCAGACAAAGTCCAAGATTGCCGGATGCGCACGTCGAACCTCCTCGTGAACCCGAATGTAATTATTGCTGTCCCGCCTGGCCCTGGCTGGAACCCGCCTGCAGGCTGATGCCCGTAGCGGCAAACTTGACAGAGCGAGCGTTCATCTTGTTGGAGCCATTCTTGGCGCGGCTTCCTTCCACAATCAACTCATCGCCAAGATTCAACTTTTCACGATTCCAGCCGCTTCCCTGAAGCAGATGCGGAGGTCCCATTTCGAAGCCCCAGTTGGTCTTCTTCCCGGTGTCATCTTTCACGTCCATAAAGATCCACACATGGGGATTCGTCCATTCAATCTTAGTGACATATCCACGAAGAGTAATAGGTTTAGCGGCATCGAATTCCGCTGCAAAGGAGTGATGGGCGGCAATTGGTGCGACTGCTGCAATCAGCGAACCGAACGCCAGTAAAGAAAGTGTAATTGTCCGAAGTTTCATTTGCGGTTTCCTCCTGCTGGAAAGCGTATTTTGACTATAGTCTTTATTGTCTTCTCTTGCGGTTGTCAATAGTTCTTTAGGGTCTGTTGTCCTGACAGAAATTTATAGGTAATTCTTCGTTCGGAAACCATTTCAGGTTCCAGGAGCTGGTCCATGTTTTGGTATACGCTCCCGGATCATCGACGGTTACTTCATACTTTAGCGTATTGGCGTCGAGCCGGGTGTACCTTTCAACCAAATGTAGCTGATTGGTATGCGGAAGTCCGCCATTGGAGAACCAGAATCGTTCCAGAAATCCCTTGGTATCCACGACAAGCGTATCGCCCTCCCATTTGCCGACAGCTCGACCGTAATATAGGGGGTTATCCGCATCGCCTCGGGGCTGGCCCTTTTGTTCGCGGCCATCGGTATAGATGATTCGATAGTTCCGGTTCACACTGCCGATAAGCACGAATATCCGCTTATGGTCCCTGTCCTCAGCGAACTGGACGCCATAGCGCATCTGGAACTGGCGCGGACCGCCCGGCGGGATGCAGAAGAGATAGGCCGGATCATCCTTCAGGAAGTTTTTCTGTCGGTAAACGTAAAGGTCGCGCGCCCAGGGTTGAAACGGCGCCACTTTATCCGCATCGTTAATATTGTCGAGAAGGCCCCACTCGTCGGTTTTCACGTTCACGCCGGTTTGCATCAGCGACGTCTGGCTCGGTGCAGCCCAATATCCTGTTTCGTTGGCGTTGGCAGGTCCCAGTTTGGGCTGATTATCTGGCCACCGTGGAGTTGGACCCGCAGGCCCCGAGTATTTCGGCTGCTGGATCCCTGTTGGCACATCGAACATTTTCTTATTGCCGGCAGCGAGTATAAAAGACGTCGACCAGATCTGTCGGGATCCGTCTCGCGCAGGGTTTCCAGTTACGCTGACGGCATCGCCCGGCTTCAGGGAATCCTTGTTGTAGCCGCCCTTTTGCAGCTCAACAATGCTTTCGAGTTCGACCGCCCAGTTGGACACCTTGGTGGGCGAATTGTCTGGAACATTGATGAAAACGTGAACCTGGGGATTCGACCAGTCAAACTTGGTGACGATGCCTTTGATCGTCGTCGTCTTGCTCGTATCAAACTTGGCCTTCAGTTCCTGGTGTCCCAAAAGCGGCGCCACGATCAGCATCGCTAGAATGCCGACGGTGATCAAAATGTACAGCCCATACTTCATCTAATGATCCTCCCGAGTGCGGAATGATATACCGGAAGGCCCGGGGTCCGGCAACCTTGAAATGAGTTTTTGTGATGTTGCCGGGACCAATCCAGTCCAAGCCGGAATAATGCTGAATCGAGCTGGAGAAATTCCTTTGTTGGAGTCGCTGCAGGATTTGAAGTGGATCTTGAAGCGAGGAGTGATTCGCGCGAACCACTCCTCGCTTCAAGACTCGGGCTGTCTACGTCGTTCGGATTAGTGAGAATCGAGGATCCGCAGCCAGGCACGGAGTTTCCGGCAGGCCGAGTTCTCTCTTGACGATATTGGTCCCCTGTACAAGCGAAGCCATTTTGTAGAACGCATGGCGCCGGCTCATGCCTTCACGACCCATGCCACAATCCGACATCAGCATCAATCGTTCTGCGGGAATGGATTGCAATGACAGCCGAATCAGTTCGGCTACCTGCGTCGGTGATTCCACCTGCAATGTGTGGTGATCGATTACTCCAATACCGATCTTCATCGTCGTGATCTGTTTACCGATCGCTTCCAGATCCATAGCGCCCGAGCTCGAAGTCTCGAACGTGATGGCATCGGCGTCGACTCGATTCAAAACATCAAGCGCCGGCTTGTACGACTGTACCTTGGCAAACATGCGTTGCTGCGACGGATTGCCCCAACAGGTGTGGCACCATACTTCAGTCTTGGCCCTTAATCCCTTCACTGTGTTGTTGAACACCTTGAGCATGAATTCGGGATTGATCACGTCGTCGACTATGCCACGGGCGGCCAGAAGGTGAATCTGCGGTTCCTCCATTTGAATTACCGGACAGCCCGCGTCGGCCAGATCATGCAGTTCTTCGTTGAATGCATCACTGAGCGCCATGATGCGTGAGGGAATATCCTTGTAGTGCTCATCCTGCACGGCAAACGCCACCAGTTCCGGAGTCACCGTGCCGAACTTCACAGGTCGTGTTGTCAGGCGCTGGGCCGCTTTCCAGATTTCGGAATACTGCATCTCGCCGCGTCCAACCGGCCCCACAAGCTTGGGCATCACGCGAGCTTCGAGGTAGTCATGAAGAATATGGCCGCGCGGAAACGCCAGACCGCCTGCGCCAACCTTTGCGAGTTTCGGATGAGCGTTGTCGAAGCCCGTCATGTGATGCGGCGGATAGCTTGTCCAGCTCTGGCCGCCGATGTCCTGATCGAACCGGCAGTCGCCATCGGTGACGATATCCAATCCGGCGACCTCCTGCTCTCGCAGGTAGACCGACAATGCATCGACGTACTGCTCGCGAAACTTCGTGGTGACCATCGCATCGAGGAAGGAGCGCGTCCCCAGATTTTCCGTGTACCAACTCGGACGCGGCAATGATCCAATCACGGTTGTTGGCATTACCTTCCCCGCTGTCGCTTTAAGCATTCTTATTTCTCCCTGAACTTAGTTAACGTTTTCTGATTTCCCTGATGCCGCAGAACGTACTACCGCTTCCGTAACCGCGGCACCATGAATCATCTCTTCTACCGGAATCGGAAACTTCGGGCCGCCGCTTGCCGCATTGGCGAATGCCTCGAGTGACGCGCGTGTTACGTCGAGCGATTCGGCCTGCCAGACTTCCGCCGGACCTTTGGCCGGCTGAAACTTACACGCACCAAACAGCCGTGTACGGCGTTCTTCAGAGGATGCGCCGGCGACATGCGTCATGCCTTCCAGGCGAACCCATCCCTTGGAACCGAATACCTGGAAGCTGAATCCAGGGCCGGTTGCGGTAATCGTTCCAAGATATCCTGAGGAACCGTCTTTCATTCGAAACAGCATCGACGTTGTGTCGTCACTGTCGACAGCTACGACGCGCCGGAAGCTTTGACAATAGACGTGATCGATCGGTCCACAGAGATCGATCATTCCGTCGATCGCATGAACTCCCATAGGAGTGAGGCCGCCGCAGGGAGTCTCATCCCGATGCGCGCGCCACTGCGACGCTTGAAGTGCCAGTGCATTGGGAAATGTCATGTTTGCTTCAACGTGCAGGACTGTTCCAAGCCCACCGCTGCGTATACGCTCGCGAAGCTTCGTCATTTCGGGATGAAAGCGTCGATTGTATCCGAGGCCCAGTGTCACCCCGGCTTTGCGTGTGGCTTCAACGGCTGCTTCCGCGTCGTGCTTCGAAAGCGAAAATGGTTTTTCGCAGAAGACATGCTTGCCGGCCTTTGCAGCGGCGATGACCTGACTGGAATGCAGCGAGTGGGGCGTGGCCAGAACCACGGCGTCGATTTTGGGATCGACCAGCAGCGATTCATAGTTTTCAAAAAGCGTAAATTTTTGCGCTTCCGCAAACGTTTTGATTTCGGGTGTCACCGTACGAGTCGCACCGGCGACAAACTGTATGGAATCGCTCGATCCCTGAACCGACTCCACCAGAGTTTTGCCCCACCAACCGAGTCCAACTATAGCTGCTTTGATCATATTTAATCGTCAACCTGAAATTAAGTTGGCTGCTTCTCCTCTGAATCAGGAGGAGAAGCCGAGCCGAAAGCGAAACGGGGCGGGTTTCAGAGCCGCAACACTTCGACATGGGAACCACCCGCATCCTCGCGATGCAGGATTCGCTGCGCGATCCCGCTGCCCTCCTGATTCAGGATGGGCTCGTTACGGCTCGTTAGCTACTCCTGATATTGCCTACTCGTCTTATCGCGGTACCGACTTCCCGTACACTTCAATCGTTGCGACATCCGACCAGCCGCCTGCGCCATGTCCGCTGCCCGGCATCAGATCCGCAAATCCGATCTCATCGATTTTGGTCAGGTCGGGATTCGCAACCCAGGTTCCCGTTGTAACGACGCGCGCAATATCCAAAGTCAGCCAACGCATACCCTGAAATGAAAATTCGTGGGTTAGCCAGTCGACATTGTTGTCATCCGCATGATCGCCAATGAGCCACGTGCCATTCGCAAGTTTTACGATCGGACGTATCGAGTGATAGCCCGACATTTTTGAAATCCATTTCATTCTGGCAAGACCGGTGATGTCGACGAAATTTGTCTTGTCTCGCAGCGCGACGGCACAAGCGGTAGTACAAGTTCCAGTCCACATGTGGGGTGGATTGTTTTCCGTCGTCACTGCACCGGCTATGAGAACATCGTGGTTCTGACCATACAACCTGAGTTCGAGATTCGGATTTGACACGGATTCCTGTGTCACGGGATGCTCGGTGTTTCCCGCATCCTGCTTCCATTCTTCTTTAAAGAAGAGCGGAATGCGAGCCCCTCTCGCCGCGCCACCCCCCGCCGCGGCCTGAGCTCCGCCAGCTCCAGCACCACCACGGCCACCACCGCCGCGTCCGCCGCCGGCGGCTCCGCCAGCTCCACCGGCTCCGCCAGGGGCTGGTGCCTGTTGCGCATACAGGCTCGCTGCGATCATCAAGCAAACTACCAAGACTGCCAAATTCGTCACGCTTCGACGCTGCATAGACCCTCCATTGTTTAACTAATCTTCAATCTCCACTGCACGCTTCTGCCACTCCGCCATCAATCGAAAAGCATTTTTTCGCAGGTTGCTGAGGCGAGAACGTTCAAGCCATCGAACGGGCTCTTTCGCTGCTGTTCTGAAAACAGATGCACGGATCCGGCGCCAGCGCAAAGAAAACCGCTGATTTTGCCAGAGATGCCATCGAGAACATCTTCGACTTCACCCGAAAGAACAAAGTAACGTTTTCAACGTGGGGTCATGCGGTTCAATGCCTAACGCCCTGCTGGTATTCAATGAATGTCATCCTCTGATGGCTGCGCCGAATGTAATGCCGATCAGCAAGTTCAGAAATGCGCCTTCTGCCCTTGTTCACATCCTGCCGCTCCGCCACTGGCGGAATCGGGCGACCTAGCATACTTCCTTTTAGATTCTTTTGGTCGGACGATTTGCCTTCCATTGAGATGCCGCTATCCTTCGGGAAGAAAGTGTCTTTCACGTCTCCACAAGCCTTGGGTTGGCTCGCCGCCACCACCCGCAGCCACCGCACGGGTTCAGATCTCGTGAATCTCCGGGAAAGAGCGGTGTCCGTCTTGATGGTGTCGTGATGCCCAGATTCAGGCAGATGCGGCGCCATTGTGCCCCGGGCGGCTAACCGGTTAATGGTCCATTCCGTGTGAACCGATCCGCGCTTCTGATGCATCAGTGTGGTTGTTGAAGAGCTGCTTTCATTGAATTTGCCGACAAAGTGCATGCGTTCCGTCCCGGCTGCTACTTGTCCCTCACGACGCTCTCCCATGACGGGCACATACGTTGATCATAGGGCACGTCGAGGCCGGCGTAGTTTGTATTGTCAATCACCATCACCGAGAAAATAAATTCCTTTGGTACAGGAAGATTTCGCAGATGCCGCACCGCTGCCATCGTTCCCAGACATCCATGCGAAAAGCCGTCACAGTCCCCGGTAGCAAGAAGCTTACCCGCCTTGATGGCATCGATTGCTTCCTTTGTTCCATTCAGGCCGACGACGAGGGCTTTTCTTCTGGCGGCATCCAGCGCTTCAATGGCGCCCAACGCCATCGAATCATTCGCAGCGAGTATGCCGTCTATCTGCGGATAGGACTGCAGCAGGTTCTCGGTCACACCCAGCGCCTGTACGCGCTGAAAATTGGCCGGCTGCGATGCCAGAAGTTTCACGTTGGGGAATTCCGCTAGCGCTTTCCGATATCCGGAGACGCGGTTGGCGCTGTTTTCCGATCCGCCCACGCCCTCCAGAATAATTACATTTCCTCGACCATTCAGCTTTTGAAGAAGGAATCGTCCGGTGTTGAGAGCCATATTGACTTCGTCGCATCCCATGAAACTGATCACGGATCCTCCCAGAACCCGATCCGTGATGTTTACTACCGGGATATTGGCCGCATTCAGTTTTTCTATTCCGGGAACCAAGGCTTTCGAATTGACAGGGATGAACACGATGGCTCCGGGACGCTTGATGATGGCATCTTCAATCTCGCTCAGCTGTTCGGTGATGCTGTCCTGCACGGTTGGTATGTACTGAATAACGGTGGCATTCATCTGTTTCGCTGCGTTTTCCGCACCGAGTCTGACGGTTTGAAAAAATGGATTCGTCTGATTCTTTGTGAATACCGCAATTGATTCGCCGCCGGTCTTGCCCGCGGTGTCTTCACCAGGTTTCCCACAGGAAACCGCGAGAATCATCAGAACTGCAGTCATCATCACCCGGACGTTTTGAATGGAGATGTTCAATTAAGATCTCTTTCGATTGCAGTCAAAAACTTTTAGAGGCCCCAGGGTGGTTTCGAAGCCACCGTTCATGCTTGTGACTCGTTCCATTTCCGCGCCGCCGTATCGATTCCAGCCGCCAGAAGCAAAATGACACCCGTGATCAAGGGTTGCCAGTTTCCACTGATCGTCAGCAGGTTCATCCCATTCAGAACCAGCGTGAGTATCACCGCTCCAATCAGCGCTCCACCCAAACTGCCCGTACCGCCAAACAACGATGTTCCACCAATCAGGACGGAGGCGATGGCGGGCAGCAACAAAGGCTCTCCGATTCCGGCTTCAGCCGAATTCAACCGGGCGAGGTACACGATTCCAGCCAGACCCGACATTGCGCCACTGAGCGTATACACCAGGATCAATCGCCGGCGAACGGGAATTCCGGACAATCGTGCGACTTCGGCGTTTGCTCCGATCGCATATATCTCGTGACCCCACGTAGTGTAGCGTGTGAAAACGCTACCCACAATCAGGCTCAGGACCATGAGCAGGACGGGTATCGGCATGCCCAGCAGATACCCGCTTCCGATTTCCCGGAATGCAGCAGGGAATCCGTAGATTGTATTTCCGGCCATTGTCCAATAGTTGATTCCGTACACCATCCACAGCATCCCGTAGGTGGCAATGAACGGTGGAAGCCGAAGCATCGTAATCAACAATCCATTGAGAATACCGATGGTCATCCCACAGCCGAGTCCAGCACCGATCCCGATTGCGATGGATCCGGTCGCCTTGATTACTGCGGCTGCCAGGCAGGCACTCAGCCCGAGATTTGCCCCAATGGACAAATCGAGTCCCGCGGAAAGAATCACCAGTGTGAGACCGGAGGCGATGAGAAAGATGAGACTCGCCTGGCGCAACACATTCAGCAGATTGCCAACAGTAAGAAAGGCACTGCTGGATAGCGTCAGAACGACACAGAGAAGCAATACTCCGAGCAGGCGCCAGGCGAATGAACTCATGATCTTTCCCGGAGCGAATCGAGGAGCAGTGCGACAATCACCAGCATTCCGATGCTCGCAATCTGCAGCGACGATGGCACGGCCATGACGTTTAAACCATTTTTCAGGATGCCAACAGTCAGCACCCCAAGTACAGTTCCGGGAAGCCATCCGTCTCCGCGTTCGAGTTTGGTTCCGCCGACGATCACGGCAACCACAGCGTCAAACTCCATGCCGACAGCCGCAGTCGGATGTCCAACACTCATGCGGCCTGTCAGTAGAAACGCGCCGGCTCCTGCCATCAATCCGCCAATAGCGTAAATCAACACGTGGTACCGGTTTGCCGGCACGCCTGCAAGCATCAACGCCTCGCGGTTGCCGCCGATGGCAAATACATACGTTCCAACGCGCGTGTGATAGAGAAGGAAATGGAACGTGGCATAGGCAAGCAGCGCAACTACGATTGCAAATGGAATTCCCATCCACCGGCTCGCATATATTCCAGGAAGAGCCGATCCAATACCGCCCACACTCTGGCCGTCCGTCATCGCCAGGGCAATGCCCTGTGCCACTCCGAGCATACCCAACGTTGCGACAAACGGAGGCATTCCCAGCGCGACGATGAGCACGCCATTTGCTAAACCAAACAGGGTTCCCACGCCCAGAGCCGCGGCAAGGGCCATCGGAAGTGCGTGTCCGTCCGCCAGGAGCAACGCGAGGACAACTCCCGATAATCCCAGCACCGCACCCATCGACAGGTCCAGGCCTTCAGTCATGATGATCAATGTCATGGGTAACGCCAGAAGCAACAGGATCGACGACTGATTTCCGATGTTGATGAGATTCGGTGCCGACGCGAATCGTGTGCCAAACGCGGAAAAGAAAAGGACCAGGACAGCGAGAAGCCAGGCAATGCCCGGAATGCGGCGTCTCGCGCTAGCCATGATGCATCGCCAGGCGGAGAATATTTTCTTCCGTCAATTCACTGCGTTGAAGCTCTCCGACGATCGTACGGTCACGCATGACATAAGCCCGGTCGCAGACGGCCACAATTTCCGGAAGTTCAGAACTCACCATCAGCACTGCCGCACCCTGCGCCACAAGGCTGTCGAGAAGACTGAATATTTCCGCTTTGGCTCCGACGTCTATGCCGCGTGTCGGTTCATCGAAAATTAGAAAGCGAGATCCCGCATTCAGCCATTTTCCGATAACAACTTTTTGCTGATTGCCTCCACTTAACAATCTCGCCAGACGCTTTGGGGAATGTGTTGCTATGCGAAGTCTCTCGATGAGATCGGCAACCACTCGCGCAGCCTTTCGAAATCGGTAGATATGGTTCGGGAAAATGCGGGGAAGCGCGGCGACGAGCAAATTATCGTGAACGGATCGAATCAGGGCCAGACCCTCGGTCTTCCGGTTCTCCGGTACCAGCCCCACACCGCTGGCCACAGAATGTTCCGGCCCTTCCATCAACCGTTTACCGCCGAGCAGGATTTCGCCCTCCGTCTTACGGTCTGCGCCAAAAATGGCGCGCAGCAGTTCCGTTCGACCAGCGCCGACGAGACCAGCCAGTCCGACGATTTCCCCTGAACGAACTTGAATGCTTGCGTCACGAACTCCATTGACCGCCGACAGTGCCCTTGTTTCGAGCGCGATCTCTCCCGGCATCTCGCAAAAACGGCGACGATAAGTTGCGTCGACTTCGCGTCCAACCATCAGGCTCACCAGTTCATTGATGCTGGTCTTCGATGGAACCAAAGTCGCGGCGACACAACCATCCCGCAGGACCGTGATTCGATCGCCAAGTTCGAAAACCTCTTTCAGCCTGTGTGAAATATAGATGATGGCAATGCCATCCTGCTTGAGCCTGCGAATGCGCTCGAACAGCCGAAGGATTTCATGTTCCGAGAGTGCCGCCGTTGGTTCATCCATCACAAGAATGCGTGCGTTCTGCGACAGCGCCTTTGCGATTTCGATCATCTGCTGTTGTGCGACGCCAAGATCGTTCACAAGCAAATGCGTGTCCATTGGAATGCCCAGCTGTTCGAGCAGGCGCGCAGCTTCTGTATGCATTTTTCGGCTGTCGCGTGATTCGCGCCCAAGGTAGATGTTCTGCGCGACATCGAGAAACGGAACCAGGGAGAATTCCTGGAAAATCACGGCGATTCCAAGCCGCCGCGCATCGGCGACGGAATGAATGCGAACCTTTTTCCCATCGATCAGGAATTCGCCGTGATCCGGATGGTGCGCCCCGCAAAGCACCTTGATCAGCGTCGACTTTCCGGCGCCGTTCTGTCCAACAAGTATGTGCACTTCGCCGCTGTTTGCTTCCAGCGAAACGTTATCCAGCGCACGAACACCGGTGAATGACTTGGAGATTCCGCGCATCTCGACCAGCGGTGCGAAGTTCACCTTCATGAGCGGGCGATTGTATCAAACGGATCCAAGTCGAGACGAAGCCCCAGAAGAACCCGCCTCTCGAAGAAAGAGAGACACTTCAGCGGAATAAGGAGAAGAAATACGATATTCTGAAACGCCCGTGAACGAAAGTCAGCGAGTCGTGGGGTCTGTCCCCAGGATTCGCCAAGGAGAGATAGATGGCAGTGATCATTGGAGCAATCGCGAGTTCGCATTCACCAACAATCGGTTTTGCATTCGACAAGAAGAAGCAGGATGACCCCGTGTGGGCGCCGATTTTCAAGGCTTATGAGCCAATTCGTGAATGGCTGGCTGCGAAAAAACCGGACGTCCTTTTCATGATTTTCAATGATCACGTTACGTCTTTCGCCTTTGATCATTACTCGAATTTTGCTCTGGGGGTTGGGGAATCCTATCGCGTTGCGGATGAAGGCGGCGATCCCCGTAAGCTTCCGCCGGCAAAAGGACATATCGGGCTGTCCCACCATATTGCGTCCTCCCTGGTCGCGGATGAGTTCGATTTGTCGTTCTTCCAGGACCGTCCGCTCGATCACGGATTCTTTTCACCTTTATGCATGCTGTGGCCGCACGACCCGGATTGGCCGGGCAAATTGATTCCGTTTCAGGTCGGTGTGTTGCTGGCGCCGTCTCCATCGCCAGGCCGCTGCTACAGGCTGGGTCAGGCATTGCGGCGTGCGATCGAAAGTTATCCGGAGGACATAAAGGTGGCAATTGTTGCCACAGGCGGACTCTCGCACCAGGTTCATGGCGAACGTTGTGGGTTCAACAACACCGAATGGGATATGAAATTTTTGGATCTCATCGAAAAAGACCCGCAAAAGCTGACCGAAATGACGATCGCAGACTTTGCCAAACTCGGCGGATGGGAAGGCGCGGAGATCGTGATGTGGCTGATCATGCGGGGCGCGCTTTCAGCAGGCATCCGAAAGATTCACCAATCCTATTACTTGCCTTCGATGACGGCTCTGGCAACGGCAATCTACGAGAACGAGGCCGCCGAACCATCGGCTGAAGCGAAGAATTCACATCTGGAACACATGCAGCATCAGCTGACGGGCGTCGAGAAACTCGAAGGGACTTATCCTTTCACGCTCGCTCTCAGCGTCAAGGCATACAAACTGAACAAGTTTCTGAATCGAATGACTATTCCGTCTCACAGGGAGCGATTCCTGTCGGATCCCGAAACGCTGTTCGAGGAATTCGAACTCAGTTCCGTCGAACGAGATATGTTGCGTCGAAGAGACTGGCGCGCTTTGATTCAATACGGCGCCATCTTCTTCGGCCTCGAGAAACTCGGAGCCGTTGTCGGCATATCCAATTTGCACATTTACGCCGCCATGCGAGGGCAATCGCTGGAAGACTTCCAGAAAACCCGAAATGCTCAGGTGCTCTATTCGGTAACGGGAAAAGATGAAAAGAACCTGGCCTGGGAAAAGAGCAAATAAAGTCGTCCGGTTTGTTATTTAGGCCGCGGCAGGTGAAGGGACATCAGCGTGAGATTCCCATCCACCTTCGGAAAGTGATGCGGCACGCCTTCAGGCACGAGTATGAAATCACCCTTCTTCACCTGCTTCGTCACGCCTCCCGAAATTGAAGTCCCACTCAGATTCGCGTCGTTGGTGCGTTTTTCATCGACAAGTTTCCCGCCGGTCACCAGGGTACCCGCGCCGTCGAGCACGTAGAAAAGCTCGGCCTCTTTTTCATGAACGGAAGCTGCCTGGTCCATGAGTCGATGCTCCATGTTGACCTTGTAAGGATCCAATTGCATGAAGGTCGCGCTGCCATTGCGATCTGTGGGCTGCTTGGCGATGAGGGCGGCCAGGTCGGCAGCAGGAACGATCATCACCTGAGGAGCCGCCCCGGGAGCGGGAACCGGATTCTGAGCGCGCTGCTGCGCTCCGATCGAAAGAGAAAGAAGCGTAACTAAACCGACAGCAGAAATAATTTTCACGTCGAACCTCCTGATGTCGCCATGTGTTGGCGCAGTTCTTATTTCTTATCCTGATCCTTCGTGCCGAGACCCCCTGTCAGACCGTCCACCTGATAGCCAATCTGGATTTTTCGAACGAGTGCGATTTGCGCCGGCGTCGCGGTCTTCGGATCAACGTTGGCCGTCGAACAAGTGAATCCTCGTAAGGTGCATTCGGAAGTCGTGTGCTGGATTCCTTTTTCCTTCATCACGCGGCTCATCAACTTGACCGCGTCCTCATTGAACACGATGGCGTTGTTCGGTCGGAAAGTACCCACACCGATCGCATAGTCAATGGGCATCAGCGGTTCGATACTCGAACCGAATTGCCCATCGTTCTTCTTTCCCAGGTCGTGGGCGGAGAGGTCGGCCCCCTTATCAATCAGATATTGGATGATCGGCACATCGCCGATGTTGGCGGCAACCATCAGCGGTGTAATGCCATAGTTGTCGGCAGCGTTGACGTCCTGGCCAAGTTCAATCAGCAGCTTGACGACTTCGAGCCGCTCCGCCGCGGAACGGCCTTTGTTATAGCCTGGGATGAAACCGGTTCCTGCGGCGGCCATGAGTACTGTTTCGTTATCCTTCGATACGATCG
>Ga0070670_100000904_pt1 | contig 23331 bp, 15 predicted proteins | sample KBSS63metaG_FD_64665 | JGI IMG/M metagenome (GOLD analysis project Ga0070670, IMG submission 64665) | Switchgrass rhizosphere microbial communities from Kellogg Biological Station, Michigan, USA - KBS S6-3 metaG | ecosystem: Host-associated > Plants > Roots > Rhizosphere > Soil ... | reverse complement strand
AAGGCCGTCACCACCGTCATGACGTCGGCCGATCGCCCCGGGTGGGCCAAATGACGCCGCGCCTCGACTCGCGCTGGCGACGCTATCTCGCCTTCTTCGGCCCGCGGCCCGTCCGCGACGTCGACGACGAGCTCGCCTTTCACTTCCAGGCGCGCGTCGACGAATACATCGCGGCCGGCATGGATGCCGACGCCGCACGCGACGCCACGCTCGAGCGACTCGGCGATCTCTCGCGCTATCGCGGCGAAACGCTCGCCATCGAACAACAGGAACAACGGAGACGCACCATGTCCGACGTCATCCACTCGATCATCGGCGACATCCGCTTTGGCGCGCGCCAGCTCGGCCGCAACCTGCCGCTCACCATCGCCGCGCTCCTCTGCTTCGCGCTCGGCGTCGGCGCCAACACCTCCATTTTCTCGGTCGTCAACGCGGTGCTCTTTCGACCGCTCCCCTTCCCCGATTCCGACAAGCTCGTGGTAGTGACCGAAGGAGTCACGAAACTCGCCGCCGACATCAGCTCCATCTCGGCACCAGACCTCCTCGACTACAAGGAAACGGAAGGTCGTGCATTTCAGACGCTCGCACTCGTTCGCAGGCGCGACGCGACGCTCATGATTAACGGCGAGGCCGAAGTTATTCCTGGCGCGGCCCTCACACCGTCGACGTTCAAAGTCCTTCGTGTCACTTCGGCGGTTGGTCGCGTGTTCATCGACGCCGATACGGCGTCCAGCGCACCGTTCGTGGTTGTGATCAGCGACGGCCTCTGGCGCCGCCGGTACGGCGCCGATCGCGCGATGATCGGCAAGCAGATCACCTTCTCCACCGGCGCCACGGCGGAAGTCGTGGGTATCATGCCGGCCGGATTCGCCTTCCCGCTGCCGGGCCTTGGCATCCCCGTCGCCGACATCTTCTTCCCATTTCGATTCACCCCGGGGGTGTTGGCCCAGCGCGCCGACAATTTTGGCGCGGTTGCTCTTGGGCGTCTCCAAAACGGCGTCTCCATGGAGCGCGCCGAGGCGGCGCTCGCTGAAATTGCGCGTCAGATGCCGCGGCGCTATCCGGAGAGCTGGGGCAAATCGCAAAGCAGAGGCGGCAATCTCCTCATTCATGTGAAGAGCATGCGCGCCACCGCGATTGGAGAGTCGCGTCGCCCGTTGCTCGTGCTTCTCGGAGCAGTCGGGTTCGTGCTGCTGATTGCTTGCATCAACGTCGCGAGCTTGTTCGTCGCCCGCGCGTCGGCGCGCAAGCGTGAGATAGCAATTCGCAAAGCCCTCGGGGCTACGCGCGGCCGGCTCACGCAGCAATTCCTCGCCGAGGCGTTGCTGCTCCTCGCGGCGGGATCAGCACTCGGGCTCATCGCGGCGCACTGGGGGACGCGCGCGCTCGTCGCCCTCGCACCGGGCAACTTCTATTCGTCGTTCGACGTGTCGCTCGATGCGCGTGTGCTCGCTTTCACCGGCGGAGTCACGATCCTCACGGCATTGGTCTTTTCGATACTTCCCGGCTTGCGCGGCCGTCCGTCCGACGCGGAACAAGCACTGCGGGCCGAACGGTCGGCTACGGCAAACCGCACACGCCAGGAGGGGCGGCGCGTGCTCATCGTGAGCGAGGTCGCCTTCGCGCTCGTGCTCACCATTGGTGCGGGACTCATGCTGCGGAGCCTCGCCCGGGTGCGTGCGGTGAATCCAGGCTTCGAACCCGAGAACCTGGTGACGTTCTTCACCAGCCTCCCCGCCGCGGCCTACACCGACGTGGACCGCATCAAACTTACCGAGCAGCAGATAGTACAGCGCTTACGGGAGATTCCTGGCGTGACGTCGGCAAGCGCGGCGTCCGGCCTGCCGATGCAGGGTGACTGGTTGATTGTCTTCACACCGGAAGGCCCGCCGCAATCGCAACTGCCGGTCGCCACCAACACGCTGGTTCTTCCGGGCTACTTCGAGGCCATGCGCATTCCACTCCGCGCCGGCCGCCTCTTCAACGACCGCGACACGAAGTCATCGCCCAACGCGGTGGTCATCAACGAAACGATGGCGCGCAAGTACTATGGAAACGGGAATCCGATCGGCCGCCAGTTCAAATGGGGACCGCGCGATTCGCCCGGCCCGTTGTCGGAGATCATCGGCGTAGTCGCCGACGTGAAGCACACGACCCTCGATGAAGAGCCGTCTAACGTTGTGTATCATGCCGTCTTCCAACAGGACACGGGCGTGAACGTGAGCATGTATCGCGGGCTGTCGTACGTCGTGCGAACTCGCATCGCGCCGGCGAGCATCGCGGCATCCATCAGGACAGCCGTCCGTGGCGTCGATCCCAAGCTCGTCGTCCTCAACATCCGCCCGATGGACACGATAGTCGGCCAGACGATCGAAACGAGAAGGTTCAACACCTTACTACTCGGCCTGTTCGCAGCGTTGGCGCTATCGCTCGCGGCAACCGGCGTGTACGGCGTGCTTCAGTACTCCGTGATCCAGCGCAAACGCGAGATGGGAATTCGCATCGCCATCGGCGCGACGTCGTCGAACATGATCGGTCTCATCGTCGGCCAGGCGGTGCGCCTGGCCGCCCTCGGCGTCGTGATCGGCCTCGTGGGCGCATTCGCGCTCACGCGAGTGATTCGCGCGCTGCTTTTTGACACTGATCCGCTTGACGGCCTCACGTTCGTCGCGAGCGCCGCCGTGTTGGTGTTGATCGCGGTGTTGTCGAGCTACCTGCCGGCGCGACGGGCGCTGCGCATCGACCCCATCATCGCCATGCGCGCGGAGTAGTCCATGCGGATTCTTGCGCGCCTGATCGTCGTAGTCGCCGCGTTCAGCTCAGCCTCGGCGCAACGTTCCGCCACCGCGGTCTACCCCGGCGCATCCTGGGAACGGATCGCGAACCCCGACTCGGCCGGTTAGGCCAGCAAGGATCTCGACAGCGCGCGCGCGAGGCTCGCTCGACTCGCCACGACCGGCTTCGTGGCGGTGGTGGATGGACGCGTGCTGCTCGAGTACGGCGACGTCCGCTCGTTGAGCTATCTCGCCTCGGCGCGAAAGAGCGTCCTCTCAATGCTCTTCGGGACGTACGTCGCGAAAGGAACCGTTCGACTCGATAAGAGTCTGGCGCAAATGGGCATCGACGACATCGGTGGGCTCACACCGCAAGAGCGCGAAGCAACGATCCGCGATCTGCTCACCGCACGCTCGGGCGTTTATCACGTCGCGTCGAATCCGGTCGCAACATCTACGACGCGCTCGAGAGCGACCTCGCGCGTCCGATTGGCATGGAGGACTTCGATCGAGCCGCGCAGCGGAAGATGGGAGATACGACGCGCTCGGTGCACCTCGCCTACCACATGTTCCTCTCGACGCGCGACATGGCGCGCCTTGGGTATCTCATGCTGCGCGGGGGCAACTGGAAAGGCCGCCAACTCGTTCCGCGGGATTGGGTGGCGCTCACAACGAAGCCGGCCACCCGGGTGACGGAGATGCACCCCAACTACCACCGAGTGGGTCCGTTCGGCTACGGCTATATATGGTGGGTTTGGGACGGTGCAGCCGCGACCGGACCGTTTCGCGGCGCCTACACCGCGCAAGGCGCGATCGGTCAGTTCATCACCGTGCTGCCCGCGGTGAACCTGGTGATCGCGCACAAGACGCGGCCCGACCCGGGAAAGGACACGCCGCTCACCGAGTACCTCGGCGTTGTCGACATAGTGTTGCGCGCGCGGTGTCATGCCCGGCCGCAAGGCATCGAGGCGTGGTGTGCCGCTCGAGCCGCGCGGGCCGCCGAGCGCGATCCCCGCGCGCGAGCGCTCGAAACGCCGGGAAGCCGTGATGGTATCGAGGGGCTATTGCGAACGTAGAACCTCGGCCGGATCGACGCGGCTCGCGCGAACCGCCGGGATCCACGCAGCTACTATCGTGCTCCCGAGCAATACAGCCATCACGATCGACAGCACACTCGCGTCGCGTGGCGACGTCTGGAACAGAAGGGTCGCCACGAACCGTCCACCCAGGACCACGAACAAGCCGCCGACCAGACAAGACACGAGTGACACGACGAGCGCTTGGCGAACAACCAGCGAAACGATTTCCGATCCGCGTGCACCAAGCGCGACTCGGATACTCACTTCCTGTCGGCGCTGGGACACCGTGAACTGAGTTACGCTGTACGCACCAACCGCGGCAACGACGAGCGCCAGCGCCCCCAGCAGTCCGAACATTCGTGCACCTAGGCGCCACGGTCGCAGCTCGCGAGCCACCAAATCCTCTAGAAGTTGCACTTCAACATAGGGTAGGTTCGGCCGTGTCGCCTGCGCAACTTTTTGGAGATCGCTCCTCATCGCTTCCGGTGATAACGCGCGCACGAGAAGCGAGGTTTGGTAATGCTGCAACGGCGATTGATCCAACGTCATGTAATACTGGATCGCCGGCTCCTCCTCAACGAGTCCTAGTCGGCGGCTGTCTTCCGCCACACCGACGACTGAGATGCAATCCGGTGTCGGTCGCAAAATTTTGATCTTGAAACACTTGCCAAGCGGCGAGACGCCCGGCCAGATCCGCTTCGCCATGTACTCGCTGACAACCGCCACAGGCTGCGCCGTCGCATTGTCGGTCTCCGCAAGCCCGCGCCCCAACACGATTCGGGTGCCCATCGTCCGAAAGAACTCAGGCGTCACCGCGTAGATATACGGTGTCGTTCCGCGGGGTAGGCCTGGAATGGAGTCGCTCCCGTTGACCACGATTGGGTAACTGTACTGGCTCCGCAGCGGCACCCCGACACTGAGGCTCGCGCTCTCCACCCCCGGTATCCCCATCGCTCGCCGCCGCATCTCGACGTACGCGTCGACGACTTCCGCCGGTGTCATCTGCCCCCGCCAAGCGTCGAACCCTACCACCACAACGCGGGCCATGTCGAGTCCGAGATGCTGCGCGCCAATGCGCTGCAAGCTTCGCACGAAGAGTCCCATGCCCGCGAGCAGGGCAACACAGAGTGCGCCTTGTGTTACCACGAGTACCGTTCGCGTCCGCGACCGATGCAGCGCCCCGTCGCGTCCGCCCAACTTGAGGTTTTCGATCAGGCGAGGATTGCTCGCTTGCAGCGCGGGCACAGCCGCTGCCAGGAGCCCGGCGATCACCGCCACCAACGTCGTAAAGCCTACGATGCGGACATCAAGTGGCCATTCGCCAAGCGACGTCCCCGCGAACAGGGTGGCGCGCACTATCGGTATGCTCCACCGCGCGACGAGCAGGGCGGCGATACCGCCGCACAATGCGAGCACCAGCGCCTCGATCAGCATGAGTGTCATGAGACGCCCACGACTCACACCGAGCGCGAGCCGGACAGCGATTTCGCGGCGGCGCGACAACGACCGAGCAAGAAGTAGATTGGCGACGTTAGCGCACGTGACGACGAGCAGCAGTACCGAAACGAAGCCGACCAGTTTCGCCACGCGATACTCGGGTCGCGCCGCGCTTCGACTGGCAATCATTGAAATGAAAACCGGCTGCGGCGGCCTTGCCGTTGCGTCTTCGGGTTGGATGTTCCACGCGGTCCAGCCGCGTTCTGCTCTCGTCCGCGCCGCCTCCGGCGCCAAGCCTGGCTTCAGCCGCGCGACGACACTGAGCCAAAATGTCCGGCGATCGGACGCCCAGGTCTCGGGGGCCCCGTAACGCAGCGTGGGTGCGGCCGCCATGGGCAGCCAGACGTCCGTCGCCGCCAGGTCATGACCCGTAAAGGTCGGTGGCATGACCCCGACTACGTCGTACGTAAACCCGGCCACGACGAGCTTTCGCCCAATCACGTCCGTCGCACCGCCGAATCGCCGCTGCCAATAGCCGTTGCTGATCACAGCCACGTATCGGCCAATCCGCTCGTCGGTCTCTTCCGCGCTGAACTCGCGTCCGATTGCGGCGTGCGCACCAAGTGTTCCGAAATAGTCGCCACTCACTACGGTCGTACGCGCCGTCGACGCGCGTGCCCCGCGGTCAATCGCCGCGTCCATCGGCCCACGAAACGCGGCGACACCGCTGAACACGTCCGTCATTGCGCGGAACTCGGCGAACGACGGGTAGGACATTACGGCAGCGGTGTCCGGGCCCGTCTTGCGCTGGCGCAACCACCGGATCTGGACGACACGATCCGGATCTGTGATCCCGGCCGGAGCGCGCAACATGATCCGGTCGATCACGGCGAACATGGTGCTGTTGGCGCCAATCCCTAGCGCCAGCGTGAGAATCACGCCGGCGCTGTAGGCCGGCGAACGTCGAAGCTGGCGCACGGAGTACGTCAAGTCCTGCGACCACCGGTCCCACGACGCCAGGCCAGCGGCACTCCGCCGCGTTTCGCCGAGCTGCGTGCGGTTGCCGAGGCGCCGGCGGGCATCGAGCAACTCGTCAGTCGAGAGCTGGCCCGTACGGTATAAGGTGTCGAGCTCCGCGTGGAGGCGCACTTCTTCTTCCATCTCGCGCGCCAACGCTTCACGGCCAAACCAAGTGCGCAATCGATGACGCATCGCGTCGATGAGCGACATGAGCTCCTCGGCCTCAGGTCTGTTCCATCACGCGCGCGATTGCCGCCATGACGCGTTTGTGCTCGGCCGCTCGCGCCTCGAGCTGCTTTCGCCCGCTACGAGTGATCGTGTAGTAACGCGCGTTCCGTCCCGTGGGAGACTTTCGCCATTCGGCGGTGACCCATCCCTTGCGCAGCAGGCGGTCGAGCGCCGGGTAGAGCGACCCCTGCTCGACGCGGAGAACGTCATTCGAGAGCGACTCGATGTGACGCGCCACCGCGTACCCGTGGGCGCGTCCCAGAGTGAGGGTACGCAGGATGAGCATGTCGAGAGAGCCGGCGAGCAGGTCGCCGCGAACGGGGGTGTCTGGCATAGGCAGATGTCTTGGTATGAAGATGTCTACCTATCCCGCCCGTAGTCGTCAAGACCTCACAGCCGGACGCCTAATCGCTCCGCAGAGCTGTCATCGGATCCACTCGCGCTGCCCGGCGCGCCGGAACAACGCAGGCCAACAACGACGTCGACACCACCACTACGCCCGCCAACCCTAAGGTCACGGGATCCCGCGGTTCCACGGCGTAGAGAAGTGACCCGAGGTACCGCCCCAACAGCACTGCTCCCGCCCCGCCAATCGCCAGCCCAACGAGAGCGAGCGAAAGCCCGTCACGCAGCACCAACCTCAGGATCCCCGACGGATTCGCGCCCAGCGCCGCCCGCAACCCGAACTCTCGCATGCGCTCCGTCACGGCCCCCGACATCACTCCGTACACGCCCCCCATCGCCAGGAGCAGCGCGATCGCTGAGAAGAACGCGAACACGGTCAGGGCCACCCGCCGCTGAGCGGTCGACAAGTCGACAATCTCGTCCATCGTCGACGGCGTCGCGATCGGCTGTCGCGGGTCCACTGACCGTACCGCCGCACGCACCGCGCTTGCCACGCGCTTCGCATCGCCCGCCGTCCGCGCCACCAACATCATGTCCGACTCCTCGTCCCACCACGCGCGCTCCGGAACGTACACCTGCAGGCTCACCACTTCGTCCAGCCCCATGTGTCTCACGTTTCCGGCGACGCCGATCACCCTCCACCACGGTCGCTTCGCGTCGGACAACCGGATTTGCCGCCCGATGGCATCCTCACCCGGCCAGAGCTTGTTCGCCAGATCCGCGCTCACGATCGCTACGTGAATGCTCGAATCGCGTGTCTCCGCCGGCGAGAAATCCCGTCCGCGGAGCATCGGTATTCGCATCGTGCGAATGAAATCGGGACTCACCGTGTACCGGTCGGCGGACGGTGCCAGCTCCGGATGGTCCAGCGGCTTGTCTTGCGCTTGCACACCATACCGATCCACGTTGGCCGTCAACGGAATCTCCGTCGAAAGCGAGACACTCAACACTCCGGGCACCGCCGCAACCGCATCGCGAATGCGATCGTGATTCTGCAGCGTCGTTCCCGGCGCCTGATACGTGACACCCCCGGCGCGTACCGGCATGACCACGAGGTGCGACCCATCGAACCCCGGATTCACGCCGAGCAATTTCGTGAGGCTTCGCCCAAGCAGCGCGACGCCGGTGACGAGCATCAGCGCCAGCGCCATCTCGCTGACGACGAACGCGGCGCGCGTGCGGCGCGACGCCGCACCGACGGTGCGTCGTCCCCCGCGCAAGGAATCGAACATCCCCCGACCGCCTAGCTGGACCGCCGGCACGAGGCCAATGGCCACTCCGACGCCAACTGAGATAACCACGGCAAACGCCAGCGCTCTCCAATCGAGCGCGATCGATTCTGCACGAGGCACATTCGCCGGTAGCCGTGAGGCGAGCGCCGGCAGCAGCGCCGCCGCGAACGCCACACCGGCCGCTCCGCCCGCGAGCGCCAGGACCAGGCCTTCTGCCGCCAACTGCTGCGTCAACCGCGAGCGGCCCGCGCCAAGCGCCATGCGAACCGCGAATTCCTCCTGACGTCGAAACGCTCGCGCCAGCTGCAGGTTCGCCACATTTGCCGCGGCGATCAGCAGGACCAATAGCACCGCGCCGAACAACGTCAGCAGCACCGGCCGCACGCTCTGCGTCACACGCTCCTGTAGTCCGACCACGCCGCCGCCGCCGCCGGCATACTCCTTCGGGTGTGACGCCGCGAGCTGCGCGAAGATCAGATCGATCTCCCGCGATGCCCGTTCCACCGATACACCAGGCTTCAGTCGCACGACATTCGTCAGATGCCGGCACGTCCGACAGCTCGAGGCGCCGCCAAGGACGTACCCGAGCGGCCGCCACATCTGCGCTTCGCGCAGTGTCGCATTCTCGAACGACGACGGCATCACGCCAATCACCGTGCGCTTGATGCCGTTCACGTCGATCACGCGCCCCAGAATCGACGAGTCGCCCCCATATCGCCGTCGCCACAGGGCGTAACTCAGAATGACCACGCCACTCCCATCCGGCGTGTCGTCTTCCGCGACGAAATCACGACCCAGCATCGGGTGCGTGCCGAGCGTCTTGAAGTATTGCCAACCAACGCGTTCGCCGCTTACACGCTCGGCGTCGCGTTCTCCAAAGATGGTCGCTTCCCAGCTCCCAACCGGTGCCGCCGATTCGATCGACTTCGACGCTCGCCGAACGTCCGCGAACGTCTCCCACCCCATCCGCTCATTCCGCGAGCCGTCGGCGCCGCGCTCGTACGCCGCCACGAGCCGCTCCGGATGCGGAAACGGAAGACCCCGAATCAACACCGGGTTCACCACACTGAAGATCGCCGTCGTGGCCCCGATCGCGACGCCAAGCGTCAGCACACACAGCGCCGTGAACCCGCGCGCTCGGCCGAGTACGCGAAAAGCTTGTCGTAGATCTCCAACGATGGTTTGCACGAGAGACTCCATGGTATAGGGCGTGAAAGCCGGAACGCGCGTCGGCAACAGTTGCAGCGACACCGCGGCGCCGACCGCCTCGCGCCACAATCGCCAACGGGCGCGAAGGGGATGCCTCCGTTCCAGCTCGAGATATTCCTCGACGAGGTCGCCGATGACCACTTCTCGCGATTCTTCCGGCAGCAACGCCTCGAGAATCGCCACCGGTATGCGCGGGACGCGGCTCATGGCGGATCGAACCCCAGCCTCAACCCAGCCGCGAGCCGTTGAATGCTGCGCAATGTCGCCTTGAGCTCGCGCACACCCAGAGCCGTCACGGCGTAGTGTCGCTTGGCCCGCCCACCACGGTGCGGCGACGCCGCTCCCATTCGCGACGCCACCAGTTCCTTTACCTCGAGCCGCGTCAGCGTTTTGTGAATCGTGCCGATCGCCAGATCACGGCCCGTTGCCCGGGCGATCTCGTCACGAATGGTCAGCCCATACCCCTCGCCGTCGAGGCGGAGGGTGGCGAGCAACACGGCCTGTTCGAGCTCAGCGAGCATGTTTAATCGACATTGTCGGTAATATAGACAGTCGCAATGGCGAAAGGGTTGAAGCTCGTAGACACGTCAGCCGTCACGCAACGCCGTTATCGGCGAGATGCGCGTCGCCCGCCTCGCCGGGACTACACATGCGGCCAAGCCCGCGCCGGCGAGCAGCGTGATGACCGCCAGGAACACGGTTGGGTCGGTCGCGTTGACCCCTTCGAGCTGGCTCCGCAGCAGCCGGCTCGCGGCGATCGCACCGAGCATGCCGAACGCGAGGCCGACGACGACGAGCCGCATGCCGCGCGCAACAACCAGCCGGACGACCTCGCCCCCACGGGCGCCGAGCGCGAAACGCACACCAAACTCGCGCGTCCGCTGTGTCACCGTGTACGCGAGGATACCATAGAGGCCTATGACGGCCAGCATCAACGCGATGAGCGCGAAGGCGGCAAGCAATCGACTCCGGAACGCCGATGACGCAATGGCGTCGCTCAGAAGCCGATCCATCGACGAGACGTTGGCGAGTGGGACTCCCGGCATGACCGTCCGGAGTGCGCCACGAATGGCTCCTACCACCTCCAATCCCTCGGACTCGCTTCGAACGGCCAGCCTCATGTTTCGCCCGGTGCCATAGATGTGATCGGCCGCGAGCTGTCGGAACGATAGATAGATGATGTCCGCTTCTGGCGACTCCTGGCCGAACGCGCGTACATCGCCGGCAACGCCGACGATTTCGACGTGAAATGGCCGCTCCAACTCCACGACCAGACGGGAGCCAACTGCACCGCCTCGCGGGAACAGGCGTTGGGCAATACTTCGACTGATGACGATCGAACCGCTCGCCGCGCTCGCCTCGCCGGCAGCTCGATCATCGGAAACGAGCGCACGCCCTTCGACGATCGGGATTCGCAACGTCGCGAAATAATCGTCAGTCGAAATATTGATGAGCGCGGAACGCTTGTCCGAGGCTGACGCGGGCGGGTGCCCCTCGATGTAATAGTATGTGTCGCCGAGACCGGAGAGCGGCAAAATGTTCGCGGCAACGGCGTGTTGCACGCCGGGGATCGCCTTTACCCGCTCGAGAAAGGCGGTCCAGAAGCGTTCGGCGTCTTCGCGCGAGCGTACGCGGTCCATGGGCAACGAGATTTGCGCCGTGACCACGCCGCGAGAATCGAACCCCGGCTCGACGCGCTGCACCTCCCAGAGTCTCCGCAGCAGGAGGCCGGCGCCGACCAGCAAGACGAGCGACAACCCCACTTGCGCGACGACGAGGGCGTCGCGCAACCGAAGGGCATGCCGCGCGCCCGTCGAGCCACCGAGACTCCGCATCGACGACGCAAGGTCCTGCCGCGTCGCGTGAAGCGCCGGCGCCAACCCGAACATGATGCCCGTCAGCACGGCGACCGCCATTGTGAACGCGACTGCAACGGCATCGACATGAATTTCCGCGGTGCGCGGTAACGCGTCGGAGGCGACGCTGCGTGCCCCCCGCACGAGCACAACGGCCAGTACGAGCCCGAGCAACCCGGCCGCCGTGCCGAGCAACGCACTCTCGGTCAGAAGCTGCCGCACGATTCGGCTCCTCGATGCTCCCAACGCCGTGCGTACTGCGATCTCGGACTGGCGCGACGTCGCGCGCGCGAGCATCAGGCTGGCGACGTTGGCACAGGCCACGAGCAGCACGAGCCCGACGGCGCCGAGAAGAATGAACAGCATCGGCCCGCTGTCGCCGACAACGACGTCCCGATAAGGAACGAGACGAAGGTGCCACGAGGCGTTTTCCGGATACGCAGCCTCGAGCCGCCGCGCGATCGCGTCCAGTTCGACTTGTGCCCGGGCGAGCGTGACACCCTCGCTCAACCGTGCGAGACCTCGCATCGAATGGGCGCCCCGAGCCGAGAGCTCGGGTGTATGGAATGGCATCGGCATCCAGATTTGATCGCTCAGGACGCGGCCAATCACTTGCGGCATCACCCCGACGATCATGAAGGGCCGTCCGTCGATCGACGTCGTGGTTCCAACGACGTGTTGGTCGCCGCCGAACCGCCGCTGCCAAACGGCGTAAGACAGCACCACGACGTTGTGTTCGCCGATCTCCTCTTCGGCGAGGAAGCCGCGCCCCAGCAACGGCCGCACGCCGAGCGTGCTGAAGAAGTTCGCAGTCACACGTGGCGCCGAGACGCGTTCCGGATCATCGCCGCCGTTCCCGCTCAGCACGGCGATAGCAAATGCGTTGCGCGCCGCGAACGACGCGATCGCTTTCGTCTGCGCGCGGTAGTCAAGGAAATCCGGCCCTGATATCGATGCCTGGTTACCGCCGCTGAACGCGCCAAACGCATAGACCAGCCGCTCCGAGCGAGGGAATGGGAGAGGTCGCAAGAGCACGGCGTTCACGATGCTGAACATGGCGCTGGTCGCACCGATCCCGATGGCCAGCGTGGCGATCACGAGAAGCGAGAATGCGGGTCGCTTCCAATTCACGCGCGCCGCGAAGGCAAGATCCTGGACGAACAACATGTCGAGTCTCCAGTCGCTTTATGACAATTGCCTCAACGAGACTTTCCCTCACGTACGCGGCTGAGCAGCTCGAGCGCATCACGCACGAGCCAGTCGGGTCTCTGGGCCACATTGTTCGTTGCGGGATAGACCCGGTGAATCACCAGCGACGGATGCGCTCGGGCCAATCGCTCGTTTTGATCGGTCACCGGCCAAAAGTCATTTGGCTCCTGGGGATCGAGGATCATCATTGGAACGTTCAAGCGCCGAAAGACGACCAGTGGGATGAGCGCATGCTGGCTCCACTGAAGAAGCGGCAGCGTGGTGGGACGCGTAATGCCGGCAATATTTGATTGCGTCGTCCCCACCATCTCTGTAAATCGCGGAAGAAAGGCCCACCGCCCGTTGCCGGCCGGATTGATTCGGACAAGCAGGTCCAGCAAGGATTCGATCGATGCGGCCGTGTTTGAGGACTGCGAGATTCGCCCGCCGGCCATTTGCAGAAACACGGCGAACTCCGACGCTCCTGAGATGTCAGGCGGCATCTCGTCCCACTCCATGCGCTTCCGCGATAGCTCCGGATCGGTGTGGTCGAAAATCCACTGTTGCGACCACGTGCCGCCGTCGGCCATGAGCAGTCCGCGCACGCGGTCAGGGTGTTGGTCGTATACGGCGGCGGCGATGAACCCGCCCATTGAGGCACCTCCGAACACGGCCGTGCGAATCTGAAGATGATCGAGCAGTGCGACCAAGTCGTCGGCGATGTTCTGAATGGAAAACTCGTAGTCCGTCACGCGGGTCTGGCCGCTGCCACGACTTTCGACGGCGATGACGCGGTAGCCTGCTTGGACGAGTTGAGGCGCGACTGAGCGCAGTTCGTATGCGGTGCTCGACGTCCCGGGTATCCAGACGAGTGGAACACCGTTCGCCGTGCCCCACTCGAGGTAGTGAATTCGGATGCCGTCGACGTCGGCGAATCGGCCATTCGATCGCTCGATCTCGTTGCGGCGCGCCACAACGGCATCGTACACGGTTCGCACTCGTGCGCTGTCGATCGCTTGTGCCAGTGCGCCTGACGTGGCGACGGAATGAGCGAGCAGGAGGCCCGCCATTGATGACCGGATCATCTTGAAGTTCTCCGTTGGCTAGAAATTGCTTCTTGATGTTGATTTTTCAGCACTATGGCGGACGTTGGTCGCTCGTTCGGCAAAACTGGCGTTGTATCGGTCGTTACGGTCTCGCTCGGGAGTCCGGCCAGGGCCGCGGCGGGTTGTACGGGGCCTGCCCTGCCATCAGTCGCACGGCCATCGCGCGCAGACTCGCGTTCTCCGACGCGAGTGCCCGGTCCACCACTTCCTTCGAGCCGCCGCCGAGAACTACGAGTGCAATAAACTCGGCCTTCTGAGCCTCATTATCGCGCTCCACATCGAACGCGACGCGCAGCTCCGATAGCGACGACTTGTCCGATATCCCGGCCAGAAGCCACGCCGCCATCGTACGTACCTCCGAGGCGTCGTCGCGTAGCAGCTCGATCACCCGCGCTGGCGCCGTCTCGAGGTGCGACTCCGCGAGCGCCCATAGGGCCTTCTGGCGAACCTGCCAATCCGCATCGGCGAGCGCCGCTTCCAACGCGGCTGTTTGTGGCGCGTCCTGCAAATGTCCGAGCGCCCACGCCGCGGTTCCTCGGACGTACGGGCTGCTGTCCTTGAGCAGGGAGTTTGTGAGCGAGGACGCCACGTTGTCCGACATGAAATCTGCAAGAGCCCATGCGGACATCTCGCGCACGCGGTCGCTGGCATCGACGCGAAGCCGCTCGAGCAAGAGAGGAACTCCCTCGCGTCGATCGCGTAGCGCCCAGGCCGCGGCCCGCCGAACCTCGGCGCTGTTGTCGTTTCGGAGAAGGTTCGCGAGCAACGCCGTATCCGGTTCGGCGGATTGACGGTGCTGGGGTGCCTCCGTTTCGTTGCTCGGCATTGTCGCCGGCGAAGACGAAGCCGTCGGCGCTGCTGCCTCAGTCGTGGTCGGCTTCGACACCGACATCTTCGGCAATTTCGCCACGGATGTCGTGGCTGCGTTCGTCGTATCGCGGCTTTGGTTCTGCGGTGCAACGGCTTGCCGCACGGGCGGCTGCCGCCGTGCGGGAGCAACGGCGGCGATCGAAAACGCGACGGCGCCGAGCCCGAGCGCGAGCATGAGCGTCTGGCCCCGGCGTGGAGCCGCACGCCTCACGCCCGGATCCAGAATCGCGAGCAGCCGACCTTCGAATTCGCGCTTGTTCGCCAATGGCAGCACCGTCGCGGGCGCGCCCCGATTCCCGACACGCGTCACGATGTCGAGCAGATGGTCGGCATAATCGCTGGCGCGCGCACCACAGGCGAGAACAAGATCATCGCACGCACGCTCGCTTTCCGCACGGAGCTGCCTCGCCGCGGACCAGACGAGCGGATGGAACCAGTAGAACGCACAGACGATTCGGCCAATCGTGTGCCCCACGAGATCGCGCCGCCTGATGTGCGCCAACTCGTGCAACAGGACGACGCGACGACGATCTTCGTTCCACTGCTCGGCGCTCGCCGGCACGACGATGGTTGGCCGCAGAAGACCGCACGCGAACGGCATCTCGATGTTCGACGCCATCATCAGACGCGGGGCAGCTTCGAGCCCAAGGCGATCGGCCGCCTCATACAGCGGGTCGAGCCAGGAGGACTCGTTCAGCGTGCGCGCGCCAGCCACGATACGACGCACGGCGGTCGCGCCGATGGCAATCCATGCGAGCACGATCGTCACGATTCCAATCCACGTGAGCAGCAGGATCGTCGGCACTGACGTCGCCTGCTTCGCCGGCGGGGGACGCAATGGAGAAGGATTGCCCGCTTCGCGGCTCGGTTCGAGCGCGTCGCGCTTCGGTGAGCCGGTTTCCAACCGCTGCAAGGTGATCCCCCGCCCCGACGACGCATCACTCGGCAGTACCCGCACGGGAAGCGGCGACCAGATGGACACAGGCGGCACCAAGAGCAATGCGACGAGCGTGGCGAACCATACCACGTAACGCGCGCTTGCCGGCGCACGCCGGAGGCCAACCGCGACGCCCATCGCGATTATCGGGAGCGCCGTGAGCTTGCCCAACCAGACGAGGAACGTTAACGAGTCCGCCATATCATCTCCCGCTGACGCGAGCCTTTCTAATCCGTTCCCGCAGTCTGGCGATCTCACTTGGAGTGAGATCCGCGTCCGACATCCGCAATAGCGCAGTGACGGCAGCGTCGGCAGATCCGTCGAAAAAGGTTCGTACAACCTGATTCAGCGCTTCATTGGCGGCGCCATCCGCGCTGACCGCCGGCAGGTAGACATACCTCGGCCCATCTTCCTTGTGGGTGATCAGTTTCTTCTCACTGAGAATCCGGAGAATCGAGCGCACCGCGGAATACGTCGGCGGGTCGGGAAGATCAGCCATCACGTCCGACACGGTAGCCTCACCGCGTTGGAAAAGGATGTGCATGACCTGGCGCTCTCGGCGCGACAGGGAATCCGGGAACCGAGGTTTCGACATATGTTGATTTTTCAACATATGTCGCGACTTGTCAAGTGTTTTCTTTGACATCCCTCCAAGAGCGTAATCGCAGCGGCATCTAGTCCTGCCGCAGGGCAGTGAGCGGATCCACCCGCGCCGCTCGCCGCGCCGGCAAATAGTTCGCGAGCGCTGACACGGCGAGGAGCGTCACCGCCACGGCGCCGAGTGTCAGCGGGTCGCGCGGCGACACGCCGTATAACAGACCCGACGCTAATCGTGTCGTGAACATTGCGATGATCAGGCCGGCCAATACTCCCACGCCGGCTACTCGCAATCCTTCAGCGACCACTGACCGGGCAACGCGTTGCGAATCGGCACCCAGCGCCATCCTGATGCCAATCTCCCGCGTGCGCTGCGATACGAGATACGACGTCACGCCGTACGCGCCGATCAGCGCCAAAGACAGGGCAAGCGCCGCGAACATCCCCACCAGCGTCATGCTGAATCGGCGCTCTGCCACGCGACCCGACAGCATCTGCTCCATCGTCTCCGCATTCGAGATGGGCTGCGCCGGGTCGATTTCCCGAACCACCCGTCGCACCTGGCCCACGAACGACAACGGATCGCCGGCCGTGCGGATCACCACCAGCTGCCGCGACGACGCCGTTTGTGCGAACGGCAAGAAGGCCTCGTCGCGTACGGCTTTGTCGACGCCCATTCGGCGCATGTCCGCGACCACCCCAACGACGGTGACCCAGGGATTCTGGGTCGTGTCGCTCGTACCGCCCGTTCCGTATCGGAAACGTTTTCCGATGGCGCCGTTTGGGAAGTACGTCTTCACCGCCTGCTCGTTCACGATCGCCACCGGCATTGTTCCCTGGCGGTCGCTCGCCGTAAAGTTGCGCCCGGCGACGAGCCGCGCCCCAATCGTGTTCAAGAACCCGGGACTGATTCCGTCGAACGTGACTTCCTTGTCGTCCGGCCGGGACGTGCGGCCCTCCGCCGTGATGCCGGTGGAATTCGGTGTCGCGCTCAACAGCATCGCCTCGATCGTTCCGGCGCTTTCAACACCCGGCATTCCACGAACGCGCTCGAGAAGTCTCTCATAGAACGACACGACTTGGGCCGGCTGCGGATACTTCACGCCCGGCAGCTGGAGCGTCAACGCCAGCTCGTTCTTCGCCGAGAATCCAAGCTGGACCTGTTGCAGCGTCACCCACGTGCGGAGCAATAGCCCGGCACCGGTCAACAGCACGACGACGAGCGCGAGCTGCGCCGCGACGATGCCCCGTCGTACGCGCTGTCCCCCGCGACCCGAAGTCCCACCGCGCCCGCCTTCGCGCAGGGTTTCGCTCAGTCTCGTGCGCGACGTCTGCACCGCCGGCACGAGACCGAACAGCAATCCCGTAACAACCGTCACCGCGGTCGTCACCAATAACACAGTTCCATTCACGTGTATCGCCGACAGCCGCGGTAGATCCGACGGCGCGAGCCTGGGCAGAACTTTGAGCGCGCCGAACGCGAGCGCGATCCCGGCGACGCCGCCGAGCGCTGACAGGAGGAGGCTCTCGGTGAGCAATTGCCGAACGAGACGGCGGTTGCTCGCGCCCAGCGCCATCCGCACGGTCACCTCGCGCTCCCGTACCGCCGCTCGCGAGAAGAGGAGGTTCGCGACGTTCGCGCACGCGATCAGCAGGACCGCCGCGACCGCGCCGAGAATGACCCAGAGCGTCGTTCGCAGCGTCGGACCAACCACCTGCTCGGGAAGCGGCGTCACCGTCACGCCATAGTCGCGATTCGTCGGGTATTGGTCCGCGAGGCGTTTCGCGATTGCGCCGAGGTCCGCCCGCGCCTGCTCGAGCGACACGCCGGGCTTGAGCTTTCCGACGGCCCACCATGAAAACCACGAGCGAGCCGTACGCGCATTCTCGGGGACGACCAGCGGCACCCACAACTGCGTCCGCTCGCTCGGGAAGCCGAACGTCGCCGGCAGTACCCCGATGATCGTCCGCGTCCGCCCGTTCAACTCGATCGGTTTGCCGAGCACGGACGGGTCTCCGGCAAAGTTTGTCTTCCACAACCCTTCGCCGATCACCACGACAGCATCGTTGCCGCTCTTCTCGTTCTCAGCGGTGAAAAGTTGCCCGACGATCGGGCGCGCGCTCAGGGCGGACAACGCCTCGGCAGACATGACACCCGCGGTCACCCGCACCGGCTCTCCGGTACCGGTGAGGTTGAACCCGGCCTCGCGATACGCATTGAGGTGTGACAGCGACCGGTTTTGCGCCTTGAGGTCCATCAGGTTCGGATAGGAATGCACGTCTTCGTGCAGGGCAAGCTTGCGATTGTCCATCCAGACCATCACGACGCGATCCGCCTCCGGATACGGCAGCGGCTTCAGAATGAGCGCGTCCACGACGCTGAAGATTGCCGCCGTCGCCCCGATGCCGAGCGCAATCGTCGTCACGGCAACAGTCGTGAAGCCTTTCGACTGGCGAAACGTGCGGAGCGCGAAGCGCGCATCCTGGCGCAGCATGTCGAAGAACCCTAATCCGCTCATCTCTCGTGTCTCCTCGGAGTAGCGTGTGACATTGCCGAATCGTCGTCGTGCGGCGTAGGTCGCCTCGCTGGGCCCGTCCGGTCGATCTATCGCCTGGTCCTTGGTGTCGAGCTCGAGATGAAAGTCGATCTCCTCCCGCAGCTCCCGCTCGTAGGTCCCCGGCCTGAACAACGTCCGGATTCGATGGCGCAGCGCCGCAAGGAGAGACATCGTCAGGTCGCCGTCGGCCGGACTACACGCCGTTCATCACGCCGTCGATCGCGGCAAGCACGCGGTCGAACGCGGACACCTTTGCTCCCAGCATGTGCCGGCCGGCAGCGGTGATCGTGTAGTAACGCGCCCGCCGGCCCGTTGGCGACTCGCCCCACTTGCCGACGACGAGGCCGTTTTTCTGTAGCCGCTCGAGCGCCGGATAGAGCGATCCGTGCTCGATGTTGAAGACGCCGCCCGATAGGCGCTCGATGTGGCGCACGATCGCGTAGCCGTGCATCGACTGCACGGTCAGCGTCCTGAGCACCAACATGTCGAGCGTCCCCTTGAGGAGCTCGTCCTGTGCCGGCGCGGCCTTACGCGTTGGAGTCATCGTTATGGGTTATAGGTAGAACCTCTTGCTATCATAGGTAGCACACCTACCTGTGACAGCGCAAGTCTGCGCGGCGGGAGTCTTTCCGTACTGCCTTGATCAAGGTTGTGAACTCACTCCTGGCGTAACGACGCGCATCAGAGTTTGGCGGCCACTTGCGCATTTCGCGCGAACGGTCAGCCGACCAGGTTCCTCAATAGCTGCGATCCCGCGCGGCTCGCCACGACGGAGCCACCGGTGGTGAGCTCGATGCGCAGTCGCGCCGCGTCGTGGGCCACGAAGCGCGCGGCGTACGCGAGATTCACGACGTGCTGGCGATGCACTCGCACGAAGTCGTCGCGGCGGATGCGTGCATGTAGTGTTTGGAGCGGCATGCCGACGAGATACCGGCGATTGCCGGCGATCACCGCCGTGAAATCGCCGTCCGCCTCGAGTCGCACGATCGACTCCACTGGGATCGGGACGATCGCGTTTCGATCTCGCACGAACAGGCGCGTCAACGGACCGCCGCCGTCGCGCACCGATTCGACGCGCGCGAGGACTGCCGCCGATTCATCGACGGCTCCTGTGGATCGCTCCCGTGCCCGCGCGAGCGCCGCGGCGAGGCGCTCCGGCCCAAACGGCTTGAGCAGATAGTCCACCGCGCCGAGCTCGAATGCTTCGATGGCATAGTCGCGGAACGCCGTCGTGAACACGATCCTCGTCGGGTGCCGCAGCGCGCGCAACACGTTGAGACCGTCGCGCTCGGGCAACGCGATGTCGAGAAGCACCAGGTCGGGGCGCAGTTCGTCGATCACTCTCACGGCCTCGGAACCGGTGGCTGCCTCGCCGACGACGTCGATCGACTCGTCAGCCGCGAGCCACGCGACAAGTTGGCGTCGCTGCGCAGCTTCATCTTCCACCACGACGACGCGGAGCCTCGTGTCGGCTTCACTCATCGAGCGAGACCGGCAATCGCACCGTGACCTTGAAGCCGCTTCCCGGCGACGTTTCGACCACAGCACCACCGTTTTCACCGAAGCGAAGCCGCAACCGCTCGCGAAGCACGGAAAGACCAACCCCGCTCGCCGATCCGACACTCGCCGCATCCGCGCCGTCGCCGTCGTCCGCGACGCTCAGCATCCATCCGGTCCCGTTTCTTCGCGTGGCGATCGCGAGGTTTCCCCCGTCCGCGCGGCCGGCCAGCCCGTGTCGAATCGCGTTCTCCACCAGCGGTTGAAGGAGAAAACGCGGGACCATGAGTGGGAGCGTCTCCGGATCGACGTCCTCGCTGACTCGCAATCGATCGCCGAACCGGAGCCGCTCGAGCGCCAGATACTCGCGCGTGTCGGTGAGCTCGTCGGCGAACGTGACGCCATCGGCGTCTTCACCGCTCGCGTCAATGCGGCGCCGCAGCAAATGCGAGAGATGCTCCAGCGCCGTATGGACTTTTGACGGTTGCTCGGTGGCGAGCGCGCCGACGGTCTGCAATACGTTGAAGAGAAAGTGCGGATCGAGCCTCGCCCGAAGCGCACCGAGCTCGGCTCGGAGGCGAAGCGTCTCCGCCCGCTCCGCCAGGGCGGCGTGTCGCGCCTCACTGTCCATGGCGCCGCGGGTGTACACGACACCGACGACGAGCGCGTAGACGATCGCCCCCGTCACGAGCTGCCAGGCGAGGCCTGCCTGGAGAAAGCCGTTGACCGCCTCGCGCGGCGCGCCGCTCCAGATCTCTGTGACAATCGCCGCGGACCAGAGCGACGAAAAAACCACCGCGCCAACGACGTGCGCGGCGGCGAGCCGCGCCGTCGGGGTCTCGCGCCATGGCAGCCGCGCGCACAACCAGATGACGCCGAGTCCGAGAGCGGCCGCCGGTAGAGCGCTGAGCACTCCCGCCAGGAGCGCGCTCGGCCACGGTAGTCGGTCGGTCAGCGCCAGCGCGAACGCAAAGCCCAGGGCGACCGGCGACCAAAGCGCGGCGTAGACTGCAATGGCTCGAGGAGTCTTCACGCGAAACAACTACGGCAGTTTGTCGAGTGAGGGCAAGAGCGTCAGCGTAATCCATGCGTTGCGCGGCTGGAGGTCGCGCGCCGCCTCGAACTCCGCACGCGCGGCGTCGCGCTTCTTTTGCCGCGCGTACACCTGTCCCAGCCAAACGTGCGCGTCCGCCAAACCCCAGGCGGGAAGCGGCGCCTCGGGTTTGTCCGTGGCAAAGAGCTCGATTGCGTGCTTGAGGTGCGCTTCGGCTTTATCCAATCCACCGCCGAAGGTGCTCGGCGTATTGAGTGCGCCTATGCCTCGCATGACCCACACACGAGGATTGTTCGGCCCGGCCGTGACGGCCCGCTCCATCATCGAGTTGGACTTCGAACCCAGGCGCATGCCGGCCAGCATCTGGATTTTTGCTGTCGCGATCTGCATACCGTACACGGACGCGAGCAACGCGTACGATTCCGGGATCGTCGGCTTTTCGACGAGCTGCTCGAGAACGTCGCGTGCCTTGTCGAAGTACGGACGCGCGCGCCCGGAGCCGAACCGCCCGAACACCATGGTTCCGGCCCGGTACAGCGCGTACGCGCGATAGTGCCGCAACATAGCGTCGTTTGGATAGAGCGCGACCGCTCGCTCGGCGAGCGCGGCCGCGGCGTCCGCCGCGTCGACGTCGGATGCATCGGCGGCCGCTTCGATGCTGAGTCGCAGCGAGTCGGCAAGCTTCGCCTGCGGGGGGGCGACGTCAGCGGACTGCGCGCGCACCGCCTGGGCCGCGAACAGAATCATCGTGGACACGAGAAGGCGCATGTGCATCGTCAGTTTCCTGTCAACGTGAGGACGCCGCCGAAGTAGACGGCGCGGTTGAAGATGCTTCGAACGTCGTATGCGCTCGTGTAATCCGCCGTGTACTGACGCACGTAGACGTTCGAGCGGTCGAGGACGTTTGTGACGGCGACATACGCCACGAACTGCCCGTGCGACGCGAGCGGCCGATACCAACTGGCCGAAAAATCGACCCGTGCGAACGCGGGAAGCCGCTCGCTGTTCGGCGCCCCGTAGCGCGGAATCCACGTCGGTGAGTCGGGCGAGCGCGTCGCGCCGATCACCGGCGTGTATGGACGACCGGAGGCGTAGCGGAACGACGCGCTCGTCGAGATGAACCTGACGAAGCTGCGCGAGAAGACCGACGTGATGTTGTGCGGCACGTCGAACGGTGCACGCGCCAGCGCGCCGGAGTTGGGATCGGTGCGCACGCTCCGGACGTAGCTGTACACGAGCCGCGTGGAGACCCCGGCAACTTGAGGAGCCCGCGCCATCACGTCCACGCCACCGGCGGTTCCGCTCCCGCCGCCAATCGTGATGAAGTCGCGACTCTGCGCCGCAAGGTCGCTGTATCGTTTGTGATAGGCCTCAACGCGCAGCATCGGTGTGCTCTCACCGATCTGCACGCCCACGATGGCATGGCCGGCTCGCATCGATGGCAGCGACGCACCGGCCGCGGCAAGCGTCTCGAGCAACGGATCGACCGTCTGGTGATACACGCCGAGCGCGCCGGTGACGGTGAGCAGCTCGCGCACCCGGAGGCTGCCGCTGGCTCGCGGATCGAGCGTGGCGCCCTCGCCCGACGCCGACCAATCGCGCCGAAAACCGATCACGGCGTGGCTCGCCTCCGTGGGACGCACATCGAGCTCGGCGAACGTCGCCCGATGCCGGCGCGTTTCGTCCACCTCGAAGAGGCGTACGCGCGAGCCTGGTCGCTGATCGTCGCCCGACGCCGGAACGGAGCCCTCGATATGCGACGCCAGTCGCCCGGTCTCGCCGCCGACGCGTCCGACGACCCGATCGCCGAGCGCAACGTCCAATGTCATCACGCCTTGCTCGAGGCGTTGGGGCTGCGCGAGCTCATACGACCCGAACGATTCGGTTCGGCGGATGGCGCTCGATGAGAGAACGATTCCGGGCGAGAACCGACCGACGACGTCCCGCCAGGAAAGCACCACCGCCCGCTCGCGGCCCGCGGTGGCGAACGTATCGGACACGCTCGGCGTGGTGTTCAGCGCGGCAACCCGCCCCGTTTGCTCGGTGGCAAACAGCGAGAGCTTGGCGGTGGGCCGGTAGTCCCAGTGCAGGCTCATCGTGCGGTCGGCTCCGCGCGGCGGCGTCGAGAACTGGCGCGGGCTTCCGTTGAGCCGAAGAACGGGCGTGAGGTCGTTTCTATCGGCGACCAGTGCGAGTGAGGTACCGCCCGGTCCGGGCAGGGCGACGTTCGCACCAATCGCGGCGAGTCCGGTGGACACCGTCAGCTCCGGATGCGTCGGACGTG
>Ga0070670_100000903_pt1 | contig 23337 bp, 24 predicted proteins | sample KBSS63metaG_FD_64665 | JGI IMG/M metagenome (GOLD analysis project Ga0070670, IMG submission 64665) | Switchgrass rhizosphere microbial communities from Kellogg Biological Station, Michigan, USA - KBS S6-3 metaG | ecosystem: Host-associated > Plants > Roots > Rhizosphere > Soil ... | reverse complement strand
CTTTGCCGGATATTTGCCTTTTCGTATCTGTCTGCTGTCGACGGCTATCTGAACCCCCGCTACATCAGCGTCTGCTACCCAATGGCGGCAGCTTTCTCAGTCTTGTCAGCACGTGAAGCGCGCCGAGTGATTCGTCGTTCAAAATCCGCGATCGATGACTTCCCCAGGTCTCTGTGGATTCGAGGCGCGAGTCTGAAATGGGCACTTGCCTCGGCTGTTCTTCTCGCCGGCGGATTCATCTATGCAGGTGCGCGCCCGGGGTACGCAACGGCGCCCGAGTTTGTTCCTTCTTCCCAGCATGGAATTCTGGCAGGAACCCCAGGCAACGAGTATTTGCAACTCGACGGACGTCACGTCGAAATCGTCCGTCAAAACCTCGGATTCCTGTACCAGGATGCAGGGGGAATCAAAGGGGACTTCGCCATTTTCGATGGATGGGCGAAGGATCTGGTTGCGGATCGTCCGGCGTCAAGCATACTGATCTTCGAAGGCAACAAGTTGATATGGAGCGTACAACCCTCGATTCCCATCCCATCGCTGGAGCAGGGTTTTCCCCAGAATACACACGTAGGCTTCAGCGTTACCTTGCCACGCCGAGTTGTTAAAGACAAAACGATAAGGATCTTCGCTCTGCTTGAGGGGAATCTCGCCGGGGAATTGAATTACCCTTCAGGATATGCGTACAGGAAGTAGACACGCTTCACGAATTCAGGATTCTTCATGCGCCTTGGGAAATGTGATGTTTGGAAGAGGAGTCTGTTCGTCGATCGAACGGAGTCTGTGAATTGGTAAGTACTGTGGTCGCTTATGCAAAAAAGGCGGCGGCGGAGCTGCGCCGCGACCTGCTGATTCTGCTCCTGCTCGGCGTCCTGCTTGTTGTTCGCATTATCTATATACTTTCCTACCCTTTCTTCATTGAGGGTGACGGTTATACCTATTACCACCTGATATTGGAATACCAGGCCCACTTGCTTCACGCAACCGGATATGTTTTTTTCGCGCTCGCTCCCCGTTTCCTTGCTGTGCGGATTGGTGTCGACCCCGCAAAACTGCTTCTTTATATGCAGCAGGCATTCACAATTGCTTCTCTCCTGACGTTGTACCTGGCTCTCAAGAGAGTCCTTCCCAGATGGATCAGTTTTCTAACCTGTCTGTTCCTGGGACTGGATATCCAACTAATTGTGGCGACCGGGACGACGAGACCGGAGTTTTTCCAGGCGGACCTTATGATGCTGCTGATGAGCTCAGCAGTTTTCGCCCTCACATCCTCCACGGGCCGAGTCAAGACGACATTCTATTTTGCAGCCGGCATCCTCCTCACTGCCGGCTACATCACGAAATATAACTTTCTTCCAGCTATTATCTTCTGTCTCGTTCCGATGTTTGACAGTGAGTTGAATTGGCGAGGCAGTCTGCGGATGGTGGCTGTTTCAGGCATCGGTGCAACATTGCTTCTTCTGATTTTTGTTGCAGGCTTTCACTATCCAACAACAGGTTCACTCAGTCTCAATCTGGAGCACGGATGGGTTTACTTCATGAAGCTGCAGGAAGCTGCCATTCCACTCCTGCCGGCCAACGGCATTGCTACTCAAAAGTACATCGTGTTATCGGACCAGCTTCCACCAATGGGTGCGGGACCAGGGCCATGGAGGAAAATTGACGAGGTGCCTGACGAAATTCGGGCTCCCTTCAGGCGGGAGTGGGCGCCTTTGATCAGGTCCAATGATGCCGGTTATGTGCGGGCCGTCTTTGACAGACTCGAGGTTTCCGCACACCCAGAGAAGAGCTATCAAAGTGCCTTTGCACTCTATCCGATCTATTATCATCTGGGGCTGAAAGAAGGTGAAAAACTGCTTGGCGACGTGTTTTGGGAAGCAGTTCGCGCTTATCCGCGGCAGTATCTGACGCATGTGTGGACGTCGTTACGGAGTGGTGCAAACTATTCCACACAATATATGCCGTACTTACCCGTGCCTGGCGTCTATGAACCTGTTTCTTTTTTCAAGTTTTCAAAGTTCCCGCTCCGGCCGTTTCGTACGCGGGTATTTGAGGCTGTGGACTGGTCGCTCATGCGACCGGAAGATCTGGCTGCCCAGATCTGGTACCCGGGAGCAAAGTTTTTTTCACGGCTCGCCTTCTTCAAGCAGATACCCAGCGCCTCAATATGGATTATGAATTTCGTCGGCCTTGCTGTCCTGCCTTTCCTGGTGTCACGGCGCCGACATTTTCGGAACGCAGGACTGCTGTTGGTGCTTGCGACGATTGTGCTCCTGGGAGAGTTGAGTCTATCTGCGGTGGTTTTTGTTTTCCGAATGAAGGAGTTGATTCTGTGTCAGCCTTTGATCTACGTGACGGCGGGAATATCCATGGCGATCTGTGTCGAATTCATAATGTCATTTCTACCCAGCGCGAGACGTTTTCCGGTCGTTTGAATGGACATGTCTCAGCGATGCTACATCGTCAGAATTCCATGCTCTGTTTGTAACACTCTATGACTGCTGCTCAGCCGCCTGTTTCTGAAAGTTCTCTACGGCTATCCGCACGCAAGGTTGCGATTCGCGATCTGGCGGATCTCCAGGCTCCGGACCGGGACCGCTGGATCAGACGAAACTCTTTCTATTACGACGAAGACTATCGCTATATGCGATTCCTTATTCCCGAGGGGTCTCGTGTCCTTGATCTGGGGTGTGGTACCGGCCGACTGCTTGCTGCGCTCAAGCCATCCCGGGGGGTTGGGGTGGACTTCAGTTCCAGGATGATCGACATCGCTTGCGAAAAATATCCGAATCTCGAGTTTCGAGTTGGCGATATTGAGGATGGAGATGTAGTTGGACGTATCGAGGGACCCTTTGACTACATTGTGCTCTCCGACACAATTGGGTCACTGGATGATTGCCAGGCTTCGCTTCATCAACTGCATCGCTTGTGCGATCGGAACACCCGTGTAGTCGTCGTCTATTACTCCCGGATGTGGGAACCCATACTGGCATTGGCAAAGCTTTTCAGGCTTCAGATGCCGCAAGTCAGGCAGAACTGGTTATCCAGCGAGGACATTGAAAATCTCTTTGAACTGGCCGATTTCGAAGTCGTCAAGCGTGAGTGGCGGCAGCTCTTGCCTCGTCGACTGTTGGGTCTGGGTTGGTTGGCAAACAGGTTTCTCGCACCGATACCGGTGATCCGACGGGCGTGTTTGCGGGACTATGTTGTCGCTCGACCCATTCGAGTCAAGCCATATAAAGAACTTTCAACAACGGTTTTGATACCTTGCCGCAACGAGCGGGGTAACATCGAAGCTGCCGTGCGGCGCATTCCAAGATTCTGCTCGGATCTGGAGATCCTGTTTGTCGAAGGGCACAGCGAGGACGGAACTCTTGATGAAATTCGGCGCGTCATAGCGGCCCATCCTGAGATTTCTATCAGGGCCCTGGTTCAGGATGGAAAAGGGAAAGGTGACGCAGTCCGGAAGGGATTTGAGTGTGCGCGGGGTGAGGTTCTGATGATTTTGGACGCGGACTTAACCGTACCGCCGGAAGCATTACCAAAGTTCTATCAGGCGCTGATACAGGGCAAGGGGGAGTTTATTAATGGAACCCGACTCGTCTATCCAATGGAACAGGACGCGATGCGAATGCTCAACTGGATTGCGAATCAGGGATTCTCTGCGCTTTTCACCTGGCTGCTCAATCAGCGATTCACCGACACGTTATGCGGCACCAAGGTACTGACCAAATATCATTACGAGAGGATTGCGGCCAATCGAAGCTATTTTGGTGACTTTGATCCATTTGGAGATTTCGATCTGATTTTTGGCGCGGTCAAACAAAACCTCAAAGTTGTCGAAATCCCGATTGCCTACGCCAGCCGATCTTACGGAGAAACGCAGATTTCGAGATTCCGCCATGGCTGGCTGCTTGCGCGAATGGTGGTTTTCGCATTTGGGAAGCTTAAGGCGTTCTAGTGTCCGAGAAGATTCTCCTTGGTCATCGCCAGACCTGGTACCAGAAGCCGGTTTTACGTGCCATCTATTTGGATTTCTACCGACAGATAACCTCGGCATTTAAAGCGGGACGATCCCTCGAAGTCGGGGGAGGATCCGGGAACCTGAAGGATTTTGCGAATCTCGTGGTCTCGACAGACATCGTTGAGATGCCCTGGCTGGATGTTGTTGCGGATGCCCAGGCGCTTCCTTTTGAATCTGCAAGTTTTTCCAATATTGTGGGTGTCGACGTACTCCATCATATAGAGCGGCCAAAGCTGTTTCTGACGGAGGCGCAGCGCGTACTCCATCCCGGCGGACGGATCATTTTGATCGAGCCGGCGATTACTCCAATGAGCTGGGCCTTCTATCGGTTTTTCCATCCCGAGCCTGTGGTAATGAGCGCAGATCCCCTGGAGAATGGCCGCATCGATCCGAACCGTCCTCCATTCGATGCGAATCAGGCAATACCGACGCTGCTGTTTGGTCGGCACCGCAAGCGTCTGAATCAGTTGTTTCCGGACCTGAAGATTGTTCGATTGGAGTGGCTAAGTCTTTTCGCCTACCCGTTATCCGGCGGATTTCGGCCATGGTGCCTGTTTCCCGCGGCGTGCATCGGACCGATGCTGAATTTTGAGCGGCTTCTTGCCGGGTGGGTGGGTCGGATCATGGCCTTCAGGCGTCTGATTGTCATCGAGAAGTCGGAAGACCCGTCAGTCCTCCGTACGATGCGGAGCCAGACGATGGAAGACCTATAGGCCGGAAAGCAGAATCACCATACTTTCTGCCGAAGCGATGGCGAGGCTTTCTCCGCCAGCAGGACGACGCCTTCAACCAAGAATTGCATCCGTGCCCGGACTAACGGTGTCGTACTCTCCTATACTAGGGCTCCCAACTTCATAAGTCAGGGATGGAACACTATATTCCGGGGCCATTTTTCAGCAAGACGCGTGCCGCCAGAGTTGGCGGACGATGTCCTCGAATTTGTCGGGTTAGCGAGGGAGAGCGATACAAGAGCACATGAAGGATATCGACATACTCAAGGAGATGACGCGGGTCATCGACGTTGAAATTGAAGCCCTGCAGTCCGTTCGAGACAGCATGGGTTCCCAATTTGAAGCCGCCGTTCGAATGATCGCTGGAGCCAAAGGGCAGATCGTTGTCACTGGCATCGGCAAATCTGGAATTATCGCCAACAAAATCGCTGCAACATTTCGAAGCACTGGAACCCAATCCATATTTCTTCACGCCAGCGAAGCGCTTCATGGAGACATTGGTGCAGTGGGACGTCACGATGTAATGATCGCAATCGGGAAGAGTGGAGAAACCAGCGAACTCAATGACCTTCTCCGCTTCGTGAAGAAAAGCGGAGCACGAGTCATTTCCATCACGTCCAATGCAACTTCCGCAATGGCAAAGCTATCTGATATTGTTCTCGATCTTAAAGTTCCCAGGGAAGCTTGCCCGTTGAACCTTGCCCCCACTGCAAGCACCACTGCGGCTCTCGCGGTCGGCGATGCCATCGCCGTCACGCTCATGAAGATGAAGAACATCGGTCCCGCGGACTTTGCACGACATCATCCCGGTGGACAACTCGGGCGTCGCCTTCTGTTGACTATCGGTGATGTCATGCGGAAGGGCGACGAAAATCCAATCATTTCTCACGAACAACCCGTTGAGGAAATGATCGTCCAGATGACCGCCTTCCTTGTTGGCGCTATCTCCGTCGTCAACCGTCGCGGCGAACTGATGGGATTGGTCACCGACTACGATATCCGAAAGGCACTGGCCTCCAGGAAGGGCATCGCGTCCATGAAGATTACCGACATTATGAATCCGTCGCCGATCGTTGTTCACAGTGACCAGATGGCCGTCGAAGCACTCGAACTCATGCGCAGCCGGAAGAAACCCATCACGGTGCTTCCCGTCCTCAATGGAAAAAAGAAAGTTATCGGAATGGTGCACATTCACAACCTCATCGCGGCCGGCCTGTAGTGGCGTCGATGAAAGGAAAGCACGTCCTTGTGACCGGGGCCGGAGGCTTCCTTGGAAGTCATCTGGTGGAGGCACTTGTCGAATCGGGTGCAAAAGTCCGCGCCTTCGTCCACTACCGCGGGAATGGATCCTGGGGATGGCTGGACCAGTCTGCGCACAAGAATCATTTCGAAGTTGTTGCGGGCGATGTGATAGATCGTGACTCGATTGCGAGTGCGATGAAATCCACGAGCATTGTTTTTCATCTCGCCGCGCTAATCGGAATTCCGTACTCGTACCATGCGCCTGTTTCCTACATGCGCACGAACATCGAGGGTACTCTTAATATTCTTCAGGCTGCCCGCGATGCGGGCGTCGAATGCGTCGTCCACACGTCCACAAGCGAAGTCTACGGCACGGCGCGGTACGTCCCGATCAATGAAGTCCATCCTTTGCAGGGACAGTCGCCTTACTCGGCCAGCAAGATTGGTGCCGATAAGCTTGCGGAAGCATTTCACCTTTCGTTCGGGCTTCCCGTCGTCACCATCCGCCCATTCAATGCATTCGGTCCGCGGCAATCTGCTCGTGCCGTTATCCCGACGATCATCGCGCAGTGTCTCGCCGGAGAAAGTGTAAGACTTGGAAGTCTCACGCCGACACGGGATTTCAATTACGTAACCAATACCGTGGATGCGTTCATGCGATGTGCCGAGTCGTCCAGCGCAATGGGGAAAACGATTAATGTCGGATCCGGCAGAGAGATTTCGATCGGGGAGCTCGTGAAGAAAATCGGGACTCTTTTGGGACAGGATATCCGGATCAAAAATGAAAAGGATCGTTCGCGCCCCGTTAAAAGCGAAGTCGAACGGTTGGTGGCGGACAATGCATTGGCTCGAAAGATCCTCAAGTGGGAGCCGAAGGTGACATTGGAAGAGGGGCTTCAACGGACCATAGACTGGATCCGGGCAAACCTTCACGAATACCGGACAAACGAGTATGGGACCTAACCCTCTAACCCGACGCTTTGCGCCACATTCTCGCGTCGGGAAAGAGGTCTCATGACCAATTCCTGGCTGGCTGCCTATTTCAGGGAGACTGTCGAGATTGCGCAACAGATCGACCTCGATGCGATCGACAGTATTGTCACGCGATTAGTGCGCCTTCGATCCGAACGCGGCCGTTTGTTCCTCTGCGGCGTTGGAGGCAGCGCGGGAAATTGCAGTCATGCCGTAAACGACTTTCGGAAGCTGGCCCTCATTGACGCTTCCACGCCCGTGGACAATGTCTCCGAACTTACCGCCCGCACCAACGACGATGGATGGGACCGCGTTTTTTCCGACTGGCTGAAGGTTGCCAGACCTACTTCTCGAGATGTGCTGTTTATTCTGTCCGTTGGAGGTGGCAATCGCGAACGGAATGTCAGTCCAAACGTGGTCTCGGTCGTTGACGCAGCCAAAACGTGCGGCATGGATGTTCTCGGCATTGTGGGACCCGAGGGGGGCTATACAAAAGACCACGGGGACATTGTCGTCGTCATTCCCACAGTGAACCCGAAAAACATTACTCCACAAACCGAAGCATTCCAGGCCGTCCTCTTGCACGGCATTGTATGCGATCCCCGATTGATGGCATGAGGCATGCGGGTTTTCTCACTTTCGCCTTTTCCGCCGGTCTAACTGCGGATGTATAATATCGCCACTATGAAAGCCAAAACTCTCGCTTCGATTCTCCTGATTTTAATCCTGGAATCGGCGATAGCTCATGCACAGGTTCCTGCGCCACCCATTCCGGTCGAAGAGATCATCAAAAGATTTTCCGAGAAGGAAAAGGAGTTCAAACTCGCCCGTGCCAACTACACCTATCGCGAGGTGGTATCGGTCGAGGAACTGACTGCCGATGACCGGGTTCGGGGAAAATTCGAGCAGACCAGCGAGATTGGTTTCGATAGTAAGGGCAAACGCACGGCAAAGGTCATCTATGCCCCGCAGCCCACATTGAAAAATCTTCAGATGACCCCGCAGGATTTTGCGGATATCGAATCCATTCAACCATTTGTTCTTACCAGCGACGACATTGCGAAATATAAGCTTACGTACACAGGTCAGGAAAAAGTCGACGAAATTGGCTGCTATGTCTTCGATGTCGAACCGAAGAAGATTGAGAAAGATCAGCGATACTTCCAGGGGAAGATCTGGGTCGATGATCGGGATTTCCAGATCGTCAAGACTTACGGAAAGGCTGTTCCCGACATCGTAGGGAAGGACAAGGATAATCTCTTTCCACGTTTTGAAACCTACCGTGAACAGATCGATAAGAAATATTGGTTCCCCACATATACACGAGCCGTCGATACGCTCAACTTCCAGACCGGACCACAGAAGATTCGCCAGATCATCAAGTACCAGAACTACAAACAATTCGGAGCCAACATTCAACTGATCTTTGGCGATGCTGTGGACGACAACGGCAAACCCATCGCTCCGGCAACAGACAACAAGGCGCCTGCGATCGGCCCGAAAAAATAATCCATGAAACAATCCATGAATCTGTCGGTTCGTCAACCCATGCGGCAATTGGGCCGTGCCGCATTGTGCCTGACTGTCGCGCTCAGCCTTGGCGCGATCTTAATCCCGCCATTTCACCTGTTGGCTGCACCGGTACCCACGCAGCTCACGGACCAGCAATTCTGGAGCCTGTCGAAGGAATGGTCCGAGGACGACGGTGTTTTCCGCTCCGACAACCTGCTGTCGAATGAGACCACGTTTCAATATGTCATTCCGAGTTTACTGAAGGCCTCAAAGCAGGGACGCGTCTACATGGGTGTGGGGCCGGAGCAGAACTTCACGTACATCGCGGCGCTGAAACCCGCAATGGCCGTGATTGTGGATATCCGCCATGGGAATCTGGATGTGCACCTGATGTACAAGGCGTTGTTCGAGCTGTCAAAGGATCGCGCTGATTTCGTTTCGCGGCTCTTCTCACTGAAACGTCCGGACGGTTTGACAGCGAAGTCTTCCGCACGTGAGATTTTCAACGCGTATCTTTCGGCTGACGGAAGCAAGCAACTGTTCGATGAGAATCTGAAAACAATCGTGGATCAACTCCGAATCAAACACGGGTTCCCGCTGACGGAGGGAGATCTCGATGGCATTACCTGGGCGTTAGGCAACTTCTATCAATATGGGCCCGCCATCAACTACAACTCCAGCCTGAGTTCGAACGTTCCTCCATCAATTGTCGGAGCGACAGGCGGATTCAACGGAGGAAGAGGCGGTGGTCGGGGTGGGAACCAGGTGAATTACGCCGCTTTGATGATGGCGGACAACGGCATTGGTCAGTACATGAGCTATCTCGCCAGCGAAGAGAACTTTGCCGTCCTGAAGGACCTTGAAACACGCAACATGCTCGTGCCCGTGGTTGGAGATTTCGGGGGAGACAAGGCAATACGCGCGGTTGGAAAGTATCTCAAGAGCGTGGACGCGACGGTTTCGGCATTTTACTTATCCAACGTGGAACAGTATCTGGTAATGGACGGCAAATGGGATCGATTCTGCGGCAACGTGGCCTCGCTGCCCCTGGATGACGCCAGCATGTTTATCCGTACGGGTAATGGCGGCCCTTATACGACCAACGCCGGATTTGGAGGCGGAGTAACGAATTCCTCCATCGCGAACATGCTTCCGGAACTGAAGGCCTGCTCGAAGTAATAGAAGACCTGTCGGTACGTTCCGCTGGACAACGATCCCGTATTTTCGCTATAAACGTAAGACTTCGGACACAACGAGGTGCCCGAATGTGGCAATTAAAGGACTACGAAAGTCTTCGATCCTGAACTTCAGGGCGAAGGCTTTTTTTGTTTGAGACGCCTTCTATATTTCAGGCAATATAACGGACTCCATATCTAAACCATTCCGGATTCGAGAGAGGAAGAAACGATGACCCCAAAGGAAATATTCCAGACTATTAAAGATAAAGGCGTGAAATACGTCGATCTGCGCTTTACCGATACGAAAGGCAAAGAGCAGCATGTGAGCGTGCCGGTCGCGGCTTTTGGCGCCGACAAATTTGAATCGGGCCACTTTTTCGACGGCTCTTCAATAGCGGGATGGAAGGGAATCCAGGCTTCGGACATGGTTCTGATGCCCGACCCAACGTCTTCCTTTATCGACCCTTTCCGCGAACAGACCACGTTGGCGATAACCTGCGACGTGATTGAGCCTTCCGATGGAAAAGGCTACGATCGCGATCCCCGCTCCATTGCAAAGCGTGGCGCAGAATATCTCAAGTCTACGGGACTTGGAGATACCGCATATTTCGGGCCCGAACCCGAGTTCTTCGTTTTTGACGCAGTCGAATGGGGAGTGAATATGTCGGGCTCCCACGTAAAGATCTTCTCGGAAGAAGCGGCATGGAATACCGGAGAAACGTACGCGACGGGTAATCGAGGCCATCGCCCGACTGTCAAGGGAGGGTATTTTCCGGTTCCGCCTGTCGATTCGCTTCAGGATATTCGTTCCGAAATGTGCTCGATTCTTGAACAAATCGGAGTGATTGTCGAAGTGCATCACCACGAAGTGGCCACCGGCGGTCAGTGCGAAATTGGTACCAAGTTTGCCCCGCTCGTCCAGCGCGCAGATTGGTTGATGCGACTGAAATATGTTGTCACTAATGTCGCTCACCGGCGCGGCAAAACCGCAACCTTCATGCCCAAACCGATTGTCGGCGATAACGGGTCGGGGATGCACGTCCACCAATCGATCTGGAAAGGGAAAAACAACCTCTTTGCCGGCGATGGTTATGCGGGCCTTTCCGAATTTGCCATTCATTACATCGGCGGCATTATCAAGCACGCCAAGGCGCTGAACGCGATTACGAATCCCGGCACCAATTCCTACAAGCGTCTGGTTCCTGGCTTCGAAGCTCCGATCAACCTGGCCTACTCCGCTCGTAACCGTTCTGCCGCCGTACGCATCCCACTGGTCACCAGCGCGAAAGCACGACGCATCGAAGTGCGCTTCCCCGATCCGACGGCAAATTCCTACCTTGCATTCACTGCAATGATGATGGCTGGACTGGATGGAGTGCAGAACAAGATCAATCCCGGAAAACCCATGGATAAGAATCTGTACGAACTTGAAGCGGAGGAAGCAAAGAAGATTCCGCATCCGTGCGCGTCGCTGGACGAAGCTCTGGATCACCTCGACAAGGATCGCGGATTTCTCACCAAGGGCGGTGTGTTCAGCAACGACATGATCGATGCGTACATCGCGCTCAAGGAAGAGGAGGTCACGCGCTTCCGAATGACTACCCACCCCATCGAATTCGACATGTACTACAGCCTGTAAAAGGCGGGAAAAAGGGAGGTCCATGTTCAATTCTCGATTCCTATCCGATCGGATGAGAATCGGGAATTGAACATGGACCAATTTCCCACTTTGCCTATGTTCCCCTTCCTTTCGTTATCCCAGCAACCTTTGCTAAACTGTGGGCCGTCAAAAAGAATGACTTAAGGAGAATCTATGTCCGGCCATTCCAAGTGGCACAGTATCAAACACAAGAAAGCCTTGATCGATTCGAAGAGGGGGCGCTCCTTCACGAAATTCATCAAGGAAATTACGATCGCTGCCCGCTTCGGTGGAGGCGATCCGGATGGCAACCCTCGTCTGCGCAAGGCCATTTCCGACGCGAAGGCTCTCAACATGCCGGCTGACAATATCAAGCGAGCCATCATGAAGGGCACCGGCGAACTCGACGGCGGACAGCTCGACGAGATCACCTATGAGGGATACGGTCCCGGAGGAGTTGCGATCATCGTCGACGTCGTTACGGATAACCGCAACCGCACCGTAAGTGAGATCCGTCACCTGTTTTCCAAGAATGGCGGAAACATGGGTGAGTCGGGCTGCGTCTCATGGATGTTCAAAAAGAAGGGTTATATCGTTATCGATTCTTCAAAGGCGGACGAAGATTCGCTGATGAACCTGGCCATCGAAGCAGGTGCCGACGATTTCCAAAACGACGGGGAAACCTACGAAATCTACACGACTCCCGAAAACTTTGATCCGGTTCTCGAAGCGCTGAAGAAGAAGGGGATTGAAACGATGTCTGCGGAAATCTCCATGATTCCCGAGACTCAGATCAAGCTGGAAGGCAAGACGGCGCAATCGGTCGTTAAATTGATGGAGCTCATGGAAGAGCACGACGACGTTCAACACGTTTACGCAAACTTCGATATCGAGGAAGACGAGCTGGCCAGCGCCACCTCCTGATCCTATGCGTGTACTCGGTATCGACAGCGGGTCCCGAGTAACAGGATACGGCGTCATCGAGGGCGATGGCGCCGATTGTGTTTATGTCAGTTGTGGAGTGATTCGTGTCAGCCCGTCGGAACCACTTTCGGATCGGCTGCACTCCATTTATCGTGGAATCATGGAAGTGATTTCCACACTCCAGCCCGATGTCGCCGCCTTCGAAGGAATATTTCACGCCCACAATGTTCAAAGCGCCTTGAAGCTGGGGCACGTTCGCGGTGTCTGCATGGCGGCAGTAGCCGAAGCGAAGCTGCCTGTACATGAGTATTCACCCCTGGAAGTAAAGTGTGCCGTGACAGGTTTTGGCCGGGCAGAAAAGCCGCAGGTGCAGCAAATGGTTTGCGCTCTGTTAAAGCTCAACATTCGACCTGAACCATATGATGCGTCCGACGCCCTGGCCGTTGCGATTTGTCATGTTCATTCAAACCGACTGAAACAAGCCATTGCGGGGCACCGATGATTCCACTTGCCATGCTCTTCATGCTGCTGACGCCCATTCAGCAGAACTTCACAAAATTCACCTACTGCAGGGAAAGCGCCAGCGGCCAATTTGAAATGCTGTGCATTGAGCTGGATCCTTCCGCTGTTGGTCAGGCGCGATTCAAGCGTCGAGACGACGATGAACTTAAGTTCGCGATAGCGTTGTCTCCGGCTGGTAAGAATCAGTTCATCTCTGCCTTGTCCGGGACGAAGTATCTGGAAAAGGCCAGTACCTACGACTCCAAAAGAAAAGTTGCAGATCTGGGAAAGAAGCACCTGACTCTGGAAATGCCTGCCGGGCGCCGCGAAGCGGAATTCAATTATTCCGATATGAAGGATGTGAACGCGCTCGTCACATTTTTTGAAGGTTTGATCACGCAGGAGGCGATCGCCATCGATTTGGGATGGGCGCTCCAATTCGACCGGCTGGGAATTCCGGAACGTCTCGATCAATTAGAGAATGTGTTGAAACAGGGTCGAATAGCAGATCCGAAAAGCATGGTGGAGGTGCTGGGTCTGATCGATCGTGACGAACACATTGTCAACTATGCGCGGGCCCATGCCCGGGAACTCAGCGAAAGGATCTCCTCGAGCAAGTAGTCAGCGAACGATTACCGCGGCATAGCCAACGACGCGATTGAAATCCTTCGACACCTCCGCAGAAGTTGCATACTTCACAAGATCTGCCTGGGTGGCTCCAAGTATCCGCGATGCCACAATCATGGCCGTGGTCGGGCCAACGCCACACATTGAAATGTTTTCACGCCGTACGACCTCGTGGAGACCCCTGGCGTCTAGCTTTAGAAGCGGCTCGATGGCCGTTGCATCCTTCACGCGTGTGATCGCATCGGATTCATAATGATTCATATCGCTCGACGCGATGATAAGAGTGGTCCTGTCGACGCGTTGAATCGTCTCGGCAATTGCTTTCCCCAGCCGATCCAGCGCATCCCAACTCGACACACCAACCGTGATTGGTACAAAGCGGCTGCCTGCACGATGCAGGACGTGCTGAAGAAATGGCAGCTGAACCTCAATCGCATGTTCCTGGCGATGGGCTGCGGAGTCTTCTTCCAGATCCGGATTCGCGGCCATCAAAGCGATTGCCATTTCATTATCGATCTGGATATCGCCCAGCGGAGTCTGCCACGATCCCTTGCTCATGATGGAGAGCGGCACACCGAAGCCGGTATGGTTTGGGCAAAGAATAATTGTTCGGGAAGGCACCGCGACGCGACTATAGATGGCGCCGGCAACATGCCCGGAGTAGATGTATCCTGCATGAGGGACAACCACTCCAATCGCAGGGCTGGGAACCAACGCCCGGTCGATGAAGCTTTCGATCATCGTGGAAAGTGCGGACGGATGGCCGGGATAAAAACGCCCCGCGACAGCGGGGAGACGAACCGGATTCAAGATGGGGAAATCCGATCCATGTTCAATTCCCAATTCTCAATTGCCATCCGATCGGATGAGAATGGAGAATTGAACATGGGTCAGACCCTCTCCTGGCCGATTACGACCGTGGTGCGTAGTAGCCCTGGCGGGTATGCGCTTTTAATCCGTCCAGCTTCCCATCCTTGTTGACGTCCAGATCGGTAACCTCGACCTTAATCTTATGAAACTTGCCGTCTTTCTTCTGGTTCGTCGGGATGAAAGCCAGGTTGTACTGATTGCGCAGTTGATGGCTCATGGCTTCGTAAATCGAGGGATATTCCGTATCAAAGCGAGGAAAGAAAGTTGTTCCACCCGTTGCAGCCGACAGCTGAGTCAGCTGATTATCCGCGGCCAGCAATTCGATATTCAATTCCTGGCTCATGCGGTTCTGGTAATACAGCTTGTACAACTGCGTCATGCTGATGCCATAAATCATCGTGTCGGACGCCTGAGCTTTCTTGAGCGCTTCACTGTAGGTGTGGCGGCTAATGGAATCGAGCCCGGTGCTCATTAGAAATATGGCCTTCTTGCCGTCGACTTTATCCAGTTTCTGTAGGGTGTCGTACACGGCATCAAAGAAGCCGGTTTCCGAGGTCGTCGGGTTTCTTAAGCTCTTCAGTCCTTCAAAGATCAGGTTCTTATTCTTCGTGAAGTCGGTAACCAGCGTGGGATGGATGTCATAGGCGACGAGTGCCGCCCAATCGTTATCGCGGAGAGACGCAATAAATCCACCAATCGACTGGTAAATATCGCTGATATAAAGCCCGAACTGAGTGAATTCAACAACTACGACGACGGTAAGCGGAGACTCCACCGCGGTGAAGTTCGTGACGGTCTGTTCGACGTTGTCGTCGAAAATCTTGAAGTGCCTCTTCTCCATTCCACCGATCGGATTACCATTCTTGTCGATAACAACGACATCGAGGTTGACCAGGTTAACGTCGAGCGTGATGGCGCCTGCTCCCGGAGGGCCGGATTGGCTGGATGGTGGTGCGGGCGTGATGGGAACATTGTTGCCGAGATCCCGATTGGGTCCCTGAGCGAGCACAAAAGTTGTAACCAGCAGCAGGCCGGTGGCAATGATGGCCCGTCCCGTGGATTTCATAGTGAACCTCGCCTTTCAGCCTACTCGACCGTCCCTTTTCGACGCAAGATTTTGATCTCGCGCTTCCAGGACTGATTTATCCCGATCTGCATGAACGGTAAATTTCGCGGCAATATTTTCAAGAGTCCATCCAGACTTCGATGAAAGGCCAGCAGCGGTGCAACCACTATCAGAAGCGCCGGTTCGTCGCGAACGTCCAGACCGCGAAAATAGCCTTTGGCCTGAAAGTCTCCCGCCCTTCGATGCCGTTCGACAGCCAGCCAGTAATCGAATGCCTGAAATGGAAGATCCGGATCGGCCGATGCTTTAACTTCAATGACGACCAGTCTTCCGGATGCCGTGATTGTCAGCAGATCAATAATGCTGCGATCCTCGCCCACGAAACTGGGCACTTGCGGATAAATCCATCCGGGACGAACCGGAAAAAGATCACTGACCTGACGAATTAAGTTGGACTCCAGCCAGCGCTCTTCGTAAGCGCGTGCCAGAGGATGACGGCTGCCGTGCCGGCGCTCGCTCGCGAGAGTCGCGATCAGGGGTTGTAGCGGTTCCCCCATGGGATAAGTCGTGCCCCTCTCCGTCACGTGAGCCACTTCGAGTCCTCGCATACGAATGGAAACGGCATTTCCGGAAATTTGAGGCACCGCCTGGAGCAGGTCCGGAGCGATCGCGCAGATTCGCGACACTTCGGCTGTAACGTTAGGTTCGCGGTATTCATGAACGTGCGTTTCGCAATCTATCCGACTCATTTCAAGAGGTTCGACCGTTTCTCCATTCCACTGCATCCAGTCAAAATCAGCCCGCAGCGCCGGCAAGGAGTGAAGGCGGGTTACGATAGTTCGGCTGCGATTCGCCGGTACTACAACGGAGAGCCGGACGTCCACCTGGCTGGACCACGCCACTGCGGCCCGCATGATGCCGGAGATTACGGGGGTGGATTCCTCCGGGTCGACGGCGATCACGGCGCGATTTCCAATAATGAATCGCGGATATATTCCAGATCGTCCGAGAGACTGCCTGATGGGGAGTCGAGTTTCAAAATAAACGGCGAGCGCCCTTGCCAGTTCTGTCTGGAAGCCGCGGCGACGCCTCCGTGTTTCTATTTTGTCAGGCAAAATACTGCCGGGGTAGAAAGTCAGGACATCCGCGTGTGTCCGAATACGAGGCACGTTGGGACGTAACCAGTCGATGCCGAGAATTTTTCGGTTTTGCCGTTTGAATCGAATCGTTGAATCATGGATCTCGATTTCCGCAGCGCTGGCCGGAACGAATTCGGACCCGTTGATCGAGACGGTCCAGGCAGGCTCCAGTGCGAAGAGAATTCTCAGATCTTCATTCAGCACGCGCTGATTATAGTGCGGAGTCGAATCCGAGCGCACTCGGAACGATGGGCTGGGGAATTGTTCGATTTCCAGATCGCCCAATTTCCCCGGTCAGGAACAACGCCTAATATGGGAGCGCCGGACCAGAACGCGGCAGTTTTCCTGCCTTATGGTCTTTGCACACCGGGCCTTTTCCGGTTCTCAATTACAAGTGTGCCCGTGACCGTGCCAATCGCGGTTGATTTGTATTTCCAACGTGGTATCGTCACCGGGTTCCAGTAGCAGTTCTCGGAGGAGTCAAATGAATCGGTACTTTCAACGACTGACACTTGGTGCGACGGTCCTCTTTGGTGTTCTGATTGGTGTTGTCGGAATGCGAGCGCAAGCGCCGCCCACTCAGGCTCCTCCTCCCCTCCCACCAGCGGCCGGGGCTCCTCAGGGCGGCGGTCAGCGGGGTGGCGGGCCTCCGGGCTCCGAGACCGGTTGGAATCTTTTCCAGACGCGTGGATGTGCACTCTGCCATCTGAATCCAACGGAGAAGGCCCCCAGCGGTGAGATGATTCGCGACATGCCGCCGGAGCGGATTTACGCATCACTGACAACAGGCTCCATGCAGATGCAGGCGCAGGCCCTCAACGATGGACAGAAGCGCGTCATTGCAGAATTCATGAGCGGACGCACACTGGGAAGCGCCGCAGCGGGCGATGCGAAGAATATGCCGAACAAATGCCTGAGCAATCCGAACATGTCGAATCCGACGCAAGGTCCGGCATGGAATGGCTGGAGCGCGGATGCGGCCAATACTCGTTTTCAGACTGCTGCCGGTGCGGGCCTTACCGCCGCGCAGGTGCCACAATTGAAACTCAAATGGGCATTTGGCCTGCCTGCCGGTATGACTTCCAGTTCTCAACCCACGGTCGTTGCCGGCCGCGTGTTTGTCGGAAGTGACAATGGATTCATTTACTCCCTCGACGCCGCGACCGGATGCGTCTACTGGTCCTTTGAAAACGGTGCGATTGTTCGGGGCGCGGTAACTGTTGGGCGGATCTCCGGACAAGGCACGTCGCGATATGCCGTCTATTTCGGCGATGGACGCGCCAACGTTTATGCCGTCGATGCGCAAACTGGAAAGCAATTGTGGAAGACCAAAGTGGATCCCCACGTGGTGGCGCGCATTACCGCCGCAACCAAACTTTATAACGGTACTTTGATTGTTCCGGTTTCTTCATCCGAGGAATTTGCCAGCGGCAACGTCGACTATCCGTGTTGCACATCGCGCGGAAGCATCGTGGCGTTGAATGCGAATACCGGTAAGCAGGTATGGAAGTATTGGGTCGTTGAAGGCGAGCCGAAACCCGTTAAACAGAATCCGAACGGAGTGAAGATTTACGCCCCGGCCGGTGGTTCGGTATGGAATTCTCCAACAATTGATCCGGTGCGCGGGGCTATTTACTTTGGTACCGGTGACGCGACGACCGCTCCTTCTCCTTTGACGACGGATGCAATTGTCGCCATCGACATCAAAACCGGTAAGCTGCTTTGGACGTATCAGGCCGACGCCAACGATGTATTCATGGGCGGGTGCGGAAATCCACGAAGCGAAGCCTGCCCAACTCCGATGGGTCCGGACCTTGATATCGGAAACTCTCCAATCCTGAAAACCCTGCCGAACGGCAAGCGGGTTTTGCTTACAGGTACGAAGAGAGGTCATCTCATCGCGTTGGATCCTGACAACAAGGGAGCGTTGCTCTACCGCGTTACGGCAAACAACGGCGCAGCTGTCGTTCCGAGCACTCCTCCGCCCGCCGGACGTGGCGGCGGCGGTGGTTCCATTGTCTGGGGCGGCGCGGCGGATGCGCAGAATGCCTATTACGGACTCGGTGGAACCGGCCTCGTTGCCCTGAAACCAGATACCGGACAAACCGTATGGACCTTCACGTCACCAGCCGGAGGCGGCGGGCTTGGCGCCGCGCCGACCGTGATTCCCGGCGTGGTCTTCGAAGCTTCGGCCAATGGCAGACTCTATGCAGTTTCGGCCGCAGACGGAAAGCAGCTGTGGGAGTTCAACACGAATCAGGAATTTCAAACGGTGAATGGGGTTCCGGCTCACGGCGGCGCAATCAGTGTGTCCGGCGCATCGATTGCAGGTGGGATGGTATTCATCAGTTCGGGTTACGCCATCAGCAGCGGCGCCTCTGCCGGAAACGTCGTACTCGCGTTCAGCCCTCTTCCGTAGGGCACTGCAGTGAATTCAGTCGATGACGCGGGGGAGTGGTTCCCCAAACGAAAGGTTTCAGAATGCATTCTGAAAGTGTGCGGCTCTGGAACCACCCCTCGCACGATCTCGACTGCTGTCTCGATCGTGCTGCCCTCCTGACTCGAGGAGGACAGTTTACGCCGCCCGCTGATTCCACGAACCGGGGCCCTTCGACTGTATCAACCGAGTTCCTTGATTCCCTGGATATTCAATTTCCCCGACCTGCGAAGCTGCACCAACTCGTCTTTGCTGACGACGTAGCCGCTGTACAGGCCTCCGTCTGAAATATGGAAGGTGTTGTTTTGAATGCTGTGCAATCGAATCGTGAGGCCTTGTTTGCCAAGCTCCGCCAACGCGGCCGTGTGTTCTGAAATCGGCGAATCATCGACTATCGTTTGATCTGTATTCATGTGACGAGTGTGACCAAAAAGGAACTCCCCGACTGTGCACTACGGTACAGCCTGCCGATTCAACCTCGGCGATAGTTGACGTATGCCAAACACAGGTGAACGACGAGAAATCAAACGCTACACAAACGCGAAGGAAAACGAAACTGTCGTGGAGGCGAATAAGCTTGTTTCGAAAACGAAACAGCGCTCCGCGAAAGTTGCCGGCGAAGAGTTGTCCAGGGAGCAGCGGAACGCACGCGCGTCCAAAGCTTCATTGACCGATGCGGAAGCTGCCGATCGCATGGTTGACGAAGGCAATCCCAACGCGAAACCAGCGTCTGGAAAGGTTTAATCTTCGCCGAAGCCGGTACTGGTCTGCGAGGGACATTCACAACCGACCATGTTGGTTATATAGAAAGGCTGGATACATGGCTTATCAACTGCCCGAACTGGGCTACGACTACGACGCGTTAGAGCCGGCAATCGACGCAAGAACGATGATGCTTCACCACAGCAAACATCATCAGGCATACATTCATCAACTCAACATGGCGATCGCGCCCCATAGAAATCTCCAGGACAGATCCATTGAAGATCTCCTGATTCATATCGATGAAGCGCCGGAAGAAATTCGCGGCGTAATCCTTGAATGCGGCGGTGGACATGCGAATCACGAACTCTATTGGAAGACCATTGGTCCGCCATGTGGAGACAAGCCTGTGGGAATCCTTGCGGAAGCGATCCGTCAGCGCTTCGGAACGATGGAATCTTTAATGAAAGAACTGACCGAAGCAGCTTTGAGGGTATTTGGTTCGGGTTGGGCATTCCTGGCAGCCAATCCCCGGACTCAAAAGCTGGAAGTCCTGAGTCTTCCCAATCAGGATGTCGTCTTTCTTCACGGGAAATCCGCATTGCTGACCTGTGATGTGTGGGAGCACAGCTACTACCTGAAATACGAGAACCGAAGGCCCGAGTATCTAAAAGCCTTCTGGGATGTCGTGCAATGGGAAGCGGTGAGTCGCCGGTTTGAAAGCGTGCTGGAGCAGTCTCTGATATCGGCGGTTTAATCGAAAATCTGAAGGAGAAAACAACATGGGTACCATACTACTTGTCCTGCTGGTGTTGATGCTGCTTGGCGCCTTTCCCACCTGGAATCACAGTCGAAGCTGGGGTTATGGACCGAGTGGTGGACTAGGAATTGTCCTGATCATTGTCCTGATACTCATGTTGTCCGGGAGATTGTAAGTGACACTGATTCGTTGGATTGGCGCCGCCGTATTGATCCTCGGAATCGCAACGCTTTTTGTTCCAATTCCTCAGCGCGAGAAGCACGGCATCACGGTTGGCGATCTTTCTCTCGGAGTTGTGACTCAAAGCGATGAAAAGGTCCCGGTTGTTGTGAGTGTGGTGATGATTTTGGGCGGGATTGGCGCCATCGCCCTTGGAGCGCGTCGCGGATCCTGATCGGCACACACCGAACTAGCGGGCTGCAGGAGGCTCCATGTTCGTGGGAATGCCGGCCAGATAACGGTAGAACGCTACGGCCCGATTTATCGAAGACGCCTCGTGTCCGTTGATCAGTTTGCTGGCGTTCTTGCCCGTTCGCACAAGGCTGTAATATCGCCAGTCCTCGTTCGAATTCGACAACTCTCGATCCAGAAAATAGATCGACTGAAGATCGCCCGGACGAAACAGTGGAACCAGTAAATAACGCATGGTGGAAATGTTTTCTGTTTCGAACACCAGGTGGTCGGGGGAAGCGGCAATAATGCGGATGCGGTACATCGCTTTTCCCGCCAGATTGTCCGTCAGCTGGTAGTAATAAGCACTTCCTTCCGAAATCTCGTCCGTCGAAAAATTCCTTCTCGGCTGGCCCTTTTCCGATCCGGTCATTGCGCTGGCATTGAAGATCATCGGTTGCCACTTCTGGTGAGTGGTGGACCAGTACAACATTCCATCAAATTCGGATATTGCCCCGATTCGGCGGCGAATAGCATCGATCCCGCGAGGGCTGCGAAAGTGACCGGCAGTAGCCACCAGTGTTGAAAAGCCTCGTGTCGTCCAGCCGGTGCAGGGCGGTGGCGTCCAGTCGTGACCCAGATCGCCTCCGTCCCAGAACCGTGTCGTCGGTTGTTGATCCATGTTGGGATATGCGGGCGCGGGATCATTTCCGCACGGAAGCTGGGGACCATGCTCCGGAGCACCCCAGGCTCGTCCTCCGAGGGTTAGTATTGCCAGCAATGCGAATGACAGGACCGCAGGATGGTATCGCTGAAGATGGAGCACGGGACGCCAACTTTCATTTTCGATTCTATTCGTTGCTGCAGGTCAATTCGTGGACCGGTTTGCCACAGCTGGAGGAGACGCGAGCTTCAGCTGATCCAGCGCCATCCGGACACTCTGCCAACGGGTCTGATCAATCTTCGTCTCCATCGCGGGAGCAAGGTCCGCGTAAAAAGTGAGGATGTTTGTACGCAAGGCGGGCGTGGTTCCGGCAAACTTGCGATCGGATTGACGGAGCAACAGCGTTGCATAAGCGTCGTCGGCCAATGAATACTCTGCGGCCCTGGTCAGTTTCCCGCTATCCAAATCGAAATTCGGCAGCACGAGTTTGTTCAACCGGATTTCCTCGAGATAGACGCGGTATTGGTCTACCGTTGTATTGATGCTCTTGAAATACATTTCCTCGGTAGCCGGAGTGGGGCTCTTGAACGCCATTGCCCTGAAGGGACCCTTTTTCGGCATGTATCGCATCATGGTTGCCATCATGCGAGAACCGATTCCCGGTCTGCGGTATTCCTTACCCCATTCCTTTTCATAATCGGAGCGCGACAGGCGGTATAGGAGCTTGTCTTTCGCCGGACTCGGTGTCTCACTTACGATGTCCTGCTTGTGCGTTTGCAACGCAATCTGGGTTAATTCGGGGATCAAATTGGAGACCGTGAAACGATACGAGCTGATCGTGAGGTCCAGTCGCGGAAGAACGTCTTTCAGCTCCACTCCGTAAACGACAGGGAAAGTCCGTTCCAGAAGTTCTTTGGACACTTTGAACCCAATGAAGTCATGGTAGTGCTCTGACGCATATCGGTTCTTTGCAACCTGGACCATGTCGAAGCCGAACTCCGTCTTCAAGTGTTCGGTCTTGCCTTCTGCAAATCGGACAGACTTGCCATATTTTGCCTGCAGCTTCGGATACTCGATCGCTACGGCCATGTTCACCGCCGGATGCCCGGCGATATCCGATGCGTAGTGCGACAATGCACCCAGTGCAAACGCATAGTCGTTGGCGTTCCGGCTTTGGCGCAGCAGTTCCTTGACGAAGTCTCCGCTGCGAACGTAGTGCACCAGATCGCTGAATTCCACGCTGCCAAATGGGTAAAAGCCCAGATCCTGAATAACGGAGCCTCCGTAAGCGTACGCATGCGCCTTCGTGATTTCGTCTTCCGATAGATTCGGAAACCGACGGATGAGCATCGGGCGAATTCCCTCCGTCCATGCCAGGTCCACAATTTCCATGTGCGTGAGAACAGAGTATGCGGATACCTTGCCGTTGCAGAACAGCAGGACCATGAGAATGGCGTATACCGAAGCAAGCGAGCGGTTCTGTCTTGAGAAGCCGGCACGATTCCTTGGGGCCGGCCCCCCGCAATCTACTGGACGCCTTCGCCGCATATCGGGCGAGCGAAATTCAGTGGTCATATCCGCCGTTGTCGCAGCCCTGTCAGCCGGACTCCTCATATCGAACCAGTCGGAGTTCCACAGCGGTTTCCCGATCGCGACGGCGCCGCCTTCAATAAAGAGGGCGTTGCGACCGGCTGAGGAGCCGCCCTGGACGCCACGGAATCTTTCAGGCTTGTGTACAACAGCAATCTCAAAAAGACTCCTCAATTTCTTCACAATGTTTTCTTCTTCTAACTATGGATCATTGTGAAGTGTGATGACGCGCACGTCTGTGCAGTTCAGGACAAAAATGTGTGGACACCTCTCATGATCAGGCTGTGCGGTCCAAGCTTTGTGCGAAGCACAATCGAGTAGTTGCAGGCGCGGTCGATGACCACGCCTACGTATTATCCATTCCAAATCCCA
>Ga0070670_100000897_pt1 | contig 23457 bp, 13 predicted proteins | sample KBSS63metaG_FD_64665 | JGI IMG/M metagenome (GOLD analysis project Ga0070670, IMG submission 64665) | Switchgrass rhizosphere microbial communities from Kellogg Biological Station, Michigan, USA - KBS S6-3 metaG | ecosystem: Host-associated > Plants > Roots > Rhizosphere > Soil ... | reverse complement strand
CCGGCCGGTGGAGTTGCGTGCGCGGATCGCGCGGACACGCCGCGCCCGCGGAGCTCGCGCCGCGCGCGGGGGAGAAAATCGTCGAGAAGACGTTCTTCTCGGGCTTCTCGGCCGAGGCGCTCGCGGCCGCGATCGCGGAGGCCCGGGCGGACACCGTGGTCCTGGCGGGCGTGCACCTCCACGGCTGCATTCGAGCGACGGCGCTCGACGCCTACGCGGCCGGCCTCGACGCGTGGATCGCGGAGGACGCGACCGCCAGCGACGACCCCCTGCACGCCGCGGTGACGCGCCGTTACCTGGACGGCCGCGCGGCGCGATTTGCCACCGTCGAGGAGCTCGCCGCGCGATTCCGCGGAGGATTCGCCGACGGGTCCTCGAGCGTGGCCGCCGAACGTCTTCCCCCGGCCGTCGTCGCAGGGCGGCCGATCGATGCCGCCCACCTCCCGTGCGCTCCGCACCGATCTCCCCGGGACACCTCGCGCGTCCTCTTCTCCGTCGCGCGCGCCGGAGCCCGCGAGGCGGCGCTCGCCTCCGCCGCCGCTCGCGAAGGGGCGCGGGGCTGGTCCGCCGCCGCGGCGTCGCGGCGAACGGCGGTGCTCCTCGAGCTCGCGGACCGGCTCGAGGGGGAGAGCGACTCGCTCGCCCGGGAGATGGCGGTCGACGTCGGCAAGCCGGTCGGGCAGGGGAGCGCGGAGGTGCGCCGGGCGGCCGAGCTCGTCCGGCGCGCGGCCGCGTCCGCCGGCGCGGGCGCCGGTCTCGTGCCGTGCGGTCCGCACTCGGCGAGCCGGCGCGTGCCCGTCGGCGTCGTCGCGGCGATCACGCCGTGGAACAACCCGGTCGGCATTCCGTGGGGCAAGCTCGCACCGGCGCTCGCCCTGGGCAACGCCGCGGTCTGGAAGCCGGCGCCCGCCGCGACGCGCATCGCGCTCCGAACCCTGCAGCTGGCTCGCGATGCGGGCCTGCCCGACGGTCTCATCAACCTGGTGGCGGGCGATCACCGCACGGCCGCGGCCGTCATGGCGGACCCGGGCATCGACGCGGTCTCGCTCTCCGGCTCGTCGCTCGCGGGGTGGGCGGCGCAGGAGGCGTGCGCACGACGGAGGATCCCGCTCCAGGCGGAGCTGGGCGGCAACAACTGCGCGATCGTCTGGTCGGGAGCGGACCTGCCGCGGGCGGCCATCGACATCGCGCGCGGCGCCTTCGCCTTCGCCGGCCAGCGCTGCACGGCGAACCGGCGAGTGGTCGTCGAGTCGGCGATGCACGACGGGCTCCTCGAGCTCCTCGCGGCGGCGGCCGCGGAGCTCTCCTGGGGCGATCCGCTCGACCCGACGACCGACGTCGGCCCGCTCGTCTCCGTGGACGCGAGAGACCGGGTTCTCGCGTCCCTCGGCCGTGCCGAGGCGACGGGCGCGCGGGTCCTCCGGCCGCATGCGTCGCGAGAGTCCGCTGCTGCGCTCGAAGCGCTCGAAGGGCTCGGCGCCTATTGCGTCCCCGCGATCGTGAGCGGCGCGTCTCACGACAGCGAGATCGTGCAGGAGGAGACGTTCGGACCGGTGCTCGTGGTCGAGTCGGCGCGAACCTTCGAGGAGGCGCTCGCGCTCGCCGACGGCGTGCGGCAGGGCCTCGCCGCCTCGCTCTTCGCCGGCGACGGGCCCTGGAGGGAGCACTTCCTCACCGCCGCGCGGGCCGGCATCCTGAAGTGGAACTCGTCCACGGCCGATGCCGACGGCGCCGCGCCGTTCGGGGGCTGGAAGGCGTCGGGCCTCGGACCCCCCGAGCACGGCCCGGGGAATGCGGAATTCTACGGCCGGCTGCAGGCCGTGTACGGCCTCGGTCCCGAGCGCGTCGCGAACGAAGTCGAGGCATGAGGCTCGCCGACGACGTCGAGGCCCTGAGCCTCGCGGTCCCGCTCTCCGGGTGAGCGTCGCGCGCGCTCCCGGCGCAGCGCCCGCGGATGCGCTCCCCTTCGAGCCGTCCGAGCTCGAAGGCTCCGTCTTCGCGCGGTTCGAGCGCATCGCCTCGCGTTTTCCGAACCGCGACGCCGTACGGCATCCGGGCCTCGTCACCTCGTACGCCGAGCTGCGCGACTCCGCGGTCCGCCTCGGCGCGGCGATGCGGGAGCGCGTCCCGGAGCCGTCCCGCCCCGTCGCGCTCGTGCTCGAGACGGGAGCGCCGCTCTTCTCCGCGATGCTCGGCGCTCTCGCGGCGGGGCGCCTCTATGCGCCGATCGACCCGAGGCTCCCCGACGCTCGCATCGAGGCGATCCTGCGTGAGCTCGAGCCGGGCGGAGTCCTCGTGGATGCGGACGGCGCTTCGGCTTCGGGCGGGCGCGTCCGGGCACTGCTCCCGGGCGGCGCCACGCCCGTCTGGACCCTCGCCGAGCTCGACGAAGCCGCGCCGCGCGCGGGCGCGAGCGCCGCGGGCGGCGACGCGGCGTACGTCCTGTTCACGTCCGGATCCACGTCGCGCCCGAAGGGCGTCGTCCAGAGCCATCGCAACCTCCTGCACAACGTCGCGCGGCTGACGCGGGGCGTCGCGATCGGGCCGGCGGACCGCGTCACGTTGCTCTCGTCGCCCAGCTTCGGGGCGTCCGTGTCGGACGTCTTCGGCGCGCTCCTGAACGGCGCCGCCGTGTGCCCGTACTCCCTCTCCGGGGACGGGCTCCTGCGACTCCCGGCGTTTCTGGCGCGAGAGGCGATCACGATCTATCACTCGGTGCCGAGCGTGTTCCGCTCGCTCGCCTGGACGCTCGACGGAGGCGACGACCTCTCGAGCGTCCGGACGATCAAGCTCGGAGGCGAGGCGGTGCTCGCGACGGACTTCGAGCTGTTTCGCAACCGGTTCTCACGCGGCGCGGTCTTCCACGTCGGATACGGCGCAACGGAGATGAACGTGATGCGGCAGTGGTTCGCCGGACACGAGACTCCCTGGCCCGGCGCTTCTCCGCTCGGACATGCGGTCGACGGCGTCGAGATCGTCCTCCTGAACGAGCACGGGCGCGAGACCGCGTTGGAGGGGGAGATCGGAGTCGTCTCGTCCACGCTGGCCGTGGGCTACTGGCGCGATCCGGAGCGGACCGCCGCGACCTTCGTCCCCGTGCCCGGCCGTCCGGGCGTCCGCCTCTATCGAACGGGAGACATGGGCCGGATCCTTCCGGACGGGTGCCTGCTCCATCTCGGGCGCGGCGACGCGCGGTTGAAGGTGAGGGGACACCGCGTCGAGACCGCGGAAGTGGAAGGGGAGCTGCTCGCCGTCCCGGGCGTCCGCGAGGCCGCGGTGGAGGGCCGGGAGCGCGACGGGGCCGTGCGGCTGGCGGCGTGGGTCGCGACGGACGGGCGCGCGTCGCTCGACGCTCCGGCGCTCCGGCGCGCAGTCGCGGAGCGGCTGCCCCCGGCGATGGTGCCGACGCAGATCGTGCTCGTGGCCGCGTTGCCGAGGACGCCGGGAGGAAAGGTGGATCGGCGCGCGCTGCCGGACCCCGGCGCGACATCGCCGGGGCGCGCGACGCACGATCGCGCGGCGATCTCCGCGCGGACGGCGACCGACGCCGAGCGGGCCGTCCTCGGCGCGTTCCACCGCGTCCTCGGGGTCGAGGCCGGCCTCGACGACGATTTCTTCGATCTCGGCGGCGACTCGCTCTCCGCCATCGAGCTCCTGGTCGAGATCGGCCGGGAGCTCGGCGCGGAGCTGTCCGTCGCCGACCTTCTCGAGCGGGCGACGCCCTCCGCGCTCGCGACTCGCGCCGGAGAGTCTGCGCCCGCCGGCCGGTTCGGGCCGATTCGGTTGCGCGAAGGCGCCGGGCGTGCCGTGTTCGTCGTTCCGGGAGGGGGAGGAGACGGCGAGGACCTGTTCGTCGCACGCCGTCTCGCGCGGCTCGCCGGGAACGGCCCGGCGTTCTACTGCTTCCGATCCGGGCCGCCGCCGCATCGCTCGGTCGAGGATCTCGCCGAGCGCTGCCTCGAGCAGCTCCGTGAGGCGGATCCGGCGGGGCCGTATTCGCTCGTCGGCGATTGCGTGGGGGGCGTCCTCGCGTTCGCGATCGCGGCCCGGCTTCGCGAGCAGGGGGAGAGGGTCGCCTCCCTGGTGCTGCTCGATTCGCCCTTCCCGACCCCGCGACGGCACGCCCGTTCGGCGCTGCTGAAGCGCGCCTCGTGGATCGCCCGGTGGACCCGTCGCGCCGGATACCTCGCCGCACGCCTCCGCCACCACCTCCGCGTTGCGGCCGCGATGCCCGGCGGCCGCATGGCGTACGTGCGGCGCATGGCGCGAGTCGGAGCGCGCGGGCTCGCCGCGCCGGCGGGCGCGCGCGAGAGCGAGAACCTCGCCCGGCGCGCCTCCTACGTCGGAGCGCTCATGGCGTGGACTCCCCGGCGCATCGACGCGTCCGTGCGCCTGCGGATCGTCGAGACGGAGGACGGCTCGCGACGCGGCTTCGGGCGGGCGTGGGCCGGGATGGCGTCCGACGTCGAGGTCGTGCGCCTCGAGGGTGGACACACCCGGTTGATCCTCGACCACGGCGACGAGGTCGCGGCCGCGCTGCGGCGGTGGCTCGGGGGTGCGTTCGAAGCCGCCCCGAACGAGAAAACGGAGACCTGACCCGAACGATCAAACGGAGACCTGACCCCACTTCTCCTCGAAGAGGCGGCGGTTCTCTTCGTAGAGGGCGAGGTAGGCCTCGCGGGACATGCGTCGGAAGGACGCCATCTGCCAGTGGTGCACGAAGGCGTCCCGCGCGCAGCGGATCTCCAGGCCGGCGGCGCGGACGCGGCGACAGTAGTCGCCGTCCTCGAACATCCCGATGCCGAATCGCTCGTCGAGCGGTCCCACCGATTCGAACACCTCGCGCCGCATCGCCGCGCAGAAGAAGGCGAGGGTGGCGATCTCGAACGTCTCTCCGTCGTGCTCGCGCGTCCAGTCGGCCGCCCAGCGGGACAGGTCGGCGAGGCGCCGGTAGCCCGTCTCGACGCGGGCCTCGTTCGCGATGGCGTTCGTGACGGGGCCGACCAGGCCGAGCGCCGGATTCTCCGACAGGTGCCCGACCAGCGCCGACAACCAACCGCGCGTCACGACCGTGTCGTTGTTGAGCACGACCAGGTACCGGCCCCTCGCGCGAGCGAGTCCGGCGTTGCACGCGGCGGGGAACCCGCGGTTCCGGTCGAGCGCGAGCAGGGAGACGCGTCCGTCGCGACGCGCCGCCTCCTCCAGAAGGCCCCGCGTTCCGTCCGTCGAGCCGTTGTCGACGAAGATCGCCTCGAGGTTGGGCCACTCGGTTCGGCCGAGGAGGCTCTCGAGGCAGAGGCGGTTGAGCTCACGGTTCTCGAAGGTCACGACCACGACGGAGACGAGAGGGAACGCGCGCGCGAGCGACTCCTCCAACGCGCGCGCGTCGGTGGCCGGGCTCTCGAGCGCCGCGTCGAGGCGCGCCCAGCCTCGCTCGCGGCTCAGTCTCTCCGCGAGCGCGTCCCAGCGGGCGTCCTCGACGACCATGGCGGCGGCGCCGAAGCCCGCGTCGCGACTCAGCGCCTCGAGGGACGCGAAGGCCGGGCCGACCTCCGCGCCGCGCAGCGCGACGTCGAACTGGTTTCTCCCGCGTTCGCGGATGGAGTACGGAGGGCCGGAGGCGGCGAGCTCCGGAACGACACGGTACGTCCGGTGCCCGGCGCGGGCGAGGCCGTCCGCGCGCTCCGCCGCCGCGGCACCGCGATTGCCGCCCGCCGGCAGCCACACGACCTCGAAGGGGGAGGCCGGCTCGAACCGGACGTCGCCGAGCGGCTCGGAGCGTGAGGCGTCGGGACCCGCCCAGTCCGACGGGGGGCGTCGCAGCAGCCGGCGCAGCAGCCCCTCGAGGCGGTCGACGAGGCCCGGCCCCGCGGGATTCGCCTTCGGGTTCACGATCCGGAGTCTGCCACGCGGCCGAGTCCGGTCTTTCCGTCTCCCGGAACCTATTGGTTTCCCATACGTATCCCCTGACGTCCCCGGCGGTATGGGCATCCCATAGGAGTAAACATGGGCGACAAGGTCGACGTCTGGCAGGGCACGCTGGCCCTCATGGTCCTGAAGACCCTCCAGGCGATGGGGCCGCTCCACGGCTACGGCATCGCGCGGCGGATCGAGCAGATCAGCGGCGATGAGCTGTCGGTCAACTACGGCACGCTGTATCCCGCGCTGCTCCGGCTCGAGCAGGAAGGCTTCGTCGCCTCCTCCTGGGGCGTCTCGTCCAACAACCGCCGCGCCAGGTTCTACCGGCTGACGCGCGCCGGGCAGCGCCAGGTGCTCCGCGAGACGGGAGAGTGGCGCAAGACGACGGCGATCCTGGCCCGGTTCCTCGAGGCGGGGGAGGGCCGCTCGTGAGGCGGCTGAGGGCGGTCTTCATGCGCCTCGCCGGGTCATTCGGACGCTCGCGCCGCGACCGCGAGCTCGCCGAGGAGCTGGAGGCCCACATCGAGATGCACGTGGAGGACGGCATGCGCTCGGGCCTGACCGAGGAGGACGCGCGCCGGAGAGCGGTGGCGCGGCTGGGCGGCGTCGAGCCGACGCGGGAGCTCTGGCGAGACCGCCGCGGCTTCCCGTGGATCCAGGAGCTCCGACAGGACCTCCGCTACGCGGCGCGGACGCTGCGCCGCAGCCCCGGCTTCACGGCCGTCACCGTTGCGACGCTCGCCCTCGGCATCGGCGGCGCGACCGCGATCTTCACGGTCGTCCACGGCGTGCTCCTCTCGGCGCCACCCTTCCGCGACGCCGACCGGCTCGTCGCCGTCTGGGAGGAGAACGCCGAGCGGCCGGGGCACTCCAACGTCGTCGCCCCCGCCAACTTCATCCGCTGGGGCGAACGACAGAGCGTGTTCTCCGGCATGACGGCCCTCTACGACTGGCGCGTCAGCCTGACCGGCCGGTCCCAACCGGTCGAGCTCGTCGCGCAGAGCGTGACCTCGAACTTCTTCACCACTCTCGGCGTCTCGCCGGTCCTCGGCCGCGGCTTCCTGCCCGAGGAGGGTCCCGACGGCCGCGACGGCTTCGCCGTACTGGGATACGGCACCTGGCAGCGGCTGTTCGGCGCCGACCCGTCCGTGGTCGGCCGGACCATCGTCCTGAACGGCCAGCCGGTCGTCGTGATCGGCGTCGCGCCGCGGGACTTCGGCTTCTTCCTGAAGACCGGCTCGCTCGTCGGCAAGCCGCCGGACATCTGGCTCCCGTTCTCGTTCTCCGCGAAGTCCCGGGAGCCGCGAGGGCGCTACATGTCGGCGTTCGCGCGGCTGCGCGACGGCGTCACGCTCGCCCAGGCGCGCTCCCGGATGCGGGGAGTGGCGGCGAGCCTCACCGCCGAGCTCCCGCGTTTCGACACCGGCTGGACCGTTCGGCTCATTCCGATCCGCGAGGAGATCTCGGGCGAGATGGCCCCGGCCCTCCGCGTGCTGTCGGGCGCCGTCGCGTTCCTGCTGCTCATCGTGTGCGTCAACGTCGCCAACCTGCTGCTCGCGCGCGGCATGAGCCGCCGGCACGAGATGGCGATCCGGACGGCGCTCGGCGCGGATCGCGCGCGGGTCGTGCGGCAGCTCCTCACGGAGAGCCTGGCCCTCGCCGCCCTCGGCGGAGCGGCCGGATTCGCGCTCGCTCGCGCGGCGGTCGCGGTCCTCGTGAAGATCAGCCCCGTCGATCCGGCCGCGCTCGCCCGCGTGCGGCTCGGCGCGCCTGTCGTCGCGTTCTCGATCCTCGTCTCGGTCGCCACCGCCGTGGTCTGCGGCCTCGCACCGGCGTTCGAGGGCTCCCGCGGCGCGCTCGCGGACACGCTCAAGGCCGGCCTGCGCGCCATCGGCGGAAACGCCCGGGCGCGGCGCCTCCGCCAGGTGCTCGTCGTCGCCGAGGTGGCACTCGCCGCCGTCCTGCTCGTCGGAGCCGGGCTCATGCTGCGCAGCCTCGGCCGCATCACGCGCGTGGACCCCGGCTTCGATCCGCGCGGCATCCTGACCGGGCGCGTCACGCTCCACGGCAAGCAGTACAACGAGGACGAGCGGGCGCTCGCCTTCTTCCGCAACGCGGTCGAGCGCGCGCGTTCGATCCCGGGCGTTCGGGCCGCGGGCGTCGTCAGCTTCCTCCCGTTCGCCGGCATGGGCGCCGCGACGGACTTCACCATCGTCGGCGAGCCGGCGCCCGGCCCCGGGCAGGAGCCGACGACCGACGTCCGCGTCTGCGACGACGGCTACTTCCAGACGATGCGAATCCCGCTGCGGAAGGGCAGGCTCTTCGAGGACAGGGAGATGCGGGTGAAGTCCGACGTGGTGGTCGTGAGCGAGGCGTTCGCCCGCAAGTTCTTCCCGAGGGGAGACGCGATCGGGCGCCGCGTGAAGATCGACATGTCGGACGAGCCCTCCGCGACGGAGATCGTCGGGATCGTCGGCGACGTCCATCACGACGGCCTGATCGCCGAGGCCCGGCCGATCGCCTACTGGCCGCACCCTCAGCTCGTGTACAGCGCGATGACGCTGACCGTCCGGACGGACGGCGATCCCGCGCGCCTGGCGGGCGATCTCGAGCGGGCGGTGCAGTCCGCCGACAAGGACCAGCCGGTCTCCGAGATCCGCTCGATGGAGCAGTGGATCGCGACCTCGCTCGCGCGTTCCCGCTTCAGCTCCACGCTCCTCGCGGTCTTCGCGGCGCTCGCGCTCCTGCTCGCGGCCGTGGGGATCTACGGCGTGATGTCCTACGTGGTCGGGCAGCGGCGATCCGAGATCGGCATCCGCCTGGCGCTCGGCGCGACCGAGGAATCCGTGCTGCGGATGGTCGTCGCGGGCGGCGCGCGCCTCGTCCTCACGGGCGTCCTGATCGGGATTCCGGCCGCCGTCCTGCTCTCCCGTTTCCTCGCGGCGCTGCTCTACGAGACGTCCTCGACCGATCCAGCGACCATCGCCGCGGTCGCGGGCGCGCTCGGAGGAGTGGCGGTCGCGGCGAGCTGGGTCCCGGCCTGGCGGGCCTCGCGGGTGGCGCCGGTCGAGGCGCTGCGGGGATCGTGAGCCGACGGGGGGGGCCGCCGTGTGACGACGTATTAGCTGCGGCTAATGCGTCGCGACCGAGCCGCTGGCGCTCGCGCCGGTCATCGATCGAACCAGAGGAACTGGTAGGTGACCTGATAGGTCGTGAAGTCGGCGCCGATCCGCGTGGAAGCTCCACGCGACCACGCGAGCTTGACCGAGTGAGGGCCGTGGATCGGTAGGGCGGCCGTCAGTCCCACCCGGGAGTTGGTCTGGAGGTCGGCGTTCAGGCGCCCGTTCACGGTCGTGCGGCCGCCCGTGTAGTACGTGGCGTCCGCGGCCAGCCACATCCGCGGCCGGAACGTGTAGCTGACGTGCCCCTGGAAGGTCCCGATCGGGGCCTGCGACCGCGTCTGGCCTCCGAAGAAATTCGTGTTCTCCGTGAAGAACCAGACGCCGCCGTACAGCTCGAAGACCCACTTCCCCATCGGGTGTGAGAGCCCGAGCTCCGGCTTGAACGCCCATCGGTGCGCGCTGATGTTGATGAGCTTGGTCGGGTCGTACTCCCCGGACGGGGCCGACACGAACAGCGAGAAGCCCAGGGTCGTCTTGGGAGGCTGCCGGGCGAACTCGGCCGGCGTCCGGGCCGGGCTTCCGAGGATGTTCGTCGAGAACCGCATCTGCAGGTCCGCGAACCCGGAGCGCGTGATGCGGCGCCTCTCCTCGAAGACGTTGCCCTCCAGGCTGCCCCATACGTACGGGACGACGACGCCGGCGTTGGCGGACCGGCCGAACAGCCCGAAGGTCCGGACATAGGCGAGGGCGCCCGCGTTCAGCTTCGCGCTGACGTCGGTGATCGGGACCGTCGGGTCGAACACCACGTCGCCCGTCTGATACGCATAGGACGCGAGCGCGAAGCTCGCTCCAATCGGGTTGGCCGCATAGGCTCGCGGGTCGAGGGTCTGCGCCCCCAGACGGCCGGCCGCGGCGGCGGCCGCCAGCGCGGCGGCGGCGAGGCGGAGCGCGCTCGGCCTCATCCGAGCGAAGTCGAGCCTCGTGCCTGATCCTGCCATGTTCGGTTGTGGCGCCGAGGATACCCGACGCGCCTCTCGCCCGGGCGCCGGCCCTCCCGATGGGCTCGCGGAATTCTCCGTAACCTTCGCGCCCCTCGCTCGTATAGAACGTCTGTAGGAACATGAAGACGCCTCCCGGCCCGTCCCCGCCTCCGCCTTCGCCACTCCTGCAGGGCACGCTGGACCTCCTGATCCTCCGCGCCCTCTCGACCGGCGAGATGCACGGCCTCGGAATCGCCCGGCGCATCTCGCAGATCACCCGCGGCGCCTTCGACGTCAAGCCCGGCTCGCTGTTTCCCGCGCTGTACCGGATGGAGGAGAGGGGCTGGCTCGCCTCGTCCTGGGGGGAATCCGAGAACCGGAGACGCGCGAAGTTCTACGCGCTCACGCGGGCGGGGAAGCGGCAGCTGCGAACGGAGACGGCGGAGTGGGGGAGGGTCGCCCTCGCGATCCGCGCGGCCCTGGAGACCCCGTGAGAGGCCCGTCGTGACGCGTGGCGGGCCGGGCCCGGAGGGCGGCCGCGGTGGCCGCGAGGGAGCGCTCCACGACGAGCTCGAGTCGTGGCTGAGCCTGCGCACCGACGAGCTGATCGCCGGGGGTCTGGACCCCCGGGAGGCGCGCCGGAGAGCGTTGATCGAGCTCGGCGGGGCGGAGCAGGTCAAGGAGAGCGTCCGCGACGTCCGGCGAGGACGGCTCCTCGAGCAGACGCTTCGCGACGTTCGGTACGCGGTGCGCGGGATGGTCCGATCGCCGGGATTCACGGCGGCGGCCGTGCTCGCGCTCTCCCTCGGGATCGGCGCGAGCGTCGCGATCTTCTCCGTGGTCCGCGCGGTCCTCCTCCGCCCGCTGCCGTACCGGGAGCCGGACCGCCTCGCCGTCCTGCTCCACCGCGGATCGAATCCGACCTCGCCGGCCAACTTCCTCGACTGGCGCCGCGAGAGCCGCGCGTTCGCCGGCATGGGCGCGGCCGAGTACTGGGTTCCGAACCTGACCGGCGCGGGCGAGTCCGAGAGCGTGCGGGCCCTTCGCGTGACCGCGGGGCTCCTGCCGATGCTCGGCGTGTCGCCGCAGCTCGGCAGGCTCTTCGTATCCGGCGAGGACGAGCCGGGCCGCGACCGCGTCGTGATCCTGGGCGACGGGCTCTGGCGCAGGCGCTTCGGAGCCGACCGTGGAGTCGTCGGGCGAACGATCTCCCTGGACGGCGAGAAGTACGAGGTCGTCGGCGTCATGCCGCGAGACTTCGACTTCCCCGTGTTCTGGGCGAAGGGGAGGGAGCTGTGGGCGCCTCTCGCGTTCGGCGCCCGCGCGTCGAGCCGGACGGGCTTCAGCCTGCGCGTATTCGGCCGGCTCGCGCCGAACGCGACGCTGGCGGCCGCGCGCGCGGAGATCGCGTCCATCACCGCCGGGCTCGAGCGGCGCTATCCGGGCACGAACCGCGACGTCACGGTGATTTCGCTGCCGGAGGCGGTCGTCGGCGACATCCGGCCCGCCCTGCTCGTGCTCTCGGGCGCCGTCGGCCTGCTCCTCCTGATCGGCTGCGCGAACGTCGCCCACATGCTTCTCGCGCGTGGAGCGGCGCGGCGGCGCGAGGTCGCGCTGCGCAGCGCTCTCGGCGCGACGCGGTCCCGCATCGTGCGGCAGCTCCTGACCGAGAGCCTCGTGCTCTCCGTCTCGAGCGGCGTGGCGGGCGTCCTGCTCGCGTCGGCCGCCGTGCGGGGACTCGCGGCGCTCGCGCCGGCGTTCCTGCCGCGGGTCGAGGGGGTCTCCGTCGACCCGGTCGTGCTCGCCTTCGGCGTCGCGCTGGCGCTGGCGACGGGCGCGGTCTTCGGCCTCCTTCCCGCGCTCGACGCCTCGCGGCCGGACGTCGCGGTGGCGCTGCGGCAGGGAGAGCGCGGCTCGAGCTCGAGCGTCGGCCGGATGCGCGGCGTCCTCGTCGCCTCGGAGTTCGCGCTGGCGATCGTGCTTCTCGTCGGCGCGGCTCTGCTCGCGCGGAGCTTCCTCGGCCTGCGCCGGATCGATCCGGGCTTTCGCGCCGAGGGCGTCCTCACGCTGACCGTGTCCGTCGCGGGCACGGCGCAGGCGGAGCCCTCGCGGCGGGGAGGCTTCTACGAGCGGCTGCTCGAGTCCGCGCGGAGCGCGCCCGGGGTCCGCACCGCCGGCATGATCAATCACCTGCCCATCGCAGGAGACATCTGGGGGCTTCCCTACGACATCGAGGGGCGGCCCGCCGCCGCGCCCGCGGACAGCCCGTTCGCGACGTACCGGGTCGTGCTCCCCGGATACTTCGCGGCGATGGGGATCCCGCTCCGTTCCGGACGCGACGTGAGGTCCTCGGACCGGAGCGGCGCGCCGGGAGTCGTGATCGTCAACGAGAGCCTGGCCCGGCGAGATTGGCCCGGCGAGAGCGCCCTCGGCAAGCGGATCTCCTTCGACAGCGAGGACGGCCGTCCGCTGTGGCGAACCGTCGTCGGCGTGGCGCCGGACGTGGTGCGAAGCAGCTGGACCGAGAAGCCCGAGCCGGAGGCCTACCTGCCCTACCTCCAGGAACGCAACTACCTCGAACGGCCCGGCTCGCACTTCCAATACATGACGCTCGTCGTCCGCACCGAGGGCGATCCTGCCGCGGCCGCCGCCTCGCTGAGGGGCGTGATCGCGGCCCAGGATCCGGCCGCCACGGTGTCGGAGGTCCAGACGATGAGCCACGTCGTCGCGGATGCGACGGCCGACACGAGGTTCTACCTGATCCTGTTCGCGTTCTTCGCGGCCGCCGCGGCGGCGCTCGCCGGAATCGGCGTCTTCGGCGTCGTCAGCTACGCCGTCTCGCGCCGCACGCGTGAGTTCGGCATTCGCCTGGCGCTCGGCGCCGGCCGCCGGGACCTCGTCGCGATGGTGGTCGGGGAGTCGATGCGAGTCGCGCTCGCCGGCTCCGCGGCCGGAGTCGCCGCGGCGCTCGCCCTGACGGGGCTCATGCGCGGTCTGCTCTACGGCGTCGGGGCGCGCGATCCCGCCACCATCGCCGGGGTCGCGCTCGTGCTCGCGGCCGTGGCCCTCGTGGCGAGCTGGCTTCCCGCGCGCCGCGCCTCGCGGGTGGACCCCCGGACCGCCCTCCAGGCGGAGTGAAACTCCGGCCGGCCCGGAAATGGGCGCGGCCGGGCGGGGGTTTAGGGGGCAGGAGGAAGATACGCGCATGAAGAAGACGCTCGTGTTGGCGGGGTGGGGAGTGCTCGCGGCGGCCCTGGCCGGGGCGGCCGAGATCCACGGCAGCGTGACCGACGGAGGCAAACCGGTCGCCGCGGGCGTGGCCGTCCGCCTGGACTGCGGCGGGACCACCACGGCCGCGAAGACCGATTCCTTCGGGTCGTATAGCGTGAAGGCGGCCTCGGGCGGCGAGTGCACCGTGTCCGTCGACTACAAGGACGGCTCCGCGTCGACGAAGGTCACCGTCTACGACAAGCCGACGAAGTACGACTTCGCGCTCAAGCAGGAAGGCGGGAAGTGGACTCTCGAGAGAAGGTGAGGCCGAGCGGAGTCGACGATCGCGTCGCTCCGCGCGATCCGGGATTCGACGAGCCGGGCGGGGAAAAGCCCGGCTCGAAACGAGACTTCTGGGACAAGCTCGAGATCGTCCTGCAGCCGCTCGGCGGCCTGCTGACCGCGCTCGCGGTGGCGATCCTCGGCTTCTGGACCTCGAGCTACCTTCGCGCGCGCGAGGGGCGCGAGGCGGCGCTGCGGGAGAAGATGCAGACCGGCGAGACGAACGCGCGGCTGTACTCGGAGCTGACCAGCAAGCGCGAGGAATCCGAGAGCGCGCTGCGCAAGGACATGTTCACCTCGATCATCAATTCCTTCCTCGGGGGAGGCGCCGCCAGCCTCGAGCAGAAGGTCCTGAACCTCGAGCTCCTCGTCTACAACTTTCACGAGTCTCTCAATCTGAAGCCGCTGTTCCTGCACATCGAGCGGCAGGTCCGCGGCACGTCCCAGAAGGCCGACTACCTCGAGCGGCTCAACCGCGTCGCCGAGGAGGTCACGAAGAAGCAGATGCTGGTCATCGGCGAGGGCGGGTCGAGCTTCGACGCGACCGCCGACTTCAACAACCTGACGTTCGTAGACGGCGGGGGAGAAGACGGCGCTTCGTACGTCGCCCGCGACCTCCAGGCCGACGGCCTGAAGCGCAACTTCCGGGTGGAGCTCCTCGGCGCGGATCGCCAGAACGAGCAGATCCAGCTCCGCGTCACCGTCCGCTCACCGCAGGAGTCCGAAAACGTGTCGACGGAGTTCTGGGTCGGGCACTTCGACTTTCCCATGATCGACAACGTCCGCCTGCCCCACGACCAGCGCTTCGCGGTGGTGCTCAACAATTTCGACGCCGCGCACGGCCGCGCCGACCTGACCGTCGCCTACTTCCCCGGAAAATACGCGAGCCTCCGTGAGAAGCCCTACTACGACGAGGTCCTGGCCAAGCTGCTCGCGACGAATCGGACGCTGAACGGGGAGCCCGCCTCGCCTTCGCCGACGCCGCCCCGTCCGTAAAGCCGCCTCAGGGTGGCATTCTCCATGCAGGCGCTGTGAGGCGCATGAACATTTTCTCGACGTGGGTGCGTCGAGCGCTGGTCGCCGGGCTGATGGCCGCAGCGGCACTCGTGGCGGCCCCGTCCGGGGCCCTCGCCCAGCCCGCGATCACGCTGACCCCGCTCGGAACGGGGGGCGTCGTCTCCGCGCCCCTCCACGCGGCGAGCCCGAACGACGGCTCCGGACGGATCTTCGTGGTCTCCCAGGAGGGTGTCATCAAGATCTTCCAGGGCGGCGCGTATCTCTCGACGCCGTTCCTGGACATCTCGTCGCTCGTCACGTTCAACGACGAGCAGGGCCTCCTCTCGATGGAATTCCATCCGGATTACGTCGACAACGGATGGTTCTACGTCTACTACGTCGACAACCTCACGACGCCGGGAAGCGTCACGATCGCGCGCTATACCGTCTCGAGCGATCCGAACGTCGCCGACCCGAGCTCCGCGCAGATCGTCCTCGTCGTGCCGAACCCGTTCGACGACACGCATCGCGGCGGCCGGCTCGAGTTCGGCCCGGACGGCTATCTGTACGCCGGCATCGGCGACTCGGGCGGCGTGGGCGATCCCGAGAACCGGGCGCAGAACACGTCCTCGCTCTTTGGAAAGCTGCTCCGGCTCGACGTGAACGGGACGGGCGCGGTCCCGTGTGGACAGGCCGACCCGATGCCGTACGCCGTTCCGCCGACAAACCCGTTCGTCGGCGTCGCCGGCGCGTGCGAGGAGATCTGGGCTTACGGCTTCCGCAATCCCTGGCGCTTCAGCTTCGATCGAGCCACGGACGACCTCTTCATCGCCGACGTGGGCGAGGACTCCTGGGAGGAGATCGACCTGCAGCCCGCCGGCAGCACGGGCGGCCAGAACTATGGCTGGCGGCTCATGGAGGCCGACCACTGCTTCGACCCTCCCACCAACTGCGACGACGGGACGCTGACGCACCCGATCTTCGAGTACGCCCACATCCCGGCCGGCCGCTGCGCCGTGATCGGCGGCTTCCGGTACCGGGGAACGCTGGTCCCGGACCTCGTCGGCATGTACGTGTACGGCGATCTCTGCTCCGGCGAGGTGTTCGCGGCGACGCAGTCCGGGGGGACGTGGTCGAGCGTCGTCCTGAAGGACACGACCTTCGTGATCTCGGGCTTCGGCGAGGACGAGGCGGGCGAGCTCTACCTGACGAACCTGAGCGGTCTCGTCTACCGCGTCGAGCAGACGCCCTACCCGGCGCCGGCGCTCTCCGCGGTGTCTCCATCGCCGATCCTCGCCGGAGACCCGGGCGTGACGCTCGTCGCCACGGGCTCCGGATTCACCGCGGAATCGGTCGTGCGGTGGAACGGGTCGACCCGCCCCACGGTGTTCGTCTCGACGTCGGAGCTGCACGCGGCGATCTCCGCGGCGGACATCGCGTCGATCGGGACCGCCGACGTCTCCGTCTTCACGCCGGCTCCCGGCGGCGGAACGTCCGCGGTGGTCGTGGCGACGATCGACCTGCCGTTCCTGGACGTGCCGCCCGGGGCCTTCGCGCGAGCGGAGATCGGCGCCGTCTTCAACGCGGGAGTCACGGCGGGGTGCGGCCTCCACGTGTACTGCCCGACCTCGGCGGTGACGCGCGCGCAGATGGCGGTCTTCCTGCTCAAGGCGAGCCTCGGCTCGAGCTACACGCCGCCGCCGGCCACGGGCGGGGTGTTCGCGGACGTCGGCGCGAGCGACTTCGCGGCCGCGTGGATCGAGGACCTCTACGCCCGGGGCGTGACCGGAGGCTGCGCGACGAACCCGCTCCGCTACTGCCCGGATTCCTCCGTGACCCGAGCCCAGATGGCGGTCTTCCTGCTCAAGGCGGAGCACGGGTCCTCGTACACGCCGCCGGCGTGCACCGGCGAGTTCGGCGACGTCGCCTGCCCGAGCCTCTTCGCCGATTGGATCGAGCAGCTCGCCGCGGAGGGCGTCACGGCCGGCTGCGGTAACGGAAATTACTGCCCGGAAAGCCCCGTGAACCGCGCGCAGATGGCGGTGTTCCTGACGAAGACGTTCAACCTGCCGATCCCGTGAAGGCTCGGACCTCTAGCGGTCCGCTTCGCGGACCGTGGAAATGAGAGGGGAAGTCGCGTCCGGGCCCTCTCCCAAAGGACTCGCGGGGTGCTGCTTTCTAGACTGAGCCGCCCCCTCACCCCGACCCTCTCCCCCCGCTCACGCGTGGGGAGAGGGGGTTTGAGGTGTGCTCACGGGCTGCTCCTTCTGTAAGCCGCTCGAAGCGTCGGGGGGATTCGCACTCCTGGCTCCAGTCGCCCCCTACGGCACCACGTGAACCACGCCGACCATGTCGTCGTGGTTCACGCCGCAGTACGTCGTGCAGTTGAACGCGAAGTCGCCCGCGGTCATCGGCGTGATCGTCTGGAGCGGCAGCGAGCTTCCCTGCGGCATCGAGCCTCCCTGCAGGCCGATCGAGCTGATGGTCTGCAGCGTGTGCGACTCGATGACGTCCTCGGCGTCGCCGTTGAAGACCTGCACCTGGTACGTCTGGCCGACGTGCAGCGTGATCTCGTTGCCGCAGCCCGAGGGCGCGGGACAGATCGGCTCGCACGGAGTGACGCCGGGGCAGAAGTCCCATTGCCACTGCCGCGCCCGCAGGTAGATGAGAGGCGGCGGCGGCACCGGCGTGATCGTCGGCGTCAACGTGATCGTCGGCGTCGCGGTGATCGTCGGGGTCGGAGTGATCGTCGGAGTCGGCGTCGGGGTCGGAGTCCCGGTCCGAGGCGGCGTGTGCGTCGGGGTCCGCGTCGGCGTCCGCGTGGAGCCCGCCGGAGCCGTCGACACGACGGGCGGCGTCGGCGTGGGGGTCTGCGTGGGCGTCGCCGTCGCTCCGGCCGGGGTCGGGCCGGGCGGCGTCGGCGTGGGCGGGATCGGGAAGCTGCGCGTGTCCCAGCCTCCGCACGCCTCGGCCGAGTCCTTCCGGTAGACCTCGACGTGGCCCGTGGTGACGTCCCGGACGGTCATCGTGTACTCGAGGCTCGTCATCGCGCTCCAGAAGATCCAGTAGTGCCCGTCGGGCCTCGCCTCGAGGAGCTTGACCGTGACCTCCGGGTTTGCCGGGTCGCCCGTGATCGCGGGGAAGCTGAACCAGCCGAAGCGATCGGAAATCGCGACCGCGCGCGAAGGGTAGGTCTGGCCGTCGTGGGGACTGACGGCGTCGATCGAGATCTCGAACGGGTGCGCCGCGAAGAGTCGGAGAATCTCTGCCGGTGAGACCGTGACCGACGACGACACCGACTCGCCTGCCGAAGAGAGGCTGACGGTGTAGTCGCCGGCCGCGTCCCAGGCGTGCTCGGGCGCCGCGGCCGTCGAGGACTGCCCGTCGCCGAAATCCCAGAACCAGTCCGGCCCGGCGCCCGCCGGGATCGTTCCCAGCTTGACGCTCTGTCCGGCAGAGGGGTTGGGAGGCGAAGCCTCGATCGAGACGGTGGGCGCTGCCGCGGCCCGCGCCAGCCAGGCGGCGGCGAAGGCGAGCAGGGGAATCGCGAGTCGTTTCAAGAGCGCTCCGAAGGTGCGATGAAGGCCGGGGGCGGTGTCCCGCCCCCGGCTCGAGGTCGTCGTCAGCAGCCCGGGGGAGGCGGAGCCAGGAATCCGAGATCCGAGGACGCGAAGTTTCCGATATTCGGGAAGACCGTGGGGATGTCCACGTCGGCGACGCCGAACCACTTCGCCAGGCTCGCGCCGTACTGGTCGGATCCGGTCGTCGGGATCCACCGTCCGCGGCCGTTCGGGCTGTTCGTCGTGTCGTCGGGGCCGCCCTTCTGGAGCGTCGGGAAGATCAGGCCGGTCGAGCCGTTCGGCGTTCCGTAGAAGTTGCCGCCGGAGACCGCGTCACCCATGACGAACTGGTGGCTGCCCCAGCCATGGTCGCTTCCCGCCGAGGCGCCCGAGCCCGAGGGCTCGAGGGTGCGGCCGAAGTCCGAGAGCGTGAAGGTCGTGATCTTGTCCTGGAGGCCGAGCTCGATCGTCGCGTTGTAGAACGCGCCGAGCGCCGCCGACAGATCGGCGAAGTTGGCCCCCTGGTTGTTGATCTGATCCTGGTGCGTGTCGTAGCCGCCCTGCGAGACGAAGAAGATCTGGCGCTGCAGGCTGACCGAGGCGGAGGTCTGGTTGAGCTTGATGACCTTGGCGACCTGCTTGAGCTGGTTGGCGAGGCCGGTGTTCGGGAACACGGTGTTGATGGTCGGGTCGACCGAGAAGGAGGAGCTGATGTCGAGCGCCTGTTGGGTCGTGGTGCTCGCCCCGGCGATCATCGTGGCCGTGTTGTCGACCGTGCGCAGATAGTCCATGGACGCCTTGCGGGCGACCGCTTCCGGGGTGGCGTTGAACCCGTTGAGGACGAGGACGCTCGTGAGCGATCCCGTGCCGATGGCGAGCGGCCGCTTCAGGCCGACGCAGAACGTCGAAGCGCCCGAGATCGAGGTGATGGTCGGGAATCCGCCCCCGCCGCCGTTGCACGTCGCGACGGCGTCGGCGCTGCGGCCGCCCCAGCCGGTTGCGATCTTGATGTCCGCCCGTCCGCTCTGCCACGCCTGCACCTGGTCCGAGTGCGAGAAGAGGGCGAACGGCTTCGGCACGCTGTTGGTCATGTATTGCGACTGGCTCATCGGATAGACGAGCGGTCCCGTGTTGGTGACCACGGCCAGCTTGTTCGAGTTGTAGAGCGACTGGAGAGCGGTCATGCTGGGATGGAAGCCGAACGTCTGGCCCGGCCCGGCGCTGGCCGGCGTGTTGATCGGAAGGATCGAGGCCTGCGGGATCGCGAGCCCCGGCCCGTTCCGCACGGCCGAATACGCGCCGTAGCCCGTCGCGTCGGTCGGGAGCACCATGTTGTTCGAGTCGTTGCCGCCGTTCAGGAACACGCAGACGAGCGCCCGGTAGTTCGACGTGATCGAGTTCTGCGTCGCGAACATGTTCGCGAGGCCGAACTGACGAACCGTTCCCTGGAACGCCGCGGCCGAAAGGGCCGCGCACGTGGTGCGGACGAGGAAGTCCCTTCTGTTTTGGGCCATGGCGTTACCTCTGCACCTGGTACTGCGACGCCGTCGCGACCAGATAAAGCGCCTGCCGTGCCCGCAGGAGCGAGTTGGAGGACGAGACGGCGCTGACCGCGGTCTCGATGGAGCTGCGCATCTCGTCCGACATCGTGCCGTGCATCATGAGTCGATTCAGGCGGTCGACGAGATTGGACGGCGTCGCGGCGAGCTGCTGGAGCTCGACGAGGTTGATCGACGTGCCGGCGGGGGCGTTGCACGAATTCGTGCCGCACGAGACCGGGATCGACGAGAACACGATCGTGTTCACGAAGTTCGCCCGCTTGAGCGAGGTCGACGCGTCCATGATCCCGAACTCGGGACCGAACAGGCCGGCGGAAGCGGGCGGCGCGTAGTAGTCCTGGGGGAAGTACGAGAAGACCGTGTTCGCCCGGAAGACTTCCTCGCCCATGTCGCGCGAGTACGGCGTGTTGATGTAGCCGTCCGACGGGGCGGCGCGGTTCGCCGACTGAGCGTCGAAGGCGCGGAGCACGTTCAGGATGTACTCCGCGGGCTCCTTGAGCTTCCCGTAGGTCTGGTCGCTGGGCGCGTTGCGGGCCTCCGGGTCGAGCAGCACCGCCTTGGCCATGGCCCACAGGCTGCCGCGCTGGCCCGAGCCGTTGTCGTTGAAGAAACCGGCCACGCGCTCGATGTACGCGGGCGACGGGTTCGACGTGACGAGGCTGTGGATCAGCTCGCGAGCCAGGTAGGGCCCGGTGTTCGGGTGGTAGAAGAGCGCGTCGATCGCGGCGTCGAGGTCGGTCGAAGCCGCCTGGCCAGCCGGAATGACCGTCGGCGAGCCGTCGCCGTTCTGGTTCGGCAGGAAGCCGAGGAAGAGCGTCTTCGTGGTCTGGTCGTGACGGTCCTCCTGGTTCGAGCCGTTCTTGTGGATCGGCATCGGGTTGATGTAGTCACCCGTGTCGTCCGAGGTTCCGAGGAGCGAGATCGTGACGTTCGGGATGTACCAGCCGGTGAACACGAGCTTGAGGTTGTCGATGACCGACTGGTCGTAGCTCGGCAGCGGCGCGCCGGTCAGGTCGTTCTGGGTCGTGCCGTCCTGGTTGAGGAGCTCCGTCCCGATCGAGAAGAGCTGCATGATCTCGCGGGCGTAGTTCTCGTTCGGGTTGGTCTTGGTGCTCGTGGACATGTTCAGGTACGCGCCCATCGCCGGGTTGAGCGTGATCTGTTCGAGGATGTCCCGGTAGTTCCCGAAGGCGTTCGCCGCGAGGATGTTCAGGTAAGGCACGAACTGCCCGGGTCGGGCGATCACGTTCGTCGATGCGACGTCGATCTTCTGCAGCGCGAAGAACACGCGCTGCCGGAGCTGATCGCTGTTGTACAGGGCGTTCGTGAAGAACGCCGTGTGCAGCGGCCAGGTCGTGTAGTAGAAGCGGTTGCAGTAGATGTCGCACGCGCCCGGCTGCGTGTCGGGGACCATCTGGATCGCCGGATAGAGCGACGGAGCGGCTCCGTACTGCGCCGCGAGCCAGGGCAGATATCCGGTGCCGAGAAGGCCGCTGATCTCGGAGTCCTTCGGGCCCCAGGTCGCCTGCTCGAGGAAGCGGGCCGCCTCATTGCGGTGGAAGGTCTTCGCGAGGAAGACCGCCATCTGTCCGCGGGTGACCGGATTGTTCGGGCAGTAGCTCGTCCCGCCGCAGCCCGTCGTCACGACGAGGCGGGCGAGCTCCTCGACCCACGGCGCCAGGGGCATCGAGGTCGGGACATCGGAGAAGACACCCGTGGCTGCCGGAGGCGCGTAGCCGGCGCCGTGGTAGATCTTCAGGAGGAACGTGGCCATCTGCGCGCGCGTGACCGACGAGGTCGGGCAGTAGCGCAGGGGATTCGTCGCGCAGCCGCCCGTCACGCCCTCGGCGTAGAGCTGCTCGATCCAGTCCGCGGCGAAGTCGCCGGCGGAGACGTCCGTGAACACCGTCCCCGTCGCCGGAGGAGGCACGTACGCCGAGCCGTGGCCCGCGCGGAGCAGGAAGACCGCCATCTGCGCGCGTGTCACCGAGGAGGACGCGCAGTAGTTGCCGCCGCCGCAGCCGGACGTGATCCCGTCGCGGATGATCGCCTCGACGGGAGCGTGGAACGGACTGGCCTGCGGGACGTCGGTGAAGTCCGCGAACCAGCCGCGCGTCAGAACTCCCGAGGGACCGCCGGGATTCGTCACGACGACGTCGTAGAGCGCTCCGGGGTTGAGCCCCGGGGAGGTCGCCGAGATCCGCGTCGAGTTCGTGACGGTCGACGTGACCGTCTGTCCGCCGAACGTCACCGTCGCGCCCGCGACGAACTGGTTTCCGACGAGATTCACCGGGGTTCCGCCGCCCGCCGGCCCCGAAGTGCCGTACATGTAGGCAGTTTGGAACGTGGTCGACGCCGAAGCAGTACCCCCGGACAGCAGTCCGAGGGTCGCGAGAGCCGCCGCCGCCATTCGTGCGGCACCTCTCGCGAGAGACGGGAAATGCTCCCCTTGGAGAAAGGAAGTTTCTCTCATCGGCACGTGTCCTTTCTGCAGACGCCGCGTGAAAATAAATTGTCCGGAGTGCGATGATTTTAGAGGTGTGAGAGACCTCACGATGTGACTGTGGTCACAAACCGGCTCATTTTGGCGAAGCAAAGTGTTGCGCAGCATACGGACGCCGACTCGTTTCGGCGACTGATCTCGCGGGCGGAAGAAGTACAGGTGCGCGAGCGGATGCCGTGCTGTTCCCGCGGGCAGGTGTCTCGAAACCGCTGAAACTCCATAATTTCCGCTGACACCATGACGAGGCTCTTCGGGGTGAAGGCGTCGATCGCCGCCGCGGCTCTGCTCGCCACCGGCGCGCCGGCTTCCGCGATCTGGCCGCCGGAGGCCGCCGCCGTGCTCACGGTCCAGATGGCGCCTCGTCTCGAGGCGAGCGTGCCCGGCCCGCCGCCGCTCTTTCCGCCGACGAACTGGTGGAACACCGAGATCTCGGCGGCGCCGGTCGACGCCGGCTCGTCCGCTTTCATCGGGTACGTCAACCAGGGAGGCGTCAAGCACCTCCATCCGGACTTCGGCGGCAGCGCCGGCGGCAACGACATCTACGGCTTCCCGTACGTCGTCGTGGACGGCGCGCAGGCGAAGCGAGCGGTGCAGTTCGACGAGCCCGGCGAGAGCGACGGAGTGACGCACCCGGACGACGTGTCGTTCCCCTTCTATCCGGTGCCGGACGAGGCGATCACGCAGGCCCACTGGATCGAGGGCGGCGACCCGGGCAACGTCGACGAACGGGGCACGCAGGACCGTCACCTCCTGATGGTGGATCGCGACCGACGCCACTTGTATGAGCTCTACAACGTCTACTACGACGGAGCCGGGTGGCAGGCTTACTCGGGCGCGTTCTTCGACATGAATACGAACGACCGCCGTCCCGACGGCTGGACCTCCGCGGACGCGGCGGGACTGGCGATCCTTCCCGGCCTGGCGCGGTGGGACGAGGTGTACGGGGCGGGCGAGATCCGGCACGCTTTCCGGTTCACGGTCCGGCACACGAACGGATACGTGTATCCGGCGTCGCACCTGGCGGGCCCGCAGACGGCGGGAGCGTTGCCGATGGGCGCGCGCCTGCGGCTGAAGGCCGGGAAGGACATCTCGAGCTTCGACCCCTGGGTCCAGAAGATCTTCCGCGCGATGAAGACCTACGGGCTCATCGTCGCGGACAACGGCTCCGACATGTTCATCGGCGGGACGTGGGACGAACGATGGGACAACGACGTCCTGAACCCCGCGTTCGACCAGCTCACGGCATCCGACTTCGAGGTCGTGCAG
>Ga0070670_100000896_pt1 | contig 23474 bp, 24 predicted proteins | sample KBSS63metaG_FD_64665 | JGI IMG/M metagenome (GOLD analysis project Ga0070670, IMG submission 64665) | Switchgrass rhizosphere microbial communities from Kellogg Biological Station, Michigan, USA - KBS S6-3 metaG | ecosystem: Host-associated > Plants > Roots > Rhizosphere > Soil ... | reverse complement strand
CGGCCCGACGACCGCGGCGCGCGGCTGCGTCTCGGCGAAGTCGACGAGACGATCGAGCGAGCCCGGCGTCATCCACGCGTCGGCGTTCAGGAGCAGCACCCACGCGCTCGTCGTCTCTCGGATGCCGGTGTTCCAGCCCGCCCCGAGGCCGCGGTTCTCGGACTCGACGAGCTGCACGGCTGGGTACCGCTCCCGGACGAAGTCGACGGTCCCGTCGCTCGAGCCGTTGTCGACGACGACGGTGACGACGCCGGTGAGCGAGTCGAGGCAGTTCTCGATCCACGGCAGCGCGTCATAGGTCACGACCACGGCCGACACGACGCCCGGCTCAGCCATGGCCGACTTCCGGGCGCGGCCTGCTCCGCAGCCCTTCGCGCAGCATGATGAACGCGCCCGGGAAGGCGAGCAGCAGCGTCACGAGGAAGTAGAGGAAGCCCGCTGCGAATGCCTGGTCGGCCCCGACGCCGACGCTGCCGAGGAAGCTCACGAAGAACGCCTCCCGCACCGCGAGCCCGTTGAGCGTGAACGGGACGAGCATGACGAGGAAGAGCAGTGGCCCGAAGACGTAGTAGATACGCGGATCGAGGTCGACCCCGACCGCCTTGGCCGCCGCCCAGATGGAGAGGATCCGCACCGCCTGCACGACGAACGTGACCGCGAGCACCCTCCCCAGCAGGCGCGGATGGTTGCGGTAGTGGTGCAGGCCTTCGTAGAGATGTCGGATCGGCTTCTCGAGCCGCAGGCGCCGGAGGAGTGGCTGGGTGCGGCGCAGGAGCGGCCGGGCCGACCGCGCGAACACGAGGAACCCGAGCAGGAGGGTTCCGAGCACGAAGACGCCTTCGAGCCAGAGGTACGCGCTCACGTCGTACTCCCCGATGGAGAGCAGGAACCCGATCGCACCGAGGACGAGGGTCGCCACGCCACCGACGCCGCGCTCGAGCAAGACGGTGCCCGTCACGACGGTCGCGCGCCCTGGATGCCGCCTCGTGGTCTCGACGACGCGCACCGCGTCGCCGCCCAACGACGTCGGGAGCACCTGCCCGGCGGTGTACGCCACGAAGTACGCGCGCGTCAGCCACGGCACGCGCTCGTGGATCGCATGGGAAGCGAGCAGCCAGCCCCACCGCAATGCGAGCACGGGGACCGTGAAGACCATGATCGCGGCGGCGAGCGCGAACCATGCGAGGTTGGTGTCCGCGAGAACGTCGAGCGCCATTCCGAGATCGACCTTCCACACGAGGTACGCGATCGCGACGGCGGTCAGGACGAGCGTCCCGACCTGCCGCGTCCTACGGCTCATCGAGCAAGGACGTCGAGCGTGAGGAGCTCGTACGCCACGTTGGCCGCAGCGATCGCGGTCGGTGACCCGCGACCGTCGAAGGGCGCACTGACCTCGACGACGTCGTACCCCGAGAACTCGAGGCCGCGAAGCGAGCGGACGTACCCGAACGCCTCGCGCGTCGTCAGGCCGCCGACCTCGGGCGTCCCGGTCCCGGGGGCATATGCGGGGTCGAGGACGTCGATGTCGAACGAGAGGAACAGCGGTCCTTCTCCCACCCGCGCCCGAGCACGCTCGGCGTACGCCTCGGGCGAGAGCGTCACGAGCTCGTCGCACTCGATGACCTCGAACCCGAGCTCCTGCGGCATGGCGGCGTCCTCCGGGCCGTACAGCGAGCCGCGCATCCCCGCCAAGAGCGATCTCCCCGGGTCGAGGAGGCCCTCCTCGAGCGCGCGTCGGAACGGCGATCCGTGGTAGAGCCGCTCTCCCACGTACGTGTCCCACACGTCGGCGTGGGCATCGAGGAGCACGAGCCCGAGCGGGCCGTGAACCGCCGCATGTGCGCGCAGCTCTCCGAGCACGACGGTGTGATCGCCGCCGAGGCAGAGCGTCCTCGTCCCCGACCGGACGATCGGCTCGAGGCGCTCCGCGATCTGCGTCGCCGTTCGCTCGGCGTTCCCCGGCGTGACCGCGACGTCGCCCAGGTCCGCCACCGAGAGTCGCCCGAACACCTGCGCCTGCTGGGCCGCGTTGTAGGGACGGAGGGCGATCGAGGCGGAGCGGATCGCCTCGGGCCCGAAGCGTGCCCCCGGGCGATTCGTCGTGCCCGTGTCGAACGGGATCCCGAGCACCGCGACGTCCACGTCGGCCGGGTCGTCGACGAGCGGGCAGCGCCCGAACGTGCGGACGCCGGTGTACCGCGGAGCGACGAGCGCGTCGGAGGGCTCGTAGCGCGGACGGTGCTCGTCGGTCACGAGCGCGAAGGTACCAAGGTGGATGGCTGGGATCGGGGTGGGCGCCCGACCCCAGCCCACGTCGTGCTACGCCGCTTCGGCCTGCGCCACGAGCTCGGGCGACCCCGTCTCGGCGACACGCTTCTTCGGCGGGATGAGGAGCGCGAGGACCGCGCCCCCCGCCACGACCGCCGCGCCGACCCAGATCGCCGGCACGAGACCGTCGTTGAACGTCTCGGGGGACTCGTATCCGCCGTAGCGGGTGAAGAGCGACGCGAGCACCGCGACGCCGAACACGCCTCCCACCTCGCGGATGGCGTTGTTGGCACCGGACGCCTTTCCCTCCTCGACCGGCTTCACGGCCGAAAGGACGACGTTGGCGACGGGCGCGAAGAACATGCCCATCCCGATCCCGGAGATGATGAACGGGCCGACGAGGGAGCCGTAGCCCACGGTCGCATGCGAGACGGAGGCGATCCAGGCCAGTCCGGCGGCCTGCAGGAAGAGGCCGACCGCCATGATCCGACCGCCGCCGATGCGATCGGACACGGCCCCGGCGATCGGAGCGACGACCATCGGCATCGCAGTCCACGGCAGCACGCGGAGGCCCGACTCGAGCGGCGAGTAGCCCTGCGCGGTCTGGAAGAACTGGCTCAGGAGGAAGATCGAGCCGAACATCCCGAAGTACATGAACAGGGAGGCGCCGTTGGCGGCGGAGAACGCCCGATCCCGGAAGAACCGCATCGGCAGCATCGGCTCCCGCGCGCGCAGCTCCCAGCCGACGAAGGCCGCCAGGACCAAGGCCCCCGCGACGAGGGAGCCGACGATCTGTGGGCTCGTCCAGCCGTCCGAGTTCCCGTTCACGAGCCCCCAGACGAGCCCGAGGAGCCCGACGCCGCCGAGGATGACGCCCGGGATGTCGAGCGCCTTGTCGGGGCCGTGCGACTCGCGGAGCTGCGTCGAGAGTGGGAGCAGGATGAGGCCGATCGGGACGTTCAGCCAGAAGATCCACTGCCACGAGATGCCGTCGACGACGGCGCCGCCGACGAGCGGCCCCATCGCAACCGCGAAGCCCGCGATCCCCGACCAGGCGCCGAGTGCGGCCCCGCGTCGCTCGGCCGACACCGCACCGCTCAGGATCGTCAGGGTCAGCGGCGTCACGATCGCTCCGCCGAGGCCCTGCAGGGCGCGTGCGGCGATCAGCCAGTCGGTCGACGGCGCAAGCGCTGCCATCGCTGAGGCGCCCGTGAAGACGGCGAGACCGATCATGAACATCCGCTTCCGGCCGAAGCGGTCGCCGAGCGCGGCGCCCATCAACAGGAAGACGGCGAACGTGAAGGTGTAGGCGTTGACGATCCACTCGAGCTCTTCGATCGACGCGCCGAGATCGACGCGGATCACCGGCAGCGCGGTGGAGACGACAAGGTTGTCGAGCACGACCATGAACAGGGCGATCGACGTGATGACGAACGTCCAGGCGGTGCGCGTACCGGCTTTCATCGGGACCTCCCTGTCCTTCTCTGGTTGCTATTTAGTGAGTTATTACTCAGCTGTTGGAGAAAAAAGAGAAGAGCCTTCATACGTCGTCCTCCCTGCAACCGTCGGCCAGGCGGGCCTCCCACGAGTCCGTCCCGTCCGCTATCGAGTAGTCCATCGCCGCCAAGACGTTCATCAGCATCCCCTTGGCGAAGAAGCTCGAGATCGTCTGCCGGTCCGCGCCCGAAACCGTCTCGACGTAGTCGACGAGCCGGCCGTAGCCGCGCGCAGTCGACTCGCGGACGTCCTCGTCCACGACCGACGCAGCGTATGACTGGAGCTGGCCCTGCAGCATCGTCCGGTCACTCTCGATGAGCTCTCGATAGGCGGCCCCTATGGCTGCGAGCGCCTCGCGACCGGACGTGCCGGACGCGGCGGCGCGGAAGAGGTCGAGCGTCCGCTGGAAGCACTGCTCGTTCACCGCGATGAACAGGGCCTTCTTCGATCCGAAGAGGCGGAACAGGTACGGCTGCGAGATCCCGGCACGACGCGCGATCGCATCGGTGGAAGCGCCGTGCAGCCCGTGCTGGGCGAACTCGTAGCGTGCTGCCTCGAGGACGGCCCCACGACGCTCCTCGGCGGTCTGTCGGGGGGTGGCGGTCTGGCTCACAGGCTTAGGAAGTTAGCACTCACTCACAACCGTGTCAACACCGCGGCGACCCGCTCGACCTCCTCCTCCGTGGTCGTCGTCGCGAACGGGAGCGCCAGCGCGCGCTCGAAGGCGCGGTCGGCACCCGGGAACGCGCCCTGCTCGCGGTACGGCTCGAGTCGATGGAGCGCCCAGGTCCCGATCTGCGCCTCGATGCCTGCATCGCGCAAGGCGGTCAGCGCCTCGTCGCGACGCTCGAGCTGGACGACGTAGGCCTGCCAGCCGTGCCGGTCGCCCGCGGCCGCGGACGGCGTGAGGACGTGGTGCTCGAGACGCTCGTCGTACCAGGCCGCGACGCGCTCCCGAGCTGAGAGAAGCTCGTCGAGCCGCGCGACCTGGGGGATCCCGATCGCGCAGAGGAGGTCGGGGAGGCGGTAGTTCAGCCCCGGTGTCGGCATGTTGCCGAGCGTCGCCCAGCCGTGATGCCGCCAGCGTCGAACGGCCCCGTCGAGAGTCTCCTCGTCCGTCGTGACTGCGCCGCCCTCCCCCGTGGTCACGATCTTGCGCGGATGGAACGAGAGGCAACCGGCGACGCCGAGCGCCCCGCACGGCGTGCCGCGATACGTCGCACCGAGCGCCCCGGCGGCGTCCTCGACGAGCGCTACCTGCTGGGGCACGGCTGTCTGCAGCGCCTCCCACTCGACCGGTCGACCGAAGAGGTGCACCGCCATGACGGCGCGCGTTCTCGGCGTGACCGCAGCCGCGACCGCCGCGACGTCGACGTTGAAGGTCTCCGGGTCGATGTCGACGAGTACGGCCTTGGCTCCGCACAGCTCGACGACGTTCGCGGTGGCAGGAAACGTGTACGCCGGGACGATCACCTCGTCGCCCGGGCCGATCTCGAGCGCGAGGAGTGCGAGATGGAGTGCGGCAGTGCCCGACGAGACGACTGCGGCGTGCGCCGTCCCGACCGCGTTCGCGATCGACTCCTCGAACGCGGTGACCTTCGGCCCCATCGTGAGCTGGCCGGTGCTCACGACCTCCGCGAGCGCCGCGAGCTCGGCCTCGCCGACATCCGGCCGCGCGAGCCGGATCGGCTCCCTCATCGGCTCCCGTTCTCGCGGTACCAGGCGATCGTCCGCTCGAGGCCCTCGTCCAGCTCGACCTGCGCCGCGAACCCGAGGAGCTCCCGAGCCTTCTCGACGTTCGGGATGCGCAGCTCGACGTCGGTGTAGTGCAGTGGCTGGAACACGAGCTCGCCCGGGCATGCCGTGAGGCGCTTGATGCGCTGCGCGAGGTCGTAGATCGTGACGGCCGAACGCGCGTTGCCGACGTTGAAGCTCTCACCGACCGCGTTCGGGTGCTCGAGCGCGAGCATGAGCGCCTCCACCATGTCGTCGACGTAGCACCATGCGCGGATCTGCGAGCCGTCACCGTGGATCACGAGGTCGCGGCCTGCGAGCGCGGTCTCGATGAACGCGCGGATCGCACCGCCGCCGATCTGCCCCGGCCCGTAGACGTTGAACGGCCGGACGGACACCGTCGGCAGCCCGAGCTCGTCGTGGTACGCGTGCGCCATGTGCTCGCCTGCAAGCTTCGACACCGCGTACGTCCACCGCGCCTCCCCGACCGACCCCTGCGTCGTGACGTGCTGCTCGTCCACCTTGAACGCGTAGGTGCCGAACACCTCGCTCGTCGAGAACTCGATGAAGCGCTCCAACGTGTCCTTCGTCCGGAGCGCCGCCTCGAGCGCGTTGTACGTGCCGATGAGGTTGACCCGCATCGTGCGCACCGGGCTCTCGATGACCGTGTCGACGCCGGCGATCGCGGCAGCGTGCACGAGGTGCGTCGCGCCCCTCACGACCTCCGCGAGGAGCTCCGCGTCGAGGACGTCGCCCTGGACGAAGCGGAAGTTCGGATGCTCGCTCAGATCGGTGCCGCCGAGCGTGTCGCGATGCAGGTTGTCCACCGCGACGATCTCGTTCTCGTCGACGAGGCGACGCGCGAGCGTCGTCCCGATGAAGCCGGCGCCGCCCGTCACGACGATCCGTTTTCCGCTCAGAGCCACGCGGCGAGTCTACGTCCGGGGCTGCGCGAGGCCGCCGCGAAGACGACCGTCATGACCGCGGCGACGCTTGCCAGCGCCCAACCATCGCCGCGCGGCCAGCCCTTGTACAGATCGAGCAACTCGAAGACGGTCATCGCGAGCGGGACGAGCCACAGCACCGAGAGGCGAGGGCGTGCGAGCGCGATCGGGACGACGAGGAGCACGAGGTAGTGCAGCCAGAGGATCGGGGTGAGCACGAATCCCGCCGCGAGGGCGAGCGTGAGCGCGCGACGATCTCCGTCGGCGCCCCGCGCAGCGCGCCACGCGAGGACGAGCAGGGTCGCGGCGGCTCCCGTGACGACGACATGAGCCAGGCCGGACGGGACGCCGATGGCCACGAGGATCGCGTAGGCCGAATAGGAGTTCTCCGCCTCGACGTCCGAGAGGCGCCTGAGCAGGTCCGGGTAGTCGGCGATCCCGTCGAAGCCGATCGCCGCCCATGATCCGAGCGCGAGCCCGACCGCTGCGACAGCAGCTCCGACGGCGGCCGCCGAACGCTTCGTGGCGGCGAGCCACACGAGGAGCGGCCAGACGAACACCTTCAGCGCGATCGCAGCACCGACCGACGCGGCAACGGGCCAGACGCGGTCGCGATACCGCCACCCGAGCGCGACGAGCAGAGCGAGGGCCGGCCCGACCGCGCCGTACTCGACGTTCTCGAGGGTCGGGGGATAGAGGAGCGCGACGGGGTAGCAGCGCCAGTCGCGGACATCGAGAAGCGCGAGCGTGCCGACGACACAGGCGATGAGGAGAAGCGAGACGAGGACGCCGGCCGGAGACGAGCCACGGACCTCGTCCGGCAGCACGGTCGCCGGGATGAGGGCGATCGCGAGCAGCGGCGGGTACACGTACGGAGCGGGGGAGTCCTCGGAGATCGTGCCCGGATCGACGTACGGGCTGTCTCCTGCGCGGACGTCCTCGGAGGCCCGCAGGAAGATCGCGAAGTCGTACGGCACCTCGAGGCCGCCGAGCGAGCGGAGCGAGTTCGCCCAGAGCGAATCGTCGTGCCAGCGGTTCGCCGTCGCTCGAGCGCCGACGGGGAGCAGGATCGCCGCCGCGAGGACGCACGCGACGATCAGCGTGATTCGGCGGCGTCGAGCCTGCGCCACGACCGGTGACAGTACCCTGGCTGGATGCGTGCATCGCTCGTCGCGGCCCTCCTGACGGTGACCGCGGCGGCGACAGCACCCGCCGCAACGACAACGACGGCGGCACTTCGCGTCACCTACTGGGAGGACGCCGCGAAGCCGACGGAGAGCGTCACGTGGACGCTTCGGTGCAACCCCGTGCGCGGGTCTTTGCCGCGCGCGGTGCACGCCTGCGCACGGCTGGCCGCGGGTGGCGCGAAGCTCTTCGCCCGGCTCCCGAGGAACACCGTCTGCACGGAGATCTACGGCGGTCCGCAGCGCGCGCGAGTCGTGGGCACGGTGAACGGGCGCCGGATCTTTGCGACGTTCGCGCGTTCCAACGGCTGCGAGATCGACCGCTGGCGGCGGATCTCGCCGTGGCTCGTGCCGCCGGGCGGCGTGCGCTGACACGGTTACCATCGGCGGCCGTGACGACCGTCCTCTTCGTCGGCGCGGGGCGCCACCAGCGTCGCGCGATCGAGCAGGCGCGCGCGCGCGGACTGCAGGTCGCGGCGGTCGACCGCAACGCAGACGCACCCGGCCTCGCGGCGGCCGACGTCGCGGAGGTCGTCGACTTCATGGACGTCTCCGCGGTGGTGGAGGTCGCCCGGCGCATCGGAGTCGACGGCGTGCTGACGGTCTCGGCCGACCGCGCTGTGCCTGTCGTGGCTGCGGTCGCCGAGGAACTGGGCCTTCCGGGGATCGGGGCGGAGACGGCTCATCTCCTGACGCACAAGCGCGCGATGCGCGACGCGCTCGGCGCGGCCGGGCTCCCTCAGCCGCCGTATGCCTCCCTTCGCTCCGCGGCGGACATCGATGAGGCACTCGAGCGCGTCCGCCTCCCGGCCGTCCTGAAGCCCGTCGACTCGGGCGGTCAGCGCGCGGTCTTCCGAATCGAGTCGAGAGTGGAGCTCGAGCGCGAGTTGCCGGAGGCGATCGCCGAGTCGCCGACGGACGAGGCGCTACTCGAGGAGTTCGTGGACGGTGTGGAGATGAACGGCATCGTCGTCGCGCGCGTGGGCGAGCCCGCGCTCGTCACACTTTCCGATCGCCTTCGCCCACCGGGGATCGGGTTCGGCGTCGGCTGGATGCACGTGTACCCGCCTTCGATCCCGCACGACCAGCTCCGTCTCGCCGGGCGGGTCGCGGTGGAATCGGTCGCCGCGCTCGGACTGACCGACGCGATCGCCTTCCCGCAGCTCATCGCGTCGCCCGACGGCGGCGTCGCCGTCGTGGAGGTCGCGGCTCGTATACCCGGCGGGCAGATGGCCGACCTCGTCCGCCACGCAGTCGGCGTCGATCTCGTCGAGGTGGCGCTGCTGCAGGCGCTCGGGCAATTCGTTCCGGACGACATCGCCCTACCGCGGTTCACTCAGCCGCTGGCGATCCGCTTCTTCACCGCGGAGCCGGGGCCGCTTCCGACCGGCCGCGTCACGCGAATCGGCGAGCTCGACCCCGTGCTCGCCTCCGAGGGTGTCGTGCAGGCGGACACGTACCTGCAGCTCGGCGAGACGATTCGTCCCGTGCGCCGCGACGGTGACCGGCGCGGGTACGTCATCGCGATCGCCGACACGCCCGAGGAGGCGCTCCGTCGCGCCGAAAGCGCGGCGACGAAGCTCGTGGTCGACGTCGAGGCCGCTGCGTGAGCTGCCGATTCGATCTCGAGCACTACGCCGAGATCCTCGAGGCCGGGAAGACCGGCGGCTACCGCTTCGCGTCGTTCGGGGGAGGGCCTGAACGCGGGGCGATCTACCTTCGGCACGACGTCGACCTCTCGCTGGACGCGGCGCTGCGCATGGCCGAGCTCGAGGCGGAGCACGGCGTGTCGACGACGTACCTGCTGATGACCGAATCCGTCTTCTACAACCTCGCGTCGAGCGAGGGTGTGGCGGCGATCGCGCGGCTGCGCGAGCTCGGGCACGCGGTCGGCCTCCATGCCGTGTACCCGAACGTCGCACTCGACGAGCGGTTCGACCCGGTCGTCTCCTGGCACAACCCCGATCCGGAGAGCATGTCGAGGCCGATTGCCGGCGCGATCAACGTCTACGCGGAGCCGTATTTCGACCGGCCGAGCTACCGCTCCGACTCGAACCAGCACTGGCGATCGGGATGCCCGCACGAGGAGCTTCGCGGCGGGGGATTCCCGTGGCTGCAGATCCTCGTGCACCCCGAGATCTGGGTCTACGAAGGCGCGACGATGGGGCTCACGATGCGCTCGATGCTGAACGCCGAGAAGGCGCGCCGCCTCGAACAGCTGGCAGCCGACGACATCGACCTTGGGTAAGCCTCTACGCGTCGTCCACTGCCCGGTGAACACGGCAGGCGTGCCGTGGGCGAACGTGGAGGCGCTCCGGCGGCGCGGTGTCGACGCGCAGCTCGTCGTCTTCAACCGCTACCCGCTCCACTCGGAGGCGGACTGGTCGCTCGACCGCCGCGGAGGGCTCCTTCGCAGGCAGGCAGCCGCATGGTCGGCGCTCGTGCGCCTGATCCCGAAGGCCGACGTCTTCCACTTCTACTTCGGGCTGACGCTCGTCCCCCAGTCGGTGCAGTTCCCGATTCTCGGCGCCCTGCGCAAGAAGTCGGTGATGCACTACCTCGGCTCGGACATCCGCGGGAAGTCGCCGGCACAGCTCGCGTCCGGGAAGAAGGCCGGCGCCGAGGTCGTCGGCTCGTTCGACGCGATCCGCTGGGTGCCCGAGGCGGAGATGATCCCGCCCGGCATCGACGTCGCGGCGATCGAGACCGTGCTACCGACCGACCGCTCTCGCCCGGTCATCCTGCACGCGCCCTCCTCGCGCCGTCGCAAGGGAACCGAGCACGTGATCGAGGCGTGTGAGGGCCTCGACGCAGACCTCCTGCTCGTCGAGGGACTCCACCACGACGAGGCGTTCGAGCGCTACCGCGAGGCCGACATCGTCGTCGACCAGCTGAACGCGGGCTGGTACGGGCTGTTCGCGATCGAGTGCATGGCGCTCGGCAAGCCGGTCGTGACGTTCTTGCACGACGAGGCCGTCGCGCGTACCGAGCGGGAGCTCGACACGCGCGTTCCCATCGTGCGAGCGACGAAGGAGACGCTCCGCACGGCACTCGAGCCGCTCGTCGCCTCGGCGGCCGAGCGCCAGAGGATCGGCGCCGAGTCGCGAGCGTACGTCGAGCAGGTCCACGACCTCGAGCGCGTCGCCGACCGCCTCCTCGCTCTCTACGCTCGCCTCTGACATGGCTCTCGGGAAGGAGCTCAGAAGGCTCGGCAAGCACTCGGTCATCTACGGGCTCGGCGGTCTTGTCTCCCGGATCCTCGCGGTCATCCTCCTGCCGCTCTACACGCGGTTCCTCACGCCCGCGGACTACGGCAAGGTGGAGACGCTCATCGCCCTGACCACCGTGATCGGGATCGTGCTGCGGATGGGCATCTCGAGCGCGTTCTTCCGCTTCTACTTCGACTCGCCGGAGCCCGCTGCGCGCCGGCTCGTTCTCCGCACCTCGTTCTGGTTCACGATGGGCATGGCGACCCTCGGGCTCGCCGTCGGACTTGCGCTGTCGGGCGAGATCTCCCAGCGACTGTTCGGCTCGAGCGACTCCAGCGAGCTCGTCATGGCCGCGTTCGTCGGCCTGTGGGCGGGGATGAACTACGAGCAGCTCACGTCGCTCTTCCGGGTCGAGGAACGGTCCGTCGCGTTCGTCTCGGCGAGCCTGACGAACATCCTCGTCACCGTCGGAGCGACGCTTCTCCTCGTCGTCGTGCTCGACAAGGGGCCGATCGGGGTGATCGTCGGCAACTTCACCGGAACACTGCTCGTCTACGCGATCCTCATCGGCTATCGCCGCGAGCAGCTCGGGCTCCAGTTCGACCGGCACCTGTTGCGCGAGATGAACCGCTTCGGCATCCCCCTCGTGCCGACTGCCCTCTTCCTCTGGATCACGAACTTCTCGGACCGGCTCTTCCTCGTCCACCTCGCCGACACCACGGAGGTCGGCCTCTACTCGGTGGGGGTGCGGATCGCGTCGGCGCTGGTGCTCCTGCTGACCGCGTTCCGCCTCGCGTGGCCCGCGTTCGCGTACTCGATCGAGGACGACGCCGCGGCGCGCCGCGCGTACGCCTACGTCCTCACGTACCTCGTCCTCGTCACCACCTGGGTCGCGACGGCCCTCGCGCTGCTGTCCCCCTGGATCGTCCGCTGGATCACCTCGAAGCCCTCCTACGAGGAGGCGTCGCGGGTCGTCGGCCCACTCGCGTTCTCGACCGTCGCCTTCGCCGGCTACCTCGTCGTGGCCATCGGCGTCGGGCGCGCCAGGCGCACCCAGTTCAACTGGGTCGTGACGGGCGCGGCGGCGATCGTGAACATCGCCCTGAACCTCATCCTGATCCCGCCCTACGGGATGATGGGCGCGGCGATCGCGACCATCGCGGCGTACACGACGATGTTCCTCGGCATGGCGTGGTGGTCGCAGCAGATCTACCCGGTCGCGTACCAGTGGCGTCGCGTCGCGACGGCGGCGGCCGCCGGTGTCGCGCTTGTCGCGATCGGCAAGCTCGCCGGCGGCGGGCTGCCGGTCGCGTTCCTGCTCGCGCTCCTCTACCCGGTCGCGCTCTTCCCTCTCGGCTTCTACCTTCCCTCCGAGCGGCGGGCGATCGGCGCCCGGCTCCGCCTCGCGCGCTCGTAGATCTCAGGCGACGATGCGGTAGACCTGGAAGCACTCGGCGTACTCGCGGTTCACGTTGACGCCGTGCACGCGCGCGAGGTTCCAGATGTACTCGGGGTCGGCGTAGCGTCGGTGCTGCTGCGACGCGTAGCGCGCGAGCGCCGCCACCTTGCGCTCGACGTGGCGCTTCTCGAGCGACACATACGCGCCGTACGAGAAGTCGAAGTTGTTCCACGGGACCTCGTAGCCGAAGATCGTCGTCCGCTTGAACGCGCGCAGGCCCTCCTGCGCGATCGTCTGGTGATCCTGGTGGACGTCGTGGTGCGACGGCTGGAACACGACGTCCGGCCTCCACTCCTCCCACAGCTCGACGAGGAGCTCCAGGATGTCCTGCCGGCGCTCGGGGAACGTGCGAACGTCGAAGTCGTGCACGGTGAGGTGGTCCTCGGTGATGCCGAGCTCGCCGGTCGCCTGGCGCACCTCGCGCGCCAGCGTGTCCGGCTCGAAGCCCGGCGGAAGCGACCGCGTCGCGATCGAGAACGCGACGTACCGCACCTCGCAGCCGCCCTCGACGAGGCGCGCCATCGTCCCGCCGCAGCCGAGCTCGCCGTCGTCGGTATGCGGCGCGAGCACGAGCGCCTTCTTCCAGGCCTCGATCACCGCGCCATTCAATCACTCGTCAGCCGCGAGAAATCGGACCTTCCGGTCGATTTCCCGCGGGAAGACGTCAACGACGCTAGTAACGTGCTCGCCCGTGGAGCACGTGCAGCTGGCGGAGATCGCCGCCCTCCTGGGAGCGCTCGGCGCCGTCGGTGCGCTGATCACGCGCGGCGGGATCTTTCCCTTGATCGGGCTCGCGCTCCTCGGCCTCGCGACCGGCGGGCTCGGCTGGTCGCTCGTCGGCGACGAGGACGTCCAGATCCTCCTGCACGATCCCGCGGGGGTCGCGCTCATCGTCGTCGGAGTCGCCGCCGCGGTCGTGCTCGCCGTGCCACTCGCCCGCTACCCGGCAGTCGTGCCGGTCGCACTGCTCGTGGTCGCGCCATTCCGCGTACCCGTGCAGCTGGGCGAAGAGGAAGCGTTCCTGCTGCTTCCCCTGTACCTCGTGATCGCCGCGGCCGCGCTCGCGCTCGCGTACCGGATCCTCAGGGGCGAGCGGCCACCGCCACCGCCGTTCGTGCTCGCGATCCCACTCGCCGCGTTCGTCACCCTGACAGCGACCTCGTTCCTGTGGACCTGGGACGAACGAGCGGGAGGGATCGCGCTCGCCTTCTTCGTGTTCCCGTTCACGGCCGGGCTCGCGACCGTGGCCCGCGCTCCGCTTGCCGACTGGCTTCCGCGCGCACTCCTCGTGACGCTCGTCGCGCTCGGGACGCTGTTCGCCGCGATCGGCATCTACCAGGCGCACTCGCGAACACTCTTCTTCGGCCGCGACGTCGAGGTCGCGAACGCGTACACGTCCTTCTTCCGTGTGACGTCCCTCTTCAAGGACCCGAGCCTGTACGGCCGCTATCTCGTGGTGCCCATCGCGGTGCTTCTCGTCGCGATCCTCGTTCGGCGCGGCCGAACGATCGACTCGGTCGTGGCGACCGGGCTCGTCGCCTTCCTCTTCGTCGGTCTCTTCTACTCGTACTCGCAGTCGAGCTTCGTCGCCCTGTTCGTCGTCACGTTCGCGGTCGCGATCGTCGGCGCCGACCGCCGCATGCGGATCGTGCTCCTCGCGTGTGCGCTCGCCGCCACGCTCGCCGCCGCGGGCGCCGCCGGGGCCCAGATCGGGGGTCGCTCGGCGAAAGACGTGACGAGCGGCCGCTCACGCCTCGTCGACGTCACCGTCGAGGCGTTCAAGGAGAGGCCCGTCGCCGGCGTCGGGATCGGCGGCCAGCCGCGGGCGAGCTCCGAGATCGTGAAGAAGGGCTCCCCGAGCAGGAACGCGTCGCACACGGCGCCGTTGACGATTCTCGCCGAGCTCGGGGTCATCGGCTTCGTGCTCTACGTCTGGCTGCTCGCAGCGACCACCTGGGCGCTCGTCCTCGTCGCCCGTGCGGACCGCACCCTCGGCGTCGGCCTCGGGGCCGTCCTCCTCGTGCTCACCGTGCACTCAATGCTGTACGCCGGATTCTTCGAGGATCCGCTCACGTGGGGCGTCATCGGCCTCGCATGCGCTGCGCTCGCCCGAGCTCCTGCCACGAGCGAGGCGGCGGAGCCGGCGACCGAGCCCGCTCCGACCGCGCCGGAGCTGCTGGCACACTGAGCTCCGGCCGGTGCGTCCGGCCGTTGCTTCATGCCGAAAGCCTTCGTTTGGATCCTCGCTGCGGTCGCGGTCATCGTGGTCGCGCTCTTCGGTCTCGCGATCGGGATCGCCGTGGTCACCCGCGAACCGGACTCGGGCGCACTCGACACCAATCTCGAGGGCGTCACTGTGTCGACGCAGACCACGACGGCACCCGCTCCCGAGCCGGAACCGAAGCCCGAGCCCACAGCCGACCAGCGCTGCTGGCGGACCTTCGGCGGCGACCCGCAGCGATCACTGGCGCGCCCTGATGCCACGCTCGGACTTCCCTCGAAGCGCTTCTACTGGTCACGTGGCCTCGGCACGTACATCGAGTACCCGCCCGTGTACTGCGACGGCGACCTCTACGTCAACGGCTTCTCGGGAACGACGTTCGCATTCGACGCCGAGACCGGGAAGATCCGCTGGACTCGCCGCGTCGGCGGCACGCTGCCTTCGAGCCCTGCCATCGACGGGCCGCGCCTTCTCGTCGCCTCGCAGGATGGCACGGTCACTGCACTCGCCCGGAGCTCGGGCCGACAGCTCTGGCAGGTGCGCACCGCCGGCAAGGTGGAGTCGTCACCTGTGGTCGTCGACGGTACGGCGTACTTCGGCTCGCACGACGGGCGCGTCTTCGCCGTCGACTCCGAGACCGGACGCATCCGGTGGGCCTACCAGACGCCCGGGCGCATCAACGCCAGCGCATCCGTCTTCGGAGGGCAGGTGTGCGTGACCACCTACGCCGGCTCGTTCGTCTGCCTCGATCGACAGACGGGGCGAGAGAGCTGGACGACGTACCTCAAGCGCGACGCGTTCCGCTACGAGAGCTTTTACGCGAGTGCGTCCTCCGACGGCGAGCGCCTCTACTCCGTCGCGAGATCCGGGCGCGTCTACGCGCTCGACGCTTCGAACGGGCGCGTCGCGTGGAGTGCCGGTGTCGGCGGGCTGGGGTACACGACTCCCGCCGTGTCGGAGGGCCGCGTCTTCGCAGGGGGCTTCGACGGGCGTCTGCGCGCGTTCCGCGCGAGGGACGGCGACGAGCTCTGGAGCACGTGGGCCGGGGGCCGCCTCCTCGGCGCTCCGGTCGTCATCGGCCCGTACGTCTTCGTCTCGACGCTCGAGAAGCGCACGGTCGCGCTCCGTGTCGAGGACGGCACGGTGGCCTGGCGGATCCCGCTCGGCAAGTACGCCCCGGGCATCGCGACCGAGCGGACGTACTTCCTCTCGCTCAACGGCCGCCTCATCGCGACGCCCGGACGCGACGTGCCGCGCACCCTAGGCTGACAGCCGCGGGTGCCGCCTGCGCCACAGCGGCGAGCGCTGCAGCAGTGACGCGGTCGCGTTCCAGGCGGCGAGACGCGAGTCGTAGACGGCACGCTTCGCCGTCCCGCGCGCGCTCGACCCCGACGTCGTGACCTCGTAGCCGAGCTCCGCGAGGAGATCACCGGCGACCGCCTCGAACGCGGTCACGTCGTCCGCGGACATGTCGTGGCGCCAGGTCCTGACGCCGATCGTCGGCGGGCGCAGGAGCCGCTGCTGGTGGGGCTTGTCCGAGACGTCGACTGCCTCCGAGTACGCGAGCATCCCCTGCGCGAAAGGGATCTCCGCAAACGCGCAGATCGCCGCCACGATGCCGACCGGATCGGCGACGAGCTCTTCGTACCGAACCTCGAGGTAGCGCCGCGAGCCGACGCGCCTTCCGAGCGAACGCGCGTCCTCGACCTCCTTCCGCCAGAGACACGCGAACTGCGCAGCCGAGGAGGGGTGCGCCCACGTCCGGGTGAACGTCCCTTCCGGCATCTCGAGGAAGGAGAGCGCGGCGTCGCGGCCGTCCCGGACGAGATGGACGTACTGCGCGGTGGGGAAGAGCCGCTCGAGCAACGCGAGGTGGCGCATGTACATCGGCGTCTTGTCGCCCCAGCGCGGCTTTCCGGCGTGCTCTGCGTACGCCTCGAAGATCGCCGCAATCGCATCCCCCGTCGGCATTCCGGAACCGACGCGTGACGCGACGTCGTCGGGGCTGACCCCCCACGCCCGGATCGTCGGGATGCGCGCGACGTCGTCGACGAACCTCTCCGCATCGACCGTCCGGCCGTGCCGTCGCGCGAGAAGGGGGATGAAGAACGACTCGTCGGGGATCGCGACACCGGCCGAGCGGTCGAGGATCACGCGCAGGAGCGTCGTCCCCGAGCGGCTCACGCCGAGTACGAGAAGTGGAGGCGTCACTTGGGCGCGACGACGTCGACCGCGGCCCGGGCGGCCCGACCGCCGACCGTCACGTACAGCGCGTACGCGCCCGGGGTCTCCGGAGCACGCAGGATCAGGACTTCTTTCCTCCCGACACCGCGCCGACCGGCGAAGAGCCACCGATACGACTCCGCGTCGGTGAGCACGCGCACGGAGAACCGCTTCCCGGGTGCGACCTCGATGTGGTCGCGCGAGAGCGCGACGAAGCGAAGGAGAACCGTGACTCCACGCGTCCGCATGGAGCGGTTGCCTGCGCGGTCGACCGCCCGCAGCCGGATCTCGTACGCGCCCGGCGCCACCGTGCGACCGTTCACGCGGCCGAACCAGACGAGCTTCCCGTCGACGCTTCGGAACTTGCTCTGGACGCGCTGACGGCCGTCGACGAGCATGACCGCCCGGGCGCGCTCGTCGATCCGGTAGGTCGCGGTCACCCGGTCGCTCTGCCCGTCACCGTCCGGTGAGAAGACGCGCGGAAACACCCGCACGAGCGTGATCAAGGGCGCGGTCGTGTCCACCCGGATCGGGTTCGGCAGGACGATCGTCCGGCCGTTCCGCCGCAGCCGCACGCGCGGCCGGTAGACGCCTTCGGGAACGACGCGGTCGAGGTTGTCGCGCCCGTCCCACGTGTACGAGACGCGGCCGGCCGACTCGCGCCTGTTACGGACGACCGTCCGAATCGAGCGAGCGTTGCGATCGAGGATGTCGAGCGTCACCGTCTCGCGCCGGCGCAGGATGAAGGAGATGACGGACAGGTCGCGGGCGCACTCGCACACGGGCGAGAAGACGCGATCGACCTGTGTGCCGGTGATGGGGCTCCGCTCGAGCTTCAGCCGCTCGGTGACGGCGAAGGCAGCCGCGGTCGCCCCGAGCAGGGCGAGGACGATCAGCAGTTGAGGCCACCGCGCCACGGCGCGGAACCTATCTCGTGACCCGACTGCGCCGACACAGCGGGCGCGAAGCGGGCGCCTTCAGGGGTCTTGGCGCGATCGTAAGCCGCGCGTCAGCTGCTTTCGATCCCGCGCACCAGGACAAACGGCTCGGCGTGCTCGAGACCGCAGCTCGAGCCGTAGAACTCGGCGGCGGCGCGGATCGCGCGCTCGCTGCGAGGGTGAGGATAGTCCCGCCGCTCGGTCTCGTAGTGCGCGAACGCCGCAACCTTGCGCTCGATCGTCCCCGTGATCTCGACGAACCAGTTCGGGACGAACCAGTTGAGCGCGGCGGGCGTCCACTCGGTGCTCGACGTCGGCGCATACGTGTACAACCGCCTGACCGTCTGACCCGGGACCGGGCGAGTCGCCACCGCGACGGAATCGAACAGCGCGCGATGGTCGCGGTTGACGTCGGGATGAGGCGTGTACACGCGCTCGGCCGCGAAGTCGGAGACGTGCTCCTCGACGACCGCGTTGACCTCGACGTGGGGGACCGCGTCGAGCCGCATGTCGGGAAGGTCGAGATGGAGGTAGTCCGTGACGCCCAGCTCGGCTGCAGCGCGCACCGCCTCGCCCTCCTTGCGCGCGCGGATCTCGGCGTCGCCGGGGTACTGCGTCGAGGAGCCGTCGGTCACGACGACGACGCGCACGTCGTCGCCTCTGTCGACGTGGACGGCGATCGTGCCGCCCATCCCGAGCACCTCGTCGTCCGGGTGCGCGGCGAACACGAGGACGCGACTCATCCTAGGCGAGCTCCCACGACGAGCTCCCCGGCGTCGGTCTGGATCTCCTCGAGCAGGAGGCCGCCCTCGCCGCACGCCACGACGGGCCCGTCGGCGTTGACGTCGACGATCGTCCCGGCGGGCGCGTCCTCGGTCAGCTCGACGGGCCGGGCCTCCCAGACGATCACCTTGTCCTGGCCCAGGAACGTGAACGCACCGGGATAGGGCCGCGTCTGCGCGCGCACCCAGTCGTAGAGGTACCGCGCGCGGGTCTCCCAGTCGATGATGCCGTCCGCAGGAAGGCGCTTCGGCCACGCGCTGGCGCGGCTCGGGTCCTGCAGAACGCGCGGCGCGGACCGCGAGAGCAACTGCGGGACGAGATCGCGAACGAGCTGGACATGGGCATCCGCCAGCCGGGCGAAGAGAGAGGTTGCCGTCTCGTCTAGCGCGATGTCAACGGCGACCTGGCCGACGATGGGGCCGGAGTCGGGGGTCGAATCGACGATCTCGAACAGCGTCACACCCGTTCGCGCGAGGCCCGTCAGGATCGCCCACGGGATCGGCGCACGACCGCGGTGCCGCGGCAGCAGAGTCGGGTGCATTCCGAAGACGCCTTCACTCGCGAGCGCCACGAACGGGTCGTGCACGAGCTGCGACCAACCGACGACGAAGATCAGCTCCGGCTCGAGCTTCCGGAGGGCATTCAGCGTCTCGAGCGCATTGATATCCCTCGTCTCGACGAGGGCTGCGTCGAAGCGTGCCGCAACGTCGTCGAACGCGCACTGCCCCGAGCGATTTGGGTCGCTCGGGCCGGGGAGGGTCACGACCCCGACGATCTCTGCCCCAGCCTCGGCGGCCGCCTCCAGGCAGTCGCGGCCGATCGTGTCGAAGCTCACCCAGACCGTGCGCATCGCGGCGCGATGCTACCGGGCGGTCTCCGGCGGAGATGCAGGGGCGCCGCCGCGCCCTCGGACGAAGCGGATCCAGCTGTGACGGGCGAGCCAGACGAGAAGCCCGACGGCGCCGGCGGACAGGACGACGATGACGATCGTCCCGGCGCCTGGGACGTTCAGGAGTTTGATGCCGGCGAGCCCGAGCACGCCGGCGAGTAACAGGCGCAGCCGCTGCTCCGGGATCGAGAGCGTCAGCCGCCCGCCGATCAGTACGCCGGGAACCGATCCGAGCAGCAGCCAGAAGAGGATCCCGAAATCGATGTTGCCCGCGGCCCAGTGCGCCGCGCCGGCGACGTACAGGAGGATCGCGGCATGGAAGATGTCCGTCCCGACGACCTTGTGGGCGCGGAGCGGGAAGACGACGAGCAGGGTCAGCCCGAAGAAGACGCCACTTCCGACGGAGGTGAGACCGACGATGAACCCTCCCAGAAAGCCGATAAGGATCGCGGCGAGCTTGTCTCGGGTCGTCAACGTCCAGTCGGGGTCGCCCTCGGGGCCGCTCGACTGCACGAGGCTCTTCGCGATCAGACCGACCGCACCGAACAGGAGCGCTGCGCCGAGCACCTGACCGAGGACCGACTTCGCCTCGTCGCCGTACCGGTCGGTCAGGTACTCGTTGAGCCACACGCCCGCGAGTGAGGCGGGGATCGAGCCGATCAGCATCCACCCAGCGAGCCGCGCCCGCACGTTCCCCATGCGCCGGTGCTGTACCGCGCCGACGGACTTGAACACCGCGCCGTGCGCGATGTCGGTCCCGATCGCGGTCGACGGTGGAATGCCGAAGATGAAGACGAGGATGGGCGTCATGAGCGAGCCGCCGCCCATCCCCGTCATGCCGACCAGGAGTCCCGTGAGGAGCCCTGCGAGCGTCAATTGCCACGTCACGTGGCGATGTCCTTACTGACGGTACGCGTCGATGAGGACCTGAGCGACCTCGGGCCGCGTGAACTCGACGGGCGGGACATCACCGTTGCCGAGCATCTCACGGACCTTCGTTCCGGACAGGAAGACCCGGTCCTCCGGCCCGTGGGGGCACGACTTCGTGCTCGCCATCGACCCGCAGACGTTGCACCAGAACGTGTGCTCGAAGAACATCGGCTCGATGTCGAGCTCGTGCGGCTCGAACTCGTCGAAGATGAGCTGCGCGTCGTACGTCCCGTAGTAGTCGCCCACTCCTGCGTGGTCGCGCCCGACGATGAAGTGCGAACAGCCGTAGTTCTTCCGGCAGATCGCATGCCAGACCGCCTCGCGGGGACCTGCGTACCGCATCGCCGCCGGGAACGCCGAGAGGAGCACACGGTCGTCGGGGTAGTACCCGTCGAGCAGCGTCCGGTAGCAGTCGACGCGCACGTCGACCGGGACGTCGTCCGACTTCGTCTCACCGACGAGCGGATGGACGAGGAGGCCGTCGACGGTCTCGAGCGCGACCTTCGTCAGGTACTCGTGCGCGCGGTGGATCGGGTTGCGCGTCTGGAACCCGACGACGCGCCTCCAGCCCCGCTCGGCGAAGATGCGCCGCGTCTCGGCCGGGTCGCGTGCCAGCTCGGGGAACTCCGGCTGCATCCGCTCGAACACGGTGACGCGACCCGCGAGGTAGAGCGGCTTCTGCGCATAGAGGCGTGCGACGCCGGGGTGCGCGTCCTCCGTCGTGCGGAAGCACTGCTCGGCCTCGCGCTCCTTGTCGTACTCGAAGGTCTCCTCGACCTCGAGCACCGCGACGAGCTTGCCGGACTCGTCGGCGAGTGCGACCCGGTCACCGGTCGGCGCGGAGTCGACTGCGAGGCAGACCGGCAGCGCCCATGGCAGGCCGCTCGCAAGGTGCATCTCGTCGACGACGCGCTCGTAGTCGGCCCTGGCCATGAAGCCCTGGAGCGGCGACAGCGCGCCCGAGGCGATCATGTCGAGGTCCGACAGCTCGCGTGACGTGAGCGTCACGACCTCGAGCGAGTCGAGGTCTGCAGGAGCGTCCCCGGTGCGATCGACGAGCGCCCCGCCGTGGGGGGCGATGAGGCGATCGGTAGCGACGGCGGTCACGCCGTCACCTTCGCCGGCACGAGGCCGAGCTCTTCGAGCCTCGAGACGACGAATGCAGCGGACTCCTCCGGGCTCAAGCCCTCGGTGTCCACGACGATCTCCGGATTCTGTGGCGCCTCGTAAGGATCGTCGACTCCCGTGAAGCCCTTGATCTCGCCTGCGAATGCTTTCGCATAGAGGCCGTTCACGTCTCGCCGCGCACACTCCTCGAGTGACGTCGTGACGTGGATCTCGACGAAGGGGCCGTGCTCCTCGACGAGAGCACGGGCGTTCTTGCGCGCCTGCTCGTACGGGGAGATGGCCGCAACGATCACCGCGCCCCCGTGGCGGGTGATGCGCGAGGCGACCCACCCGAGCCGCTCGACGTGCGCGTCGCGATCCTCCTTCGAGAAGCCGAGGCCCTTCGACAGGTGCGTGCGAACCGTGTCGCCGTCGAGGTACTCGACGACGAGACCCCGGCGATCCATCTCCGGGCCGACGTGGTGGGCGATCGTCGTCTTCCCGGAGCCCGACAGGCCCGTGAACCAGAGGGTGAACCCACCGCCGCGGTCCGTCTCGGACTCGGGATGCTCGTGCGCGTAGATGTGCTGACTCATGCGGTCCTTTCCAGTTGCGTGTTCTCGTGGATGCCGCACTCGAGCTTGTCGGAGCCGGCCCAGCGACCGGCGCGCTCCTCCTCGTTCGGGGACGTCGGACGGGTGCACGGGATGCAACCGATCGAGCGGTACCCCGCGTCGTGCAGCGGGTTGGAGGGTATCTCGTTGACGTTGATGTAGGCCCACACCCGTTTCTCGTCCCAGTCGGCCAGCGGGTGGATCTTGAACACCTGGTATCGCTCGGACCACTCGATCTTCCGCGTGTCGGCACGGCTCGGCGACTGGTCGCGGCGGATGCCCGAGATCCAGGCGTCGTACGGCTGGAGCGCGTTGACGAGCGGCTCGACCTTGCGGATATGGCAGCATCGGTCCGGATCGCGCTCCCAGAGATTCGCCCCCTCGGCGCGGTGCTGCTCGGCGATCGTCGGAATCGAAGGCTGGATGAGCTTGAGCTGGTACTTCTCGACAAGCGCGTCGCGCGTGTCGTACGACTCGCGGAAGAAGAGGTGCGTATCGAGTTCGACCGTGTCCATGCGCAGGCCGAGCTCGGCGACCATGTGCACGAGCACGGACGACTGCTTCTGCCACGAGCACGTCAGGCAGACGCGCGGCCAGAAGAACCGATGCGTCCAAGCCAGTAGTTGCTCGGCCGTCATGGCCTCGAAGTCGAGATCAGGAAGCTGCGGCGGGCTCGGTGCTTGAATCGCCAAGCAGCACCTCCTTCAGCGTGTCGGCGCGCAAGCCGAGACGGAGCGTCTCGAGCGCGATGACCTCGTCGGGTGGGATGTTCCCGAGGTTGACCTCGGGGCCGAAGTGGCGCACGAACCACGCCTGCGACGTCTTCGTCGGCGCCTCCCAGATGAGATCGTGGAACGAGATGGAGTGCTCGATCTCGTCGACGAGCCCCGTCCGTAGCTCGCCCGTCGGCCGATAGATACCGGCGGTGCCGCCCTCCCGTCCCTCGGCGATGACCTTCCAGGAGCCGGCGTCGAGCTCCTCCTTGATCCACTGCACCCACAGATAGGGCGCGATGTTCACCTCGGAGTCCTTCGAGCCGACCTCGGAGAGAACGACGAAGTCGCGTGCGAAGTCGGCGATCAATTCAAGCTTCTGCTCGCGCGGGATCTCGAGCGTGCCGTCCGAGATCTCCACGTGCGAGAAGCGGAAGTGCTCGAGCCAGCGCTTGAACTCGTCCATCTTCGACTGCCCGTAGACCGCCTCGAAGAGCGTCCCGCCGCAAACGACCGGCGTCTGGAACGACCGGTAGAGCGCGATTTTCTTCTCGAGGTTGTTCGTGACGTAGCTCGTGCCCCAGCCGAGCTTGACGATGTCGACGTACTCGCCCGCGGTGTCGAAGAGGCCCTCGATCTCGCGGAGGTTCAGGCCCTTGTCGATGACGTGGGTCAGCCCGCGGTCGCGCGGCTTCCCCTCGCGGGTCGGGACGTCGAGGAACGTGTGCTGACCGTCAGAGTCGTGCATAGATCTCCTCCAG
>Ga0070670_100000894_pt1 | contig 23526 bp, 18 predicted proteins | sample KBSS63metaG_FD_64665 | JGI IMG/M metagenome (GOLD analysis project Ga0070670, IMG submission 64665) | Switchgrass rhizosphere microbial communities from Kellogg Biological Station, Michigan, USA - KBS S6-3 metaG | ecosystem: Host-associated > Plants > Roots > Rhizosphere > Soil ... | reverse complement strand
GGCGATCGCAACGGCGTGCGCACGCCCATGCAGTGGTCGCCCGACCGCAATGCCGGCTTCTCCCATGCCGACCCTGCCCGTCTGGTACTGCCGCCGATCATGGACCCGATCTATGGATACGGCGCGTTGAACGTCGAGGCGCAGAGCAGCGATGCTCACTCGCTGCTCAATTGGACGCGCAGAATGCTCGCCCTGCGCGGTCGCCACTCCGCCTTCGGGCGCGGAACGATCCGCTTCCTGAAGCCGGCCAACCGCAAGATCCTCGCTTACCTGCGCGAGTACGAGGACGAAACGATCCTCTGCGTCGTCAATCTCTCGCGCCTGCCGCAGGCGGTCGAGCTCGACATGGCCGAGTTCGAAGGTCGAATCCCGGTCGAAATGACCGGCATGTCGGCTTTCCCGCCGATCGGGCAGCTTACCTACCTTCTGACGCTGCAGCCCTACGGCTTCTTCTGGTTCCAGCTGATGGGCGAGACCGAGGGGCCGTCGTGGCGCATGCCGCCGCCCGAGCAGATGGACGATTTCGTCACCATCGTGCTGAAGCACAATCTGATGGAGCTGATGGAAGACGGTCGCAACGCCACCGTTCTGTCGCGCGACGTGCTGCCATCCTATCTTGCCCGCCGCCGTTGGTTCGGCGCCAAGGGAGAGCGGATGAAGAGCGCCTCGCTTGTTGCCGCAACGCCCATGCCCTTTGCCGACGGAGTCCTCCTCTCGGAGCTTGAAGTCGAGTTCGAAGGCCGCACCGAGCGCTACTTCCTGCCGCTGAGCTTTGCCTGGGACGACCTTCATCCGCAGGCTCTGGCGCAGCAGCTGGCGCTGGCCCGCGTTCGTCAGGGCCGCCGTGTCGGTCTTTTGACCGATGGCTTTGCCATGGAAAGCATGGCCCGCGGGATGATGCAGGCACTGTCCGAGCGCTCGACGATTTCAGGCAAAGCCGGCATGCTGGATTTCCTCGGCAGCGAACAGCTGGACGAAATCGCCCTCAAAGACGATCTGCCGATCGTGTGGCTGTCGGCCGAGCAGTCGAACAGCTCGCTCGTCATCGGCGATCTCGCCATGGTCAAGCTGATCCGGCATGTCTTCGAAGGGGTTCATCCTGAAGTCGAGATGACCCGTCACCTGACGCGCGTCGGCTATACTCACAGCGCACCCTTGCTCGGCGAAGTCGCCCGCACCGACGCTGACGGCCATCGCTATACGCTGGTCATCGTTCAGGGTGCCATCCGCAACCAGGGCGATGCCTGGAACTGGATGCTCGACGGGCTGCGCCGCACGACCGATCAGTTGCTCGTTTCCGACGACGAGCATCATGCCGAGAGCGAGAACCCGTTCCGACCGCTCGGCGACTTCACCGCAACGGTCGGGCGCCGGCTTGGCGAGTTGCATGCGGCCCTCGCCGCGCCAAGCGACGATCCGGCCTTTTCACCGCTCAAGGTCGACCAGGCCACAGCCGACGGTTGGCGCGACAGCGTGCTCGCGCAGTTGTCGACGGCGCTCGACATCATCGCTAGCGCTCATGAGGGTCTCGATCCTGCCGCAACCGCCTTCGCCGATCGCGTTCTGGCGCGACGCGACCAGATCATTCCGGCCATCGGCAGGCTTTCGGACGCCGCCGTCGGCACGCTGATGACGCGCATCCATGGCGACTTCCATCTGGGTCAGATTCTGGTCTCGGAGGACGATGCCTACATCATCGATTTCGAGGGAGAACCCAGCCGCGACCTTGAAGAACGCCGTGCTAAGACCAGCCCCTTGCGTGACGTCGCGGGCTTCCTGCGGTCGCTCAATTATGCCGCGGCCTCTGCCGACAGCGACAAGCAGGTTGTCGTCGAGAGCGGCGGTGAGACGCGCCGGGCGATGATCGACCAGTTCACCGCGGAAGCCGAAGTCCGCTTCCTCGACGAATATTTTACTGCTGCCGCCGGCAGCCCGCAGCTGGCGATGCCGAGCGAACAGCGGGGCCTCATCCTCGATCTGTTCCTGATCGGCAAGGCCGCCTACGAGATCGCCTATGAGGCGGGCAACCGACCGAAGTGGCTTCCGATACCATTGCGCGGCCTGTCGATGATTGTCGATCGCCTGCTGGAGAATGACCTATGACACTTGCCAACGCCGATCTATTGGCGGGAATTGACCATGACTCCCTTTATGCCCTCGCCGAAGGGCGCCACGGCGACCCCTTCTCCGTGCTTGGGCTGCATGGCCTGGGCAGCGGATGCGTCATCCGCGCTTTCATTCCGGGTGCCGTTTCCGTCGAAGCCATTGCCGTCGGCAGCGGCGAACTTCTGACCCAGCTGCAGCCAGTATTCCAGAACGGGTTGTTTGCCGGTGCCGTGGAAGGGCGGCCGGAGTATCGGCTTCGCATCCATTGGCAGGACGCCATCCAGGAGACGGAAGACCCCTATTCCTTCGGTCCCCTGCTTGGCGATCTCGACCTGCATCTCCTCTCCGAAGGCAACCACTACGAACTCGGCCAGATCCTCGGCGCGCAGGCGATGTCGGTGAACGGCATATCCGGCGTGCGCTTCGCCGTCTGGGCGCCGAATGCGCGACGGGTCTCGGTGGTCGGTGATTTCAACTCCTGGGACGGTCGGCGCCATCCGATGCGCCTACGGCCCAGCGCCGGGGTGTGGGAGCTGTTCGTGCCGAGGCTTGGTCCAGGCGACCACTACAAATATGAGATCGTCGACGCCTCGGGCCATGTCTTGGCGCAAAAGGCCGATCCGGTGGCGCGCGCCAGCGAGGCAGCACCGGCGACCGCCTCGATCGTCGCCCGCAGCACGGCATTCGAGTGGAATGACGCGGAGTGGATGGCTGCGCGCAAGACGCGGCAGGACGACGACGCGCCGATGTCCGTCTACGAGGTCCATCTCAGTTCATGGGCGCGCGTGCCAGAGGAGGGCAACCGGCATCTGAACTGGATCGAGCTCAGCCAGCGATTGATCCCCTATGCGCGCGACATGGGCTTCACCCATCTCGAGTTCCTGCCGATCATGGAATATCCGTTCGGCGGCTCCTGGGGCTACCAGCCGCTCGGCCTGTTCGCGCCGACAGGCCGCTACGGCACGCCGGAGGACTTTGCCTATTTCGTCGACCGCGCCCATGCGGCCGGCATCGGCATCATTCTCGATTGGGTACCCGCCCACTTCCCGACCGACCCATGGGGCCTTGCCCGTTTCGACGGCAGCGCGCTCTATGAACACGAGGACCCGCGCGAGGGCTTTCACCGCGACTGGAACACGCTGATCTACAATCTCGGCCGCAACGAGGTGAAGAGCTTCCTCATCTCCAGCGCGCTGGAATGGCTGGAGCGCTACCATGTCGACGGCCTGCGCGTCGATGCCGTCGCCTCGATGCTCTATCGCGACTACAGCCGCAATGCCGACGAATGGATTCCGAACAAGTACGGTGGCCGCGAGAACCTCGAATCCGTCGACTTCCTGAAGCATCTGAATTCCATCGTTCACCAGCGGTGCCCGGATGCGCTGATGATCGCCGAGGAATCCACCGCCTGGCCGGGCGTGACCAAGCCACCGGAAGAAGGCGGCCTCGGTTTCGATTTCAAATGGAACATGGGCTGGATGCACGATTCTCTCGATTATATCGAGAAGGACCCCGTCTACCGCTCCTATGCCCATGGCACGATCACCTTCGGATTGATCTACCAATATACCGAGAAGTTCATGATGCCCCTGTCCCACGACGAGGTCGTGCACGGTAAGGGATCGCTGATCGGCAAGATGCCGGGCGATGACTGGCAGCGTTTCGCTAATCTCCGCGCCTATTTCGGCTTCCTCTGGGGACATCCGGGCAAGAAGCTGATGTTCATGGGCGGCGAGATTGCCCAGACGACGGAATGGAACCACGACGCGTCTGTCGTCTGGGATCTCCTGGACCGGCCGCAGCATGCCGGTGTCCAGCGGCTGGTGCGGGACCTCAATTGCCTTTACCAGGAAGCGCCGTCGCTACAGTTCAGCGATGTCCACAGCGAAGGCTTCTCCTGGGCGGTGGCCGACGATGCGGTCAACTCCGTCATCGGCATGCTCCGCCGTTCGGCTGACGGGCAGGATGTGATGCTGGTGCTTTGCAATTTCACTCCGGTTCCGCGCGAAGGTTACCGCGTCGGCGTCCCGAAGGGTGGGCGCTGGACCGAGGTGCTGAATTCCGATGCGGCGATCTACGGCGGGGCCAATCTCGGCAACGGCGGAGCCTTGTGGACGGAGGACGTCCCAGCGCACGGCCAGGACACCTCTCTGTCGGTGATGCTGCCGCCGCTCTCGACCCTGTTTCTGCGCTGGTCCTCCGAGCCATAAGTCACGGCCGGGGTCCATCACCCTTGTCTGCAATAGGGTGCGCAATTGACGATGGCCAATACCTGACATAGAGAGTTAGGTATTGGCCGAGGCGGAACGCCCGGCTGCCGAAGGCAGGTAATGACGTTTCAGCCGCGCATGGACAACAAGATCGAAGGGTTCTCCGTTGTCGGCGGGGTCCACCGGCGGTCGTGGAACGGCATTGTCGCCGATGTCTGGGATGTAAACTGTGCGCCTTACGCCGGCGGCTATTATGTTTCCAACGATCCGCGCCTGTTCATCCTGCTCGACACCCGGGGCGCCGGCCAGTGCCGCCTGAGGCTCTCGCCAAACAACGCCGGCCTGCATCAGGGCGGCGAGCGGCGGATCACCTACATCCCCGGCGAGATGGAGATGTGGGCTGACCTCGTCGATCTCGACTTCGTGCGCCATCTCGACATTCATTTCAGCGCCGATGCGCTCGGTCGTCGGTTGATGGAGGATCTCGATCCTGCCAAGCTGGACAATCCCCGGCTGCTGTTCTCCGACCCGCGCGTCCTTGCACTGGCGGATCTCATCGCCGAGGAGTGCAGAACCCCTGAGCCCCTCCATGATCTCTATGGCGACGGACTGGCTGTCGCGCTGCTGATCGACGTGCTGGAGTTGCGGCGAACGGCTCCGCGCCAGCGCAGCAAGCTTGCCACTTGGCAGTTGCGTCGTGCGGTCGATTATATCGAGGAACATTGCCTTCGCAGCATTCGCCTGGAGGAACTGGCGGCGCTGACAAACCTTTCGCAATCGCAGTTTAGTCATGGTTTCAAGGCCTCGACGGGCCTGCCGCCCCATCAATGGCAGACAAGGGCGCGGCTGGAGCGGGCCAAGCAGATGATGATCGGCAGCACGCCGCTGACCGAAGTGGCGGTCGCGACCGGGTTTTCGGACCAGGCACATTTTACCCGCGTCTTTCGCAAGACGGTCGGCACGACGCCGGCGAACTGGCGGAAAAGCCGCGTGCTGTGAGGCTTTAGACACAGCGCTCGTGCAAATGCCGCAACCGCTCAGATTTGCCCAAAAACATTCTATTTCGAAAAATTACGACAAGCCGTTCCTGTTAATATGAGTTAATGGCTCATCTTATTGAGTGGCACCGCCAGGGGACGATGCGGTGCGCGACGGGGCGCAGGACATGATGTATTTGACAAATAAGGTTACACGCAGGGCCCAGTGGATGGCGGGTGTGGCTATCGCGAGCCTGATGATGGCCATGCCGGCAGCGGCACAGCAAGCGCAGCCGACCGAGTTGAAGCCGCTGGTTGTTCAGGGCGGCGAGGCAGGCGCTGCCGACGGCAGCGAGGCGAATGGCCGAGCGCCGGTGAAGGGTTATGTGGCGAAGACCACCACGGCCGGATCGAAGGCGGATATTCCAATCAAGGAGCTTCCCCAGTCGGTCTCCGTGGTCGGCCAGCAGGAAATGCAGGATCGCGGTATCACCAACAAGGTCGATGAGGCCTTGCGTTACACGCCTGGCGTCAACACGCAGCCGTTTGGCAATGACGGCGATACCGACTGGTTCTATATTCGCGGTTTCGACGCGACCCAGACGGGCGTCTTTCTCGATGGCCTGACGCTATTCAGCTACGGCTTCGGTGGTTTCCAGATCGACCCCTTCTCGCTCGAGCGCATCGAGGTGCTGAAGGGGGCTTCTTCGGTAACCTATGGCGGCACCAATCCCGGCGGGATTGTCAACATGGTCAGGAAAGAACCGACCGCCGAGCCGCTTTACTACACGGAAATTGGCATCAACAACAACGGCAACGCCTTTGCCGGGTTCGACGTCTCCGACAAGCTCACCGCCGACGGCGTCTGGAGCTACCGACTGACGGGGAAGATTGCAGGTGGTGACCAATACAGCCGTTTCACCGACGACCTGCGCGGCTTCGTCATGCCGCAGCTGACCATCTCTCCGGACGAATCCACCAAGGTGAACATTTACGCCTATGGCAGCGGGCTTGACGAAGTTCACAGCGGCAATGGGTTCTTCCCCTATGTCGGCACGGTCGTTGACGCGCCCTTCGGCAAGATCGATCGCAAGGCTTTCTATGGAGAGCCAAGCATCGACAAGGAGACCTACAGCCAGGAGATGATCGGCTACTCGATCGAGCATGAATTCGACGGTGGCTGGAAACTGTCGCAGAACCTGCGCTATGGCCACCTGAAGAAGGATGAGGAAGGCCCCTACCTCAACGGCTATGTCGATGGTGATCCAAACGCTGCCGGCTACAACGATCCGAGCTACGAACTGGCGCGGATTGGCTTTACCCAGCATTCGAAGGTTGACACGTTCTCGGTGGACAGCCGCGCCCAGCGTGAGTTCGACCTTGGAGGCGTCAGCCACAACTTCATGGTCGGCACGGACTACTCGATCTACCGCCTCGACAACATCCAGGCCTGCTGCGGCTCGAACCCGATCAGCGCCACCAATCCAGTCTACGGCACCGCGCAGGGCGCCAACTTCGTATACCTCGATCAGGTCATGACGCAGCAGCAGCTCGGCATCTATGCCCAGGACCAGATGAAGTTTGGCGATGGCTGGCTTGTTACACTCAACGGTCGCTACGACTTCGTCGACGAGAACGCCGATTCTCGGATCTCGACGGACTCCGGTTCCAACAGCAAGTCGCCCAGCGGTCGCGCCGGCCTCGCCTACGATTTCGGAAACGGCATCACGCCTTACGTCAGCGTCGGCACCTTCTTCAATCCGTTGATCGGCACCACCGCGTCTGGCGCGGGTCTCGTTCCCGAAGAGGGCGAGCAGTACGAAGCCGGCATAAAATACGAGCCGACCTTTATCGACGGCCTGTTCACAGCCTCGATATTCAACATCAACCGCAAGAACATGGCGCTGACGGATCCGGCCACCTTCCTGCAATACCAGCTCGGCGAGGTGCGCTCGCGCGGCGTCGAACTGGAAGGCAAGGTGAATCTCGACCAGAACTGGAAGCTGCTCGGCTCCTATTCCTACACCGATCTCGAGGTCACCAAAAACCTCGACAGCAGCATCGTCGGCAACTCGCCCTATCTCGTGCCGAATTCGACCGCCGCCCTTTGGCTCGACTATGCCGTCAGCGACGGACCGCTCGAAGGCGTCAGCCTGGGTGCCGGCATGCGCTACCAGGGCAAGTCCTGGGCGGATGCGGCCAACACGCTGCGGGTGCCCTCGGCCATTGTGTTCGACGCGGCGGTTCGCTACGAGAAGAAGGGCTGGGGCGCCTCGCTGAACGTCGCCAACGTCTTCGACAAGGAATATGTTTCGGGCTGCGCCGGTGCGAATACCTGCGGCTATGGCGATGCGCGCACGTTCACCCTGAAGCTCAGCAAGAAATGGTAGGTCGGCCCCTTTAAAATTGGACGCCCGGGAGCAGCAGTTCCCGAGCGTCCCTCATCGTCAGACCGGCTCGAACAGGGGAACGATCTCCATTTCGGGCACCAGGACCAGGCCCTTGTCGGTTATGCGGATTTCCGGAATGACCGACAGGGGAATGAGGTTGAAGCCCATATAGGCGATGGTGCACTCCGCCTTTTCCCACTCGATCTTCAGCAGCTTGGTCTCCTCTGCCACTTCGTGCACACGCTTGTCGGACAGCAGGCCGGCAATCGGCAGCGGCACCATGGCGGTGACCTTGCCGTCCATCACGACGCAGACGCCGCCCTGCTTTTCCTCGATCGCCGCAAGTGCGATCTGCATGTCCGCTTCATTGGTGCCGGCGACGATGATGTTGTGGCTATCATGGCCGACCGACGAGGCGACAGCGCCTTTCTTCAGGCCGAAGCTGTTGAGCAGCCCATGGGCAACATTGCCGGCCGATTTTCCGTGACGCTCGATGACCGTGACGAAGCACAACCCGTGGCGCTCGAAGTGCGTCTGCCAATCGTTCGCCGGCTCAAGTCTGAGTTTTACGTGGCCGAGCGTGATGCCCGGCAGCTCGGTCTTGATGGTGTGGGCGATGACAGGGACTGTCGGCAGATCGGGTGTCAGCTTGAGATTGGCCGGCAGCTTGACGGTGTGGTAGGCGGCTTCGGGATAGCGGTAAGGCTTCGACAGTGCCTCGTCGAGGACGGAGGTGATCTTCCTGTCGTCGACCACCAGTTCGCCGCCGTACCAGGTGCTGACTGGCTTCAATTCGTCCGTCAGCAGAACCAGGTCCGCCCGCCTGCCTCCGCCAAGACCGCCGATCTCGTTTTCCATGCCGAAGCGGGTCGCGCCATGCAGGGAGCCCATCGACCATGCCTGCTCGATCGTCATCCCCGCTTTGACGGCTTCGCGTGTCACCCAGTCCTGGCCGAACAGCAGCAGGTCGTCGGCGTCGCGGTCATCGGTGCAGACGGCGATGCGTTTATGGGACGCACCGAGCTCCGTGATCGTCCGGATGGCGAGCGGCAGGCTGTGCCACGGCGTGGTCGGCGGTCCGCCGCGCAGGAACAGCCAGATGCCGGCTTCGAGCATGTCGTCGGCGATGTCGCGATCGATCGCCTCATGGGTATCGGTGACGCCGGAGGCGGCATAGGCGGAGACGAATTCGCGGCCGTAGACATGGCCGGAGACCGGCCTGCCCCGCTCCAGCGCGGCCGCAAGGATCGCATGGCTGCGCTCGTCGCCCATCGCCACCTGGACGAAATCCATCTTTTCGCCAAGGGCGACGGCCTCGGGCCATTTGTCGAACAGGGCTGCGATCTTGCCGGGCGTCAGGTCGCCGCCTGCCGTCTCGAAATGTGGCGAGGTTGCCGGCACGGTGCTTGGGACCGTCAGGAAGATCGACAGCGGCGCCTGCCGGGCATCCTCGAGCATGGCTTCGACGCCGGCCACGTCCATGACGTTGCCGATCTCGTGGCTGTCGCAGAAGATGGTCGTCGTGCCGTTGAGCAAGGCCGCTTCAGCATAGGCGCAGGCGGTGACCATGCTGGATTCGATGTGGATGTGCGGATCGACCAGGCCTGGGGCGATGATGCCGCCACGCGCGTCGTAGCGTTTCGCCGCACTGCCCCTGTAGCTGCCGCTCGGCTTGACGGCGGCGATGCGTCCGCCGGATACCCAAATTTCCCTGTCTGGAAGAATGCGCTCGGAATAGGTCGACAGAACGCGCGCGTCACCGATGACCAGGTCCGGTTCGCGCCGGGCCGAGGCGACATCGGCGAGGTTGCGGGTCATGGTGGAGAGCGGCTTGACGGAAAAGCGGGTGAGCGTGGTCATGTACATCCAATCACGATTCGAGGGCCTGTGATGACCATGCTACGAAAGCGGATTGGCAAACGAAAGAGACGAATGCGGGTACCGGCGCATTCGCCTTCTTCAGGCAGGATTTCGGGTTAACGCTGGGGCGCGCCGTCCGACGGAATCTCGTCTGTGGCTACTTCGAAACGGACGAGATTTGCCGGGCCGAAGTTGGTGGTGAGCGCGACGTCGGTGGCGTCACGGCCTGTTGCCATCAGGATACGCCCGATCCGCGGCTTGTTGTGCCGGGCGTCGACCGTGTGCCAGTTGCCACCGAGATAGACCTCGAACCAGGCGCTGAAATCCATCGGATTGACATCGACGGGGACGCCGATGTCGCCGAGATAGCCGGTGCAATAGCGGGCCGGAATGTTCATGCAGCGGCAGAGCGTGATCGCCAGATGAGCATAGTCCCGGCACACCCCTACCCTGTCGGTAAAACCGCCAAAGGCACTGCGGGTGGAATCGGCCTGCTGGTAGTCGAACCTGATTTGGTTATGGGCGAAGTTCAGGATGGTCTTCACGCGCTCCCAGCCGTAGGGCGTGTTGCCGAACTGCGACCAGGCGAAGGTCGCCAGGCGATCGGTATCGCAATAGCGGCTGCCCAGCAGGTAGACCAGCACTTCGTTCGGCAGATCCTTGATCTCGTGCTGGACGGCATCTTCGGGAATGTTGTCCGGCAGGCCGGTGTCGTAGATTTCGAACTCCGTCGAAATCGTCGTCACGCCGGCGGGAGCGACGATGCGGGAGCAAGAGTTGCCGAAACCGTCCGTATAGCCGGAGGCCTCGATGTCCCGGTCAAAGCTCAGGACCTGATCGGTCAGCAGATCGACGCGGCGTGATGGGTGAATGTTCAGGCAGAGCAGCATGGGAGTGGGCTGCGGGCAGTCGTACGCGATGCTGAAGCCGGCACGTATTTTCATCACTTAGCCTTTGTTGGTGGGTAGCCCAGATATGGGTCACCTGTGAACGTTGCAGGAAGAAGACTGTTCCATGGCGTTTTCGCCCTTTTCCTTCAGCCTATCGGTCGGGCGCTCCGTTGTCACGTTCACTTGCACCGTCATGTCTTCGTAATCGTCCGCCTCGCCATCATAGCTGCCTGTCAGCGGAATGGCTTGGCGCGGATCTCGGGCCACGGCGACGCGGATGAGGTCGCGATTGCCGACGATGCCGTTGGTCGGATCGAATTCGACCCAGCCCGCCCCCGGCAGATAGACCTGGCACCAGGCATGGGTGGAGCCACCGCCCCGCATGGTGGAATCGTCGCGGCTCGGGACGAAGACATAGCCGGTGACGAAGCGTGCCGCGAGACCGAGCGAGCGCGCCGCCTCGATCATCAGCAACGCGAAATCGCGGCATGTGCCCTTGCGCAGCTTCAGGGTTTCCATGGGGAGTTGCGTGCCGCGCGCCGAGCGGCGGGCATAGGCAAAGCTCTCATGGATAGCGAAGCACATGGTCATCAGCATGCGGCCCGTCTCGGTCGGCTGGCCGATGCGCACGAATTGCCGCGCCCATTTCTCCACCTCGCGCTCAGGATCGGGATAGTGGCGCTCGATGGTCGGCGCGAGGTCGGCGAGTTCATCGGGGTCGTAGGCGAAGGGATATTGCTTGGCGCTATCGTCGATCTGCAAATTGAGGGCGACCTGGGGCGTATGGTCGAGGCGAATGCGCGTTTCGAAACGGAGTTCGCGCGCGGGCGTATCGATCTGGACCAGTGCGACGCAGTTGCCGAAGACATCGTGCATCCAGCGGACGCTGCTCGGCTTTGGCTCGACCATCAAGGTTGCCTCGAGAAGCCGCTGGTCGAAGCTGTCGCGCGGCCTGAACATCAACCGGTGCTCGCCGAACGCCACCGGCTTCTTGTAACGGTAGACCGTAATGTGCCTTACGGAAAAAATTGTCATCGTCGTATGCCCTTCGCAAGCCGTCTGTCAGCCGCTCCATTGTCTCCGAGCGGCTTGCCGTATTCCGCGGTTTCCCCTGACGCCGCGGATAACGGAAGTCCTAGTCCGCCAATAAGATGGCATCCGTCAATATGGTTTAATTCCGGCGACCGCAAATGCAGGGGCACGTATACAACCATGAGGTCAATTGTCCGAAACTTGACAATCAAACAATAAGGGACTATTTATTTCGCATCGATAGTTGTTTGCGATATTTATGTTTGCTGGCGGTTGACGCTTTCTTTACGAAATTCCCCTCTCAAAAATCGACTTATGCCTGCCGGGCGTCGCCCGGCTGAAACGATATTGCTAAGGGGAGGGTTCGTCATGGCCACCGGCACAGTAAAATGGTTTAATTCCACAAAGGGCTTCGGCTTCATTCAGCCTGACAACGGCGGTGCGGACGTGTTCGTTCACATCTCGGCTGTCGAGCGTGCCGGCATGCGCGAAATCGTCGAGGGCCAGAAGCTGTCCTTCGAACTCGAGCGCGACAACAAGTCGGGCAAGATGTCTGCCGGTCAGCTCCAGGCTGCATAACGGCCTTTAGCCGCGCCATGACCACGGATGTACCGGCATGTTGCAGCGGCTTTAGTCCCAGGGAAGGTCAGACATAGTGTCTGGCCTTTTTCGCATAATGCCGAAGCCCCGCCTTGAGGAGGATCACAGGTGACGGAAAACTCCAAATCCCGCGAGCAGGCTGAGATCGCTTTCAGCAAGACGCAGACGGAATACCTTGCCCGGACCAGGGCGAACGCCGAGATCGATGTGGTTGCCGCTGACCGGGATGCGAAGACCGCACGGCTGCGGGAATTGCGACTTGAAAGAGAGGCCAATGCTGTGCCACAGGTAGGCAAGGCCAAAACAGCCCCTAATCGCTGAGTGCGATGGGCTAAACCATCTATAAGGACGACGACCGCTTGAGACATGTAAACGATAATGGTTTTGCCGAGCGCCGCAAGGCTGCCAATGAAGCCAAGAAGCAGCTTCTGACCAAATTCGCCACGGCGCCGAAGCCGACCGACCCAGATGTCGTCGCCAAGCGCGCCGAGCGCGCGGCGGCAGCTGAAGCACGCGAAGCCCGTCGCGCAGAACGCGAGCAGGCGAAGCGTGAGGAATATGCCCGCCAGTTGGCCGAAGCGGCAGCCAGGACCGCCGCCGCCAGCGCGGAGGCGAAAGCCCAGGCCGAAGCCCAGGAAGCCGAAGCCGTCAAGAGCATCGAGCAGATGGCTGCCGACGAAGCGGCCCGCAAGGCGGAGCGCGACCGCCGCTATGCCGCCCGCAAGGCGCGCCAGCGCTAAGCTTTCTCTGAGCAATTGAAAAAGCCGGCCTCCAAGGGCCGGCTTTTCTGCGTTTTGATGGCCGTTGAGCCGAGCCTTCCGTTTGCTCAGGGCGATGTGATATCGCCCTGGGCCAACGTTGGCTTCGATGCCAGCCTAGGCTTGCGCTGGAACCGCGGCGGCGTCGCGGAACGAGACGAGCCGGCGGGTTTTTTCATCCCAGAGGACGAGCTTTACGCAACGCAGGCTTTCCATGATCGTGATGCGCCCGACATTGCGGAGCTCGGGATGGTCGCGAAGCACTTCCGGCAGCCGGTAATAGGGAACGCGGCTGGCCAGATGATGGACGTGGTGGATGCCAATGTTGGCGGTGAGCCACATCAACGGACGCGGCAGGTCGTAGTTGGATGCGCCGTGCAGGGCTGCATGCGGAAACTGCCATTCCGGCGGCTCCGACCAATGGGTTTCCTCGAACTGATGCTGCACATAGAAAAGCCAGATACCAGCGGCACCGGCCAAGACCACGATCGGCAGGTGCACCATCAGGAAGGGCACGACGCCAACCGCCCACATCAGCAGGGCGGCGATGATGGCGACGGCCGCATTGGTGGCCATGGTCGACACCCAGGGCTGAAGCCCAGAGCGCATCATGCCGAAGGGCAGCCGCTGCTTGAAGAGAAACAGCCAGATCGGCCCGATACCGAACATAACCACCGGATTGCGATACAGACGGTAAACGAGACGACCGCGAAACGACAGCGCCTGGTATTCGGCGATCGTCAGCGTGGCGATGTCACCGACGCCTCGCTCGTCGAGATTGCCGGCGGAGGCATGGTGTTCGGCATGCGCCCTTCGCCAGTAGTCGTAGGGCGTGAGCGTCAGGATACCGATGATGCGGCCCGTCCAGTCGTCGATTCGACGGCGCGCAAAAAACGACCCATGGCCGCAGTCGTGCTGGATCATGAACAGCCGAAGCAGGAAGCCTGCGGCGGGTACGATCAGGATCAGTCCGGGCCAGAAGCTGTAATGCACGGCAATCCAGGACAGAACCCAGAAACCAATGAATGGAATGATCGTTACTGCCAGCTCGAAGGAGCTTCGGGCAGCGTGGGGCTGGCGGTACTTGGAAAGAATCTTGAGCCAGGCTTTTTCGTTTGAAATAGCAGCGGGCGCGGTTTTAGGCATGGCGTTGATCAACGGCGTGGAGCTTTCTGCACAAATGGTATAGGGGTAGCGGGCGATGCCTGACCACTTCAGATCGGAGCGCGAAATGCCATCTGGCCATGGCATACAGCAAATGGTTCTCTGATGCCAAAGCTATTCGATCATTGAGGCGCTTTCATGTTATTTTCTGCCTCCAACTCCCGATGTGATGCCAGATCGAGTGGCTCCAACCGGCCACCGGCGCCGACGCTGGTGAATGCGCCGCGTGGGCAATTTGACAACCGGCGCATATCGATAGCCGGCTAACGGCATGCTCGCTCACCGCTTTGAGCGGATCGGGATCCTCGAATCAGCTCGCCAGTTCGAGCCGCCGTCGGCGCTGAAGGTTGACGTCCAGTTGAGACATGACGCGCAATGTGGCGTTGACGTCATCCTCGCTTGCGCCTTCGAAAAGTTCGGCGCGGAGGTTGGCGAGCAGCGAGTTCAGTTGCATGTTCAACTCTTCGCCGGCAGGGGTCAGGCGAAGCGTCTTGACGCGCCGATCCTGCACGTCCTCGATGCGGTCGATGTAACCGAGTTCCGCAAGTTGATCGAGGACCCGCACCAGCGTCGGCCCCTCGAGGTTCAGGGCTTCGGCGAGATTTCCTTGGCGGATGTTACTCCCAAGCCGGGCAATGTAACGGATCGGCAGAACGGTTGCCTCTGACAGGGCGTAGGGCTTAAGGGCGCTATCGAGCGCCCTGCGATACAGCCGTGCCAGAAGGACAAGATTGATGCCCAACCTTTCGTGTAGCTCCTTGATGGCCATTACATTATCCCCCCTCAGACGCGCCATTGTAACTATCGTAGAGAGACAGACAACGCCTTTCGGCATCGTGGCTTTCTTTGATGTGGAATAAGCTTCATGCGGCTGAAACCGCGGACGGATGGTGGGTTCTGGCGCTTGCCCGGCGCGCATTTGTAGCAAGCGCAACGGAATCTCCCGGTAACGCTGTTCTGTCACACGCTCATCGCTCGACAGAGAAATTAGCAGCCGGCGACGTTCAGGATTTGAAACTGTGCTCATAGTCATTATGTCATACGACAAGATTTGGAGACGTTGATGCAATTCCAAGAGCGGAGCCGGAGTGAGGTCGATGTCGCGATCGTTGGCGCCGGAGCGGCTGGTGTGGCCGCCGCCCGCCAATTGAAGACGATCTGTCCGCACTTGTCTGTGCTGGTTCTTGAAGCCGGATCGCGGATAGGCGGTCGCGCGCACACCTTGCGGCCGGAGGTGCTGGCGGGCGAGCCCATCGATCTTGGTTGTGGCTGGCTACATGGCGCGCGCACGAACGCGTGGCGGAAAATTGCTGGCGATGTTGGCCTGACGGTCGATCAAACCCCTGCCCCATGGAGCGAAGGCGGCAGGCGCCTGCAATCCGACCCTGAGGCGGAGGACGGGATCGAAGCCTTCTTTGCGCGTGTTGATGGTTACAGCGCTGAAACCGACGTGCCGTTGTCGGCGATGCTCGAACCGGGTCATTCGGCGAATGCGCGGATAGAGGCGATCGGCACCTATCTGAACGGCGCATCGCTCGATCAGGCTTCACTGATCGACTACAGGCACTACGCGCCTGGTGAGGGGCCGGACTGGCGCGTTCGCGAAGGCTACGGCACGTTGATTGGGCGATATGCTGAAGGCCTGGATATCCGCCTGAAGACCATCGTCAGCCACATCGATCACGCGGCGGCCGATAGTGTGGTTCTCACGACCAGTTGCGGCACGCTGCGCGCGAAGTGGGCGATCGTGACGGTCTCGACGAACATATTGGCGGCTCAGGCGATCCGCTTCACGCCGGCACTGCCGGAAAAAGTCGAGGCCGCAGCCTCCCTCCCCCTCGGCCTTGCCAACAAGATGTTCCTCGCGGTTTCGCCTGAACTCGATATGCCGGTGGACATGCAGGCCTATGGATCGGCAACCAGCAGCGCCACGGGTAGCTATCAGATCCGCCCCTTCGGCTCAGCCACGATCGAAGCTTACTTTGCCGGACCGCTGGCGCGGGAATTGGAGAGCGAGGGCGAAGATGCCGCCTTGTCCTTTGCCTACGAGGAGCTTGCCGGGTTATTCGGCAGCGATATCCGCCGCCATCTGAAGTTTGCGGCGATTTCGGGATGGGCAGCATCGCCACATATTGGCGGCTCCTATGCCTACGCCCTGCCCGGTGCGTCCGCCGCAAGGGCCGTGCTTGCGGCGTCAGTCGATGAGCGCCTGTTCTTGGCCGGGGAAGCCTGCTCTCTATCTCGCTACTCCACCGCCCATGGGGCCTATGAGACCGGCATCGCTGCCGCGAACAGTGTGGCCTCTGCGTCTGGATCGACGGTTGGGGCGGTCAGGGAGAACCGTTCATCGACATAGATACCGCCCATGCAGAGCGCACCAAGCAAATCTAGGCGATTCGGGATTTCTCCCCGGACCGCCGCCACGACCCGGTTGGCATATGTGATTATGCCCCCACGCAATCCATCCCTTGCTCTTTGAGAGCCTCCCTCGCCTCTAGGAAAATAATGTTGAGCCATCACACCTTTGGACGCCGGGCCAGTTTCTGGACGGCTGCCGCCGTTGTTGCCCACACGCTTTGGACCAGCGCCGCGCCCGCCATGACCTATCCGCTCTATGCGAGCGAGTGGGGACTGACGCCACTTGCCACCACCACGATTTTTGCCGTGTATCCGATCGCCGTAGTGTTGATCCTTGTCTGCTTCGGGGACATTTCCGATTATATCGGGCGGCGCAGGACGATGCTGTACGGTCTTGCCGCATCGCTCATCGGCGTCCTTCTGTTTGCCGTGGCTCGCGACCTTGCATGGGTTCTGGTCGGCCGCGTTTTCATGGGGATCGGCGTCGGGCTATCAGCCGGGCCTTCCGCCGCAGCGCTCGTCGAATTCAGCAAGCCCGGCGACGAGCAGAAGGCAAGCGCCATCACGACACTGTCGCAGGTGTCCGGCCTCATCTGCGCCGCACTGATCGGCGGATTTCTCATCCAGTATGCGCCACTGCCAACGCGCCTGAATTTTGTCGTGCTGCTGGTCGTCCTTACTGCTGTTTTCGCAGCGACGTGGTTTTTGCCGCGCCACACGAGCGCCGAAGCGCCCGGTCGCTGGCGCATGAAGCCGATCGTCATCCCGCGCGAGCTGCGCAAAATTTTCGCGGCTTCGACGGTGGCGGTGACGGCTTCGTATGCCATGGGTACGATCAACCTGTCGCTTGGCGCGCAAATCGCCCACGACGTCATCGGCTCGCAGAACGTCCTGGTCAACGGCGCGACAATTGCCCTCTTCGCACTGGCCGGCGGCATCGTCGCCATTCCGGGCAGAAAGCTGCGGTCAGGCACGGCCATCCTCATAGGCGGCACAGGTTCTGTTCTCTCTGTGGGCCTTCTCGTATTTGCTGCCGGCCAGCATTCGCTCGGCCTGTTCACGATGTCATTGGTGCTCGGCGGCATCGCCTATAGCCTGCTCTTTGCCGGCGGCCTGGGGCTGCTCAATTCCAATGCTCCGGCCCACCATCGGGGCGGCACGCTGTCGGCACTGTTCCTGGTGGCCTATCTCGGCCAAGGAATCGCCGCGCTGTTGCTCGGTGAAATCGCGACGGTTGATGGACTGAAGTTCGCCGTCGACGTCGCCTCCGCCATGGTGGCAGGGCTGTCGTTTTGCGCCATGTTGCTGTCTGTTCTCTACGCCTTCGCCAAGCCCGCCTCCCCTAACGTGATTGGAAACCGCCCATGAGTTCTCTTTTCTCTCCCCTTAAGATCCGCAATTTGACCTTGCCCAATCGCATCGTCGTCTCGCCGATGTGCCAATATGTTGCCGACAACGGCAAGGCGACGGCCTGGCATCAGGTGCATCTCGGCGGGCTGGCACTCTCGGGCGCCAGCATGGTTTTTCTCGAGGCAACGGCAGTCGAGGCAGCTGGCCGCATCACGGCAGGTGACCTCGGCCTATGGAACGACGACACCGAGGCTGCATTGCAGCCGGTCATCAAGGCCATGCGACTGGTCTCGAAGGCCGCTATCGTCATGCAGCTGGGGCACGCCGGTCGGAAAGCGTCCAGCGCGGTGCCTTGGGAGGGCGGCGAACTCGTCGATCTATCCGCCGGTGGATGGGAGAATTTCGGTCCCTCCCCCATTCCGCACACGGAGGGCGACCGCGCGCCGACGGCACTCGATGCTGCGGGCCTCGACCGCGTGCGCCAGGCTTTCGCCTCGACGGCCGAGCGCGCGGCGCGCCTGGGTCTCGACGGTGTCGAGCTGCACGCCGCTCACGGCTATCTCCTGCACCAGTTTCTCTCACCGATCTCAAACCGGCGGACTGACGCCTATGGGGGCTCTCTGGAAAACCGGATGCGCTTCCCTCTCGAGGTGTTCGATGCCGTCCGCGCTGCCTTCCCGGCAGACAAGGCCGTTGGTGTCCGGATTTCGGCGACCGATTGGATGGATGGCGGCTGGGACGTCGAGCAGAGTATCGCCTTCGTCAAGGCGCTGCAGGCGCGTGGGGTCGACTTTATCGACGTTTCATCCGCCGGGATCTCGCCGGAACAGCAGATCAGCGCCGGGCCGGGCTACCAGGTGCCTTTTGCGGCGCAGATCAAACAGGCGACAGGTGTGACGACCATCGCCGTCGGACTGATCACGGAGGCGACCCAAGCCGAAGACGTCATTGCCAGTGGTAAGGCCGATCTTGTCGCGCTGGCTCGGGGGATGCTCTATGATCCGCGCTGGGCCTGGCATGCCGCTGCCGAGCTTGGAGCGACCATTGAAGTGCCGCCGTCCTATCTCCGCGCCGCGCCACATGGACGAAGCAAGCTATTCCGTCGCGGTTGACATCCGCTTCAAAGAGCATCGGCCGAGGGATTTCCCTCGGCCACTGTACTGCTATCAAATTTTGAGAATGGTCTGGCTTGGTGCCGGAATATCCCAGAGGGATGAGGCGGTTCGCTTCCGCAGGCGTCTGGTGGAGCCTGAGGTTTAGGCTACGGTCTTACTGACGAGCATCCGGCGCTTGGGCGAGGCGCAGGGCCCGCAAGCGCGCCGTCTTGGCTTCACGTTCCTTGCGGCGCTTTTCTGTGTCTGCAAAGGCCGCCTGGGTCGCCGCTTCGGCGAGTAGTCTCTTTTGCTCTTTCGACAGCTGAAGCCGGCGCTTCTTCGGTTCTTCCATGTGATCCTCCGTAGATATCTACAATAGGCGACGCCGTACACCCGAAGTAGCAGCAGCTTGCGTCCACCAGCTTTGGGTGAGGGGTCAATTCCCTAATGCCGAAGCGGTGCAATTGTTTCATAATAAAACCCACGGTCCGGTGCCGCACATTCAGAAGCGGTCTGGCGGGCGATGAGCCCGTCGGGAGAAAGCCGAAGAACGGTGTGAGCGAGTTTACTGCGGTAAACTGCATGTTAGTTCGTCTGTATGTCTTCAGGCCGTTAACGATAGGGCCTTGCTCGCGGATGAGAATCGGGCAAAAATGCGATTTGACTGGCGAGATAGCTTACAAACCGCATTTGCGAGAATTTAACATGAATATGGCAGCACCGTTTGGACAGCCGATTTCGGAGGTGGACCAACTGATCATTGGTCAGGCCCGCGAGCTTTCCGACAAGCTGAAGCAGCACCGGCTGGAAATGTTCCCGCCGACGGCCCAGAAGACCCTCCGCCAGTTTCATCTGAGCGAAGCTGCGCATTTTCTCGGCGTCACCAGCGGTCATCTGCGCAATCTGTCTCTCGAATCGAAGGGGCCCCTGCCGCAGGTTACACCATCGGGTCGCAGGTCCTACACTGCCGAGCAGCTGCTCGAAATGCGCCACTACCTTGAGCAGAACGGTCGCGCAGGCCAGCGCTATCTCCCGCATCGCCGGACCCAGGATCACCTCCAGGTCATTGCAGTTGTCAACTTCAAGGGTGGCTCGGGCAAAACGACGACCGCAGCCCATCTTGCGCAGCATCTGGCGCTGACCGGCCATCGTGTGCTCGCGGTCGATCTTGACCCGCAGGCAAGCCTTTCCGCCATTCACGGTTTCCAGCCCGAGTTCGACCTTGACGAAAACGAGACGCTTTACGCCGCAATCCGCTACGACGAACGGCGGCGGCCGCTCAAGGAAGTCATCCGGAAAACCAATTTCCCCGGGCTGGATATCGTGCCCGGCAATCTGGAACTCATGGAGTTCGAGCACGATACGCCGCGGATCCTGGCGCAAGGGCAGGGCAATGACTACGGGCGGATCTTCTTTGCCCGACTGGATGAGGCGCTTTCCTCGGTGTCTGACGATTACGACGTCATTGTCATCGACTGCCCTCCCCAGCTCGGCTTTCTGACCATGAGCGCGATCTGCGCTGCCACTGCCGTTCTCATCACCGTTCATCCGCAGATGCTCGACGTGATGTCGATGTGCCAATTCCTGCAGATGCTGGGCGAGATTCTCAACACCCTCAAGGGTGCCGGCGCCGACATGAACCTCGACTGGATGCGGTATCTGGTGACGCGGTACGATCCGACCGATGGCCCGCAGACGCAGATGGTCGCCTTCATGCGCTCCATGTTCAAGCAACACGTGCTCACCAACCCGATGTTGCGAAGCGTCGCAATCTCCGATGCGGCGCTAACCAACCAGACACTCTACGAGGTGGATCGCAGCCAGTTTACGCGGACGACCTATGATCGCGCGCTGGAATCGATGGAAGCCGTCAACGCCGAAATCGCTGGTCTTGTGCACAAGGCATGGGGACGCTGATCATGGCACGCAAGAATGTTCTTTCCGGATTGATCTCCGAAGCGAGCGAGAAGTTTACCGCAGTAAACTCGCCGCAAACTGCACCGGCGCCGGAACGGTCTGGCGGCTACAAGGGGGTCGGGGCGCTCGGAGCCGTGACGCGCAGCATAGACGCACTGGCGGCAAAGGCAGATGCAGCCAAAGAAATCGAAGCCAAGCTGACCGCCGGCGAAGTGGTCATTGAGCTGGATCCCGACATGATCGAGGACTCGTTCATTTCCGACCGCCTCGTTCAGCTGGACAGCAAGTTCGAGGAACTGGTGGAGGCCATCCGCTTGCGCGGTCAGGATTCGCCCATTCTCGTGCGGCCGCATCCCGCCCATCCCGGAAAATACCAGATTGCCTTCGGGCATCGCCGTGCGAGGGCTGCGAAGACGCTGGGGCGGCCAGTGCGTGCGGTCGTCAAGAAGCTCGACGATCGCGATCATGTCATCGCACAGGGCCAGGAAAACAGCGCTCGTGCAGACCTTTCCTTCATTGAGCGGGCAATGTTTGCGGGCCGGCTTGAAGAGCGCACTTTCGATCGGGAAACGATCATGGCGGCTCTCAGTGCGGACAAGACGACTGTTTCCAAGATGCTGTCGGTGATCAATCGGATCCCCAAGGCGGTGGTGGATGCCATAGGCCCGGCGCTCGCCGTCGGCCGCGATCGCTGGCACGATCTCGCCACCCGCTTCGACGCCCCGGAAAATGCCGTTAGAGCCGAGCAATTTATTGCCACTCAGGATTTCCGCGATGCAGTGCCTGACGACCGCTTCGATCTGCTGAGCGGCTTTCTGACGGGCAGGGGCACTCGCAAAGCAATAGTCCCTTCGGCCCAACCGGTGTCCGAATGGCTGGGCGACAACGGCGCTGCGAAGGCTGAAATCAAGGCCGGCGGGAAGAAGTTTACGATTGCCCTGAAGGCGAAGAATGGCCCGGCCTTCGGCGCCTACATCACAAGAAATCTCGACAGGCTCTATCAGGCCTTTCAAGACGAAACCAAGTCAGAAACGGGAGACTAACCGCAAAAGAAAAAGGCCCCCAAACGTTGCCGTCGTGGAAGCCCTTCTCATAGTTGGCGCTTAGAGAATCACATTTCCACGAATCTTAGTCAAGAGTCTTTGGCACCGAATTGGGTGAGCGGATTTCTTTTGCCTTGAAAAAGGTGAGAGAGAATGGAGATCGGACATATATCGACGCCCTTCGGTGGGCGATCGATGACGCTTGCCATGCTGGCAAACCAGTATGATGCAGACGAGATCGGCGCCGACGCATCGGTCGACAAATGGAAGCTGTTTCGGGCACTGTGCGAAGCAAGGCCAATGCTGGGGGTCACGGACCGCGCGCTGGCCGTGCTGAACGCGCTTCTGAGCTTTTATCCGGGCAATGTCTTGTCGTCGGAGAACGGCCTGGTCGTGTTTCCTTCCAACGCCCAACTGGCATTGCGCGCCCATGGCATCGCACCAGCGACTTTACGGCGGCACTTGGCATCGCTGGTCGAAGCGAATTTGCTGATCCGCAGGGACAGTCCAAACGGCAAGCGCTACGTTCGTCGGAGCGGCAGTGGCGCGGTGGAGCAGGCCTTCGGTTTCAGTATTGCGCCGCTGATTGCGCGCTCCGAAGAGATTCAGGCATTGGCAGCGCAGGTCGTGGCCGATCGGCTTTTCCTGCGCGTGACTCGAGAGAAGCTCACGCTGTGCCGGCGAGACGTGTCGAAACTGATCGAGACTGCCATCGATGAGGGGATTCCTGGTGACTGGATGGGCGTGTACGAGCATTTTCGTGGCTTGGTGATGCAAATCCCACGTTCACCCACGGTCGATGATATCGCCCCAATCCTCGAAGAGATGGCCATGTTGCGGGAAGAAGTGGTCAACCTTTTGGAAATGCGTGTTAAAACACAAAAACAAAGCGGCAATGAGTCTCAATACGAGCGGCACATACAGAATTCAAATCCCGAATCTAATTCTGACATTGAACCAGCTTTAGAAAAAAAGCAGGGCGAAAAATCCAATATCACCGGTATGGCGGGAAATGTGAGCAGCGGCGAGAAGGCAGTCGAACGGCGGGCAGGGGCAGCAGGGGCTACCGGCACGGCGAAATCGTTGCACGTCGACGGATTGAAGGCCTTTCCGCTCGGTCTCGTCCTGCGCGCCTGCCCCGAAATCGCGATGTATGGGCCCGGAGGGGCAATTGCCAGCTGGCGAGATATGATGACCGCAGGTGTCGTGGTGCGCTCGATGCTCGGGGTCAGCGCTAGTGCCTACGAGGAAGCATGCGAGATCATGGGCCCGGAAAACGCGGCGACTGTGATGGCCTGCGTGCTTGAAAGATCGGGTCACATAAACTCGGCAGGCGGCTATCTGCGCGATCTGACGCGGCGTGCGGAACGCGGCGAGTTCGCCATCGGTCCTATGCTCATGGCTCTTGCCCGTGCAAACGGCGGTGCAGAACGGAGATCGGCGTGATCGCAGCGGAAAATTGGTCGCAATTAAGCATCAAGTGGATAGCAACTGCCTATATGGCGGAGCGCTCTGTACTTTCCGACGGAGACCACGTATGTAGCGGGTTCATGAAGAGGCCCGCGACGTGCTGGCCGCGGCGATCTGCGCCTCCCGGGTTTTTTTCTGCCGGCGCGAACACCGAATTCCGAAAGACCAGATATGACTGAATTCGAAGGCATAGTTCCTCCGATTGCGCAAGCGTTGACAAAACGCGGTTATGAAGCGCTCACTCCCGTCCAGAAGGCAATGCTTGATCCGAAGCTCGGCGATTCCGATGTCCTCGTGTCGGCGCAGA
>Ga0070670_100000890_pt1 | contig 23555 bp, 17 predicted proteins | sample KBSS63metaG_FD_64665 | JGI IMG/M metagenome (GOLD analysis project Ga0070670, IMG submission 64665) | Switchgrass rhizosphere microbial communities from Kellogg Biological Station, Michigan, USA - KBS S6-3 metaG | ecosystem: Host-associated > Plants > Roots > Rhizosphere > Soil ... | reverse complement strand
GCTGGCCCGCATGCGCGCCGAGGTCAAGCCGGTGCACGATAAGTTCGCCGCCTCCTACGACCCGGCGGTGGTCACGCTGTTCAAGAGCGAGCTGGAACGCGTCTCCAAGCTCTGATCGCGAAGCGGCTCATCTTCCGACCAGATCGGCGACCAGGAGGATGAGCTCGCCGACATCGAACGGCTTGGCCAGGTGCGCCTGGTAGCCGGCGAGGAGCGAGCGCTTCCGGTCGTCTGCCCGCGCGAAGGCGGTCAGTGCCAGGGCGGGGATCCGACCGACCCGGCTCTCGCCGGCGCGCAGCGCGCGCATCAGCTGATAGCCGTCCATCTCCGGCATGCCGATGTCGCTGATCAGGATGGTCGGCTTGGTTGCCTTCAACGCCGCGAGCACCGCTGCGGCGGAATTGAAGCTCGTCACTTGAGCGCCCTGGTCCCTGAGGATCCGCTCCAGGATCTCGCGCGCGTCGGGCTCGTCGTCGACGACGAAGGCGTGGACGCCCTCGAGCCGGGGCAAGGAGATGAGCTCCGCGGGCTGCGTCTCGACGGTCGGATGGGCGCGCCGCGAGTCTTCTTCGTCGAGCTGCACGATCGAGAGCGGCAGCTCGACGAAGAACGTCGCCCCCAGGCCCTCGCCCTGGCTCGCGACCCTGATCGACCCGCCATGCAATTCGACCAGTTGCTTCGAGATCGCCAGGCCGAGCCCGAGGCCGCCGAAGAGTCGAGTGGTCGAGCTGTCGCGTTGCGAAAAGCGATCGAAGACGTGTGGCAGGAAGCTGGCCGGAATGCCGATGCCGGTATCGCTGACGCTCAGCTCGAGATGGGAATTCACCCGCTGAAGGAGGACCTGGACTTGTCCTCCCTTGGGAGTGAACTTGATGGCATTGGTCAGCAGGTTCCACACGACCTGCTGCAAGCGCGCGCCATCGGCGTTGACGGTCGCCCGGACCTGGTCGAGGACGGCCTTCAGTCGAATGTCCTTGGCGTCTGCCGACGGCTGGGCGGAGTCGACGGCGGCCTCGACGACCGTCTGCAGGGACACCTGCTGCAGGTCGAGCCGGATCTTGCCGGTCATGATCCGGCTCAGGTCCAGCAGGTCATCGATCAGCTGCACCTGGGCCCGGGCGTTGCGGTCGATCACCTCGATGGCTCGCCGCTGCCTGGCGGGCTCGATATCCGTTCCCCCCTTGAGCAGCACTTGCGTCCAGCCCAGGATCGCGCTGAGCGGGGTCCGCAGCTCGTGCGACAGCGTTGCGAGGAATTCGTCCTTGATGCGTGTGGCTCGTTGGGCCGCCATCCGGGCGCTGCGCTCGGCATCCAGGATCTCGTCGCGCTGCTGACTGGCCAGCTCGACGGCCTCGGCCCGCCTACTCTCGGTCAGGTCGCGGGTGAGCTTGGCGTAGCCGACGAGGCTTCCTGAGTCGTCACGCAGCGCCGTGATGGTGACGTTGGCCCAGAAGGTCGTCCCGTCCTTGCGCAAGCGCCAGCCGTTGTCGACGAAGCTGCCTTTCTCGGCGGCCACGTTCAGCTCGTAGTCGGGCCAGCCGCTGTCTCTCGCATCGACGGGATAGAAGACGGAAAAGTGACGGCCGATGATCTCCTCGGCCGCATAGCCCTTGATCCGTTGGGCGCCGACATTCCATGTCGCGACCCTGCCGTTGACGTCGAGCATGAAGATCGCGTACTCACCGACCCCTTCGACGAGCAGACGAAACCGCTCTTCGCTCTGGCGCAACGCCTCCTCATGATTCCTTCGCTGGGTCAGGTCGCGCGTGACCTTCGCGAAGCCGACAAGCTCGCCTTCGGAGTTGCGCACCGCGGTGATGACGACGTTGGCCCAGAACAGCGAGCCATCCTTCCTGACCCGCCAGCCTTCGTCCTCGAAAGCGCCGACGTCCTTGGCGACTTCGAGCTCGTATCCGGGAAGGTCGCGGGCGAGCGCTTCAGGTGGATAGAAGCGCGAGAAGTGCTGGCCGATGATCTCCTCGGCCCGATAGCCCTTGAACCGCTCGGCGCCGGCGTTCCAGGTGAGGACCCGCCCCTCGGGGTCGAGCATGAAGATGGCGTAGTCGCGGACGCTCTCCACGAGCAGCCTGAAGCGCTCGTCGATGTGGCCCGGGTACTGCGGCGCCAGCGCCGGACTTCCTGGCTCATCCATCAGATGCCTTGGAGGGGGTTCGCTCTGCGGCTGTCAAGTCGAACCAGGGCTGCTGCCGGTTGTGCGCGGCAGTGACCGATGTCACCGAGCCCGCTTCGAGATAGAGCGGCGCGTCGAATCGATGAACGATATTTTGCCAATTCGCAATCGCTTGCCGTTGCGACGGATGATTCTCGAAGCGCACATCGTCGGTCAGCTCGATACGAATCCACTGGATGACCCCGTAGCACAAGCCTGACCGTCTCGCCTCGATGCCGATGACTCTCGCTTCGGCCGGAAACGTCGAGTCCCGGAGAAAGTCGAACCGGAACGCCTCGACGTCGTCGCTCAGCAGAGTCGTCTCCAGATCGTGCCGGAACAGCGGTGCGCGCTTGGCGTTGATTGCATTGAAGTCGCGCAGGTCGAATCCGAACGAATCCTCGACATGCAGGTGCTGGCCGAGCTCGGCGCCGCCGACGAGAGCGATCATGATGCTGGCCGCCGAAGGCAAGACGCGAGCATCCGGCTTCAGCAGACGTTGCTTGGCGTCCTCGATCGCGTCGAGGAGATGCTCGCCGAGCAGGTCGCTCGCGAAGATCTCGTGAACGAGGATGTCCGCCGCGACCGAGAGGTCCTTTCCGAGCTGGACCGCAGAAGACAGCTTCGGCAGCACCGTGATCCGGTCCTGGAAGTTGTTGCGCTTCACGATCCGGGTCGCCGTCTCGGCGATCAGCCCGACGCCTTCGCAGGTCACGACCGTTCGTGCGCCGAGCCTGGCGGCCATCATCGCCAGAAGGCCGGAGCCGGTGCCGATCTCGAAAACCACCTTGTCGGGCGTCACGGCCGACTCGAGCGCGCGGTGGTAGGCCTTGTTCCGCTCCTGCTCGTTCATCATCGGAACGTGCCATGTGGGAACGAGCTCGTTCAACACCCACTCGTGAACGAGCGTGGCCGTCAACATGTCCGGTTGCAGTCGCAAGATGCCCTGGCAGAGCTCGATCGCCTGATCGCCCCGGCGCATGGCGAGCAAACACAGGCAGGCCTTCTTCAAGGTCTCGCCGTCGCCGGGCGCGAGCGTCAGCGCGACCCGGAAGTCGGCGACCGCCTCCGGCAGCTTGCCGCGGCTGTGCAACGCGTTGCCTCGGGCGACTCGCAAGCTGGCGACGTTCGGCGCGAGCTCGATGGCTCGGGAGAAGGAGTCGATGGCCTCCGAGACCCTGTCGATGTCGAGCAGAGTCAGGCCCGCGTTCAGCCAGCATTCGACGTTCGGCTGAATCTGATTCGCCCTGCGGAAGCTCGCCAGAGCATTCTCGAATTGGCCCAGCGCCCGTTGGCAATTGCCACGCACCGTCCAGGCGGCAAGTGAAGAAGGATCGAGCTGGATGGCGCGATCGGCTAAGCCCAGCCCTTGCTTGAACGCCTTCAGCTGGAACTGGCACTCGGCCGCGCTGGCCCAGCCGTGCGAGTGGTTCGCAAACCTGGCGGTATAGATCTTGAAGTAGCGCTCGGCGTTCTCGTAGTGCTTCAGCTCTCGTTCGCAGGTGGCGATGTTGAACAGGACGTCGGCGTCTTCTTCCTTCTTCGCGGCACGGACCGCGTGCAGAAGCTCGAGCGCGCGGTCGTAGTTGCCCAGCAGCGCATGCATCATCGCGCACAGTCGCCTGGCCTCGTGATCGTTCGGGTCGTTGCGGCACAAGGCTTCGCACTCGGCGATCGCTTCCGCCTGTCGGCCTTCCTTGAATTTCCTCTTCAACGCGTCCACGGCTGATGTCCCAGGGAGTCGTGCAATGTCCTTGCGCGTTCAGGCGCAGGGCGAGCGGCCGGAATCAGCCTCGCTCCGCGGGCGCCCTCGCGGCAGCGGCCATGCTAGGGCACTTGACGATCCCGCCCGGGAGCGAGGCAGGATCGAGGTGCCGAAAGGACGTCGTCTCCCCGTGCTAGCACGGGCGTGACAACGCGCCGCTCAGCGGCATCGACCCCAGGCGGCGGCCAGTGTCGGCGGCAGGAGCACGGACTCCGAAGCCTGCATAGCCGCGGCGAGGCGAGCCTCGAACGTGTCGATGTCGATCTGCTCTGCGGTGGCCGCTCCGGTCGCGACGATCTGCGGCGCCAGCGTTCGCACCACGCCGGCCAGCAGCGCCGGCCCCGCGGGATGGCCCGGTGCGAGGTAGCCTTGAATGCCGAAGCCCTGGACCTCCGCGAGACCCGCTTCGGCCAGCAGCAGCGCCAGCCTGGCGCCGATGATCGGATTCGCGCCGGCGCTGCGAAACGCCGAGTCGACCCAGCCGAGCGCCTCAGTCGCCAGGGGCAGCGCCGGCTCCGTGCGGCACGCGCCCAGATCGAAGTCGAGCGCCAGCACCATGCCGCCCGGTCGCAGCGAGGCGGCGTGGTGACGCAGCACGCTCACCGGATCGGCCAGGTGGAACAGGATCAGGCGGCCGACGATCGCGTCGAACGCCTCCGCGTCGCGCCAGCTGCGTACGTCGCCTTCGACGAAGCGCAGTTGCGACCGCGTCGACGCTCGCCCGGTGGCCACTTCGAGCAGCCGGACATTGCTGTCGATGCCGATCACGCGCCCCTCCGGCCCGACCAGGTCGGCGATGAGCGTCGCCACGTGCCCGACGCCGGTGCCGAGATCGAGCACGCGCATCCCGGGTGCAATTCCGGCGGTGCGAAGCAGCAGGCGAGTCGCAGGCTCGATGGAAGCCGACTGTCGATCCAGGCGCTCGATCTCCTGGTCGCTCGCTCCAAGCACATACCTCGTGGTGTCCTGCTTCATGATGCCTCTCCTCGAATGGCGTGCGCTACCGCGACGCCGCGCACGCGTCCGGCAGAGACGATCGCGGCGAGGGCATCGACCGCGCGGTCGACCTCGTCGATCGTGTTGTAGAGATAAAAGCTCAGTCGACAGCTGGCGCCGATTCCGAGCGCCTCATGCGCGAGGGTCGCGCAGTGGCAGCCGGCGCGGGCTTCGACGCCGGCTTCGTTCAAGGCGCGTGCCAGATCGACCGGGTCGTGGCCCCGCACGTTGAAGGCGACCAGGGAACTGCGGCCAGCGGGGTCGCGCGGCCCATAGACCGTCAACCCGGGAATGGCGGTCAGCCGCTCGAGCGCTCGCCCCGTGAGCAGGCGATTCCACTCGCCGACGCGGAGCATCGCGCGCTCGGCCGCGTCGCGTTCGATCGGCCGATCGTTGCCGAAGTAGCAGGCTCGGCCGGGCGAGAGTGCCAGGTCGAGCAACAGGCGCACTGCCTGCGCCGAAACAATCGTGCCGATGATGTTCGGCGTGCCGGCGGCAAACTTCCAAGGCAGCGCGTTGTAGGCGACGCGATGCGCAGAGACCTGGCCCTCGGCGACCATGTCTCCGCCGTAGAGGAACGGCATCGAAGCGTCGAGAAGCGATTCCCGGGCGATCAGCGCGCCGACACCGAACGGCGCCAGCATCTTGTGGAACGAGAACACCAGATAGTCGGCTCCGAGGGAGCCAAAGTCGACGAAGCTGCCGGGCACGAGCTGCGCACCGTCGATCAGCAGGTGCGAGCGCCGCTCGCCGCCCGGCTGCGGATAGCCGCTGGCATCGGCCAGGGCGCGAATCGCCTCGACCGGCGTCTTGGTGCCGAGAAAGTTGGACGCTCCGGTGCAGCAGACGAGCTTGGTCCGCGAGTCGATCAGCGACTCCAGATGCGCCAGGTCGAGCTCGCCCGTCAGCGCGTCGAAGCGCGCCAGCCGCAGTGCCACGCGGCGCCCGAACTTCGGCAGGATGTCGCGACACATCGCATGCCAGGGGACGAAGTTGGAGTTGTGCTCCATCCAGGTCGAGACCACGTTGTCGCCATCGCGGAACTCGGTCAGCAACGAGTACATCACCGCGTTGATCGCCTCGGTGGCATTGCGCACGACCACGACGCTGCTGCGGCTGGCGGCGCCGACGAAGCGGGCGATGTCGTCGTAGGCCGCTTCGAAGCGCCGGGTCGTGCACTGCGAAGCGCTCGACTGGCCGCGATGCACGTTCTCGTACTGCGGCGCAAGCGCGGCGTGGAGGTCCAGCAGCTCGCGTGGCGGCTGCGTGCTGGCGGCGTTGTTGGTGGCGATGCGGCCCGCCCCCGGAAACAGGAAATGAGCGCGGATCGCGGCGACGTCCAGTGGGCCCGGCGCGGCGTGGCCCTGCAGCGCCGTCACCGTGGCGTTCATGGCCGATCCCGGGTCGACTCGCGGCGCCGCGCGGGGGTCGATGCGCGCCAGTCCACCAAGCGCCCGACGTTGACCGGCAACAGCAGCAGATGCAGCACCAGCACGGGGCCCAGGCCGGCGAGCGCGCCGTAGGCGACGAACGCCAGGTTGCTGGCGATGGCCATGCAGCGCAGCGCCACCATGTCGCGCATGCAGAACGTGGCGAGCACCAGCGCCGAGGCAAGATAGCCGATGGCCTCGACGGTGCTCATGGGTTGATGCGGGCCAGGCCGTAGCCATCGACGACGTTGCGCGCCTGGCCGCCGACGACGATCCGCCCGTCGGGCTGCACGAGCACGTTCTCGCCGACGTCGTCGCCGCCGAAGAAGTCGATCGACAAGATGCCGGCGTTGGCGAAGCCGGTGTCGAGAGCCCCGTTGCTTGCGTAGCGGGCGACGATGAAATTGGGATTGGCTGTGAATGCACGCGTGCCGACCACCACCAGCTTGCCGTCGGCCTGCAGTGCGATGCCATGAGCGACAGCGTTTTCGCTCAGCAGCGTGCTCGCCGTTCCCGCGCTGCCGAAGCCCGGGTCGGGGCTGCCGTCGCCATTGCGGCGCATCAGCACGAAGCGCGCCGTGGCCGGGGCGACCGGTTGCGTGACCGTGCCGACCAGGACCAGCTTGCCGTCGGCCTGTCGCACCAGACCCTGGCCGACATCGACGTCGGCCAGCGTCAGCTTGCCGCCATTGCCGAAGCTCGCGTCGAGCGTGCCGTTGGCGTTGTAGCGAACGACATCGGTGTGCAGGCACCCCGGCTGGCCGCACTGGGGCGTGCCGCTGACGACGATCGCGCCGTTGGGCTGCAGCTCCAGGTTGCGGCCGCTGTTGGCGGCGCCGCCGATGTCGGTCGCGACCTGCCCGGTACCGCTGGTGCCGAAGGCCAGGTCGAGGCTGCCATTGGCGTTGAAGCGCGCAACCACGATGTCGCTGACGACAACGCCGTTCGACAGCTGGAGCTCGAAATCCCCCGCCAGCACGATCTTGCCGTCGGCCTGGATGGCCACGGCGCGGGCGATCCCGTTGACGCTGCCGCTGACCCTGCCGCCCGTGCCGAAGCCCGTGTCCAGGCTGCCGTCGCTCTGGTAGCGCGCGATGGCGAAGGTCGCCGGCAGGTCCGGAGACGGCGGCGCGGCGTCGATCGCGGTCTGGCCGACGACGACGATCTTGCCGTCGCTCTGGATCGCAACGGCCAGCGCTTCTTCCTGGCGCAAGCCACTGCCCATGTCGGTGGTGACCTTGCCGTCGACGCCGAAGCTGCGGTCGATGCTGCCGTCGGCATTGAAGCGCGCCAGGATGAAGTCGACGAAGGTGCCGCCGACCATGACGATCTTGCCGTCGGCCTGCAGCGCCATGCCCGAGCGGTCGCCGCCGAAGCGCTCGAGCGTTGCCTTGCCGGCGCTGCCGAAGCTGGTGTCCATGCCGGTGGGAAGCGTCGCCGGCGGCGGCGTGTCGTCGTCGACGATGGTCAGCACCGCCGTGGTCTGCGCGCCGAGTGCCGCGCAACCGCCCGGCTGCGACAGCGTGAGGTTGACTGTCTTGTCGGGCTCGACGATCCGGTCGACGACGATCGGCACCTCGACGGCGCGCGGCGTTGCATCGCCGTCGGCGAAGAACACGCTGACGTTGACCGCCGTGTAGTCCGCGCCAGCCAATGCGCTGCCGTCGCTGGTGGCGAACGTTGCCGTCACGGCGCCGCGGCTGCCGCCGCTGCGCGTGACCCGCACCGTCGGCGTGGCGCCTGCGAACTCGCCGATGGCGTAGCGGGCGGCGCTGAACTGCAAGGTGCCCGACGAGGGGTCGGGGCCAGGCCCGGGAACGCAGGCTGCGGGCACGACCGGCGTCTCGACCGGCGGCTGCAACAGCGGGTTGTCGGTCGGCTGCAGGCCCGAGAAGCTGACCGTGGTGCCGCCGATCTCGAGCGGGTCGCGCAGGTAGGCCAAGGCCGCCGAGGCCTCGCAGTCGCCTGCCGCGCCGCCGCCGCGGCGGTTGAGAGCCTTGGCGAAGGCGAAGGTCTTGAGCGTGAACTCCTCGCCCACCGCGATCGAAGACAGATCGACGGTGTAGGTGCGTGAGCGCTTCAGATCGAGATCGGCTCGCGCGCTTCCGCAGGGCGCGAAGCGGGGATCGACGACGTTGAAGGCGTCGAACTGGAAGTCGCTTTCGCTCCACAGCGGCGTCCTCGAGAATCGGTAGTTCCAGACCTCCGGCACCCACTGCGCGGAGGACCCGGTCACCGTGGCACCTCCGGCGGTGTGAAAGAAGCTGCGGCTCGAGGTGTAGGCGTGGACCTCCAGGAACAGCTCGCCGCTGATCAGATCGTCCACGCCGCCCCGGCTGCTGGCGTCGCTCGCCGAGATCAGCGCCCCGGTGAGCGTGAATGTCAGCGTCGCGTCGGGCGAGAGCTTGATGAAGCTGCGCGTCTGCTCCAGGCGTGCGATGCCGCCGATCGGCTCGCTGCCGCCCCGCTTGGCGAACGGCGCCTCGGCATAGACGCCGTAGGTCACGCCGTCGGGCGTGCCGAAGATGTAGCCGCGAGCCTTGTTGTCCGCCGGCACGGTCTGGGTCAGGGCGACGATGTCGATATCGCCCAGCCCGGCGCCGAAATCGACGAGCTGTTCGAGCAGCCCGCCGACCTGCGTCGCGCCGCCGAAGCTCACTTCCGCGCCGCCGCTGCCGGGGAAGGCACCGAACTCCCACACGCGCACCGGGTCGCTGCGCAGCAGGCCGTTGACCTGCACCCATGAGAAGCTCGTGATCTGTGCCGTCACGCTGGTGCTGCCGAAGCTTGCGCCGGGCACCTGCAGCCACTGGTTGGCGCCGGTGGTCTTGTAGAGCGCCGGCGTGCGGCCGGCCGGTACCGATGCCGGATCGAATGGCAGCGTCACCGTCACAGGCACCTTGAAGGTGGTGCCGTGCGGGGTGAAGGCGAACATCCGCCCCGCCACCGAAAAGCCGTCGGGCAGCAGCGGCGAACCGGCCGAAGTCGCCTCGATGGCGATCGTGGTGTCGCTGCCGAGCGCGCCGGGCGGTATCTCCACCTTGGCGCCGTTCGGGCCGGTCACGGTGCCACCGGCGGCCCCCACCACTGCGCTGGCGGGCGGTGCGCCGCTTTCGTCGTCGCCGCCGCCGCAAGCCGCCAGGGCGATCAACAGGCCCGCAGCCGCGGCTCGAATGGTTTGCACTGCAAGACTCATGAGAAGGTCCCTCGAAAAGCGAATCGAAACGAGCGCTGGCGACTACCGCCGGCTCCACGGGTCGCACTCGGCGTCGGCGATGCGCTTGCCGAGCCACGTGGGTTTGAGCAGCAGGTAGGCGAAGGTCGCCCCCGGCGCGAGCGGGACGAAGCTGCGGCGACCGTCGTCACCGATGGCCGTGAGCACGCAGTCCTCGTCGGCGCCGCCGAGCGACCAGCGTGTCGCTTGCGTCAGGTCTCTGGCGGTGGCCGTCTCGACGATGACGAACACCTGGTGCACCAGCCGGCCCGCCTTGCCGGCCCGACCGAGCGCGTCGAGCGGGCCGGCGCATTCGTTGGCGGCGTCGATCACGGCGCGCGGCCCGGCTTCCAGCTTGATCAGGCCGAGCGTCTGGTCGTGGAGCAGGCGCGCCACGGTGCTGGCGCCGAGCGAGCCGACCTCGGCGACGGTGATGTCGGCGGCGATGTCGCTGCCGCGAACCGTCACCCCATGAAGGTCGACTTGGGTGACTCGGTCGATGGCCAGCTGGTCGCGCGGCAGCCTGGCGCGAACTGCCAGGTGGCCGGGGCCGCCGGCGGGATCCCTTCTTTCGCCGACATCGCCGAGCTGCACCGCGCCGGCGCGACCACGGAAGTAGTCCACGCCGTCGCAGTGAAGGTGGTCCTCGCGGACCGTGACATCAGCGCCCAACTGCAGCTCCCGTTCATGTCGATGACTCGACTCTGAGCGGGCGGCCGTCCTGCAAACAGCGTGGCCGGTACGCGTTTTTCGGCGCTGCGCTACCTAGTTTTGAAGATGCAGGCCGGCGCGCTCCACGGCCTCGTTGCGGTTGGCGACGCCCAGCTTGCCGATCAGCGCAGCGACATGGTTCTCGACCGTCCGCTCGGAGCGGTGCAGGCGCTCGGCGATGACGCGATTCGAGAGTCGTTGCGCCAGCAGCTCGAGCACTTCGCGTTCGCGCGCCGTCAGGCCGAGGGGATCGACTCGGGTGCGGGTGCTCGGACCGCGTTGCACGTCGCGCACACCCCTGGCGCGCAGGCGGCGACGTGCCATGCGGGCGGCGGGCGCGGCGCCGAGCTCGTCGAGCAGGGCGAGCGCCTGGCGAAGATCGGCGACGTCACCACCCAGGAGCGCGAGCGCCTGCTGGTAGCCGCAGCCCATCGCGGCCCAGGCCCGGGCCGCGGAGCGAAGGTCGCCTGCGAGCTCGAGCTCGCACGGCTGCGTGAGGACTTGCGCAATCCGCGGGATCGCGCCTCCGTTACGTCGGAGCCAGCACGCCAGCTGGCCGATGCGCCAGCCTTCGCCGGTGGTCATCGCCAGCTCGAGCGCCTCGGAGGCGATGCGGCGCACCTGCTCGTCGTCGCCGAGCAGCCAGGCAGCCTCGCAGCAAGCCACCGGAAGCGGCGAGAACCAATGACCGACGGCGATCGCACGCTTGCCGTCGACCATCTCGTTCCAGTATCGCTGCGAGCGTTCGCGGCCGCGGCGCAGGTCGATCAGCTGCTGCAGGCTCGTCGACTGGGTCGCGTCCAGCTGGCTGAGCCACGGGGTTTGCTGCAAGGCGTCGATGCGCGCGTCGGCGGCGTCCCACCGTCCCGTCTCGAGCAACGCGTAGCCTTGGCGGACGTGGAACGGAACCAGGTAGATGTCCAGGTCGTGGGTCTCGGCGTAGGCCAGTCCCCGTTCGCAGGCGGCCTCCGCATCGGCGTAGCGTCGGTGCAGCAACGACAGGGTGGCCAGGCGCAGGAAGGAGGCGGCCGCGTGCGACTCGAAGCCGTGCTCCAGCGCGATGGCGCGGCTGCGCTCCAGCATTTCCCACGCTTCGGGAACGTCTCGCGAGCGCAACTGCGCGGAGGCGACCGTGTTGAGCGCGAAGGCCAGGCACTCTTCGCCGCCTGTCTGCCCGTCGAGCAGGGCGATCGCCTTGCGGCCCCATTCGTAGGCGCCCGGCGAGGTTCCGTCATCCAGGTGCATCTTCGCCTTGGCGGCGTAGGCCACCGCGAGGTCGACCGTCGCGTCGATGCCTTCGAGCACCTCGATCGCGGCGTGCGCGTAGGGCAGCCCGGCCTGCGAACCTTCGCGGTACTGCTCGATGACGCCCAGCTCGTAGAGATCCCGCCCCTCGCCCAGCCGATCGCCGAGCTGCCGGTGCAACGCCAGCGCCGCACGCCGCGACAGCGCCGCGTCGTCGACACGCTCGATGTGCTGGCATTCCAGCGAATGAGCGACATGCAGCGCGGCTTGCTCGGGCAGCGGCAGGTCCGACGCGTGCTCGAGCGCCAGCGCATACAGCGCCGCGGCCTGGCGGTGGGCGCTCGCCTGTGCCGCTTCGCGCGCGGCTTGCGGCGCCAGCGCCAGCACAGCGCCCGACAAGCCGGCGCGCGCCGCGTGATGCACCAGGCGTGCCACGGACGTGGCGCGATCGCGCAAGGCCTCGAACACGGCCGCGTGCAACGCGGCGGCGCGGCCCGGAGACAGTGACGCCTCGACCGCGCGCCGCGCCAGCTCGTGGCGAAAGCGCAGGTAGCCGCCCTCCAGCACCAGCAGCCCGGCGGCCGTGCACGAGGCAATGGACTCGCGAGGTTTCAGCGCGATCGCATCGAGCAGCGCGACCTCGATCTGCGTCGGCGAGACGCTGGCCAGCTCGATCACGCCGCGCGACGCGGGAGCCAGAGGCGCCATGCGGGCGAGGACCGCGTCACGCACCGAAGCGGGCAGCGCCTGCGCGTCGCCGGCGAGCAACTCGGTGACGAAGAACGGATTGCCCTGCGTCACGTCGAAGAGACCGCGCGCGCTGCGGCCGGCCTGCTGCGCCATCTCGGCAACGCCGGCGGGCGACAGCGGCGCCAGCGCCAGACGGGCGCAGCTTCGTGCCGGCAGCCCCGAAAGCACGCGCAGCAGCGGATGATCGCTGCCGACGGCGTCGTCGCGATAGCTGAGGACGAGCAGCGCGCTCGTGCTCTCGATGCGCCGGCCGAGATAGCGCAGCAGATCGAGGGTCGCGCCATCGGCCCACTGCGCATCGTCGATCACCAGGACCGTGGGCCGGGCCGGATCGCGCAGCATCGCCAGCACGCCCGCGAGGACCTCGGCGGCATGGCGTCCGGCGCGCACGGCGGCGGCGAGCTCGGGCGGCATGCGGTCGAGCCAGTCGACCAGCGGCCCGAGCGGAGTGGGCGAGAGCATGGGCTCGCAGGTGCCCCACAGCCAGTCGATGCGACGGTCCGCGGCGCGAGCGGCTGCGCGCAGCACGCTGGTCTTGCCGACTCCCGCTTCGCCGCTCAGCAGCACGCTGCTTCCCGACGACTGGCCGGTGCCCAGCGTGGCAAGCCGCTGGCCGAGGAGGGCCAGCTCATGGTCGCGCTCGAGCAGAAAATCGTCCGGCGACAGGCGAGGGACAGCTGTGATCGACCCGGTCACATCGAATCTCGGAGAAGGTGCAGCGAGAACATTGGAGCTCGGTTCTCCGGTCGATGGCAAGGGTGCTGTTGTCGAAAGGGCCGGACTCATGAGTGACCGGTCTGCGACCGCGTGGCAAGGCGTACGAGGGCAGAATCCGACGTATACACCTTCATGCAGCGGAGTCGCCCACGTGGCTACTGTCCTCGACAAGGAACTCAAGCGGCAAGTGACGGTCGACGGCGTCGACTACACGATGGTGGTCGGGCCGGAAGGCATCCGCCTGACGGGCAAGGGCAAGCGAAAGCCCGAAGTGGAGTTGCGCTGGAGCGATCTCCTGAGCGGCGAAGCCGCCATGGCCGTGGCCCTCAACGCGTCGCTCATGAACCGGCAGGCGGTCACAAAGCGCGAGGCTGAGACCAAGCCCGACACGGATCCGCCACCCCCCCGAACGAGCAAGCGTGGGCCCGAGAAGCCGGAGCCCTAGGCCTCGCTCAGGGCGACCTCATCGTTGCGCGGATGCTCGCGCCCTGACAAGGACCACGTCGCCTGCGGCATCCACGGCCAGCGAGGCGCTGGCGAGGCGGTAGCTCGCGCTGCGAGGCGGTGCTTCGATGCCGTAGACATCTTGCAGGATCGCACGCAGCGCGCGGCGAACGAAGCGTGCCTTCACCTTGGGTGGCGTATCGACGGGACCGAACGGCTTGTACAGCAGGTGCAGCGGTTCCCGTGGAGCGGCGATGGCACCGACAGTCGGCGGGCACCAGCGCAACGGCAAGTCGATGAATCCGACGCGACAGAAGACGAGCGCCGACGCGTCACCGCATTCGATGAGCCAGGCCGGCTCGCGCACACCGTCAGCCATCATTCGCGCCTCGATGCGTGCGACCAGCGGCGGCAACAATCCGCGACCGCGTAGCGCGTCGTCGAGGACGATGTAGCCGCCGAAGCCGCACTCGGCCAGGCCGAAGAAGCTCGCCATGCCTTGCACGCCGCAAGCTCCGGGCGCCGCGACACGCCACAGGTGGTAGGCCGCACCGCCGTTGCGCGCGGCTTGCCAGGCGGCGCGAAACTGCTCGAGGCTGGCGACACGGCCGGTCTCGGGGATGGCGCGGGCCGCCAGCCGCACCGCGGCGGCAAAGGCGGGCTGGTCGGGTGCGAGCTCGTGCACGTCGAACGCGGGATGGTCGCCGATGCTCGCCGCCAGAGGCAGCAGCTCGACGCGCGGCCGGTGACCGAGATGCGCGTCGAGGGCGCGGTACTCGCGGTTGGCTTCCGGCGCGTCGATCCGCATCGCCCAGCGCATGTACTCGGCCACCACTTCGCGCGTCCATGCCGCCGAGACGCTGGCTCGAGCGCCGCGCAGCGGCTTGACGATCAGCGTCAGGTAGTCGACCGCTGCCCGGCCCGCGGCCAACGCCGGTTGTGCGTACGGACAACGCAAGCGCTGGAACCCCCAGCGGCCCCACGCGCGCGCCCGCATGAACGGATCCATGTTGTCGGGCGTGTCGGGGTGACGATAGGGGTCGTTCATTTCCGCGACCAGGGCGAGGAGGCGTGTGCCGTTCGCGTCCGCGTCGGCCTCGAGCAGCGCCTGGCCGGCGTCGAGCAGACGCCGGCCGAGGCCCTCGCGACGCGCCTCCGGAAGCACGAACAGAAACTCGACGATGCCGGCCCGGGATTTGGCCAGGTAGTCGAACACCGCGCCACCGACCGGCGTCTCCTGCGGCCCGTGCAACGCCACCAGCACGTGGTAGTTGTTGGCGCCGTACCAGCCGGCTGCCTTCAGCTTGAGGTAGCGAGCGAACTGCGCCAGCGGCTCACGCTCGTTGCGGTCGGGGAACTGCGGGACGTAGGCTTCTCGGTAGAAGCGTCCGAGCGCGGCGCGACCGGCACGGCCGACCCCGTCAAGCTCGACGATGCGCACGGCGACAGCGCCTGCATCGACCACGGTCAACGGCGCCGCGCGACGGACGCCTTCTCTTCGTTGAGCCGTGCCACGTGCTCGAAATAGTCGGCCACCATCTCGTTCAAGTGGCAGGACGAGAAGTACCCCGCCAGTCCCCACGGCCGCGTCGTGGCGGTCTCGTCGTCCTCGGGCAGGTGCACTGCCTGGGCAAACGCGCGGTCGGGCTCGTCGGCGAGGCGCTCGCGCATGAGGGCGCACAGGCTCTCGGGCGGTGGGTAGCGGATGGGCTCGCCGCATCCGGAGTAGTCGGATGCACAGACGAGGTGAAAGCTGATGCCGGCCGCGACGTCGTCGGCGTCGAAATTTTGCTCGCGGGTACGCCACACGGTGCGCAAGGTCGCCAGCGAGCTTTCGACAAGCGTGCGGCGTTGCGTCGCGAGGGCCTGCGCGTCGGCGACGTTGGCATGCACGAACATCGGCAGCAGATCACGCCACAACTGTTCGCGTCGAACGGCGCCGCGGTCCTCAGGACGCTCCGGCCATTCCGGCCAGCGACGACGCCACAGCAGACGTGGGCCGGCGTCGCCCTGAAGGGGACCGGCTACCAGGAACATCAGCCACAGATACGCAGAGAAGTACGCGCGCGTCGTCGTGGCGGTGGGCAGGTCGATCAGCTCGACGAGCAGACCGTCGCTGTGGTCGTTGTGCGCCGGACCTTCGCCGCAGAGCAGCACCGACTGGGCATCAGCCAGGCGCAGCTTGCGCAAGGGACGCGGCGGCGGTTGATCGGGGTCGGCGTCGTCGGGGTCCGGGTCCTCAGGGTGCGTATCCGCGTCCTTGATGTCGGGCGCATCGTCGGCGCCGCGCAGCAGGAACGGGCCCCAGCGCAGGCGCCCGCTCAGCTTAGCGACCCCAGCGCCCTGGCCGTTTCGTACGATCTCCGCTGCCCGTGTGTCGAGCGCCAAGGCCTCGCTTTCGGGCCGTGTATCGAGCAGCGGAAGCGAGTTGCTCTCGTCGCCGTATCCGTACTGGAACGCGACGTGGCCATGCCACTGCTCGCAGCGGCAGATCGGCACGCTTGGCCCCCAGACCAGCCAGCAGTTCCACTGCGAGGCCTGCAGGTTGGCGAACCCTCCGTCCAGCGCACCGGCCTTGGGCAACGACTGGCGGTAGACCCCAAGCACGGGGCGCCAGTCGTCGCCGAAGCGCGAGAGCAGTCCGGCGATGAGGAATTGCGGCGCGAGGAAGCCCCACTGCACATCCACTTGCGCCAGGGAGCCGACCTGCTCCTCGCTGAGCGCGAGTTCGCCGGGCTGGTCGCGCAGCGCTTCAAAGTAGCGCTGCCACAGTGGCTCGCGCTCGCGCGCATGCATGAAGAACAGCGAGCTGACCCCGACCGAGATCTGGTGATAGTCGCCCGTGGCGGCGCCGCGCTTGAGGTTGTCGATCAGCACACGCGTGGCCTTGTCGGCAGGCATCGCGGCACACGAAGCGAGCAGCGCGCGCGGCGACGTTGGCTCGTCGGCGCGCAACAGATGGAACTCGATGAACACGCGCACCGCCTGGTACAGCGCCGGCCCTTGCAGGCCGCTGATGGTCGCGATGCGGTCGACCAGGCTTTCGGACACGCGGATGCGGCCGTCGTCGTCTTGGTCCTGCAAGAGCACTGCAGCCAGCAGGCGAGCCGCTCCCGTGGTCCACCTGGCCTCGGCATGCACCATCGGGCGCGCGTTCTTCAGCAACTGCGTCAACTCGTTGACCAGCTCCGTCGCGATCTGCTTGACCTTGGGCGCCGTGGCGCGTCCGATCTGTTCCAGCGGCCTGCCGCCTGTAGGCCGCATCTGAGTTCCCTCGATCCAGCCGATCTGCTTCCATGGGCAGGCGCCCACCAGCACAGGCACCAGCAGCATGCCGGCATCGCGCCGCGCAAGCAGCGGCGCCTGTTCCTCGTTGCGGATGAAATCGGAGCTGAGGAAGTTGTCACTGATGAGCAGCAGAGCCACGTCGGTGTCCCGAAGGCCCTGCTCGATGCGGGCGCGCCATTGGCTGCCGACCTCGATCTTGCCCGAGTCGATCCAGATGTCGTACTCGAGCGGGTCGTGAACCGACTTCAGCTGGCGCTGGAACAAATCGCACCACTCCTCGTCGGCATGGCTGTAGCTGACGAAGATGCGCTTCTTCTGCTTGCTCATGACGTTTCCCCGCGCGGCTCTGATGCAGTTCGAAGTCTGCCCCAAGACGCCTGGCGGCGGGACGGGATGCGCGCGCTTGACCGCAGGAGGTCATACTGACGGCGGCCGAATGCAAGGTGTCGATCGCCCATGAATGACGGACTGCTTCAAGCATTAGAAGATCGGTTTGGAAGGAACATGCATCGCCACTCCGGCATCGCCTGGACCGAAGTCCAGGCCAGGGCTCAGGGCGATGCCGCTGCGCTGCGGTCGCTTCGCGCCATGGAGGACAGCGGCGGCGAGCCCGACGTGATCGGGTACGACGCGCAGACCGGCCGCGTCACGTTCTGCGACTGCTCGAAGGAAAGCCCGATCGGCCGCAGAAGCGTCTGCTACGACCGCGACGCGCTCGACTCGCGCAAGGAGCACAAGCCGCAGAGCAGTGCGGTCGAGATGGCCGACGACATGGGCATCGAGCTGCTGACGGAGGAAGAGTACCGACAGCTCCAGACGCTGGGCGAGTTCGACACCAAGACGTCGAGCTGGATCAGGACGCCGCTGGAGGTGCGTGCGCTCGGTGGCGCGCTGTTCTGCGATCGCCGCTATGGCCAGGTCTTCGTGTATCACAACGGCGCGCAGTCTTACTACGCGGCGAGAGGCTTTCGCGGCGCGCTTCGGCTCTAAGTCCCAAGTCGCGGCCGGTCGCGTGAGCCCCGGGTTTCGGCCTCTGCGGTAGCCTTGCGGCAGTGTCGAATCCCACAATCCTGCCCACCACGCGAGCGGCGACGATCAGTTCGGGCGTAACGATGCCTGCGCCGGCCGAGCTTGCGGCGTGGCGCGAGCCGTTTCCGTATCTGCGCGAGCGCGTCTATCTCGATACCGCCGCCGCGGGACTGACGTGGCAAGGGCACGGCGCGGCCGTCGCCCGCTTCTACGACGACGTCAAGAGCCGCGGCTACGACGCCCGGCCCGAATGGCAGGCGGTGACGCAGAAGGTGCGTTCCCGGCTCGCCAGCCTGCTCGGCGTCGCATCGGCCGATGTCACGTTCGTTTCGAACACGACCGAAGGCCTGAACCTGGCGGCGCAGAGCCTGCGCCTCGCTGGCGGCGACCGGATCGTGCTCGCCGCGGACGAGTTTCCCTCGGTGGCGCGCATCTGGGAATCGGCGCGTCGGGGCGGCGCCGAAGTGGTCGCGGTTCCGATCGCCAGCGAGGAATCCCGGGAGGACGCCTTGCTGTCCGCGCTCGACTCACGCACCCGCTTGCTCGTCGTCTCGCACACCCATTCCAGCACCGGCACGACCGTCGATCTCGAGCGCATGGCCAGGCACTGCCGCGAGCGCGGCGTCCTGCTGATGGTCGACGGCATCCAGGCGCTGGGAACGATTCCCGTCGATCTCTCGCCGGTCGACATCTATGCGGCGTCGTTCTTCAAGTGGATGCTGTCCGGCTTCGGCGTCGGCGTGCTGGTCACGTCGGCCCGGGCGCGCGCGGCGATGACGCCCGCCTACCGGGGCTACGCGAACATCGACGACGCGTCGCAGCTGCAATACGCGCATGTCAACATGCCGGCCCTCTACGGGCTCGACGCGACGCTCGACCTGTTCGAGCGGATCGGCTGGGCCGGCGTTCATCGGCGCGTCCGCGATCTCGGCACTCACCTGATCGAAGGCGCAGCCGCGCGCGGCCTGGATCTCGTCACGCCGCCCGCGCGGCGCGCCGCGATCTTCGTCGTGCGCTGCCCGGCCGGCGAGGCGACGCGGCAGCGGCTCGCGGCGCAGAACATCAGTGTCTCGGCGCGCGGCGCGGGCTTGCGCATCGCGCCCCATTTCTACAACACGACCGACGAGATCGACCAGTGCCTTGATGCGCTGGCCCTTGCCGCTCAACCCTGAGGACATCCCATGCGCCACACGCTCGCACTTGCCCGCCTGCTGACCTTGACCGCAACCGCCTGCTGTTCCGTCGGCGGCTTTTCGCAGACCCCTGCGCCGCCGACCAGCGCGCCGACCAGCTCGCCGACCCTGGCCGCCGTGAAGGCGCGTGGCGTGCTCAACTGCGGCGTGATCGGCAGCTCGGCCAACTTCTCGCTGCCCGACAGCCAGGGCGTGATGCGCGGCATCGATGCCGACTCGTGCCGCGCCGTCGCCGCGGCGATCTTCGGCGATGCGACCAAGGTGAAGTACGTCAGCCTCGCGCCGGCGCAGCGGCTGGTTGCGGTCCAGTCGGGCGAGGTCGACGTGGCCTACGCCAACATCACCTGGACCATGACGCGCGAAACCAAGTCGGGTGTCCAGTTCGCCAACGTCAACTTCTACGACGCGTGGGGCTTCCTGGTGCCGAAGGCCTCCGGCGTGAGCGCGACGAACAAGCTCAACGGCGCCAGCGTTTGCATGCTCGCCGGCCCGGGCGAGTCGAACGCGGCCGAGTACTTCGGCAAGATCAAGGTCCGCTACAAGGCGGTGCCGTTCTCCGAGGGCGAGCAGATGAGGAAGGCCTTCCTTGCCAAGCGCTGCGACGTCATGTTCCACGACGTGGCGGCGATCGCCAGCTTCAAGGCCACCCTGGGCGCGCAGGCGGGCGACTACGTCCTTCTCACCGAGACGTACGGACGCGAGCCGCTGGCCGGCGCGGTGCGCAAGGGCGACGAGCGCTGGTTCGACATCGTCCGCTACACCTATAACGCGATGGTCGCGGCCGAGGAGCTCGGCATCACGTCGAAGAACATCAAGACGTTCGCCAGCTCGGCCGACCCGGTCGTCAAGCGCGTGCTCGGCATCGACGGCGACCTGGGTCCGTCGATGGGCCTCGACAAGGAATGGGCCGCCAACGTCGTCACCCAGGTCGGCAACTACGGCGAGATGTGGGAGCGCGCGTTCTCGGCGAGCGGCATGCCTCGCGGGCCGAATCAGCTCGCCGCCCAGGGCGGGCTGCACTACGCATTCCCGATGCAGTGAGGTTGCTTTCGCGCTGGGCCGGCGCGCTGCGGCAGGGATTGGCGTTCGCCGTTCTCGGCGGGCTCGTGTTCGCGATGTTCCATGTGACCAGCGCCAACCTGCAGTCGCGCGGCATCCACTCGGGGTTCGCCTTTCTCTGGGAGCCGTCGCGCACGCCGGTCGCCGATGCGCCGATCGTGGTCGAGGCGGGCGTCGACAGCTACGCGAAGGCGTTCGCCGCCGGAGCGCTCAACAGCCTGAAGCTGACCGCGGCCGCGATCGTGGCGGCGACCTTGATCGGCCTGGTGATCGGCCTCGGCCGCCTCTCGGGCAATGCGCTCGCACGTGCGCTCTGTGCCGGCTACGTCGAAGTCATGCGCAACGTGCCGGTGCTGCTGCACGTGTTCCTCTGGTACGGCGTGATCCTCGGCTTGCCCGCGGCCGCGCAGGCGTCGTCATGGGGCGATCTCGTCGTCGCGTCGAACCGCGGCCTGTACCTGGCGTGGCCCGGTGTCGATGCGAGCGGAAGCTGGTCGCTGATCCGGCCCGTCGTCGACGGCTTCGAGGTCAAGGGCGGCGTCTACATGGCGCCGGAATTCTTTGCCCTCTTCGTCGGCATCTCGCTCTACACCGCGGCCTTCATCGCCGAGATCGTTCGCGCTGCGGTCGGCTCGCTGCCTCGGGGGCAGTGGGAGGCGACGGCAGCGCTCGGGCTGCCGCGGGCGACGGCGCTTCGGCGCGTCGTCCTGCCGCAAGCCCTGCGCGTCGCCCTGCCGCCGCTCACCAGCGAATACCTGGGCATCTTCAAGAACAGCACCCTCGCGGTGGCGGTCGGCTACCAGGACTTCATGGCGATCAGCACGACGATGCTGACCGACACCGGCCAGGCGGTCGAAGTGATGGCGATCGTGATGGCCTTCTACGCCGCCGTGAGCCTGCTCGTCAGCGCCGCCATGCACGTCGTCGAGCACCGCAACATGCGCTGGGGCCTGCGATGAGATACGTCGCGTCGGCGCGCATCGAGGCCGCCGCGCCGCCGCGGTCGAGCGTCAGCCGGATCGAACGGATCCGCGCATTGTTCTTCAGCTCGCCGGCATCGACGCTGGCGACCGTGCTCCTCGCGCTGGCGTGCGCAACGCTCGCCGCGCAACTCTTCACCTGGGGCATCCGCGACGCCGTCTTCAGCACCGCCCGTGCGCCGCAAACCTGCCGGGTCGCGGGCGTGGGGGCGTGCTGGGCCGTGATCGGCGAGAAGCTGCGCCTGATCCTGTTCGGCACCTACCCGTACGCGGAGCAATGGCGTCCTGCGGTCGCGATGCTGTCGTTGCTCGCCATGTACGTCGTCTCGGCGCAGCCGCGCTTCTGGAACCGGCGCCTGCCGCTGGCATGGGCGGTGACCCTGGCCGCGTTCGCGCTGCTGATGTTCGGCGGTGTCCTCGGCCTGTCGTATGTGCCTGACGATCGGTGGGGCGGCCTGCCCGTCACCTTGATCCTGGCGACGCTCGGCCTGGTGGCGGGTTTCGCGCTGGCGATCCCGCTGGCGCTGGTGCGTCACTCGCCCGGTGGCGGCATTGCCAAGGCGCTTGTCGTCGCCTACATCGAGCTCGCCCGCAGCGTGCCGCTGCTCGCGGTGCTGTTCCTGGCCAGCGTGATGATTCCGCTGTTCCTGCCACAGGGAATGGACGTGTCCAAGCTGTTGCGCGTGATCATCGCCTTCGCACTGTTCACGGCGGCGTACCTGGCCGAGGTGGTCCGGAGCGGGCTGATGGCAGTGCCCGTCGGGCAACGGCAGGCGGCCGCAGCACTCGGGCTGAGCCCGTTCGTCGTCACGACCCGGATCGTGTTGCCGCAGGCGCTGACCGCCGTGCTGCCGGCGCTCGTCAATGTCTTCATCGCCTTCTTCAAGGCGACCTCGATCGTCGTCGTCGTCGGCATCTTCGATCTCATGACCGCCGCCAAGCGCGCCGCCGCCGACGCGCAATGGGAGGGCTTCGGCACCGAGATCTACCTGTTCGTGGCCGCCGTCTACTTCGTCTTCTGCTATGCGATGTCGTGGTACAGCGCACGCCTGCAGGCGGCACGCGATCCGGCTCGCCGCGCATGAGCGAGGCAACGGTCGAGCGCGGCGCGGAGATCCTGCGCGTCGATCGCCTGAACAAGTGGTACGGCAGCTATCACGCCCTGCGTGACGTGACGCTGACGGTGGCAGTGGGCGAGCGGGTCGTGATCTGCGGCCCCTCGGGATCGGGCAAGTCGTCGCTGATCCGCTGCATCAACGGCATCGAGGGCTTCGACACCGGCACGCTCGAGGCCTGCGGCACATCGCTGGGCCGCTCGGCAACGGCCGCCCAACTGATGACGGTTCGCCGCCGCATCGGCATGGTGTTCCAGGAGTTCAACCTGTTTCCGCACTTGTCGGTGCTCGAGAACTGCACGCTGGCGCCGGTCGCGACCGGGCTGCTGCGCCCGCCCGAGGCGGAGGTCATGGCGTTGCAGCTGCTCGAGCGCGTGCGGCTGGTGGATCAGGCGCGCAAGTACCCGTCCGAGCTGTCCGGCGGCCAGCAGCAGCGGGCCGCGATCGCGCGCGCCCTCTGCATGAAGCCCAGGTTGATGCTGTTCGACGAGCCCACTTCCGCGCTCGACCCCGAGACGGTCAAGGAAGTGCTGGACACGATCGTGCAGCTGGCCGAGGAAGGAATGACCATGGTCTGCGTCAGCCACGAGATGGGCTTCGCGCGCCAGGTCGCCGACCGCATCGTCTTCATGGACGAGGGCCAGGTCCTCGAGATCGCGTCGCCGCAGGAGTTCTTCGCTGCGCCCGCGCACGACCGGTCCACGGCGTTCCTGGGCAGCCTCTTGCGCAGCTGAGACGCGCGGCTTGCGACGCGATTCAAGCCCAGCTAAGCTCGCCGGCAGGATTCACTGCACACTGCGCAAGGCGCATCGCGCCAACCACGCGAACCGGGCAGAACAGGATGGCTGAGAACGGCGCTTCGCATTGCTGCGGCCCGGGATATGCCTCGCCCGCCGAGGCGATGAAGGCGCCGCGCGAGAAGATCCTCTACACCGTCGCCCTCTACATCGGCACCGGCATCCAGAAGCCGGACTATCTGGCGACGATCGACGCCGACCCCGAGAGCCCGACCTACAGCCAGGTGATCGGCCGGCTCGAGATGCCAGGCATCGGCGACGAGCTGCATCACATGGGCTGGAACGCGTGCTCGTCGTGTCACCACGATTCGACCAAGCAGCGGCGCTACCTGATCGTTCCCGGTGTGCGCTCGTCCAACCTGCACATCGTCGACTGCGGCGTCGACCTGAAGGCGCCGCGCCTGCACAAGGTGATCGAGGGCGCCGAGATCAAGGCCCGGACCAACCTGTCGGCACCGCACACGGTGCATTGCCTGGGCTCCGACATCGTCATCTCGATGCTCGGCGACGCGCGCGGCAACGCACCCGGCGGCTTCCTGCACCTGAACGAGGACTTCGAGATCGTCGGTCGCTGGGAGAACGACCTGGGCGGCATGAAGTTCAACTACGACTTCTGGTACCAGCCTCGCCACAACGTGATGGTCTCGTCGGA
>Ga0070670_100000888_pt1 | contig 23565 bp, 16 predicted proteins | sample KBSS63metaG_FD_64665 | JGI IMG/M metagenome (GOLD analysis project Ga0070670, IMG submission 64665) | Switchgrass rhizosphere microbial communities from Kellogg Biological Station, Michigan, USA - KBS S6-3 metaG | ecosystem: Host-associated > Plants > Roots > Rhizosphere > Soil ... | reverse complement strand
CACGTCCAGGATGCCGGCGCCGATCGGCGTGGTGCTGGAAATCGCCACCGGGAACGGGCGCGCGCTGGCGCGCAGCAGGTCACGCATGCCGGTCCAGGTGAACGGCGTGGTGGCGATGCTCTGCACCATCGCCACCGCCGCGGCCACGTGCGGCGAGGCCATCGAGGTGCCGGCCATGCCGCCGATCTGCCAGTCGCTGGTCGGACCCTGGGTGCCGCCGTTGAGCACCTGGAAGATGTAGCCGTTCGGGTTGCCGTCGACATCGCCGCCGCCGCCCGGCGCGGCGATGTCCACGCGCGTGCCGTAGTTGGAGTAGCTGGCGCGGCCGCCGTTGACGCGCGAGGCGCCGACGCTGATCACGCCGTTGCAGGAGGACATGGTGTAGGTGCCGGCATCGGCGTTGGAGTTGCCGGCGGCGACCACGATGATCGTGCCCTTGGCGTTGATCTGGTCGATCGCGTCCTGGTAGAGCTGCGGGCAGGTATCCGGGGCGCCGCTGCCCAGGCTCATGTTGATCACCTCGGCCGGATTCGGGTTGGTCGGCAGGCCGGCGACCGGCAGGCCCGCGGCCCACAGCATGCCGTCGGCGATGTCGCTGCCGAAACCGCCGCAGGAACCGAGCACGCGCACCGGCACGATCTTGGCGTTGTAGGCCAGGCCGGCGGTGGCCAGGTTGTTGTTGGTGACCTGGGCGATGGTGCCGGAGACATGGCTGCCATGCCACGAGCTCGGTTCCGGTGCGTTGCCGGAGGCGCCCAGTGCGGTGCAGTAGTCGGCCTCGACCCAGTCGCCCAGGTCGTAGCCGCCGGCCACGCGGCCGTCCGTGTCGCGGCGCGAGACGCGGTGGTCGGTGATCATGTCGTAGCCGGGCAGCACGTTGGCGGCCAGGTCCGGGTTGTCCTTGACCACGCCGGTATCGATCACCGCCACCACCACGCCCTGGCCGGTGGAGCGGGTCCAGCCCTGCTCGGCGTTGACCCCGCCGACCGCATTGTGGAAGTTCCACTGCAACTGCGCGTAGGCCGGATCGTTCGGCGTGGTGGCGGCCGCGGCGGTGGCGCGCGGCAGGGTGACCCGGGCCTCGTCCAGGCGCTGGTACAGCCGATCGACCTGCACCGACAGCACCGAGGGGTCGGCCTTCAGCTCGTTGATGAAGGCGCTGCGCTCGCTGTCGCTGAGGTGGCGCGAGGTCTGCACCACGTGCCAGCCCGGCACCGCCATGTCGCGCAGCACGGTGGCGCTGACCGCGCTGCGCGCCGCCAGGCCGCCGCTGGCGGCCTTGGCCCGCTGCATGCCGCTGCGCGCCACCGCGCTGCTGAGGGTGGTGGACAGCAGGCTGCGCGCCTGGGTGCCGCTGGTGCGGGTCTTGACGATGAAGCGCTGGCCCAGGTCGTTGGCCGCGGCCGCTTGCGGCACCGGGCCGCGCACGCCGCCCAGGCCGATGGTGGGAGAGGCCGCCTGCGCGGCACCGGCGAACAGGACGGCGGCGAGCGCGGCGGCGAGCGTGTTGGAGGACGTCATCTGCGGATCCTAGAAATGAAGAGGTGTAGAGGAGAAAGCGCGGCGCGCGCGGCGCCGCGGCGGGTCACAGATCGATGCCCACGCCGATGCCGGCGGAGGACTCGCCGCTGCTGAAGGCGCCGCCCAGACTGAACGAGGCGCGCGCGCCGATCTTCTTGGCGTAGCCGATCGACAGCGCCTGCTCGCCGCCCTGGAAGCCGGCGCCGACCGACACGCGCCCGCGCGGGCTCTGCGTGCCGGCGGCGTTGACCGCCATGTTGAGCATCGCCGCGCTCATCGCGCCGAGCCGGTCCATGCGCCGGTCCATGCCGTCCAGGCGGTGCTCGGTCTCGGTACGCAACTGGTTGAAGCTGTCGTCCAGCGCGGTGACGCGGGTGTTGGTGTAGGCGTTGGCGCTGCTCAGGGTGGCGCTGTCGCCGGCGCGCATCTGCGCCACGTTGGTGGCATCGGTGGCGGCGCTGCCGGCGGCGACGTTGGCGATCTGGCGCTCGTTGCCGGCGCTGCCCACCGACACCGTGTTGGCGCGGTCGGCGACCGAGCCCTGGCCGAGCGCGACCGCGTTGCTGGCGCTGGCCGAGGCGCCCTGGCCGAGCGCGGTGGACGAGGCGGCCGAGGCGCTGGCGCTTTCGCCGAGCGCCACCGCATTGGTCGCCACCGCGGCGATGCGGGCATTGGCGCCGACCGCGGTGCTGCCGTCGGCGTTGACCTTGGCGTTGGCGCCGATCGCGGTGTCGTTGGGGCCGTAGGCCAGCGATTCCGAGCCCAGCGCCAGGCCGTTGTCGCCGTTGGCGGTGGCGCCGGAGCCCACGGCCACGGCGTTGGTGCCGGCGCCGGTGCTGGGCGCGGTCGCCTCGCCGCCGCCGCCGACGCTGATGCCGCCGGAGCTGCCGATGGCATTCAGGCGGTTGCCGAATCCGGTCAGGGCGCTGTCGAGGGCGCCCATCGCCGACCCCAGGTCGGTGTAGTGCGAGCCCTGCACCAGGTAGTTGCCGCCGATCAGGTTGCCGTTGGCGTCGACCACGCTGCCGGCACCGAACGCGGCGGCGACGTTGCGCAGCTGCGCCAGGTTGACCGCATCGGTGTCCATGGTGCCGGCGGCCAGGTTGGTGAGCTGGCGCTCGGCGCCCGCCGCGCCGATGGACACGGTGTTGTCGCGCTCGGCGACCGAACCGGCGCCCAGCGCCACGCTGTGGTTGGTGATGGTCTGCTTGTCGTCGACGAACTGCGAGTTGCCGACCCGCGCGCCGGCGCCGATCGCGATCGACTGGTCGCCCAACACGTCGGACTTGGTGCCGATGGCGATGCTGTCGTAGAACAGCACCGGGGTATCGCGGAAGAAATCGCCATTCCACACCATGCCCCCGCCGAGGGCCAGGCTGCGCGTGCCGCCGGCCCAGGAGCCATTGCCGAGCGCGGTGGCGCCGACACCGCCGGCGAACGCCGCCGGCCCGATCGCGGTGCCGGAGTCGTTCTGCGCGAATGCACTGGCGCCGACGGCCACGCTGTTGGCGCCCCAGGCGCGCGCGCCGTTGCCGAAGGCGCTTGCCCACTCGGCGATGGCCTGGCTCTGCGCGCCCACCGCCACGGCGGCGTACTGGTTGGCCAGCGCGGTGGAGCCCACGGCCACGGTGCGGCTCGCGCTGGCTTCGGCCAGGGCGCCGACCGCGGTCGCGTTGTAGGCGGTGGCCAGTGCGCCGCCGCCCAGCGCGGTGGACAGCGGGCCGGTGGCCTGGGTGGCCTGCAACTGCGTTCCTTCCCCGCTCAGGCTGTCCTCGCCCACGTCGACGATGCCACCGACGGCGACGCTGGAGCGGTCGCTGGCGATCGCGCCGGCACCGGCGGCCACGTTGAACTTGCCGCTGGCCTGGGCGCCGGCGCCCAGCGCGGTCGCGGCCATGCCGGTGGCGGAGGTCTGCTGCAGGATCACCACGCCGTAGGGCTGGTACGAGTAATCCACGTCGAGCATGCCGCCGACGGCGGTGGTGGAGACCTCGGTGGCCAGGCTGTTGTGGCCCACCGCCAGCGCGTGATTGGCGTAGGCGACCGCGCCGCCGCCGAGCGCGATGGTGCCGTCGCCCACCGCCGAGGCGGCCTCGCCGGCGGCGAGCGCTTCGTCGCCATCGGCCTCGGCGCCGGCGTCGCTGTCGGCGCTGCCGGTGGCCTTGAAGTAGACGCCGGGGTCGTAGGTGGTCGCGGCCGTCCCGGCGTCGGTGCCGTTGGCCTGGACGCCGCCGGCCGGCGCGGACGCCGTGGCCGTGGGGGTCTGCGCCACCGCCGTCGATGCCAGGCCCAGCGCGCAGGCCAGTGCCAGGGCGCTGTAGGCGCGGGGAACCGGATGACGGGCGGCGGCGCCGCGCGGGGAAGTGCATGTGTTCATGGCGATCTCGGCTGGGAAACGGCGGGGCAGGAGGTGACGTCGGCGGCGCGCGTGCGCCTCCGCCTCGGTCGGGAGTGGTCCGGGAGCGGCGCCGTCGTCCCCTGGCGCGTTCCGTCATGCGAACTTAGGCCCGCCGTCACCGGCTTGTCACCTGCAAGTTCTCGCAGGATCATCATCGGATTCTCACTGAACGCGGGCGGGCACGGCGGCATGGCGAAGGCGTTCTGGAACTGGCTGGGCCGCGCGCCGCTGGTGGACGAGGTGGACCGGCGCAATGCGCGGGTGATCCAGCTATTGCTGCTGTTCCTGGCGGTGACCATCCCCGCCACGCTGGTGGTCGCGCTGGTCCTGGCCTGGCCGCAGCTGCGCGAGCGGCCGGTGCCGCCGGGCCTGGTCGTGTCGTTGACGATGAGCCTGCTGATCGGCGTGTGCGCGGCCATCGGCGTCGTGCGCGTGCGCCAGGGCGCGCTGCGCGGCGCCGTGCGGCTGGTGCTCGGGGCGATGCTCGGCTCGCTGCTGGTCAATGCCGCCATCCATGGGTTCCAGAAACAGTTGCCGGACCAGTTGGCGCAGATGCTGATGCTGATCCTGGCCGGCCTGGTGCTCGGGCGTCGCGCGCTGTGGATGACCTTCGCGGCCTTGCTGCTGATGCTCGGCGTTGGCGTCGCCCACGACGCGCTGCTCGAACTGGCCGACACGCCGGCGCAAGCGTTCTACAACGTGCTGCCGGTGTTGTTCAGTTACCTGCTGGTGGCCGCCCTGCTGGACCGCACCACCGAGGCGCTGCGCGAGAGCCTGCGCGAATCCAATGCCCGCGGCCAGCGCCTGCAGCAGGAAATGCTCGAGCGCGAGCAGGCGCAGGCGCAACTGATCCACGCGCAGAAACGCGAGATCACCGAGCGCATGGCCAGCGGCCTGGCGCACGACTTCAACAACGTGCTGGCGGTGATCGTCGGCTTCGCCGCCGCGCGCCACGACGACGCGGCCGACAGCGATGCCGAACGCGCCGCGCAACTGGAGGAGATGCTGGCGGCGGTGGAGGACTCGGCGCAGCGCGGCATGGCGATCAGCCGCCGCCTGCTGCGCTTCAGCCGCCGCGACGCCGAGCACGCCGAATGCTTCGACGTCGCCCCCGCCATCGCGGCCTTGCAGCCGATGCTGCGGCAACTGCTGGAAGCGCGCATCGTGCTGCGCTGCGACTTGCCGGCGGCGCCGGCGCCGATCCGCTTCGAGCGCAGCCAGTTCGAACTGATGCTGCTGAACCTGGCCTCCAACAGCCGCGACGCGATCGCCGACCGCGGCCATTTCGACATCGCCGTGCGCAACGAGGACGCGTGGGTGGTGGTCGAGATCGCCGACGACGGCCACGGCATGCCGGCGGACGTGGCCGCGCGCGTGTTCGAGCCGTTCTACAGCACCAAGCCGGCGGACCACGGCACCGGCCTGGGCCTGGCGGTGGTGCGCGACCTGGTGGTGCGCAACGGCGGGCGCATCGAGGTGCACAGCGCGGCCGGCGCCGGCGCCCGCTTCCGCATCGCCTTGCCGCGCGCCGACGCGGCGCCCGCGGCTCAGCCGCTCGGGTCGAGGATGTAACCCTGGCCGTGCACCGCGGCCAGCGGCAGCGCGGCGCCGCAGCGGCGCTGCACCTTGGCGCGCAGGCGGTGCACCATCGAATCCAGCCGGTGCGCGTCGAAGTCGTACACGCGGTCGGTGAGCGCGGCGATCAGCGCCTCGCGCGCCACCAGCAGCCCGGGCTGCTCCAGCAGGCGCAGGCACAGGCGCCGCTCGCTGCCGGTCAGCGCCGCGGCCGTGCCCGACGGCGCCAGCAGGCACCAACCGTCCTCGCTCAGTTGCCAGCGCCCGCGCGCCGTCGCCGGCGCGGGCGCCGCAGGCGTGCCCAGGCGCCGCGCCAGGCTGTGCAGGGTCGCCGCCAGCAGGTCGATTTCCACCGGTTTGGCCAGGTAGGCGTCGGCACCGCCGGTCAGGCCGCGGACGCGGTCCTCGGTCTGCGCCAGGCTGGTCAGCATGACGATGCCCAGGTCGGGGTAGCGCTGGCGCAGCGCGCCGGCCAGGGTGAAGCCGTCGGTGTCGGGCAGCCCGACGTCGAGCACCACGATGTCGGCGGCGGCCTGCTGCAGGCGTGCCTCCAGCTCCGCGCCGGTGCCGTAGCCGGCGGTCTCGAAGCCGAAGCGGCGCAGGCCCGGGATCAGGATGCGGTCGCGCAGCGTCGGATCGTCTTCCAGGAGCGCGACGCGCAGGGCGGTGGCAGCGGTATCGGCATTCATGCGCCCGCGCAGTGTAGCCGCAGCGGCCGACCCGCGCTCGCCGGCGCGGGTCCGCGCGCGCGGCACTTACGCCGTCCAAACGCGGGCGCTGGCACACTCGCCGCTCCCCCGCCACGGCGCGCATGATGGCCTCACCTATCGAAGACTACGCCATGCTCGGCAACTGCCGCAGCGCGGCGCTGGTGGACAAGCGCGGTTCGATCGACTGGTTGTGCCTGCCGCGCTTCGATTCGGACGCTTTGTTCGCGGCGCTGCTGGGCACCCCCGAGCATGGCCGCTGGTCGATCGCCCCGCAGGGCGCGTTCGGCAGCACGCGCCGCTACCGCGACGGCAGCCTGGTCCTGGAAACCGAGTTCGAGACCGACGACGGTGCCGTCGCGGTCCTGGATTTCATGGTCGCCAGCCACAACGACGAATTGCACAACCACGTGGTGCGCATCGTGCGCGGGCTGCGCGGCCGCGTGCCGATGCGCATGCAGTTGCAGCTGCGCTTCAACTACGGCCGCACCATTCCGTGGGTGTCGCAGATCGAGGGCGGCCTGCAGGCGATCGCCGGGCCGGACCAGATCGCGCTGCGCAGCCCGCAGCCGATGCAGGGCCATGGCTTCGCCACCGAGGCCGAGTTCGCGCTGGAGGCCGGCGCCAGCACCTGGTTCGTGCTCAGCCACGGCGCCTCGCACCTGGACCTGCCGCCGCCGCTGGCGCCGGAACGCGCGCTGGAGGAGACCGAGGCCTTCTGGCACGGCTGGTCGCACCGCTGCGTGCACGCCGGGCCGTGGACCGACGCGGTGCGGCGCTCGCTGGTGGTGCTGAAGGGCCTGAGCTACCTGCCCACCGGCGCGATCGTCGCCGCGCCCACCACCTCCTTGCCCGAGCGCCTGGGCGGCGAGCGCAACTGGGACTACCGCTTCTGCTGGCTGCGCGACGCGGTGTTCACCCTGACCGCGCTGCACGCCGCCGGCTATTCCGAGGAGGCGGGCGCGTTCCATGGCTGGCTGCAGCGCACCGTGGCCGGCTCGCCGGACCAGTTGCAGGCGCTGTACGGCATCGGCGGCGAACGGCGCATGCCCGAATGGGAAGTGGACTGGCTGCCCGGCTACGAAGGCGCGTTGCCGGTGCGGGTCGGCAATGCCGCCGCCGGCCAGTTCCAACTGGACGTCTACGGCGAGGTGATCGCCGCGTTCCACCGCGGCCGCCACGAAGGCATGGCCACCGCGGCGCATGGCCGCTCGCTGGCGCGGCAACTGCTGGAGGTGCTGGAACAGCGCTGGCGCGAGCCGGACGAAGGCATCTGGGAGATCCGCGACCAGCGCCGCCACTTCGTGCATTCCAAGGTGATGGCGTGGCTGGCGTTCGACTGCGGCGCGCGCGACGGGGTCACCGACGCCGACGCCGCGCAACGCGCGCACTGGCGCGCGCTGGCCGACGAAGTGCATGCGCAGGTGCTGGAGCAGGGCGTGCATGCCGATGGCCACTTCGTGCAGAGCTACGGCAGCGAGCGGCTGGACGCGGCCACGCTGCTGATCCCGCTGGTCGGCTTCCTGCCGGCGGACGATCCGCGCGTGGCCGCCACCGCCGACGCGATCGCGCAGCGGCTGAGCATCGACGGCCTGGTCGAGCGCTACCGCGCCGACGACGACAGCGGCGACGGCCTGCCGGCCGGCGAGGGCACCTTCATCGCCTGCAGCTTCTGGCTGGTGGAGAACTATGCGCTGCTCGGCCGCGCCGAGCAGGCGCGCGCGCTGTTCGAGCGCCTGCTGGGGCTGTGCAACGACGTCGGCCTGCTGGCCGAGGAATACGATCCGCGCAGCGGCCGCATGCTCGGCAACGTTCCGCAGGGCTATTCGCACGTGGCCTTGGTCCACGCCGCGTTGCGCCTGCATGGCTTACTCGGCAACCAGGAAACCCATCCATGAGCGATGCGACACAAGCGACTCCGCCCTGCCTGATCGTGGTCTTCGGCGCGCGCGGCGACCTGACCCGGCGCCTGGTGCTGCCGGCGCTGTACAACCTGCGCCGCAGCGGCGCGCTGCCCGAGCAGTTCGCGGTGATCGGCGTGGACCATGGCGACATCAGCGAAACCACCTGGCGGCGCCTGCTCGGCACCGCGCTGCATGGTCTGATGGCCGACCGCGACGCCGAGTTCAAGGCCGACGGCCTGGACGAGCAGGTCTGGGACTGGCTGCGCACGCGCCTGCACTACCTGCGCGGGGATTTCGCCGATGCCGCAACGTATCGCGCGCTCGGCCAGGTGATCGAGAAATACGACGCGCAGTACCAGACCGGCGGCAACGTGCTGTTCTACCTGGCCACCGCGGCGCGCTTCTTCGCCCCGGCGATCGAGCAGTTGGGCGCGGCCGGGCTGGTCAAGCAGCACGCCGGCGGCGGTTGGCGGCGGGTGATCGTGGAGAAGCCGTTCGGCCACGACCTGCAGAGCGCGAAGGATCTCAACGCCATCGTCGGCCGCGTGCTCGACGAGGACCAGGTGTTCCGCATCGACCATTTCCTGGGCAAGGAGACGGTGCAGAACATCCTCGCCTTCCGCTTCGCCAACGGCCTGTTCGAGCCGGTGTGGAACCGCGACCGCATCGACCACGTGCAGATCACCGCCGCCGAGACCATCGGCGTGGAAGGCCGCGGCGGTTTCTACGATCCCACCGGGTGCCTGCGCGACATGGTGCCCAACCACCTGTTCCAGCTGCTGGCGATGATCGCGATGGAACCGCCGGCGGCGTTCACGCCCGCCTCGATGCTGCGCCGGCGCGCCGAGGTGATCGAGGCGGTGCGGCCGCTGGCCCCGGCCGACGTGGTGCGCGGCCAGTACGCGGCCGGCGCGATCGGCCGCAACGCGGTGCCCGGCTACCGCGAGGAGGACACGGTACCGGCCGATTCCAACACCGAGACCTACGTGGCGATGAAGCTGCAGGTCGACACCTGGCGCTGGGCGGGCGTGCCGTTCTACCTGCGCACCGGCAAGCGCCTGCGCGAACGCACCACCGAGATCGCGATCCGCTTCAAGCCGGCGCCGCTGGCGCCGCTGCGCAGCGCCGAGATCGGCGGCTACGGCCCCGACTGGCTGGTGCTGCACATCCAGCCGGACGAAGGCATCTCGCTGCAGTTCGACGTCAAGCGCCCGGGCGCGCGGGTCAGCCTGGCGCCGGTGCGCATGGACTTCCGCTACCGCGACTGGTTCCCGAAGGAATACACGGTCGGCTACGAGCGCCTGCTGCAGGACTGCATGAACGGCGAAGCCGGCCTGTTCCAGGACGCGACCATGGTCGAGGCGGCGTGGCGCATCGTGCAGCCGATCCTGGACGCGTGGCGCGGGTCGGCGGACGAAGTGCCGCAGTACCCGGCCGGCAGCGCCGGCCCGGCCGCGGCCGACGCGCTGCTCGCGCTCAGCGGCGGCCACAGCTGGCGCACCCTGACCGCCGGCCGCCGCCCGCCGCCGCGGCGCGCGCCGGAAGGCGGCACCGACGCCAAGGCCGCGGCACCGGCCAAGCGGTCGGCGGCCGCCAAGCCGGCCGCCTCCAAGGCCAAGGCGTCCGGCGCCGGCACGTCCCAGCGCGCGGTCACCTCGGGCAAGAAGACGGCGGGGAAGACGACAGCTGCATCCAAGAAGACGGTCGCGCCCAAGAAGGCCGTCAAGTCCGCTTCCGGAGAAGCGAGCAAGCCGGTGGCGAAGGCGTCGCCAGCGACTGGCGCCAAGCGCGCGGCGGCCAAGCGCTGACCGGCGCCGCGCACCTTCCTGCCCGAGGCGGCGGGGCGCCGTTCTCGCCGGAGCGGCGACGGATGGCCTGTGGCCATCCGTCAAGCTCAGTGTTGGCTGCAGTCGGGATTGAGGCCCCTCCCACAGCGTATCCGCCGTGCCCAGCCGCGGCTGCCGCAGCGCGCCGACCTGGGCGCTGCAGTGCATCGACCTAAGGCCCGGCAGGAGCGGACGCGACGGTGGGGCAGGACGTGGCGCCAGGTTCGGCATGCTGTCGCGGCTGAAGCCGCTCCTACAGAAGCCGCGCACCGCGCTCTTGTAGGAGCGGCTTCAGCCGCGACCAACGAAGCCGCGCCATCGTCGGGCTTCGGATGCTGCCGCAGCCGACGTCCCGGCGCCATCGAGATTCTCCGCGCAACACCGGTAAGCCGGCCGCAGCTCCTGTGGGAGCGGCTTTCAGCCGCGACGAACGAAGCGCGGATCCAGCGCCCATCCGGCACCCGCCACGACCGGCCACTGCACCGCCGTCCTTCCGCCGCGCACGCCACGCAAGCGCCGCACCACACCTCAACTGCAACGTCCTGCGCCTACGCCTACGCCTGCGTCTTCGCCGCACCCGCATCGCTCGCCGCGTCCGGCGGCGTCTCGCCCACGTCCGCCTCGAACAGCCGCATCAAATCCGCACGCGCGTCGCGCGAGGTCTGCACCACCGCCGCGTCGTCGTCGTACACCAGGTGCTGCGCGCGCAGCAGTTGCTCGTCGTGCTCGCGGAAGCGGGCGATGCGGTCGCGCGCGGTGTCCGCGCTCAGCCCCAGGCTGACCAGCACCTGCTCGCTCAGCTCCAGGCTGGAGGCGAACACCTCGCGGAACGGTTCGGCGCCCAGGTCCATCAGCCGCCAGGCGTGTTGGCGGTTGCGCGCGCGCGACAGCACCTGCGCCTTCGGATATAGGCGGCGGATCAGCCGCGTGGTCTTGATGTTGGTCTCCGGGTCGTCCATCGCCACCACGAAGATGCCGATGCTGTCGCTGCCGGCCGCGCGCAGCAGATCCGGACGGCTGGGGTCGCCGTAATAGATCTTGTTGCCGAAGCGGCGCAGGTCCTCCACCGTGTCCGGGTTGTGCTCCAGCGCCACGAACGGAATGCGCTGCGCGGTCAGCAGCCGCGCCACGATCTGGCCGAAGCGGCCCATGCCGGCGATCAGCACCTGCGCGCGCTGCGCGTCCACGGTGTCGTAGCTGGCGGCCGGCGGCGGGACGCGCCTGGCCTTGGCCACCTCGCCGCCGTCGAGCAGGCGCTGCATGCCGATCAGCAACAGCGGGGTCAGCGCCATCGACACGCCGACCACCGCGACCAGGCGGTCGTGGTTGGCATCGTCGAGCAACTGCGCGCGCTGCGCCTCGGTGAACACCACGAAGGCGAATTCGCCGCCCAGCCACAGCAGGCTGCCGAGCAGCAGCGCGCTGCGCAGCGGCAGCCGCGCCACCCGGCCGATGCCAACCAGCAGGCTGAACTTGACCAGCAGCAGCGTGGCCACGCCGCCGGCGATCAGCCACGGCTCGGCGACGATGCGGTCCAGGTCGATGCCCATGCCCACGGCGATGAAGAACACGCCCAGCAGCAGGCCCTGGAACGGCTCGATCTGCGCCTCCAGTTCGTGCCGGAATTCCGAATCGGCCAGCAGCACGCCGGCCAGGAACGCGCCCAGGCTGGGGCTCAGCCCGGCCTTCTGCAGGAACCAGGCGTTGCCCAGCACCACCAGCAGCGCGCTGGCGGTGAACACCTCGGGCATGCGCGTGCGCGCCACGACGCGGAACAGGTGGCGCAGCACGAAGCGGCCGCACAGCACCACCACCGTCAGCGCGCCCAGCGCCTGCGCCACCTCGGTCCAGGTCAGGGTGTCGTTCTTGGCGCCGCCCAGCAGCGGGATCGCCGCCAGCAACGGGATCGCGATCAGGTCCTGGAACAGCAGGATGGCGAAGCCGAGCCGGCCGTAGTCGCTGTTGAGCGCCTTGCGCTCGGCCAGCAGTTGCAGGCCGACCGCGGTGGACGACAGCGCCAGCGCCAGGCCCACCACCAGCGCGCTCTTCCAGTTCACGTCCAGGCACAGCAGCAGCACGCCCAGCGGCAGCGCGGTCAGCGCCACCTGCGCGGTACCGGCGCCGAACACCGCGCGCCGCATCAGCTTCAGCCGCGCCGGCGACAGTTCCAGGCCGATCAGGAACAGCAGCATCACCACGCCGATCTCGGCCGCGTTGAGGATGCGCTCGGTGTCCTGCACGAAGCCCAGCCCGTCCGGCCCCAGCACCACGCCGGCGGCCAGATAGGCCAGCACGGCGCCCAGGCCCAGGCGCTTGAACACCGGCACCGCGATCACCGCGGCCAGCAGCAACACCAGCGCCAGCTCCAGGCCGCCGCTATGCATGAGTCGTCTCCATCGCGCCATTATGCGGCCGCGATGCGACTGCCCGCTTACCCGGATGGGGGGAAGCCGCGGGCCGCTGCCGGCCTTCCGCAGTGTCGGATATCGGGCGGGCCGCGGGAGGGGCCCCTTGGCGTCGGCTCCCGCGCGACTTCAGGGCACCTCTAATCACCCCCAAAGAGCATGTCGATGCATTTCGAGCCGCCGATGCGCCCACCGGGCATCGGGGCGTTCGGGATGTCCTGAGGTGGCAAAGGCGCGTTGGCAAGGGACTCGGTGGCGTTGCGGCCGCGGTTGCAATGGATGCCTTGGCATCACGGCCATTTCGTTCTCCTGTCGCGGCTGAAGCCGCTCCTACAGGGTCGCCGCGCGCTGTTGTAGGAGCGGCTTCAGCCGCGACAGGAAAACGAAATGCCATCGACACACGCAGCGTGCAGCTTCCGGACTGAAGGTATTAGAGGTGCCCTGAAGTCGCTCCCGCAGGAACCCGTGGCCAGCGTCCTGGCGTGATGTAGGAGGAGCCTCGGCCCCGCCAGAATCGGCACCGGAATGCCGGCGGATGCCCTGTGGGAGGGGCTTCAGCCCCGACGCATGGACGCCGGAATCCACCGCCTTTCCCGTAGCGGCCGACGCAGCGACGCGACAGGCCGCGGCGCATCCGCATCCACCGATCATCCCCGCGCCCGCGTCACCCGTGTACCGTTGTCGCACCGCTTGCCCGCCCCGCGCCCGCCATGAGCACCTACCACCTGCAGTCCGTGTTCCGCCCCGCCTCGGTCGCCATCGTCGGCGGCAGTCCGCGCGAGCGCTCGGCCGGGCGCGCGGTGGTGCGCAACCTGCGCGCCGCCGGCTTTCCCGGGCAGATCGGCTGGGTCAGCCCGCGCTACCGCGAGATCGACGGCATGCCCACCGTGCGCCGGCTCACCGATCTGACCTGGGTGCCGGACCTGGTGGTCATCACCGTGCCGGCGCGGATGGTGCCGCGCATCGTCGCCATCGCCGCGCGCCAAGGAGTGGCCGCGGCGATCATCCTCACCGCCGGCCTGGGCGAAGGCCCCGGCTCGGCCGCGGCGCGGGCCGAGGCGGCGGCGCGCGCCAAGGGCCTGCGCCTGCTCGGCCCGCATTGCCTGGGCGTGATCGCCCCGCACGCCAAACTCAACGCCAGCATCGCCGCGCATTGCCCGCAGCCGGGCGACCTGGCGCTGGTCTCCGAGTCCAGCGCCATCGCCGCGGCGCTGGTGGAGTGGGGCGTGGCGCGCTCGGTCGGCTTCTCCGCGGTGGTGTCGCTGGGCGACGCGCTGGACGTGGACTTCGGCGACCTGCTCGACTACTTCGCCACCGACTACCGCACCCGCGCGATCCTGCTGTACGTCGAACACATCCGCGACGCGCGCAAGTTCATGTCGGCCGCGCGCGCCGCCGCGCGCGCCAAACCGGTGGTGGTGGTGAAGTCCGGCCGCCAGTTGCGCATCGATCCCAACGCCGACACCCACGTGCAGGCGCTGGCCAGTTCCGACGCGGTCTACGGCGCCGCCTTCGCCCGTGCCGGCCTGCTGCGCGTGCGCGCGCTGGACGAACTGTTCGCCGCGGCCGAGACCCTGGGCCGGCTCAGCACCTTCCCCGGCCGCCGCCTGGCCATCCTCAGCAACGGCGGCGGCGTCGGCCGCCTGGCGGTGGACAAGCTCGCCGACCTCGGCGGCACCCTGGCCGGCCTGTCGCCGCAGACCCTGCAGCGGCTGGAGCAGGCCCTGCCGCAGGAGTGGTCGCACGCCAATCCGGTGGACATCGTGGTCGATGCCGACGGCGAGCGTTACGCCGCCGCCGCCGAGGCGCTGCTGGCCGATCCGGAGAACGACGCGGTGCTGGTGGTCAACGTGCCGACCGCCTTCACCTCCTCGGCCGACGCCGCGCAGGCGCTGACCCGCATCCTGGGGCTGCGTCCGCGCCACCACCGCGACAAGCCGGTGTTCGCGGTGTGGCTCGGCAACGACGAAAGCGCCACCGCCGCGCTCAACGCCGCGCACATCCCCACCTACGCCACCGAGGCCGACGCGGTGCGCGGCTTCATGCACCTGGTGCGCTACCGCGAGGCGCAGGCGGCGCTGATGGAGACCCCGCCGAGCCTGCCGGAGGATTTCGTGTTCGACGCGGCCAGCGCGCGCGGCATCGTCGATGCCGCGTTGGCCGCCGGGCAGACCTGGCTGGATCCGCTGGCCACCACCCGCCTGCTCGCCGCCTACGGCATTCCCACCGCGCCGGTGGTGCACGCCGCCAGCGCCGCCGAGGCCGCGGCGGCCGCGGCGCCGATGCTGGCGCAGGGCCTGGCGGTGGCGGTGAAGATCCATTCGGCCGACATCCCGCACAAGTCCGACGTGGACGGCGTGCGCCTCAACCTGGTCAGCGTGGAGGCGGTGCACGATGCGACCGAGGGCATCCTCGCGCGGGCGCGCGCCGCGCGGCCGGAGGCGCGCATCGATGGCGTGCTGGTGCAGCCCTCGCTGCTGCGGCCGAAGGCGCGCGAACTGATCGCCGGCATCGCCGACGACCCGACCTTCGGCCCGGTGATCGTGTTCGGCCGCGGCGGCACCGCGGTGGAGGTGATCGACGACAAGGCGCTGGCGCTGCCGCCGCTGGACCTGCGCCTGGCCCACGAACTGATCGGCCGCACCCGCGTCAGCCGCATCCTCAAGGCCTACCGCGACGTGCCCGCCGCCGACGAGCGCGCGGTGGCGATGGTGCTGGTCAAGCTGGCGCAACTGGCGGCCGACCTGCCGGAGATCCGCGAACTGGACATCAACCCGCTGCTGGCCGACCGCGACGGCGTGATCGCGGTGGACGCGCGGGTGGCGGTGGCGCCGTCGTGGCGCCTGCACAAGGGCCGCGGCCATCCGCGCTTCGCGATCTTCCCGTATCCCAAGGAGTGGGAGCGGCGCATCGTCCTCAACGACGGCGCCGCCGCGTTCGTGCGTCCGGTACGGCCGGAGGACGACGCGCTGTTCCGCAGCTTCTTCGCCCGCGTCACCGACGAGGACCTGCGCCTGCGCTTCTTCCAGGCGGTGAAGCACTTCAGCCACGAATTCATCGCGCGCCTGACCCAGCTCGACTACGCGCGTTCGATCGCGCTGGTGGCGATCGAGCCGCGCAGCGGCGACATGCTCGGCGCGGTGCGCCTGCATGCCGACGCCGACTACGACCGCGGCGAATACGGCATCCTGATCCGCTCCGACCTCAAGGGCCACGGCATCGGCTGGCAACTGATGCGGATCATGATCGAATACGCCGGCTGGCTCGGCCTCAACGTGGTCGAGGGCCAGGTGCTGCGCGAGAATCGCACCATGCTGGCGATGTGCCGGCAGCTCGGCTTCAAGGCCACGCCCGACCCGGACGACGCCACGCTGATGGACGTGGTGCTGCCGGTGGCAAGCCCGTAAGGACACACGCGCATGGCGAATTTCCCGGTAAAGCTGCTGCAACCCCGGTATGCGTTCCTGTCCGGCGCGCCGGACGCGGCATCGATGGAGATCCTGCTGCGGCCGTTCCTGCACGAAGGCGCGCTGGTGGACACGGCGATCCGCCTGGACGGCATCGCGCTGCCGTCGCTGCACTTGCGCGAGCTGGCCGGACAGCACTTCGTCTTTCCGTTGGACCCGCAGGACGGCAGCATCGACGGGTCGATCCTGCTGGAGCATGCGCACCATCCGGTCGATGTCGCCTCGCTGACCTTCCATGCCTCGCGCGACGGGGAACTGACCGTCGTGGTCAAGGGCGTGTACGCGTTCGATTTCGAAGGGCTCGACGACCTGGGCAAGGTGCCCTTCACCCTGGCGGCGCGGGTGAGTTCCTGCGCGCTGTGAACGTCTGCGGGCGACGCCGACGACCGCGCGCGGCAATCCGCCTCAGGAGCGCATGGCGCCCGAACGGCCGGCGCGCGCCGTCGCGGTGGAAGCGCGCCAGGCCAGGTGCATGCGCGTCGGCGTGGTGCCCGCTTGGATGCGCATCCGGCGGCGATTGATCTCCACGGGCCGTCGTTGCATGCTCGCCGGCGCCGATGGCTGTGTGCCGCGCAAGGTACGAGGAGTCCGCAGTGAGTCTTCTGCAACGCATGGTCGTGTATCTCACCTTCCCGCTGCTGCTGTGGATCAACTTTCATGCCTTTTCCTCGATGGCGATTCTGTACAAGGGAATGAACCACTTCCTCCCGCCGACCGATGTCGAGGTGTATGCGACGGATCCGGACTCCACGCAGTTTGCCGTGCCGGTGAGGCGCCAGCACGGTTATGCCGAGCCGGCGGCGCACCAGCGCGCCTCCACCGGGCAGGCCGTGGAGGTGCTGGTCCACAACAGCTTCTACGATCGCCTGCGCATGCTGCCGTTCTGGAACATGGGCGTGCTGATGCTGGCCTGCGTGGCCTATTTGATGGGCGAGGCGATCAAGGCCTGGCGCGCGCGCGGGGCGCCCTGAGCCGGTCGCCGTCGCGCGCGGCGGCAGGATCCTGGCCATGCGCGTCGGCGAGGTGAGACGCTACGGCCCGGGCCGCACCGATCCCGGGTCCGACGCCCGATCCCAGGAGGCCACATGCACTTCAAGCCGGAACACTACAACTCGGTGTCGCCGTATCTGATCGTGGACGGCGCGCGGCGGACCATCGATTTCCTGGTCGCGGTGTTCGATGCCGAACCGTTGCGGCAGATTCCCGGCGAAGGCGAGACGCTGGCGCACGCCGAGGTGCGCATCGACGACACCGTGCTGATGTTCTGCGATGCGGTGCAGGGCTGGCCGGCGCAGCCGGCGCATGTCCACGTCTATGTGCGCGACGTGGACGCGACCTACCGGCGCGCGCTGGCCGCCGGCGCGGTCGCGGTGCAGGCACCGGTGCAGAAGGACGATGCGGACCGCCGCGGCGGCTTTCGCGATGCGGGCGGCACGACCTGGTGGGTCGGGCAGCAGATCGGCTGACCGCGCTTCGCCAACGCGCAGCGGCGTGCGGGCGCAGCATGGCCCGGCGGTTCGGTCGCGTGGGCCGATCGCGGCGGCGCAAGGCGTAAGCCGCCGCGTACGTGCGTCGGTGTGCGTGCATCGCAACGGGCGCGGCCGCAGGACAGGGCATGCGACCCTGCCGGCGGGACGCCTGCCACTCGCGCGTTGCCCTGGCAGAATCCACCCGGCGCCGCCGCTGCCGGCGCGCCAGGAGAAGGCCGCATGGCCGTCGAAACGCCGAAGAACCATCCCCTGCCTGCCGCCGAAGTGTTGCGCGCGTTCCTGCGCCTGGGGCTGACCAGTTTCGGCGGCCCGCTCGCGCACCTGGGCTATTTCCGTGCGGAATTCGTGCGCCGCCGCGGCTGGCTGGACGAGGCCGGGTTCGCGCAGTTGCTGTCGCTGTGCCAGGTGTTGCCCGGCCCGACCAGCAGCCAGCTCGGCGTGGCGATCGGCTGGCAGCGCGCCGGTTGGCGCGGTGCGCTGGCCGCCTTCGTCGGTTTCACCCTGCCATCGGCGTTGTTGATGTTCGCGCTGGCGCTGTCCGCGCCGCAGTGGCTGCGGCATCCGGGCGGGGCGGCCCTGCTGCATGGGCTCAAGCTGGTCGCGGTGGTGGTGGTGGCGCATGGCGTGTACGCGATGGCGCGCACCCTGACCCCGGACCTGCGCCGTGCCGTGCTGGCGCTTGCCGCCGCGGCCATGGCGCTGTGGCTGGACCGCGCCTGGGGCCAGCCGCTGGCGATCGCGCTGGGCGCGGTGGCGGGGATCGCCTGGTGCCGCCCGCCACCGCCGGCGCCGGCGGCGGCGACGCTGTGGCGCTGGCGCCGCGACGTGGGGCTGGGATGCGCGCTGGCATTCGGGGGGCTGCTACTGGCGGCCTTGTGGGCGTCCGCGCATGCCAGCGCGCCGCCCGCACCGGTCGCGCTCGCCGCGGCGTTCTATCGCAGCGGCGCATTGGTGTTCGGTGGCGGCCACGTGGTGCTGCCCTTGTTGCAGCACGAACTGGTCGCCAGCGGCTGGATGGCGGCGGACACCTTCCTCGCCGGCTACGGCGCCGCGCAGGCGCTGCCGGGTCCGATGTTCGCGCTGGCCGCCTATCTGGGCGCCAGCGTCGGCGGCGGCATCGCCCCGGGCGCCGGTGCGGTGCTGGCGCTGGCGGCCCTGTTCGCGCCGGGCCTGCTGGCACTGGGTGCGCTGTTGCCGCTGTGGCGGGCGCTGGCCGGGCGACCGCTGCTGGCGCGGGTTCTGGCCGGGATCAATGCCGCGGTGGTCGGCCTGCTCGCTGCGGTGCTGTACGACCCGCTGTGGCGCGACGGCATCCGCCACCCGGCGGACGTGCTGGTGGTGGCGCTGGGCCTGGTGTTGATGGCGCGCCTGCAGCGCCCGGCGCTGTGGGTCGTGGCATGGTGTACGGTGGCGGCGCTCGGCCTCGCTGCGTTCGGCGGGTAGGCGCGCCGTCGCTGGCCGCGGCCGGGCGTTGGCCACGTTGCTGTGCATGACGCACGGCACGGCGCGTTTCTCCTCGGAGTGATCGCATGCGCACGCACGGAACGCTGATCAAGTGGGACCAAGCCGGGGGCTTCGGCTGCGTGCGCCCGGCGCATGGCGAGGGCGAAGTGTTCGTACACATCGCCGCGTTCCCGCGCGACGGACGGCCGCCGCGGATCGGCGAGCTGATCTCCTTCGATCTGGAGCGCGATGCGCAGGGACGGCCGCGCGCGGTGCGGGTGATGCGCCCCGGGCATGCAACGGCCGCGCCGGTGCGCGATGTCTTCGCCGACACGCCGCGCCACAGCGCGCGCTGGCGCGTGCCGGCGGTACTGCTGATGCTCGCGGTCGGTGCCGGCGTCGGTGCGTATCGGCTGATCGCGCCGCGCCTGGCCGACCCGCCGGCGGCGCGCGAGGCGGCGCCGGCCGCGGCAACGGCCCCGGTGTCGCCTCGGCAGACCTTCCACTGCGACGGACGCACCCATTGCGCGCAGATGACCTCCTGCGAAGAGGCGACCTACTTCCTGCGCAACTGTCCCGGTGTGCAGATGGACGGCAACCACGACGGCGTGCCGTGCGAGCGGCAGTGGTGTCATTAGGGCCAGCGCTTCGCTCACGCAAGCCGCTATCCTTGGCGATGCGGCTCAGACCAGGTGCCAGGCCATCGTGCGGTATCTTGCAGCGATCGATATTCCCGCGACGTTTCGTCGTGGAAAGTCAGTGGAACAGTTCCTCGGCCGCAGCGGCGAGGGCAGTGCATGCATTCGCCACGTCGAGTTGCGCCCCTGCGAGGGAGCGATACAGATCTGGGTGCACGACGTCGAGGATATCGGCAGCGAGGACTACCTGGATGTGTACGACTTCCCGTCCCGGGAGCCGGACGGGCCCGAAGCGCCGGTGGCCACAGTCGTCGATCCGCAGGGCGCACTGGTCTATGCGTGTGCGTCCCTGGCCGCCGATCCCGGGCGCTGGGTGAATGAAGGCGTCGCTCAGTCCGAGTATCTCGATTACATCCGGGCAGGCAGGCCGGCCAAATGGCCGCATGTCGGTTGACGTTTCGCCGCACACCGCCGCGGCTCGGCGGGCCGGTTTCGGTGTCTGCCTTGGCGGGTAGCGGCCTGCGCTCAGCGGGCTAGCCACTTGCACGGTAGCGGCCTCGCCGCGGCGATGCGGCGAGGCGAGACGAGCTCAGCCGTCGTCGCCGCGGGTGAACGGCGCCAGCCGCAGCTTGACCCGATGCTCGACGCCGGCGGGGCACCGCCCTGGTGCCGGCCCGCGGAAGTAGCTGCGCTGCCAGCCTTCGCGCTGGGCCGCCGGGTCGGCCTGCGCCAGGTCGTGCAGGAACTGGCCGCGGCTGCGCATCCAGGCCTGGTGGTCGCGCTCCAGCTCCGGGGTTTGCGACAGCGGCTGCCAGCGCGGTTCGGTTTCCGCCAGCACCTGCCGCCGCACCGGGAAGAAATGGCAGAACGGTTCGCCGGCGTCGAAGCGCACGCGGCCGGGACGGGTGAACTGCCAGTTCATGGTGAAGGTGTACGGGCTCCAGTCGGTCTCGATCAGGCCGGTGAGCCCGGCGATGCCGTCCTTGGGCCGGTTGACCGGCGCGGTCACGTACAGTTCCACGCCCGGCTCGGTACGGAACAGGCAGGGCACGTGGAAGGTGAGCACGCCGTAGCCGAAGTGGCTGACCGCCGGCGCCTGTGTGCCGGGGTCGGCGTGCAGGCGGATGGCATCGAGCGCGTCGCCGCCGTTCCACTCGGCCTCGAACCCGCTCTGGCACAGCAGCTCCCAGCCGTGCGCGTTGGCGATGTCCAATGGCAGGCAGCGGTAGGCGAAGCGCTGGTTGGTGCGGTCCATCCACGGCCGCTCGCGCGGTGCCGGGCGCACGTCGAGGGTGTGGCCGTCGAGGACGTGGGCGGTGAGTTTCATGGCGGCGGCATCGGCGGGAGACGTGCGCCGAGTGTGACGCGTCGGCGCCGGCATGGCGACCGGGGAATGCGGCGGCGCGGCGCCGTGTGCAATGCCGTCCTCGCAGAATCGCCGCGACGGTGGCATTAGCGCTTGTCAGTCCAGCCTCTATTGCAGGCCGGCGCTACAAGAGGATGGCGCGGTCTCGATCTGGAGACGGGCGCATGCCCCTGTCTTGGAAGCATGCGCGGCGCCCAGCGCGTTTCAGGGGCACCTCCAACAACCTGCTTTCGCCACAATGTAGGAGCGGCTTTAGCCGCGACGAGGCGTTCCCGCTAACGCCTGTCGCGGCTAAAGCCGCTCCTACAGGACACTTTCCGAAGTTATTGGAGGTGCCCTCAGGCCGCCTCGAATTCCAGCAGCGCCACGCCATCGCCGACCAGGTCGCCTTCGCGCACCCGGTAGCCCCGCACGGTGCCGTCGGCGGGGGCCTGCAGCGTGTGTTCCATCTTCATCGCTTCCAGCACCAGCAGCGGCGTGCCGCGGGTCACCTGCGTGCCGGGCGCCACCAGCAGGGCGACCACGCGGCCCGGCATCGGCGCGGTCAGCCCGCCGCTGTCGGCCAGCGGCTGGTCGGCCTCGCTCACCGGGTCGTGCAGCTCGAACAGCTGCGCCTGGCCATCGACGAACAGATGCAGGCGCGTTTCGGCGAACACCGCGTCCGCCTGCAGCCGCTGCGCATCGAGCGTGGCCTGCAGGCGACCCGCGTGCAGGCGGCCGTCGGCCAGCAACGTGGCATCGGTGGCGTCGTCGTGGATGCGCCAGCCGTCGTCGGTGGCGACCGCGCGCAGCGTGCGCCGCTCCTCGCCGTGCTGCAGGGTCAGCTGGCGCGGCGCCGGCGCGCCCAGACGCCAGCCGTCGCGCAGGTCCCACGGCGAATGCGGGTCGTCCGCTTGCGCGGCCTCGGCATGGTCGTGCAGCAGCCAGGCCAGCGCGGCGAGGCTCCAGCGCGACGCGGCGGTGGCCGGGACGGTCTCGAACAGCGCGCTGTGTTCGCGCTCGATCAGCGCGGTGTCCAGGTCGGCCTGCGCGAACGCGGCGGTGCCGACCAGGCGCTGCAGAAACGCCGCGTTGGTGGAGACGCCGACCACCTGGCAGGCGGCCAGCGCCGCCTGCATGCGCCGCAGCGCGCGCTCGCGGGTCTGGTCCCAGACGATCAGCTTGGCGATCATCGGATCGTAGTGCGGGCTGATCACGTCGCCCTGTTCGACGCCGGCATCGACGCGGGTATGCGCGTCGGTGGCCGGCAGGCGCAGATGCCGCAGCGTGCCGGTCGAGGGCAGGAAGCCGCGTGCCGGATCCTCCGCGTACAGCCGCGCTTCCAGCGCGTGGCCGCGGATCGCCAGTTCGTGCTGGCGCTTGGGCAGCGGCTGGCCGGCGGCCACGCGCACTTGCCACTCGACCAGATCGGTGCCGGTGATGCATTCGGTGACCGGGTGTTCCACCTGCAGGCGGGTATTCATTTCCATGAAGTAGAACGCGCCATCGGGGGCGGCGATGAACTCCACCGTGCCGGCGCCGACGTAACCGACCGCGCGTGCCGCCTCCACCGCGGCCTGGCCCATCGCCGCGCGGCGCGCGTCGCGCATGCCGGGTGCCGGCGCTTCCTCGAGCACCTTCTGGTGGCGACGCTGCACCGAGCAGTCGCGTTCGAACAGGTAGACCAGTTCGCCGTGGCTGTCGCCGAACACCTGGATCTCGATGTGCCGCGGGCGCAGCACGTACTTTTCGACCAGCACGTGCGCGTTGCCGAACGCGGCCTGCGCTTCGCGCTGGCAGGCGGCGAGCGCGGCAACGAAGTCCTCGCTGCGGTCGACCCGGCGCATGCCCTTGCCGCCGCCGCCGGCGCTGGCCTTGATCAGCACCGGATAGCCGATGGCATCGGCCTGCTCGCGCAGGAACGCCGGCTCCTGGCGTTCGCCGTGGTAGCCCGGGGTCAGCGGCACGCCGGCGGCCTGCATCAAGGCCTTGGCCGCGCTCTTGTCGCCCATGGCGCGGATCGCCGCCGGCGGCGGGCCGATGAAGACGATGCCGCGCGCGGCGCAGGCTTCGGCGAACTCGGCGTTTTCCGACAGGAAGCCGTAGCCGGGGTGGATCGCCTGTGCGCCGCTGGCCTGGGCGGCGTCGAGGATGCGCTCGCCGCGCAGGTAGCTGTCGCGGGCGGGGGCGGCGCCGATGTGCACGGCTTCATCGGCCAGGCGCACGTGGCGCGCGTCGCGGTCGGCGTCGGAGTACACGGCCACGGTGGCGATGCCGAGCTTGCGGCAGGTGGCGATCACCCGGCAGGCGATCTCGCCGCGATTGGCGATGAGGATCTTGTCGAAGGTCGGCGAGTCGGGGGTGGCCATGGTCGGTGCCTGGAGAATGGATTCAGAGAGGGTGCGGTGTCGGCGAGACTTGGTGCAGACGACACTGCGCGCCGTTGCCGTTGCCGTTGCCGTTGCCGTTACCGTTGCCGTTGCCGTTGCCGTTGCCGTTGCCGTTGCCGTGGCTGTGGCTGTTGCCTCGGCTGTTGCTGTGCTTTGGTTTTGGCTTTGGCTGTTGCTTTTGACTTACCGGGTTCCCTTCCGAAGCGGCGGCCATCGCGGGGAAACACCCGAAGGGCGGCGCACAGGGATGTGCGCCGTCCGCGGCAGGGGCAGGATGCCCCTTCCGCGGATCCCCGTGATGGACGCGGACCCGGAGCGCGTTAGCGCGGAGGGCGCTAGGCAGGGTGTGCTTTCTTTTGGTTGGCGGAGTCCATAGTGAAGCGCAACACCCCCTGGGATTAACCGATGCAAACGTCTTATCTGCAATTGAGCGCCGAAGAGCGGGGTGTGCTGATG
>Ga0070670_100000883_pt1 | contig 23623 bp, 18 predicted proteins | sample KBSS63metaG_FD_64665 | JGI IMG/M metagenome (GOLD analysis project Ga0070670, IMG submission 64665) | Switchgrass rhizosphere microbial communities from Kellogg Biological Station, Michigan, USA - KBS S6-3 metaG | ecosystem: Host-associated > Plants > Roots > Rhizosphere > Soil ... | reverse complement strand
GTTTGCGAGCCTTTCACCTGGCGAGGTGCGCCTGGCCGGTACGGGATATTCAGCCGAAATTTGCGAATTTCCGGCAAAATCCCTTGACATTTTAAAATGCAACTGACATTAAATTGTTAACCGAAACCCGCCCCATGCCTAATTTAATTAACTCACTTGACGATATCGACTTAAAAATACTGCATATTCTGCAGTTGGACGGGCGTCGACGGCTTGCCGACATTGCCGAGCAAGTGGATTTATCTGCGCCGGCGGTGATGGAGCGAGTTAAGAAGCTCGAGTCGGGTGGGATTATTCGCGGCTATCAAGCGCTTTTGGATAGTAAAAAAATTGGCAAAGATATCACTGCGTTCATCGGGGTTTCCATCGGAAACCAGCGTGACATGGATAAATTTGCGCGCCAGATGATGAAGTATCCTGACGTTTTGGAATGTCATCACGTTACCGGTGATGAAAGTTTCATCCTGAAGGTTAAATCGGGGAATACCGGTTCGCTGGAAAAACTGTTGGGTGAAATTCGTTCGGTTGACGGTGTGACTCGGACCGTGACCCGCGTCGTTCTGTCAACGGCCAAAGAGGGGCAAGCGCTCGAGCTTGACGCTGACCTGTTAGAACTTGCCCACGCACGAAAAAAATAACGCTACGCCGTTCAACGTTGCGACTTCCAACGTATCGTGTTCGATCAAGGTTGAACGTTGAGTTTGAACTTTGAACGGCCACTCGCAGAAAGGGTGAAGCATCATGAGATTAGCCGGATTGCCGCCTAAGCAGGGACTCTACGACCCACGTTTTGAGCATGACGCTTGTGGGGTCGGCTTTGTCGTTCACATCAAAGGGGAACGGTCCCATGAAATCGTCGATCAGGCACTGACGATTTTACAGAACCTTGACCATCGCGGTGCGTGCGGGTGCGAGGAAAACACTGGCGACGGCGCGGGGATTTTGATGCAAGTGCCGCATGCGTTTCTAAAAGAGGCGTGCGCTGGTTTGGGTTTTGAACTGCCTGATCCCGGCGAGTACGGCGTCGGAATGATTTTCTTACCGGATCATCGTGAACAGCGGCGCAGGTTCGAAAAAACCATCGAAAAGATCATTGCCGAGGAGGGGCAAACCTGCCTCGGCTGGCGCAAGGTTCCCACCGACAATATGTACTTGGGTGAGAGCGCCAAAGAGAGCGAGCCCTTCGTGCGCCAAGTATTTATCGGACGTAACGCCAATATTCATGAAGAGATAGAGTTCGAGCGTAAGCTCTACGTCATCCGACGGCGGGTGGAAAACGCGATCCGTTATGCGCGCCTAGCGGGTGGCGACTTCTTTTATGTTTCGAGCATGTCCTGCCGTACCCTGATCTACAAAGGCATGCTGACACCGCGGCAGGTAACGACTTTTTATCCGGATCTGTCCGATCCATTGGTGGAAAGCGCTATCGCCGTAGTCCACTCGCGCTTCAGCACAAATACTTTTCCAAGTTGGGGACGTGCGCACCCATACCGGTATCTGATCCATAACGGTGAGATCAATACGCTGCGCGGCAACGAGAATTGGATGTATGCGCGTCAAGGTATGGTGGCATCGGATCTGTTCGGTCGAAATGTGAAGGATGTTTTCCCGATCATTCAGGACGACGGCAGTGATTCTGCGAAATTCGACAATTGCCTGGAGTTCCTCGCCTTGAGCGGCCGCTCCTTGCCCCATGCAGTGATGATGATGATTCCCGAACCTTGGGAAAATCATGAAAGCATGGACGCCAAAAAGCGCGCATTTTACGAGTATCACAGCAGTTTGATGGAGCCTTGGGATGGCCCGGCATCAATCGCCTTCACGGACGGAACAGTGGTGGGCGCGGTGCTTGACCGCAACGGGCTCAGACCGTCGCGCTACTATGTGACCAAAGACGATCTGGTGATCATGGCTTCCGAAGTCGGTGTCCTCGACGTACCGCCTGAACGAGTTTTGGAAAAACGGCGACTTCAACCCGGGCGAATGTTCCTCGTTGATACCAGCGAAGGCCGGATTATCAGCGATGAAGAGTTGAAGGAAGAAATGGCATCCGCCAAGCCGTACGGCGAATGGCTGAACAAAAATCTCGTGCGGTTCGGTGACCTGCCCGATGTCGCTGAAAAAGAACCCGCTACCAATCATCAGGCGACGCTTCAGCGGCTACAGGCATTCGGATACGACTTCGAAGATTTGCGCGTCAACATCGGGCCCATGGCACAGAACAGTATCCAGCCGGTAGGCTCGATGGGTACGGATACGCCGTTGGCCGTTTTGTCCGACAAACCGCAATTGCTTTACAACTATTTCAAGCAGCTGTTTGCGCAGGTCACCAATCCGCCGATTGATCCGATTCGCGAAGAGCTCATTACGTCGACGACACTCACGCTTGGCAGCGAAGGTAATCTCATCGATCCCAAGCCGGAGAGTTGCAAGCAGCTCAGATTGCCGGAGCCGATATTGAAGAATTCCGAAATGGCAAAGCTCCGAACCATCGATCAGCCAGGAATCAAGTCCAAGACGCTGCCAATTCTCTTCAATCCGAACAAAGGTAGGACCGGTTTGGAGCGCGCCTTAAATGCGCTTTTCGAGGCCGCGGATCAAGCCATCAGCGAAGGAACGACGATTTTGATCTTGTCGGATCGAGAAGTCGATCGAGCCCATGCGCCCATCCCTGCATTGCTCGCGACCGCAGGGTTGCATCATCATCTGATCCGCGCTGGCACACGCACGCGCGTAGGACTGGTGCTCGAGTCGGGAGAACCGCGGGAAGTGCATCATTTTTGCCTTCTGCTCGGTTACGGCGCGCAGGCGATCAATCCCTATCTCGCGTACGAATGCTTGACCGATATGATTCATGAGGGTTTACTCAATAACATCAGTTATCATGATGCCGTGAGGGGCTATGACAAAGCAGTGTACAAAGGCGTCGTCAAAGTCATGGCCAAGATGGGCATCTCGACGATCAAGTCCTATTGCGGAGCGCAAATCTTCGAGGCAGTTGGTCTAGACCGAGAATTGGTCGACAAGTATTTCACCTGGACCCCGTCGCGGATCGGTGGGGTCGGGCTGGAAGAGATCGCCCGCGAAGCGCTGCAACAGCACGCCCGCGCGTTTCCGAGTTATCCACTCAACGGTCATACCCTCGACGTGCATGGCAAGTACCAATACCGCAAAGACGGCGAACTGCATCTGTTCAATCCCCGCACGATTCATCTTTTGCAAAAAGCGGCGCGGAACAATGACTATAAAATATTTAAAGAGTACACGCGGCTGATCGACGATCAGTCAGAGCGCCTGGCGACGTTGCGCGGGCTGATGCGTTTGAAATACGCGGAGCAGCCGATTCCTCTCGAGGAAGTGGAACCGATCGAGGAAATTATCAAACGGTTCAAAACGGGCGCCATGTCCTACGGCTCGATCAGCAAAGAGGCGCACGAAGCGCTGGCGATCGCGATGAACCGGATCGGAGGTAAGAGCAACACCGGCGAGGGCGGCGAAGATCCTGCGCGATATGTTCCGGAGGCCAACGGCGATTCCAAAAACAGCGCGATCAAGCAGGTCGCCTCGGGCCGGTTCGGTGTCACCAGTTATTATTTGACTCAGGCCAGAGAGCTGCAGATCAAAATGGCCCAAGGCGCTAAACCCGGAGAGGGTGGCGAGTTGCCCGGCCGTAAGGTTTATCCCTGGATCGCCAAGGTGCGCCATTCGACACCGGGTGTCGGCTTGATTTCGCCGCCGCCGCACCACGATATTTACTCCATCGAGGATTTGGCCCAGCTGATCCATGACCTTAAAAATTCCAACCATCACGCGCGCATCAGTGTCAAACTCGTTTCCGAAATCGGTGTCGGCACGATTGCGGCCGGGGTCGCCAAAGGTCATGCGGACGTCGTCTTGATCAGCGGCCACGACGGCGGCACGGGCGCATCCCCGCAAACCAGCATCAAACATGCTGGCTTGCCGTGGGAATTGGGTTTGGCAGAAACTCATCAAACTTTGGTGCTCAACAATTTGCGCAGTCGAATTGCGGTGGAGACCGACGGCCAGCTGAAGACCGGACGAGACGTCGTCATTGCCGCGCTGCTGGGCGCAGAGGAATTCGGTTTTGCCACCACCGCCTTGGTGACGTTGGGCTGCATCATGATGCGTGTCTGCCACCTCGATACCTGTCCCGTGGGCGTGGCAACGCAAAATCCGGAGCTTCGGAGAAAATTTGCCGGCGACCCGTCACACGTGGTGAACTTCATGCACTTCATTGCGCAGGAAATGCGCGAACACATGGCCGAGTTGGGTTTTCGCACGATCAATGAAATGGTCGGCCGCTCCGACAAAATCGAAATGCGCCGTGCAGTCCAGCACTGGAAAGCGAAGGGACTGGATTATTCCGCGATTCTCTACCAGCCCCCCGTAGGTGCGGAGGTCGGACGCTATTGCCAGATTCCGCAGAATCATGGCTTGGAAAACGCGCTCGATAATCAGGTGTTGCTCGATCTGGCGGCGCCGGCGCTGGAAGGGAAACAAAAGGTCAAGGCGAAGCTGGACATCCGCAATACCAATCGCGTGGTCGGAACGATTCTGGGCGGAGAGGTCACGCGCCGCTTCGGTCCACAAGGATTACCGGAAGACACCATCCAGTTTCACTTTCAGGGATCGGCGGGCCAGAGCTTCGGTGCGTTCATCCCGCCGGGAATGACCCTGGAGTTGGAAGGCGATGCTAACGATTACTTCGGCAAAGGCCTTTCCGGAGGCAAGATCGTTTTGTATCCTCCGGAAGGCTCGACCTTCGTCCCGGAAGAGAACATCATCGTCGGTAACGTTGCTTTTTACGGGGCAACGAGCGGTGAAGCCTACATTCGCGGCATGGCCGGCGAACGCTTCTGTGTGCGCAACAGCGGTGTGCGCGCAGTGGTCGAGGGCGTCGGTGATCACGCTTGCGAGTATATGACCGGCGGGCGAGTGGTGGTGATCGGGAAGACCGGCCGTAACTTCGCGGCCGGAATGTCGGGCGGAATCGCGTTCGTATTCGACGAAGATGGTACCCTCAAGAATCGATGCAATTTCGAGACGGTAAGCTTGGAGCGGCTGGCCGAGCGCGATCTTCAAGAAGTCGAAGAAATGCTCAAGCGCCATGCGATCTACACCCGCAGCACTTGCGCTTGGCGACTGCTCGCCCTCTGGCAGGAGACCGCGCCAAAATTCGTCAAGGTCATGCCGAAGGATTACCGCCGTGTCCTGGAAGCGCTCGAAGAGGCGGAAGCGAAGGGTTTAATCGGTGACGATGCGCTGATGGCCGCATTCGAAGCAAACAAGAACGATGCGGCTCGGGTCAGCGGCAACTGAGCTCGCGCGTTATTCGATTGCTCCATTTGAGTCTGTTCCATTCGACTCAAAGCACATTCGAAACGTTTCAAGTTTGTGGCGCAACTCGGCTACACATCGTCTGGAAAGTATTGTCAGGAGTGGTTTTGTGATGGGTAAAGCGACCGGTTTCATGGAATACAATCGGGAACTTCCTCCGGATCGCTCGCCGTTGGAGCGGGTAAAAGACTGGAACGAGTTCCACGAACACTTTCCAGAAGAGAAGTTGCGCCAGCAGGGCGCACGCTGCATGGACTGCGGCATTCCATTTTGTCACACGGGTCAACTGATCAGCGGCATGGCCTCCGGCTGTCCGGTCAATAACTTGATCCCCGAATGGAATGATCTTGTTTATCGGGGCCTGTGGAAAGAAGCCCTCGAGCGTTTACACAAAACCAACAACTTCCCGGAGTTTACGGGGCGGGTCTGTCCGGCGCCTTGCGAAGGATCATGCGTGCTCGGCCTGAACGAGCTTCCGGTAACGATTAAAACCATTGAATGCGCGATCATCGATAACGGCTTTGTCCAGGGATGGGTGGTAGCCGAGGGGCCGGAAAAACGGACGGGAAAAAAAGTCGCGGTGATCGGGTCGGGGCCGGCCGGACTAGCTGCAGCGGCGCAACTCAATCGTGGTGGTCATCTGGTGACGGTCTACGAACGCGCGGACCGCATCGGTGGGTTGCTCATGTACGGCATCCCCAATATGAAGCTCGATAAAAAAATCGTTCAGCGGCGCATCGATCTCATGGCCGCGGAGGGCGTCAAGTTCGTGGCCAATGCCCACGTGGGAGTGGATCTTTCAGCGGCAAAATTGAAAGCGGAGTTCGACGCCATTGTGATCTGTACCGGCGCGACCAAACCGCGTGACTTGCCCATTCCGGGACGAGAGCTAAAGGGCATTCACATGGCGATGGAATTTCTCCGCGCCAACACGAAAAGCCTTCTCGACTCGCACCACCGTGATGGTTGCTTCCTATCGGCGAAAGACAAACACGTGGTCGTTATCGGCGGTGGTGATACCGGCACGGACTGCGTCGGTACCGCGATGCGGCACGGCTGCAAGAGCTTGACTCAGGTGGAAATTTTGCCGCGCCCGCCCGATACCCGGCAGCTCGACAATCCATGGCCGGAATGGCCGAAGGTCTACAAGCTCGACTACGGACAGGAAGAGGCCGCCGCCCGCTTTAGCGGTGACCCGCGGGTGTACCTTACCACCGGAGAAAAATTCGTCGGTGACGAATCGGGCCACGTCAACGAGCTTCATATTTATGAAGTGGCCTGGGAACGAAACGAGCAAGGGGCTTTCGTGCCGAGGCGGGTACCGGGATCGGATAAAGTTTTACGCGCGGATCTTGTCTTGTTGGCAATGGGTTTTTTGGGGCCGGAAGATCCCGTTCTGACGGAGCTCGGGGTCGAACGCGACCCGCGCTCCAACGCCAAAGCCGAGTATGGGGAATTTGCGACGAACGTGCCGGGAATATTCGCCGCCGGTGACTGCCGGCGCGGGCAAAGCCTCGTCGTCTGGGCGATCAACGAAGGGCGTGGGGCGGCACGGGAGTGCGATCGGTATTTGATGGGGAGAACGGATCTAGCATGATCTGGTGCAGAATGGCTAGGCGCAGCATGCTGCGCCCTATGGCGGGTTAGCCGGTCCTCGCAACGGTTTATTTCACCCACAAATTATTCAAGTCCCCAATATTGGGCAGTAACCCTAAAGAAATTCCCGACTGCAGGATTTTGTTTTGCGATTGAAAGAAGCTGTCGCCCCATTTGTCGGCGGCATTCGCCTGATTCTGTTTAAACCCGGCGGCGACCTCCTCATGCGTACTCAAATTGAAAAGCTCTTTTGCTTTTGATTTGAAAAAATCCTCATCCTGTCCTGTTTTAATTATGTGAACCGCGTCAACATAGGCGCTACGAATCGCCTTGACCAGCGCCGGCTGCTTTTCGACGGTTTCCTTGAGTATGCCCACGCTCGATTTCAGTGGCGGCGCGCCAAAAATGTTCTCCAGTTCGATATCGAAGTCGAGGAGCACGCGATATTTGCCGGACATCACCAACCTCGTCGTGTGGGGCTCGAACATATTGATCGCCTCGACTTCGCCGCGTTCCAAGAGCGCGATCAGCGCGCCGGTTTCAGCCGGAACGTTCTGAAAATCCTTCTCAATGTCGAGTTTCTGCTCTTTCGCGATCACCGCCGAGAAAAAATAGGCACCCGTCACGCGAGCAAAGTTACCAATCTTTTTTCCTTTCAGATCGCCGAACGATTTGTACGGCGAATCTTTTCTCACCACCCAGGAATTGCCTGACCAGATTTGCGGCGTAATCAGCCGAATATCCGTGCCGCTCTTCACCAGGTTGACGGCCGTGCTTGGCTGCATCGAGCTGGCCAGGGTTCGACCAAGCTTGACCGCATTGGCCGCTTCCGTGAAATCCATCATCATGTTGGTGATCTTGATGCCGTACTTGGTATCGAGTTTTTTGTTTTCAATGAGCGCGGCAATGTAGCCGGATTGACCCGCGGCACTCGTCGCAATGTTAATCGGGGTCAAAGCTTGGCCGGCCCCAGCCGGCGCAGCTAGGAATGCCGCGACGACGCAGAGTGGGAGAATCGAACGCAGTCGGGTTGCTCTCATATTTCCGTATCCTCCTTCAGAGTGACCTTGTTTTCGAGCTCGGCGGCAAATTTGTAAATATCGGCGCCCCAATGGTGTGGCGACGGCAGCGGGTTAGGGACATAAGCATCGAGCCGCGCCGGCCGCGGTGTCAATGTCACGACGTAATCGCCCATATAAGCCGCTTCGGCGAGATTGTGTGTGACAAAAACAACCGTGCGGTGGAGCTGCTCGCAGAGCCGCCGTGTGGTTTGGCGTAATTGGCGGGCGGTCAGCTCATCCACACTTGCGAACGGCTCGTCCATGAGGACGATATCCGACTCGATCACCAGCGCTCGCGCCAGTCCGACCCGCTGACGCTGTCCACCTGAAAGGTAAAGCGGAAATTGGTTGGCATATTCTTGGAGGCCGACAAGGTTCAAATACCGCGTGACCCGCGATTGCCATTGACTTCGCGGCACACCGGCGCCTTGCAAGGCCAAGCTGATATTTTCGCCGACAGTTTTCCAAGGCAACAAACGCGGGCTTTGAAAGACATAGCCGATGAGAGGCCGCTTCTCAGGTTTGCCGCGATTGATGAAAATGAGCTCGCCACGATCCAAGTTTTCCAAGCCCACCACAGAATTGAGCAGCGTCGATTTGCCGCATCCCGACGGACCGATCAATACCGTGACGCAACCTTCGCGCGCCGCGAAAGAGAGTCGATCGATAATTTTGAACGGTCGGCCATCCTCGCGAGGGAACCACTTTTCGGCGTCTTTGACCAAAAGCTCGGCCATTAGCGCCGCCAAACCTCGACTCTCGGCCGCCAGGCCGTGAGGCGTCGCTCTGCGAAGTTGATCAGACCATATTCGATTATGATCATGGCGACGACAAAAGTTATCGTCCAGGCGATCACGCCTTCCATGTTGAAGACTTGATAGGATTTCATCACTTGATAGCCGACACCGTTGCTGGTGCCGAACATCTCGACGACGACGACGACTTTCCACGCGAGACCGAGACCGTAGCGGGTTGCCGCGAAAATATTCGGCACGAGCTGCGGCAGGATCACCTGGGAAATCTTCATCCATTTCGTGAAGTGAAATACATGGCTCATATCGATGAGCTCTTTGTCGAGGGATTTGACTCCGGCCCAAATATTGATCACGAGCATGGGAAAGATTGTTACAGTCACGGCAAAATACGGAGAAAACTCGTTGATGCCGAATAGCATGACCGCAATGAGCGCCCACATCAGGCCGGGAATGGTTAGGCCGAGCACTACCAGGGGTTGAAAAAAACGCTCGCCCATGGCGACCGTGCCCATGTAAATGCCGACACCGACGCTGAAAAACATCGCGACCACGGCGCCGACGAAAACCCGGCGCAAGCTTTGATACATGTGAAAAAAGAATGTGCCGTCACGCACCAGCCGAAGAGCTTCCTGAAGCGTGTTCATCGGACCCGGCAACAGGCGTGGGTAGATCAGATACAAAGACCACCAGATTGCGATGACGCTTGCCACTGCTAGCACCGGCGGCAGGAAGCGGCCCGCCAGATCGCGTGCCATTCGAGCTTGAAAGGGGGGAAGGGTTTCGGCTCCGGCAACGCCGACCTGCCGGCCCGCTGCAAGCGCTGCATGATCGGGTTCAGAGTTCACAGCTAGAGTAGTGCTATAGAACGGCGATTGTTGTCAATCCGATTACCACCCTCTGAGCGGAATCGCTTTGACTTGCGCTGCTGCTTTGCTTAGTCCTTGTCGTTGGACTATCGGAGGTGTTCATGAGTAGCCCAAGCGAACCGTTTGCTCCCCGTCCCATGAACGAAGTCAAAGCCGAGCTTTTGGAGCGCGCTAGAGAAAATCGCAACCCGTTTCTCTACACCGTGTTTGCAGAAGTGGCACCGGTCATCGATCGATTGCGCACGGTGGAACGCGAATCCTGGGCGGATGCGTTCAGTCGTTTGGCGCCAGCGCATGCCGAACGCGCGGCGCAAGCGGAAGCGGCCCGCGACAGCGCAATCGCGCGTAAAGAATACTTGATCGCCTATGATTGTTGCCACGTAGCGCGGTACCCGGCGCCAAATTCTCCGGCTAAAATGGCCGCATATCGAAAATCACAGGAGTATTTTTCTAAAGCGGCGCGCTATTTCGATCCACCGCTCGAGCGCGTCGAAATGCCGTTTGAGGGCCGTGCAGGGGAAGGAAACGTTTCCGTCGGGCTATTGCGCAAACCCAAACAAGTTGCCAAACCGCCTGTAGTAATTATCTGGGGCGGCATTGATGCGTTCAAAGAGGAGCGCGCTAGCGAGCCCTATCTGAAACAAGGTCTCGCCACTCTCGCCATCGACATGCCGGGCGTCGCCGACGCGCCGCTCGCGGGATCCGAAGACGGCGAGCGATTGTGGGACGCAATCTTTGCGTATATTGATAGGCGGCCCGACCTGGACTCCGAACGCATCGGCATTCACGGCGGTAGCACGGGCGGCTATTGGGCAACAAAGCTGGCTCACACCCACGCGCAGCGGCTACGCGCGGCAGTGACTCAAGGCGGCCCGGCACATTTCGCTTTTCAAAAAGACTGGGTCGTTAAAGCGCAGCGCGGCGAATACCCGTTCGAACTGGCCGAGACTCTAGCCTGTGCCTTCGGACGGTCAACGGCGGAAGAGTGGTTGGATTATGCGCCCAAGCTTTCGCTCCTGGAGCGGGGAATTCTGGAACGACGGTGCGCCCCGTTGCTTTGCGTTAATGGCGTGAATGACAGCGTGTTTCCGATTGATGATATGTATTTGCTGCTCGAGCACGGCACTCCCAAGAGCGCGCGCTTCTACGCCGCAGGGCATATGGGCGGCGGCAACGCTCAAGCGCTGATTGTTGAATGGCTGAAAGCGAGGCTATCGCGATAGTCGCCTAGTCGGTGGGCGCGCAACAGTGCCGCGCTATCGGACATTTTGCTGCTGGCGCAGCCGATTGAGGTCCTGTTGCGTTTGATTGCGGCGAATTTGGTCTTGGAGCGAATCGATGCGTTGTTGCCGCTGCAGGTCATCGATTTGCTGCCGCTGGCGCAACGGGTCGCGCTCGCGCTCGATCCGCTCTAGGCGCTGATCATTTTGCAAGCGTTGCAGTTGTTGGTCGTTTTTCAGCTGATCGAGCTGGCGCTGGGTTTGCCCGGCTTCAGGTTCTTGGGGTTGTGTCGGTTCGCTTTTCTGCTGTTTAATGTGATCGAGCTCACGCTGCTGCTGATTGAGGTCCTGGTCCCGCCGCAAATTTTCGAGCTGCTCCTGGCGCTTTAACTCCCGCGCTTTTTCTTCTTGTCGAGCTTTGGTTTGCTCTTGCAAGATCGCGTTCAGCTGGTCTTCGGCCGCGAAAACCGCCGAGGCACAAAGCAAAATAAAACTCAGCAGAATAATCATTCGCGAACTCTTGCGCATAAGTCATCAAACCAAACAAATGGGCGGTTGGCAAACTGAAAAGAATGGCGATCATGCCCTGCAGATCTCGAGAGCTGGAAAGATGCGCCAGTGGTCATGCAGCGGACCAACCGGACTCAGAGGTCGAGATTCACGTCCTGTTCGCGTACTCGGCGCCTCTACGGCTAAGGACGCTTTCTCCTCAGCGATGATTTTGATAAACCGATTCCCACAGGGGAGTAAATCCAATGGGATACATGCTCAACGGCAAATGGGTCGATGACGATCGGATCACAGCGGACATGCGCGGCGCTTTTGTCCGCGCCGACTCGCAATTCCGTAGCTGGGTGACGCCTGACGGCAGCGCAGGCCCCTCCGGGAAGGCCGGTTTCAAAGCCGAGCCCGGCCGATATCATCTTTTCGTTTCATACAATTGTCCCTGGGCGCACCGAACGATTATTTTTCGCCAGCTCAAAAATTTGGCAGGGTTAGTTTCCATGTCGCTTGCCGATAAACCCAAAACGGCAGGATGGGCCTATGGCGAAGCGATCGATGATTTTCAGCCTGAGGAAGATGGCGTCTTTCGATTGCATCAGGTTTACGCGGCTGCGGACCCCAACTACACAGGAAAAGTGACCGTACCGACGCTTTGGGACCGCGAAACGCGGACGATTGTGAACAACGAGTCTTCTGAGATCATCCGCATGTTCAATTCGAGCTTCCGCGCCCATACACCTGTCGCATACGATTTCTATCTAGAGGAGCTGCGCGGCGAGATCGATCGGATCAATGATTTTGTCTACAGCCATTTCAACAACGGCGTCTATCGTGCAGGCTTTGCCCGGACTCAGGAGGCGTACGAGGAAGCAGCCAAAAAAGTTTTCGGCTGCATGGAGCAAATGGAAGCGTGGCTCGGTGAGCGGCGCTATTTGGCTGGTGAGCGCCTCACGGAGGCCGATTGGCGCGCGTTTCCGACGTTGCTCCGCTTCGACCCGGTTTATTACGGTCATTTCAAGTGCAATCTAAGCCGCGTGCAGGATTATCCGAATTTGCGCAACTATTTGCGCGAGCTTTACCAATGGCCGGGGATTAAAGAGACCTTCGATTTGCAAAAAACCAAAGCGGGCTACTACAGTCAGCGCAATGTTAATCCGACCGGGATCGTGCCGCTTGGACCGGATATGAGCCATCTCAACTTGCCACATGATCGCGAGCGCCTGCGCGCGATCGGTTGGGCGGGGTGAGGGCCGTTTCACTCTATGCGGTCTTAGCTAAAACCATGAATCACGCCTCATTCTGGAAGTGCTTCTAAATCCGCTTGACCGTTTGCGGGCCAACTTTTTCGACGGTGACGCGGATAATCACCCGTTTTTCCTCGACCATTTGTTTTTTGTATTCTTCCCAGTTTTTGTGCTCGCCGCGCACCTGCTTGTACCAGTAAATGAGCGGGTCCATGGCGTCGGGGAGCTCGATGATCTCCGCCCGGCCATGAATTTGTACAAACTTCGACCCGCTGTACTGTTCACCAAACACCAGCATTGACACGCGCGCGTCGCGCCGCAGATGTTTGACTTTGTAGGTTCTGTCGCGAGAAGTGATGATCACGCGGCCGCCAGCATCGATTGCCGGCGATACGAAGGTCATTTGCGGCCAGCCATCTTTCTGCCTCACTGCGATGCAGGCCCGATGGTTTTGCTGGAGAAATTTTTGCGCGTCGTCAATTTCCACTTTTACTCCTGTCAATCGCCATGGCCATTGGTGCCCCAGGTCCTGCCGTCAATCCACATTTTCGCCAACTCGAGAGCGTATCGATCCGCTCGTCTTTGGCTCTCGAATGTCATTCGGCGCCTGCCAAATATGGGAATTTTCTTAGTGCGCCGGTTTTCCTCGATCACGATCGTGGCGCGCGGAAACCATGCACCGGATTGTGTCCTTTCCGAGTCCAGCTCGACGCGGTGACCGCGGTAATTCTTAGCGCGCATTCCCAGATCCCTATAGGGTCCCCGAGCGGGCGGGCAGACAGCGGGTCTGCGCCTATCGATCAGATGCTCACCTTGCCGCCATTGAGTTTAATACCGAGTTTCGCCAGAGCTTCGACGACAGGAATCTCGGCACCGAGTGTTTTGCCAACTTCCGCCGCCAGCGGCAGATCCTTATCGTAGAGATTGGTACCCGAAATAAATTTCAATTCACCGCTCGAGAACTCGTAACGTGTGTCCCAGCGATCGAGAATATGTTGCGACTTGGTTTTCTGCATCACATCCAGCGCTGCCTTATAGCTCACACCGCCGGCCTTGGCGATCTGCAATGCTTCATAGACCACCAGTGCTTCGGACGCCGTGACCATGTTCTTAAAAAGCTTTGTAACATTGCCGCATCCAAGGGGTCCCATATGCACGGCGTCTTTGGCCATTTTGAGCAGGTGAGGTTTGGCACGCTCGAAAAATGCCTTCTGACCGCCGACCAGAAAAGTCAGACCGCCCTGGCGCACGACGCTCGGGACCGCCGTCATACAGGCATCGATCACATTGACTCTCTTGTCCGCTGCGGCTTCCGCGACCTTTTTGGTCGTAGTGGGCCGTATGGTGCTATGCAGCAGGATCAGAGACCCAGGCGCAGCGCCTTCCAGGATTCCGTCGTTGCCGAGCACGCACTGAAGCACCTCCTGATCGGTTCGTACGACCACGTCGATCATCGTGCACGCCTGCGCAACTGCCTTGGCAGAGGAGGCTGCTTCGGCCCCTTCGCTGCGGGCGGCTTGTAATGCTCTGGGCGCGATGTCGAAGGCGAGCGCGCTAACATTCGTCAATTTGAGTCGTGATAAGAGCGCGCTTCCCATCGCGCCGGTGCCGACAAAACCGATTTTTTCCATTGCTGCTGCTCCTTATGTAAAGAACTCGATAGCGTTAATATTTGTTTATAGCCGTGTTGAATGGTCGGAAACTTACCACCGAGACAATGAGAACAGAGAGCGGAATTCAAATAAACGCTGTGCTCTGTGTCTCCGTGGTTAGACTTTGGGCGTGTGCGTTCGGTTAACATCGTTCAACTCAGGCATGACGTATCGATGGAACAACTGCACCGAACGCAACGACTCCTCCAGCGATAGATCGCCGAAGGCAAACTGCCCGACCAGATAATTAGTCGCGGACTCATCGACTTGCGCGCGAAGAAAGTTCGTCACGGTTTCTGGATTACCGGCGACCGCTTGACCGATTTCCATCATTGTGTCGAATGCCGCCGGCCGAGGATGCGCAGGCTTACCACCGCGAGTCGAGTACAAATAGTAAAAGTGGCGATGCCAGATCGGATAGGCGCGACGCGCTACCCTCAGCGCTTCTGCGCCTGTTTCGGCGATGACAATGAAACGGCTCAAGCCGAGCCTGGGTAGCGGCTGATCGCCGCGCAGTTCGTGCCAGACCTGCCGATAACGCGTGTTATAGCTGTGCGTGTCTTTGGCCGAGTCGAGACTCACCATGTTCAAATTCTGACGCGCTGCGCGATCGGCGGCCTCGACCGAATGCACGCCGTACCACATGGGCGGATGCGGTTTTTGCAGCGGCTCGAGCTCGAGGGGAATGTTCTTGAAAGTGAAGAACTTTCCTTCGAAGTCGAGGGTCTTCTGCGTCAATCCTCGGACGATCAGTTCGCGCGCCTCCATATAAATTTCTTGCGCCTTGGCGGGATCCTGGCCGTAAAACGATACCTCGGTTGCCGACGAGCCACGACCGAAGCCGATCTCCAGCCGACCGCCGCTCAGCTGGTCGACCATGCAGATCTCCTCGATCAGTCGGAGAGGATGGTGCAACGGCAGGGCGTAAACCATCGGGCCGAAGCGAAGACGGCTCGTTCGTTGCGCAATAGCAGAGAGAAATACGCTGGGTGACGGCGCCAGACCGATTGGGGTCGAGTGGTGCTCGGCGACATGATAGGCGTAAAAGCCCGCGCGTTCGTAGGCCTCTATGAGCTTCAGACGCGCTTCATAATATTCGTTCAGGGGGAGATCGTTTCTGTCCAGGTGGTCGAAAACACCAAACTCCATCTTGGCGGGTATATCGTGAAATGAGCGCAAAGCAAAGGCGCAACGAGGAGAGATCTGACCAGCAGAGTCAGAAAGGACGCCGAGTTCTTATGATCGGGAAAGTTTTTCCGCGGCTCCGCGCCTCTGTAATAAATATTTTTTGTTCAGAGACGTTTATTTTTTATAGAGCGCTGCGATGAAGCCACTTTGATCGATGCGCTTTACGAACGAGGCGTCCACGAGTGGGTTAGGATCGGTTTGTTTAGCTTGAGGATATTGCAGCGACAGGATTTCCAGCCCGCTCCTGATCACATCGATGGACGGGTAGGGCTGCTGCTCCAACACTGCGGTCGTGTATTTATACGTTTCTTCGAGAACCTCATCGCTTGCGCCCAAGAGATTCTTTTTCATGATCGCGATACTTTTCGGTTTATCAGTTTTAAAAACGTAAATTCCTTCGATGAGAGTTTTCAAGAAGCTATCGATGAGCTCCGGCCGCTTGCCAATGGTTTGGCGCGAGGTGGTCACGGTGTTGGCGGGAAAAGTAATTCCCAGCGCATCGTAGTTGACCAGCTCCCGAAAACCCATTTTGCCAGCCATCAGCGGCAGCGGCATGGTCAGCGGCGTTGCATCGACGATCCCGCGCTCCAGCGCCTGGAGTCCTACGGCGGGATCACCGACGACCAGCAGTTTGACATCGCGATCCGGTTGCAAGCCGAGCTTGGCGCGCAGCACGTAACGCAGGATGATCTCGGAAATGGAACCTGCGCGCGAAACTCCGATCGTTTTGCCGCGCAGATCCTCGCCACTGCGGATCTCGCTTCTAGCAAAAATTCCGCCGCCCACTTTGGTCATATTGATCGCGACGATGACCTGATCCTTGGAGCCGAGGACGTGAGAAGTGAGCGCGCCGCTGCCCGTGGCGACGACAATGGGCACGTCACCGCTCATCAGCAATTGTTGCGGTCGAAGCCGGCCGGCATAAATCGCTTTCAATTCGATGCCATATTTTCGACCGATTCGGTCTTCTACGGCAATCCACATCGGCGTGTGATGTCCTGCGAGTGAAGAATAACCTACCGCGAGGTTTTCTAACTGCTGACCTGCAATTGCCGCCGAGGATGGAAATATCAGTCTGAGTGGTAGGAGTGAAAAGGCCAGCAAAAAACCTAAACGGAGCATCAATATCCCCACAACAATGGAGTGGGGTTAACATTGGGGTGCGCTCGAAGTCAAGCACACTGCCCGAGTGAAACAGCGAGCAGATGCTGGTGGAATTCCAAGAGCTCGCGTTGCTCCCTGTCTCTTCTCAAGCTTCAAGGCTCGATCCAGCAATGAGCTCGTGCGAATTTCGCAACTGGTCTGTTATTGCGACAAGGCCTTTGGCGTGCTTTTCTTAAATGCTGTGAGTGCTTTCAAATCAGTCCGGGTGAATATTGCGGTCGTGTTTGCCCGAAGTGCTCTCCAGTTCCGTTTCCCAATCCTGGCCGTTGTTCAAAATTTTTTGACCCATTATCAGGCCGCAGGAACAAACCGTGGCTAATCCCACGCGATACTCGCGGTTGCTGATTCGCCTTTATCGCCAACTGACAATCTATGTGAAGGGCGTTCTCGCTCATCAATCGAGCGGGCGGAATAGAGTCATTTCCGGCCTGAAGGCGATGGGAATCTTGCTGGGAGTTGGTTTTGCGCTACTCTTCGCCTATACGTTGTTTCTCATACCATTTACGCCGAGTATCAGCGAAATCCGTAAAGCAAGAATCGATCAGCCGGCCATCCTCGTTTCAGCGGATGGTAAGCGCCTGGCGACATTGAAACCGATGAATCGGGAGTGGGTGCGGCTAAAGCAGGTTTCTCCGCAGGTCATTGCGGCGTTGCTCGCGACCGAAGATCACCGTTTTTATCATCACTACGGCATAGATTTGATCCGCACCGCCACCGGCATCGTGCACACGCTTTTGCGCGATCCCGAAGGGGGTTCGACGCTCACCCAACAACTGGCACGCAACCTCTACCCCGAGATCGGACGCCAACGAACCATAACGCGCAAGATCAAGGAAACGATCACCGCGATTAAAATCGAATACGCCTACACCAAAGACGAAATACTCGAAACTTATCTCAACACCATTCCTTTTTTGTACAACGCGTTCGGTATCGAAATGGCTGCGCGGACTTATTTCGACAAACCCGCGCAAAAGCTGAACGTGCTTGAAAGCGCCACCTTGATCGCAATGCTCAAAGGGACCAGTTATTACAACCCGGTGCTGAATCCACAGCGGGCACTAGCACGGCGCAACGTGGTATTGGCGCAAATGGTCAAGCATGGAGCATTGAGCGAAGCCGATTTTAATAAACTGAAGGCACATCCCATCCAGCTGAATTTCGCGCGGCAACCTGAGGCCATCGGACCGGCTCCTCACCTCGCGGAGCAGATTCGCAAATGGCTGATCGATTGGGCCGACCGCAACGATCGAGACATTTACTCCGATGGATTAATCGTATACACGACCATCGATTCCCGGTTACAGGCGATTGCCAATCAGGTGACAAATCTCCAAATGGAAGGATTGCAGGCGGTCGCCGACGTGGAATGGGGTCAAAGCTCTGCAGCGGTATTGTCATCGAGCACCAAGGCTTACGCCGCAGCGCGCCCGCGCGTTCAGCCGTTTGCGTACTTCTGGAAAACCAAGGGCGCTTTGATCGACACGTTTATTCGCGAATCAACGGAGTACCGAAACGCGGTCGAGGCCGGCTCGCCTCCCGAAACCGTACTGCGGGATTTGCGAAACAATCCGAAATTCATGGCCAAGCTGCGCAGCGACAAAACCCGTTTACAGGCCGGCTTTGTGGCGATTGATCCGCTTACCGGTTATGTCAAAGCCTGGGTCGGGAGCCGTGATTTCAAGACCGATCAATTCGATCATGTGATCCAGGCGCGCCGGCAACCCGGCTCGACTTTCAAACCGTTTGTCTATGGGGCCGCCATGGAGCAGGGCATGTCACCGGACAAGCGGTTTATCGATCGCGCGGTGGAGATTGCGCTTCCCGATGGCACAATGTGGCGTCCTTCCGATTTGTCTCAGCCTACCGGCGAACCAATGACCGCGCGCGAGGGATTGATCCTCTCGAAGAATACCATCACAGTGCAGGTGATGCAGGAAGTCGGCGCGAAGAGAACCGCGGACTTGGCGCGCCGCATGGGTGTGAACCAAAGCAATCTCGACGAGGTGCCTTCCTTGGCCTTGGGCACCAGCCCGGTTACGCCATTCGAAATGGTATCAGCCTACAGCACACTCGCGGCACGCGGAGAATATCGCACTCCGATCTTTATCACCCGCATTACGGATAAAAACGGCAAGGTGCTCGAGCGTTTTGAAAATCAAAGCAGGCGTGCTCTGTCGGATAAAACCGTCGGAAATTTGATCAACATGATGCGTGATGCCGTCGACCGCGGCACAGGACAGGCGGTGCGAACACAATTCGGCGTGCGCGCCGATGTGGCTGGCAAGACCGGTACGACCCAAAAGAATAGCGATGGATGGTTTATCCTGATGCATCCACGCTTGGTCGCAGGAGCATGGGTCGGCTTCAACGACTCGCGAATTACGATGCGCAGTAACTATTGGGGCGAAGGCGGACATAACGCTATTTTGCTAGTCGGCGATTTCTTTCGGCACATTCTGAGCGCGCAATTTATCGATGCCGGCACGCAGTTTCCGTACGCGAGACCGCGCGAATTTTTTTGGGAGCCGTTCCTGGACCGTCTAAAAGACTGGTGGTTTGGTGAAAACGCGGGTACAGCGCCAGTTCGTCCATCGCGGCCTGCTGAACGGGATCTGTCAGAAACCTTTGCCGAGCGAATGAACGCGGAATCTTAGCGTTGCGAGACAAGTCCGTAAACAGTATGACCCAAAATTTAGCTTCCAAATTTCACGCGTTCTCGTGCCGAGAAAGCCAGCAAATGGGGCGCGGTTGGGGCAGCTCGGCGTCGAAGACGGAGAGCTGCCCCAACCGGTTGAAGTGAGCTTAGCGGTTTTTCGAGGGGGTCTGGTTCGGCTGATCGGTATCTTTGCCGGCCGTCGTATTGCTGGATTTCATATTGTCGCTTGAAGACGAAGCGCTGGATCGGCTGCTGGAGCTACCCGAGTGAACGCCGAGCTTATCGGCAGTCTGCGCATCGAGGGTTCCAGTTGCTTGTAAGTTACTCGCGCTCTGGAAGGATTTGATCGCGTCCTTCGTTTTCGTACCCATCACGCCGTCTACCGGCCCCGGATCATAACCTTTGTCCTTCAAAGCTTTTTGAGCTTCTTTGACATTGGCCGCGGAGCTACCACGAGCCATTCGGCCGCTGCTGGAAGTCCCGCGGGCACTTTGGCTTGTGCTGGTGTCCATGCCGGAATTCGCGCTGCTGCTCTTCCCTTTTTCGACAGTCCCGGCATAGGGACTGCCCTGCGGTAGGGGCGTCCCGGTCTCGTCAGCTCGCTCCGACTTCGATTGGCCCTTCGAAGTGTTTACGGACGGATGCACTTCTTTGGTGGATTGCGCCGAGCCGCTACTGCTGCCTGAGCCAGCCGATTGTGCCATGGCGGTCCCCGTAGTCATCCAGGCCGCAGCGAGCACAGATCCTGCTATCAGCAATCGATTTTGTTTCATAAGCCTCCTCCTTAATATGTAGTGCTTTGATTTAGCGCAATCGTCATGCCCAGAGAAGATCCGTACTACCATGCTTGGTTTGTCCCGAAGCTGAGAATAATTGCTGCGAGAAACGCAGTTTTGGTGAAAAAATGGCTTAGTCTTCGAATTGGCCGGGAGGATTTTTCCCCTCCCTGTCGGGTAAAACAACTTCATCGATAAACATGAAGCCAATCAGCCATCGGCAGCAAGTCGGATTGTGCAGCGGCCAGGGAAGAAGGTAAATAATTCAGTTCAGGTGAGCGGAGGAGAAAATGGCGGAAAAAACCGTGGTCGTGCAGGGCGGAAAATTGATCGACGGTAGAGGCGGAGCTCCCGTGGACGATTCGATAATCGTCATCCAAGCGGGGCGGATTCAAACGGTTGGAGCCGCCGGCGAGGTCGCAATTCCCGAAGGCGCGGCCATCGTCAATGTCAAAGGCAAAACTGTTCTGCCGGGATTTATCGATGGCCATGGGCATCTGGAGGATTTTCATGGCGAGCTCTATCTACACCTCGGAATAACCACCTGCGCGAATATTGAGCTCTATCAGGATGGGCCCTGGACTCGTGCGCAGAAAGAGGGAACTGCATTGGGGAAAATTCGTGGCCCGCGAATTTGGATGTCAGGTCGGGCGATTGGCGGAGTCAGCACCGGTCACGATGCTTTCGGCTCGAGAACCGCGCGGGACAACATCATTGTTACGACGCCTGACGAGGTGCGTCGCGCCGTGCAGCGAAAGCGAGAGCTTGGTTGTGAGGTACTGAAAGTCAATGAATTTCTTTCCCTGGATCTGGTCAAAGTCGCTTGTGATGAAGCGCACCGTCTAGGAATGGCGGTGGCTGCGCACAGTTGGGACGCGGTGGGCTCTTCGAAAGCGGGCGTCGACGCGATCGAGCATATCTGGTCTGTCGGATACAGCTCGATTCCTTATGCGCCCGCGCGGCGCAAACTCGCGCAAGACAGGCTCGGCGGAGTGATCGATCAGGAGCTCGCGGGGGCCTATTATCAAACAGAGAACTACGATGCGGTCATCGACGCCATGGTGGAACATCAGGTCGCTTGGACACCAACAATCGCCAAGTGGCTGCGCCCGCTATCGCCGAGCGCCGAGCGCTTCAGGGAAAGGGAAAATCAGATTCTAAACGACCGCAATGCCGAGCTGCCCGCGGCCGTGCGCGCGGTGACCGAGAACTCATACGAAAAATTGTGGAAGCGTTATTCCCCGGCACAACGGGAGCAGGCCCGAGTCGGTTATGAAAAGGCCGGCGAATTCATTCGCCGGTTCGTCGAGGCGGGCGGCATTCTGAAGGAAGGCTCCGATCCGCCGCGCGGAATGGCGGCTTTGCTGATGCATCAGGCCCTTGTGATGGACGTCGAGGCGGGTGTGTCGCCGATGAAAGCGATTCAAGCGGCGACGCTCAATGTCGCGCGGACCTTTAAGAAGGACAAAGATTACGGCAGCGTCGAGCCGGGCAAGGTTGCGGATTTATCGATTATCGAAGGCGATCCGCTGGCAGACATCTGGATGACGCAAAACGTCAAGATGGTGATCATGGACGGCAAGGTCATCGACATCGGATTTAGCAAGTACAAAAATCCGATTCCGTCATTCTACTCATATCAAAGTTTACCCCTCGACCTGGATATCTCGCCGCTCTTTTTGATCGAACGGTCGGGACCGACAACCTTGCGCGTACGGGGTGAGGGTGGAATGTGGCCCTTTCATCAAGTCATGCTGAACGGCAATCCGCTGCCGACCAGCTTCGTTTCCAAAAATGAATTGAAAGCAACGATTGCACCGGAAGCGATTCCCACCGCGGGAACGTACCTGGTAACGCTCAAATGTGACGGAGAGGTCTTTCCCGAATCGCACCGCGCGCATCTGGTCGTCGGATTTTCCGATCGGTGACATCCATGCAATGACGCAACGAAGCTAGATGAAGTCCCGCCCGGGATCATCCATCGCGAGACTTGAACGGGTTCTCACTGCCCAATCCTGCCATGAGACCCCGCTCGCTCCCTTTGTTCAATGAAGCCGCGAGGTCCTGCAGATAGTGTTCTTGCTCGATCGCCTCGTAAAGCGCCATGGAGCCGTCCGGCTTGAGCGGCCTGCCGCCGATAAAATGGAAGGAGTGGCAGTCCCAGTCGTAAAATTCATCGCCGCGATCACAAATTTCTTTCCACCTAATGCCGACGGGACTGCGATGTAACCCCGTGCGCGCGGGCAAAGCCTCTTGTTGCTCGATGGATAAATTCAGATCGGCTTTGTAGCCTTTTTCTTCGGGAATCCCCGCCCACATGCGATGATATGAAGGCAGAAATTCTTCGTCACGAACCGTGAGCGCGGTGTGCATATCCCACCAGGTGCCGTGGCCTGAGACACGTTCGTCGACCTTGTCCACCAGCTTATAGATCAGGCGCCCGCCTGCACGCATCCGCAGCACCAGGGTGCCCTCAGCGGTTTTGGAATTCTGCTCGGCTTGGACACCGCAATATTTTTCGAAGAAATCGGCAGTTCGAGAGAGATCGCGCGCGCCGAACACCGCGTGGCTGATCCGGCCGACGTGACATTCTGTTGCAATGTCCATGGCGCCCTCGGGCATATTCTCCGGGGCCCAAAATTCATACTGATTGCCGTCGGGATCGGCAAAGAAAATTAACTTACCCTCATCGCCGTCGGCAGCCGTACGAATCGGATCGCTATGCGGAATCTTGTGACGATCGAGCCGCCGCAGATGCGCATCTACCTCGCTTGGATGGATATAAAATCCACAGCGCGGCAGATCCTCTCCTAAAGGCTTCGCAGGGGAGTAGATTTCAGGTTGAAGAAAAGCGCCGATTCTACACGAACCGCCCTCCCACCATAGAAAACTGGTGATCTTGATGTTGCGTTTTCGCGCCGCAGTCGTGAGTCCGATGATCGGACGGCGCGTGATCCCGGTGGCGTTTACTGCCCAATCTACCCAGGCAACCATATCGTTGGTGCCGACGACATAATGGTCGATCCAATGAACGGCGCCCTTGGGTTCGAGATTATTGATCATAAGCATTCCTTTCCATTGATGAGACCTCGGAGTTTTTGAGCCGGGTGCACGGAAAACTCTCGTGACCGGTAACAGAGCCAGAATACGGCTGTCAAGGCAAAGGCCAATATCTGCTAAAAAATTCCCAGAGCCAAACCGGATGCGAGAGTGGCGCCGACTTCCTCGCAACGCTTGAGATCGAATTCGCCGATCTGTTTTGGCGCGAGAATCGCGTCAGGCGTCTGCGCGTGCGTGCAGACGATGGTAGGATCGGCAATCACTTTAAGCCGCCAGCCGGCAGCAATGCGCTGAATCTGACGCGCGGCGTTTTCTCCGTCGCTGCCGGCGCAAACGAGCGTCGCATACGGTCTACCGACGATTCGATCGAGAACGGAATAGTAAGTTCGATCGAAGAAATCTTTCATAACTCCTGACATCATAGCGAGATTCTCCGGAGTCGCGAAAATGTAACCGGATGATTGAAGTAGATGGTCAGGGCCGGCATCAGCTGCATGAGTAAGATCGATACCGATCTCCG
>Ga0070670_100000882_pt1 | contig 23635 bp, 16 predicted proteins | sample KBSS63metaG_FD_64665 | JGI IMG/M metagenome (GOLD analysis project Ga0070670, IMG submission 64665) | Switchgrass rhizosphere microbial communities from Kellogg Biological Station, Michigan, USA - KBS S6-3 metaG | ecosystem: Host-associated > Plants > Roots > Rhizosphere > Soil ... | reverse complement strand
GGTGGTTCTCAAGCTGTTCAATATCGTTCAGCCGGAATTCGCATATTTCGGAGAGAAGGATTATCAGCAGCTGTGTGTGATTCGCCGCATGGTGGACGATTTCAATCTGCCTTTGACCGTTGTGCCGGTCCCGACATATCGCGAGTCCGATGGTCTTGCAATGAGTTCGCGCAACGTGTATCTGTCGCCTGCCGAGCGTACCGCGGCGCCCGCGCTCTATCGGGCACTGACGCTTGCGCGCGAGAGGATCGCATCAGGTGAGAAGGATGCTGCGATAATCAAAACCGCAGCGATGAGCATTCTTGCCGCGGAGCCACTCATTCGTGTCCAGTATTTTGAGATTGTCGATCCCTCCGAGGTGCAGCCCGTTGCCATCGTCACTGGGCCAGTTCGAATCGCCGCCGCCATCTTTATCGGCAAGACCCGCCTCATCGACAACGTCGCCGCCGGCAACTGATGTTTACGTTTCGTCACTTGCGTCCGGCCTTGACGTCTTCAACCAATCGCGTCCTCAATTCAATGGCACGCAATTGTCCCAGCGCTTTGATGGAGGGGTAACGCTGAGCCCAGAAGTCCAAAGCATTGTAGGCGCGGTCTATGACCGCGCACGATCCCTCCAATGAGAGTCTGTAGGCGGTCATAGACCGCCCCTACAACGGGAAATACTGGCATGCAATCTTCCATGACACCGCTATACAATTCATGCAAGCTGAACGAATCAAATGGAAAACCGCAGAAATTATTACCGCGTCCTTCACGTCCAGCCCGATGCGCCGGCGGCGGTGATCAAGTCCACATATCGCACGCTCATGCAGAAATTAAAAATGCATCCGGACCTCGGCGGCAACACCTGGAATGCCGCGCTGATTAACGAAGCGTATGCCGTACTTCACGATCCGCTGAAGCGCGAGCAGTATGACCGGCAAGTTCTAAAGAGACTGCAGAACCGTCACACGCAGGAATCTGCGGCGGACGTGGCTCCGCTTGAGACGAAACGCGGCCATTGCCTTTTTTGCAAATCGATTTTTCTGATTGTGCCCGGGCGAGCCGCGGCCCAATCGTGTCTGGAGTGTCGCAGTCCTCTGCAGGGCGTTGGCGACGATGAAACGCAGATTGCTCTGCGGCGAATGGCGGCCCGAATCGAACGGGCCTTCGATATCACGTATTACACCTACTGGCCGCAAGCTGCTCGCCGAGCGGTCGCGGTGGACTTTTCGCCCACAGGCATTGCCATCGCGGGACCCGATCATTTTTTCGTTGGCCAATTGGTTAAGATGGAGAGCGAGCTATTGAGCGCCGTCGCCCAGGTGAAGAATCGGAAAGCCCCCGGTGACGCATCCATTCCCGTAAGAGTCGGCTTGAAGTTCGTCACAGTTTCGTTCAATCTGCCCCGAGGGACATTCGTTGGTGTGACGGTATAGTTCCGGAATGTGCGGGTGCTGTCTTGAAAACTGCTTCGGCTTATCAATCCATCGTGGTCCTGACTGGAGCTGGCGTGTCCGCCGAATCGGGCCTCTCGACTTTCCGCGATTCGAACGGCCTTTGGAACAATCATCGAATCGAAGATGTTGCCACACCGGAAGCATTCGAACGGAATCCGCAGCTGGTGTGGGAGTTCTACTCCGCCCGCCGTCGCAATGCGTTGAGTGTGAGCCCGAACGCGGCGCATCATGCGCTTGCGGCATTTTCGAGAACATGCAAGGACAAGAGCATCGAATTCACGCTCGTCACCCAGAATGTGGATGGCCTGCATGAAACCGCTCACCGTCGTGCCGGTGCGGCCATGCCGCTGACGATGCATGGCAGGGTGTGCGAGTCCAGATGTACGCGGTGTGACAAAGTCACTCCGGACGAGAAAGTCTACGACACAGGGGAGCTGCCGAAGTCCGATTGCTGCAGGAAGCTGCTCCGACCGCACATCGTGTGGTTTGGCGAAATGCCGTTGTTTATTCCCGAGATTGAACGCCGGCTTGGCGCATGCGATCTTTTCGTCACCATCGGCACCAGTGGCAATGTTTACCCAGCAGCCGGCTTTCTGATGCAGGCAAAGATTGCGGGCGCTACAACGGTTTGCCTGAATAAGGAGAGAATCCCGCAGGATCGGTATGTCGACCGCCATTTAGAGGGGCCTGCGACCGAACTTGTCCCGGAGTTCTTCAGGTAGGATAGGCTTTCAAATTCGATATCGTGGGCCGCCGCTATCTTGAATCGTTTCCTTTTGTGGCCTCGATGGAAATGGGACCCAGCAGGGAACTGCCGGCGTTCGGTCCGGGAGGTTGCGCGGGCGCAGGCATGTTGTCCTGCCGAGTGGTCAGCCGCATTTCATTCATCGCGACCCGCACCGTGGCCTGATTGTGGAAAGGAAGCGTTCCCGGGCCCCAGTCCTCGTGCAGGATATTGAATGTCATCGTGTCGCCCTTGATTTCGAAATCATCGAGAGCCGCCATGGTATACGGGTTGTCGCATCGGCCGCAGACCATCCCGCGCAGCCTGGTCCCCACTTTTCGAATGATGAAGTACTGCTTGTTGATGCCGGTGCCGAATCCCAGCCACACTCCGATGACATCGGATTCCTTGATTTGCTTCCACGGTCCGGGCTGAAGATAGCCGGGACCACCGGCTCCACGCGGAGGCTGAGGCGGAGCTGCAGCTCTACCTGTCGTTTCAGGGGCCGGTCCGCGTCCGCCGGTTGCAGGAACGGGGCCATTTCCCGCAGGAAGTCGTGACACGGGCAACGGAAGTGGATCCGGCCCGCGCGGGTCTTTGATGACCGTCCTCTGAAATTTTCCTCCACCGGGCCCGCCGCTGGTTCCAGTGACGATCAATTTGCCGTTGTCGAACTTCGCCGTTGCGCGATCCTGATACGCGGTGCTGCCATCGGCCTTCACGTGTGTGACGACGAAGGTCAAGCCATCGTTGCCGAATTTGCCATCGACGAACGCGAGGGTTGTCGCGTCACTGCAAAGTGTGCAGTAGATTCCCCGAACTACGTCACCGCGGATCGAAAACTGGTACGTGTGCGGTTCACCCGCGTCGGTTCTCCATCCACCCCGGTAGTCGTCGGGATTTTGCGCCACGGCCAGTTGCGCCGTGCCAAGCAAGGCGACGAGCGAGAACAATATTTTCACGGTGCCTCCAGTGAAGGTTGTGCAGCGGGGATAATCCGACTGTCCCGGAGTTTGTGTCAACGACAAACTCCACCAATCCAACCGAATCGCGCCAATACAAATCCGGTTGCCGTCGGATATGTTGTCGATTGTGCCCGATCGCGAATACGAAGGTGACGTCGGATTTTAGCGTCACCCATTCCGTTGATACGATGAACGAAGCTCGGATAAACATCGATCCGCCGGAATTGATATCGGTTGGAGCCGGAAGAGGCCCGCTAAAGATTCGCGTCCGTGTGTGGTCTGAGAAATTCCCAGTGATTCACGAATTGTTCAAAGCATATCTTTCCGGGAATGGTTTGGTAGGTCTTCACGAAAGTGAATCCAAGTTTGGCCAGAACCTTGTTCGGGGCAGGATTTTCCGCAAAGGGTTCGCAGTAGAGTTTTTCCAGTCCAGGATTTCTGAAAAAATAATTCACGGAACGACTGAAGAACTCTGCACCGATGCGGTTCCTTCGCAGTTGTGACTTCCAGAGATGCAGGTGGATTGAAGCTTCTTCTCCCCAGCGGATTTTATTGATGCTCGAATGGCCAGCTAATTCACCCTCGTAAATCCAAGCCAGATAAATCCTGTCCTTTTCGGGGCCGGGTTTGTGATGATCCTCCCACACTTCGGCAAGCCAGTCTTCGCGAGTGGGAAGTTTTGCAGGATCGATTCCCATTCCACGAAGAAAAGCATCGCTCGACTGGATAAAGTAGTCGACCATCTGCAAATATTCTTCCTCCGTTCGAAAAGGACGAATTTCCATCTTCATCGATCACCGAGCATTGCTCGTTGTGTCCGTGGTTATCGCCCACTGGTTGTCGAGGCGCTTCGACAGGTCCAGCGGATCCCCAATACCTACCGTGCCGCGCGCCACCTGGTACGCCCAGACCTGGAAATAGGTCAGCGTTGCTCCACCGAAGATGGTCGAGAACGCACCATCCACGGCGTCCTGGCCGCAGGAAACTTTAATGCGGCCGATGCGAGGGACGTGGAAGCGGGCATCCGTCGTGAACCAATTTCCTGCGATATAAACTTCGGCATATGCGTGGAAATCCATGTGATTTTCCGGATCGGGAAATCCAATGTCCGGCAGGTGTCCGGTCACGTAGCGCGCGGGAAGATTGAAAGTGCGATTCAGGGCAATGGCGAGATGCGCAAAGTCCCGGCAAACTCCGTACCCGCGTTGAAGAACGTCCGACGCCGATATGTCGGGCCTGCCCGACATATATCGATACTCGATGTTGTCGTGCACCCAGCGGCTGATCGCCTGAACGCGCGGCATTCCATGTTCGATATTTCCGAACTTGCTCCACGCGAAATTGGTGAGTTTGTCCGAGTCGCAATACCTGCTTGGAAGTGTGTATCTCAATAGTTCGGCGGGGAGATCTCCCGGAGTTTGCGGGGCGGTGGCGACGAGGTTGTAGTTGTCCGGCTGTGAGGGAGCCGCAACGATGGCATCGTGGCGGAAACAATTCGTGCCGGGTTCGAGCGTCACGCGGCAAACCCCATTTCCGTGGCTGTCGATGAATTCATCTCCGGGCAGGTTGTTTCCCAATGACAGCGCTTCGGAAAGAACGACGTGGTTCCGGTCAGGGCGAAGCTTCAGGTTCAGGAGCAGTGAAGCGGTTCCTGTGACTTCATAGACGAGACTGCAACCCACTCGAACCGTGATATCAAACCGGGGATCCATTTTCGGTTGCATGCCACAGGTTAGCACGCCTTCAGATAACGAAACTGCAGCGGACATTTTGTCGGACACTTTCGCGGTCGAGTACAGTCCGTTCGTGCCCGATCTATTTCATTTTTCCGAACTCCCTACAACGCAATATTTCGACTGCGTGTGGCACGGACATCCATGGAACCGGAACCACTTGTCCAGGTGGACCTGCTGGAGTAGCAATTCGAGAACAGATACACCCGCATCTGCTAACATTCGGCCGCCAAATGGAGGTGCCTGTGTGGCAGCCGAACACGGCGCAGTGGAGAATCATCTGGATCGTCAGCGTCTTTCTGATTCTTTGCTGGCCGCCAGAAAAGGGACGCAGCCTGGGACTGAAGATCACAAACCGGCTCGCGGATCCACGTAACACGCTTCCGACAATGCCCGAGCCCTTGCCGATCGCGCTCGATGATAATGGTGACGCGGTTTCCGAACATGATGCGTTGGCAGCGGAGTATTACCGTCAGTATGAGAGCTCGGCTTTGACGCGATATCGGATGAGGCTCAAGGAGGCAACGGACCCGTTCGATCCCTCCACCGCACGTCAGATTCTTGCGGGCATTGCAATCCTGAGCGCACTTGCTGTTTGGCGAATCAACGGCAAGAGAATGTAATCCGATTCGTGCCTCGTTCCCGGTCCTCTAATTCGCAGACGGCTTCTGGCCAGGATGCAGCGTAAGGTGCTGGACGCGCCAGTTCTGGGCCTCTCCGGTATAAAGCTCGTTCTCGCTCACGCATTCGATTTCGTGCACCCAGTAGAACTGGCCCACTTTCTTGCCCGTCGTTCCAAACCAGCCGAGGTTTTTGCCCTCCAGATCATCCTTGTAGATTTTGCCGCCGGCATCGGCGCTGTAGAGGAACTGCTGACCCTGCGCGTTGGGCGGGGTGATGCACACGGCCCAGGGCGCGCGCACGTTGTTGATGATGCGAACCGGATTGAGATCCTTGTCGAACACTTGTATGCGATTGTTCCCGCGGTCACCGACATAGATGTTGCCTTTGGCATCAGACGCGATGGTGTGCGGCGTATTGAATTGTCCGGGAGCCGTGCCGCGCGATCCGATCGATTTCACGAACGCTCCGTCCTTATTGAATTTTGCGACGCGCGAATTGTCGTATCCATCCGCAACAAAGATATTGCCCTCCAGATCCCATGTAACGTCTGTAGGGCGCGCGAATGTCCCACCCCGGCCCGCCCCTGCGCCGACCGCCGAAATCGCCGCGGCATCGGTATGGCGTGCTTCCTCCAGGAATCGTTCAAGGTAGTCGATGGCTTCGTCCTTGCGTCCGAGCACCATGGTGACAAGACCCTGCGGATTGAATTTCATCACCATATTCGAGCCTTCGTCGACCACCCACACGTTATCGCTCTTGTCGATTTTCACCGCGTGCGCGAAGGAGAAACCGTAGGCATTTTGTCCCCATTCCTTGATGTACTTTCCGTTCTGATCGAATTCAAACAGCTCGGCCGCCTGCGATCCTCGCGCCGGACCGGAGTTGCCGCTTCGCGTATAGACGAACAAATGTTTCCTGGAATTGAGCGCGACGCCTTCGGTCTCGCCGATGGTGTGACCTTCCGGCATCAGCGGAAGCGATACCGCATCGAAGGGAATTGGCGGACTCTGCTCGAGCTGATTCTGCGCGGCCGCTGCGGCTTGCTGCTCCGGGCTTTGTCCGCGTCCACCGGCGGGTGGTCCCTGAGGGGCGGCACCTCCAGCGCCCGGCAGTGCCGGGACTCCCGGACCAGCGCCACGCTGGGCATAGGCAGCGGCAACCAAAAGTATGATCAGCACCATCGCATAACGTTTCACGGGACCCTCCTGTTGTTGACCCATCACCGGGTGGTGGCGGGAAGTATACTGCGATAGGGTGCCGACTGCACTCTCGGAGCACGTGGCAATTTGCTTATCGCAGCGTCGACGCCCGCGCAGAAATCGGAGGAAGCCAATGAAGATCAAAGTAGCTGGAGCAGTCCTGGGTTTCGGGACAAACCGGTTCGAATCGAAGGGAAGGTCACCCCGGAGAGCTCGGGAAATCCTCGTGTGAGTCGAACTGCCATTCGCGAATGCCGTTATCAGGGGAGAATGGAATCAGTACAGTACACCGCTCATTCCATGAAGGTCACGCAGACGCCGCTGGGATCGATTGCCCCGAATTCTTTCGTGCCCCAGGGCTTGCGTTGCAATGGACCATTTGGGTGCACTTTGCCTCCGCGTTTCTGATATTCGGTGTACAGATCTTCGATGCCGGTGACCGCAAGTCGCACCATGGTCTGTTCGCCGATCTTTCGGGCCAGAGTTTTGTCATCGATTCCAGAAATGTGAAGTTCCGCTCCGCCTCTCTGGATGCCGGCGTAGTTCGGTGGTGTGGCATCGCGAAATGTTTCGGTGAAGCCGCAGACTTCGGTCCACCATTTCAAAGATTCCACCGGGTCGACTGCGGGAAGAATGGGAATTGCATGTTTGATGGTCGCGTCCATACCCTGAGAATACTCGAAGTTTGAAAAGTATTTCGGTCCAATCCTCTCCCAACGGGGAGATGGCGGCCCTCGCCAGAGCCGGGTGAGGGGTACCACAGCTATTAAATTATTTTCATTTGCGCCCCACACCGGCCGATTTGCCTGTACTTCTTCGCCGCTCCTTTCATCGGTTACAATGAAGATTCAACACCCATGATGTTTCATCCCATCGTTGAAGAATGGTTCCAACGAACTCTCGGCTCCCCCACTCCGGCCCAGGAGAACGCGTGGAACGAACTTGCGGCAGGGAACGACGTTCTGGTTTCGGCGCCCACCGGATCCGGAAAAACGCTTGCGGCATTTCTTCTGTGCCTGGACCGGTTGGTGCGGGCGGCACTCGACGGCACTCTCGAAGATCGAATCGACACCGTGTACGTTTCGCCGCTCAAGGCATTGAGTAACGATATTCAGAAAAATCTGGAGAGGCCGCTTGCGGAAATCACCGCGCTTGCCAGCGAACATGGCTTGATGTTGCCTCCCATCCGAGTTGCACTCCGGACCGGAGACACGACGGCATCGGATCGACAGAAGATGGTCCGGCGGCCGCCGCACATCCTCGTCACGACCCCGGAGTCGTTTTACCTCCTGCTGACTTCTGAGAAGGGAAGAACATCCCTCGCCACCACACGTACGTTCATCCTTGATGAGATTCATGCCGTTGTTGACGACAAGCGGGGCGCCCATCTCGCGTTATCTGCATCGCGGCTCGACGATCTGGTCCTCAAGGCGGGTGGCTGCGTCCCTCAGCGCATTGGGCTGTCGGCAACCGTCCGCCCCCTGGAAGTAGTGGCGCAATTCGTGAAGCCCGACGGGAATATCCGGATAGTCGACAGCGGTCATCGACGAAAGCTCGATATCGCCGTTGAAGTTCCCCTCGATGAACTCGGGGCAGTTGCCACGAACGAAATGTGGGGCGAAATTTATGATCGCATCGCCGAACTGATTCTGTCGCATCGCACGACGCTGGTTTTCGTCAATACCCGAAGACTGGCAGAACGAGTGGCCCATCAATTGACGGAGCGGCTTGGGGAGTCCGCCGTCCTGGCGCATCACGGAAGTCTGTCCCGCGAGATGCGCCTCAATGCGGAACAGCGACTGAAATCCGGTGATCTTCGCGCTGTCGTTGCCACAGCGTCCCTCGAACTCGGTATCGACATCGGTTCGGTCGATCTCGTCTGCCAGATCGGCTCTCCGCGATCCATCGCTGTGGCGCTGCAGCGTATTGGCCGCTCCGGTCACCATGCGAATCCGAACAGCGTTCCAAAGGGACGCATATTCGCCACCACGCGCGACGAACTGATCGAATGTGCCGCTCTCGTTCACGCGATCCGAAATGGGAATCTCGATTCGTTGCAGATTCCTACTTGGCCGCTGGACGTGCTTGCTCAGCAGATTGTTGCGGCCTGCGCCTGTGAGGAATTCCGCGAAGACGACCTCTTCACGCTTGTTCAAACGGCATATCCGTATCGCAACCTTCCCCGGCGCGATTTCGATGCGGTGCTGGAAATGCTGGCGGAGGGCATCGCAACACAACGCGGCAGAAGCGGTGCTTTCCTTCACCGTGATCGCGTCAACCGAATGGTCCGAGGGAGGCGTGGCGCCAGGCTTGCCGCCATTACATCCGGCGGGGCAATTCCGGACAATGCGAACTATTTTGTTGTGGCCGAGCCCGAAGGAACCGTCGTTGGAACCATCGACGAAGATTTCGCGGTGGAGAGCATGGCCGGCGACATCTTCCTGCTCGGAACCACGTCGTGGCGCATTCGGCGAGTGGAGGCGGGCCGCGTGCGAGTCGAGGATGCAAAGGGTGCCGCGCCGTCGATTCCTTTCTGGCTCGGCGAGGCGCCGGGACGCACGACGGAATTATCCGCGGAAGTCTCTGCAGTGCGTAACGCGGTGATTGACGATTCCGATGCCGTCGACTGGATCATTCGGGAGTGCGGCCTCGATCGTCTCGGCGCCGAACAGCTTGTGCTTTATGTGCGCGCGGGAGCCGCGGCACTCGGAGCGCTTCCGGATGCGAAGACAGTCATCGCGGAACGCTTCTTTGATGAAGCCGGCGGCATGCAGCTGGTCGTGCATGCTCCCTTCGGTTCGCGCATCAATCGGGCGTGGGGCCTCTCGCTGCGCAAAAGGTTATGCCGCACATTCAATTTCGAACTTCAGGCGGCAGCCACCGAGAACGGGATCGTGATTTCGCTCGGCGAGCAACACAGCTTTCCCCTGGATGCCATCTTCGAATTCCTCGACACCTACAGCGTGGAGGACATCCTGATTCAGGCTCTTCTGGCCGCCCCGATGTTCACGGCAAGATGGCGTTGGAATGCGTCTCGGGCCCTGGCCGTACTGCGATTCTCCGGTGGGCGTAAAACTCCACCGCCGATTCAACGCATGCGATCCGACGACCTGCTGGCGGCCGTATTCCCGGATCAGGCCGCGTGCGGTGAAAACATTGTGGGAGATATTCGAATACCGGACCATCCCCTGGTGAATGAGACCATGCGCGATTGCCTGCACGAAGCAATGGACCTGGATGGACTAAAGGCCGTACTGGCGGGACTTCGTAGTGGGGATATTCGGGCGCTGGCGATTGAGACCGCGGAACCGTCTCCGTTCTCGCACGAAATTCTGAATGCGAATCCGTACGCATTTCTCGATGATGCTCCGCTGGAAGAACGACGGACACGAGCCGTCCAAATGCGGCGTTCGCTTGGCGTGGATTCGGGCGAGATCGGCGCGCTCGATCCCCTGGCGATCGAAGAGGTTCGAAGTGAGTCCTGGCCGGTCGTCCGCAATGCCGACGAACTTCACGACGCCCTGCTGACGCTGTTTGCGGTTCCTCCGGATTCGGAATGGCAATCGTACTTCGACGAACTGGTGGAATCTCACCGTGCCACGACCATGCGTACTGGTTCCGAAAGATTCTGGATCCCGGCCGAACGCCTGACAACGGTGAAGCGACTCTATCCGGATGCCATATTCGTACCTTCCATCGAATCCTTCGAGATCGGCGGTCCTGACGACCGCGAGTCTGCGGCGGTCGAAGTCGTGCGCGGCTGGATGGAATCCACGGGTCCGATGACCGCCAAGCAAGTGACCAGGCGACTTGCGATTTCCCAGGAACTCGTCGACGTCGCATTCGGACGTCTCGAAGCCACAGGTGAAGTCCTCCGCGGACGATTTAGTCCCGAGGCGCGCGTGGCGAATGCAGAACTGGAATGGTGCAATCGCCGGATTCTGGCGCGCATTCATCGCATGACCATTGGCCGATTGAGACGGGAGATCGAACCGGTGTCGTCTGCAGACTTCATCCGGTTTCTGTTCTCATGGCAGCATGTCAGCCAGGGCACGCAGCTTCACGGAGTGGACGGACTGTTTCAGATCCTTAAACAGCTTCAAGGCTACGAGGTGTCCGCATCGTCCTGGGAAACCGAGGTGTTGCCACGGCGCATCGCGCGATATTCGCCGGAGATGCTGGATCAGCTGTGCATCTCCGGCGAAATCATGTGGGGAAGGCTGTCGCCGCATCCGGCATTTGCCGTCACGGTGGAGACGTCGGCTCGCGGGCGGCGCGTGCGCCCCACGCGCGTGGCCCCTGTTTCAATTTTCCTGCGAGAGGATGCCGCATGGTTGCTTCAGCCACCGGCGAACTCCGATATCACCCTGTCCCATCCCGCACGCGAGGTCTTCGAATCCCTGGGCCGCCGAGGCGCATCATTTCTGCCTGAACTTGTGAAGGCGACCGGGCGTCTCGCCAGCGAAGTGGAAGACGGACTGTGGGAACTTGCGGCTGCGGGACTCGTCACTGCGGATGGCTACGAAAATCTGCGCGCACTCGTCGATCCAAAGCGGCGCAGTAGTACCAGCCGCACTCATGGGCGGGCGCGCCATGCCCCGGGTCGATGGGCATTGATCACGTTACCGGACTCGACGAAATCCGGCGAGCGAAACGTCGCATTTGCTCGTCAGTTGCTGGATCGTTGGGGAGTCGTATTTCGAGACTTGCTGGCGCGGGAGACTTTGGCCCCGCCGTGGCGCGATCTCCTGCTGGAATTGCGGCGCATGGAGGCGAAGGGTGAAATTCGCGGAGGCCGCTTCGTGAGTGGATTTCCCGGCGAACAATTTGCACGCCCCGAAGCAGTGGATCTGTTGCGGGCTCTCCGGCGAAAGTCCGAGGATCACACGCTGCGTATTGCAGCGGCTGATCCGTTGAATCTTGCAGGCATCATCGTGCCGGGTGCGCGAATAAGTCCGCTTGCTGGACAACCCGTCGAACTTCTTATCGCGTGACCAGGCACGGGCTATTACTGCCCGCTATAACAACACCCTCATTTCTCCGCTGTGTACCGGGTGTAGCCGCTGCGATATGTCAACTTCAGATTCTTCTGGGGCGTCCGCACTTCTATCTTTCGGAAGACCCCGGGTTTGGTGGACGTATTCGTCGACGCGTAACCGAGAATGTACTGTCGGCGTGCCTGTTCGGTGACCCTGTTGAAGGCGTGTTCCATCGCTTCGTCCGTTGCTCCGTTATGGACATCGCCTCCAGTCGCGCTGGCGTAGGAACTCAAGGCTCCATAGGAGCCAAAGCTGGCATAGGCGGTGGACACCGCAAAAACCTGAATGTCGTTCTTCAGCAGAAGTTCCGTGTTGTCTTTGAGAGAGTGCGTGTTCGCGTGGCCGGAGGCTACTCCGTCGGACACAATAAAGATGACTCTCCGCGTACCGCGAGGACGATTTTGAAGCGCGGTCGCTGCTTCATAGATGGCATTGTGAAGAACATGGTTCTTCGCAGTGCCCTTTGATCCATCGGGAAAAATTCCAAGCACCGATCGCAGCCAGCCCGGGCCACCAGTGATGAGTTCACCCTGTTCCTCTTCTCGCCCCTCGGCAATCTTTGAAATCACGACGAAGCTTTGCAGCATCAATTTGGGATCGGTGCTGAAATCGGAGAGGCGGTCAACGACTCCGCTGTATCGAAAAACACTGACCTCGTCCTTTGATGTAAAGCCGGCCGCAAGCACCTGCAGTTGCGATGCGACCCGATGTATCGCGATGCCGCCAATGCCGTCATCGATCACGATTGCCGCGGACATCGGCTGCGGCTCATTGTCGAAGGAGGAAATCTCCTGTACCTTCCCGTCCTCCAGAACCGTGAAATCGTCTTTGGTCAATCCTTGAACAAATTCACCGTCCGCATCCCTAACCGTTACCGGCACGACCACAATTTCCGAATTCACCCGGATTTGACTGCGAGCATCTTTGACCGCGCCACCAATCAACGCCATGAACGTAAACGCAAGGATGGTAATGGCTTTTATATTGAATCGCTGGGCGACGCAGGTCTTCGTCACGGTAAGGTATCTCCGGCAATTACTAATGCTCTCTCGATACTGACGCCATGGTGGAGCATACGTAAGCAATTCGATCCGGCAGATTTAATACCTTAAATCCAGTTTTGAAGCTACCTTCGATCCAGATTCCCGATCTTTCAGCTGGTTCAGTTCAGTTTGAAATTCACAGTGATCGTTGTGATCACGTCGATCGGCTCTCCGCTTAACAAGGTTGGTTCGTAGCGCCATTGTCGGACTGCGTCCATCACCGATTGGAAGAAAAGTGGATTTCCGGAAATGATCCGAAGGCTGTCGATGGTGCCGGAAGCTGTGATGCGTGCTTCCGCAATGACCGTTCCCTCGATGTGCGCGATCCTCGCCAGTTGCGGGTAGGCGGGGTCCACCTTCAATATCAGGCGAGAAGCCTGCACGGTCGACGCGACGCGGGTCGGCGCTACCCTCGGAATCTTCGGCGCTGGCGGAGGAGTTGGAGGATCGGGCGGCTGCGGAGGCGCTGGACTCACGGGCGGCGCCCACGTCGCGAGCATTCCTATAATGTTCGCCGGGCCTTGCAATCCTCCGGGTCCGGTGGAAGCTCCGGGATGGAATGACTCCAGCGAAGAAATGTCGATGGCGTCGACAACGTACGGGATCTTATCTGGAACTGAAGTTGGCTCAGTGAGAGGATTCGTCAATGCGGATGGTAGAGGTCGTGGTGTTGTATGTGTTGTGGACGAACTCGCAGCCGCAAGCTTGATCACTCGCACAGGCGGGCCCGGATTTACGACGGGCGGAGGCAGAGCAACAGGAGGTACGGCCTGTGTCTGTAACAGTGGAATCAGAATCAGGACGCTGGCAATCAATACATGAACGAGCGTGGCCATGGCGAGCGTGGCTGGTTTCTTTCGGCCACCACCAGGGTCAGGATCCGGACGCGATTCGAAAAGGCCGCTTTCAAACATGATGGTCTCCTTTTTCGAACGTTGTCCTGCGCAGGATTTCTGTTCTCAAACATTGGACACCGCGCCGTTGCCGTTGTTCCATGCTTTCGCCGCCGGGAAAGCGCTTGACACTGTTCTGTCGAGGGTTTACAAAAAGGTGCAGGATACATCGACGTATCTCCAACCCTGACGCTGCTGTCCTTAAGGTAAAATTCTCAACTTCAATGCGGGGACGTCTATGACAGCCCACGATGTCTCGATTTAAATGTAATTGGGCGGTCATCGATCGCTCTACAGAGCAGGTGTCATGTCGCAGTTGTTCGATTTCAGGAAACCCGGCCTTCCGGTATCGATACAAGTCAGGATTCATCGATAAGGAGTAATCAAGGTTATGAATCATCCGATACATGAGCGTGATGCTCTGCACGTATTGACGCTGGAGGAGATCGCCAATCTCGCAAGGGAAGCAGGCAAGCCTGCCGAGACACTGATGAACGTTGTGGAGTTGATTGCGCGGAGATTCAAAACCGACGTCTGTTCGGCGTATCTGCTCGAGCCCGATCGCGCCAATCTGGTACTCGCAGCATCGCTTGGGCTGCGCCGCTCCTGTATCGGCACGCTCCGACTCAGCCTGAACGAAGGCCTTGCAGGACTGGTAGCCGAAATGGTGCGGCCGGTAAACGTTCCACAGGCGCAGAAGCATCCACGTTTCAAATATTTCGTCGATGCCGGCGAAGACGCCTATCAATCATTTCTTGGAGTCCCTCTTGTCGATCGCGGTGTGCTTCAAGGCGTTCTCGTCGTGCAGACCGTTGATGCCAGAGTTTTCGAAGACGACGAAGTGCGCATGCTTATGGATGCGGCGTCGGAAGTCGCACCTGTTGTCAGCGAGGCGAGAACGCTCGATCGATTCATTGCTCCCTCACAGGAGCGTCTCTGGGCCCTGGCTCGTAATCTGTGGTGGAGTTGGGATCACAACTCCACGAGCCTGTTTCACGACCTCGATCCCGATCAATGGAGGAAGCTCAACCACAATCCGATTGTTCTGCTGGCCTCGCTGGCTCTGCCCGAGATCGATCGTCGCGCCACACAATTGGTGCTGCACAGCCGAATCAATTACGCTTACCGGCGCCAGCGTGAATATCTGTTGGGCGACCACACCTGGGGAGAGACTCATGCCGGTGTCTTGCGCGCACAGCCGGTAGCCTATTTTTCCGCGGAGTTCGGGCTTCACGAATCGATGCCGATTTATTCCGGCGGCCTGGGCATTCTTGCCGGAGATCACATCAAGAGCGCATCGGATCTCGGGATCCCCCTGGTTGGAATTGGGTTGTTCTATGGCCAGGGATATTTCAAGCAGCGGCTGGATGGTGCCGGATGGCAACAGGAAGAATACATCGAAAACGATGCTGGAATGTTGCCGATGGAAATCGCCATCGGTGAAGGTGGAGAGCCGGTTGTCGTCCAGGTCGAAACGCGCAGTGGAGTAATCCGTGCCAGAGTCTGGCGAGTGAGCGTGGGACGATGCGATTTGTTCCTGCTCGACTCGAATGTGGAAGGAAACGCACCGGAAGACCGTGAACTGACCTCGCGGCTATATGGCGGCGACGGGCGCGTCCGAATTCGGCAGGAACTGCTTCTCGGTGTTGGAGGGTTCCGCGCGCTGCAGGCGATGGGCATCCAGCCGTCGGTTCTGCATTTAAATGAGGGTCACAGCGCGTTCGCCGTGTTTGAGGCAGTTCGAACCCGGATGCAGGATGAAGGCATCAGCTTCGATGACGCCGTAGGCCGAGTCGCCCGTGGAGTGGTCTTTACAACGCACACGCCGGTCCCGGCGGGTCACGACAGGTTCAACAGCGAGTTGATCGAGGAGCATCTCGGACCGCTCGGCGAAAGTCTGGGGCTTCCGCCGGGAAGGATGATGGAGTTTGGTCGTGTCAGACCGTCCGATAACAACGAGATGTTTTGTATGACCGTTGTGGGATTGAACATGTCGCGGCGCGCCAATGCTGTTTCTTCGCTGCATGGCGAAGTGTCGCGCGCGATGTGGACCGAGCTGTATCCAGGAAAAATGCAAGACGCCATTCCGATCGGTCATATCACCAATGGTGTTCATGTGCCGACCTGGCTCGCCCCGCAGATGGCACGACTTTACGATACCCACTTTGGAACAGAATGGCGGCAGCGCAGCAGCAGAGCCACAACTTGGGAGCCCATCGAAAACGTTGATGACGGGGAATTGTGGGAAACTCACCTTTCGCTGAAGTCTCAGCTTCTGGAGTTCGTGCGGGCACGCGCGGTCGAGCAGAGCAAGCGGCGCGGCGAACCCGCTTCGGTGACGCAGAAACTTTCCCGCACTCTGAGCCCCGATGCGCTCACGATAGGATTCGCACGCCGATTTGCGACATACAAGCGCGCCAATATGATTCTGGCGGACCTGGAAGTTCTCGCGTCGATGGTGAATGATCCAAAACGCCCGGTACAGTTTGTGTTTGCCGGAAAAGCACATCCCCACGACGGTCCAGGCAAGGATGTGCTGCGCCAGATTGCGGAGTTGATGCGCAATCATCGCTTTGCCGATAAGTTTGTTTTTGTCGAAGACTACGACATCAATGTGGGGCGGCATCTCGTGCAGGGTGTCGATGTCTGGTTGAATACGCCGAGGCGCCCGCTGGAAGCTTCGGGGACGAGCGGTCAGAAGGTGGTTCTTAACGGAGGACTGAATCTTTCCATTCTCGACGGGTGGTGGGCTGAAGCCTATGACGGTCTGAATGGATTCGCCATCGGTAATGGCCGAACACACACCAATGAAAGCATTCACGACGCGCGCGACGGCGCCTCGCTGTATCGCGTGTTGCTCGACGAAGTCATTCCGCTGTATTACATGCGCGATCCCGACGGGCTGCCTCGCGGTTGGATCAGGCGAATGAAACGCACCATCCGAACGCTCGGCTGGCGGTTCAATGCCGACCGGATGGTGAAAGACTACACGTTGAAGTGCTACATCCCCGCAGCGGGAGGCACATCGAGCACGATGCCGAGCGAGTGAGCCTCGCGCCGCGCCTGAATCATGACTGATGAACCACTCTGGCATGCGGACGACCAGCACCGGCGATTGGAGGAACTTCTTGGCATTGAGCCGGCCTCCCGGGAAGAACCGTTACGCCGTGACGTGCGATCGCTCGGACGGTTGCTGGGCCTGGTTATTCGCGAACAGGAAGGCAATGGTTTTTTCGAAACCGTGGAATCCATCCGGAAGCTTTCGATTTCCGATCGCGCCGGAACATCTTCGGGTGTTATTCGAGAACTTCTTGGAAAAATTTCCACAACGGATTCGGCAAAAATCGCCAAGGCATTCGCGACGTATTTCGAACTTACAAATCTGGCCGAAACCAATCATCGCAAACGGCGCCGCCGCGCATTGCAGCTGAATCCGGAGGTTGGCGTCCAGCCTGGAACCTTTCATGGAACCCTCCAGCGGCTTAAGGCGGCTGGCATTCACCTGGAATCCGTCCTGGAAACTTTGCGCCACATTGAAGTCACTCCAGTGTTCACTGCGCACCCGACGGAGGTAGCCAGGCGAACGATACTCTGGTCCAGGCAGCGCATCGCACGGTTGCTGGAAGCTCTCGATGTGCTTCCTCTTTCGAATTCACATGCGGCGAAAATTGAGACTGAAATTACCGGAGAGATCACGCTCCTGTGGCAGACCGACGAAGTCCGCAGGGCGGCTCCAACCGTATTTGATGAGATCAAAATGGGCCTCGACTATGCGGGTGTCCTGTTCGAGGCGATACCAGAACTCTACACCGGTCTCGTGGATGATCTGAACCTCGTCTATTCGGCCGCCTTTGAAATTCTCGATGCGCCAGTGATGGTGAAATTCGGATCGTGGATCGGCGGAGATCGCGATGGCAATCCCCACGTCACCTGGCAATGCACCGAATACGCATTGTCATCCGCGCGCCGAACGATTCTGGAATTCTATGCGCGGCGCATTCGCGAGTTGAGACGGAAATCCAGTTCATCGATTAAACGTGTTGCTGTGTCCGAAGAATTGCTTAAGCGGCTGCAGGAATACACCGGGCAGCTGGAGACGGCGATTACCGACCGGGCTGACGAGCCATACCGAAGGTTCCTGACGTGCATGCTGTACCGGCTCTCGCTGGGATTATCGCGTCCCGACGATGCGAAGGGGTATGCGACAGCGGACGAATTTCTTGATGACCTCGAAATGATCCGGCGCAGTCTCATTGGCGGCGGCGGCGGACGGCTCGCGGAAATGCTTCTGAATCCGCTGATGATTCAGGCGCGAACGTTTCGTTTTCAAACGCATGAACTCGACGTCCGGCAAAATGCGCGAACCCATGAACACGCATTGCAGTCGCTATCCGGCGAACGCAAAGCCCCCGACGCCGCCCGCGCGATTCTTGACGACTTTATGGGACTGGCGCGACTGCAGAAACAGTATCCATCCGAGGCGCTACCCGCTTTCATCATCAGTGGAACGACTTCTGCAGAGGACCTGAAGGCCCTTCTTCGTTTGGCCGAAATTACCGGCATCGATCTGGAACGGATTCGTACGGTTCCTTTGTTCGAATCGATTTCCGACCTTCGCAATAGCCCGGAAATCTGCCGGACGATCTGGAACGATTCGCAATACTCGGTGCTGCTGGATGCCCATGGCCGTACTCAGGAGATCATGCTGGGTTATTCGGATTCGAATAAAGACGGAGGAATGCTGACCAGCACGTGGGAACTGTTCAAGGCGCAGTCCGCCCTTCACCAATGCGCGCGGGAGTTCAAGGTGGAACTCCACTTCATTCATGGCCGTGGAGGAACAGTCGGCCGCGGCGGTGGTCCGACATATGACGCCATTGTCGCGCAGCCCAGGGATTCGTTTTCCGGCCGCATCCGAATCACGGAACAGGGAGAGGTGCTGAACTGGAAATATTCGGATCCGGTTCTCGCGGTGCGGAACCTGGAGCTGATGATCGCCGCCTCGCTGGAAGCCCTATTAAGACCCAATGCGCCGCCCCAGCAGTCGGAATGGCTTGCGGCAATGGAGTCGATGTCCGCCGATGCGTATGCGTTCTATCAGCAGGCTATTCGCGACAACCCGGACATTCTGATTTATTTCGAACAGGCGACGCCGGCACGGGAGTTTGACCTTGCGCGAATCGGTTCACGGCCGTCGCGACGGACACAGGCGATTGGACTCGCCGATCTGCGAGCAATCCCATGGGTCTTTGGATGGATGCAGAGCCGTCACGGATTGCCAGGCTGGTTTGGTGTTGGGTATGCGCTCGAACGCTTTTCCGATCAGGGCCTGTTGCCGGAGATGCTGGAGAAATTCCCAATGTTTGGGAACCTCATTCGCAACGTGGAGATTGGACTGGCGAAGTCGGATATGTCGATCGCCAGGCTATATTCGGAACTTGTGCTCGATACGGAATTGCGCGCGCGTGTTTTCGATCAAATTCGGGGGGAGTACGAAAAGACCGTCCGCGCGGTATTGCGGCTGACGCGTCAGAAGCAGTTGCTGGAAAACAACCCGGTGCTTGCCCGTTCCATCCGCTTGCGAAACCCCTACGTGGACCCTATGAGCATCTTGCAGGTGGAACTACTCCGCCGCCGTCGCGGTGGTGAAGACACTGCGGAAGTCCACAACGCCCTTGGCGCCACCATCAACGGCATCTCCGCCGGCCTCCGCAATACCGGATAGAAATTGGTGTCAGGCACCTTGTTCCCCCGTTTGCCTGCGGCAAACAGGGGAACAAGGTGCCTGACACCAAGAAGTGCTCGACGTAAATGTGGCAAAACGCTAAGATCTGGAATCTGTTCCCTGGTACAAGGCCGTACCCGAGTTAACAGCGGACAGCGCCGTCTCTACCATTGGACGAGGTAAAAGGTGCAGTTCAACGACTATCAAACGGACGGCTTCTACGACGAGATGTTCGACCACGCAGGGAACCCACGACCCGAGGCCCGCCTGCTGCTGGAAACCATGGAATCTCTCGATGATGGCCATTTGCTGCGTTCGCAGCATGCTGCCGAGCAGTTGCTGCTTCAGCTTGGCATCACCTTTAACGTCTATGGCGACTCCGCAGGCACGGAAAAAATCTTTCCATTTGATTTGATTCCAAGAATCACCAGCGCGAAGGAGTGGGCATGGATCGAGCGCGGTCTTATTCAGCGTATCCGTGGCCTGAACGAATTCATCGACGATATCTATCACGACCAGAAGATTCTCAAAGATAAGGTCATCCCCGAGGAAGTCATCCTTTCGGCAACGTTCTACCGGCCGCAGTGCCGAGGCATCAACCCGCCTCAGCGTGTGTGGTGTCACATTACGGGAACCGACCTGGTTCGCCACGGTGACGGGCAGATCTATGTGCTCGAAGACAATCTGCGTGTGCCGTCCGGTGTTTCCTATGTTCTGGAAAATCGTGCCTTGATGAAGCGCACGTTTCCCCGCGTATTTGAAGGTCTTCACATACGTCCGGTCGATACTTACCCCGGCAAGCTGCTGGAGACGCTCGAAGCCATCGCTCCCGAAGGGCTGGATCACAAGCCGACAGTGGTATTGCTGACTCCGGGCATGTACAACTCCGCATATTTCGAACACAGTTTCCTGGCACAGCAGATGGGCATTCAGCTGGTCGAGGGACGCGATCTGGCGGTGCAGGACAAGAGCGTTTATATGCGGACGACACGAGGGCTTCGCAAGGTCGACGTCATTTACCGTCGCATCGACGACGACTTCATGGACCCGCAGGCGTTTCGCAAGGACAGTCTTCTCGGTGTGCCCGGACTGCTGGAATCGTATCGCGCGGGCAAGGTGGCGCTGGCGAATGCTCCAGGTAACGGGGTCGCCGACGACAAGGTTGTTTATGCCTATGTCCCGGACATGATTCGCTACTATCTGGGCGAAGATGCAATTCTGCCGAATGTGCCGACCTATCTCTGCTGGCGCGATACCGATCGTCAGCACGTTCTTCAGAATCTCGACAAGCTTGTCGTGAAGGCGGCCAATGAAGCCGGCGGTTACGGAATGCTTGTGGGGCCGCATTCGACCCAGGAACAGCGCGATGCCTTCGCATTGAAGATCGAGGCGAATCCGAGAAATTATATCGCCCAACCCACGCTGGCCTTATCGAGAGTTCCCACCCTGATCGGCGATCATCTGGAGGGCAGACACGTGGATCTCCGGCCTTACATTCTTTATGGAAAGGATATCCACGTTCTTCCGGGCGGGCTGACCCGCGTCGCTCTTCGGAAGGGTTCGCTGGTGGTGAATTCATCCCAGGGTGGAGGCAGCAAGGACACCTGGGTCCTTGCCGATGGTGACTCAAGTAATGGTGAATGAAACGTATCCCCTGTTGAGCCGGGTGGCCGATTCCGTCTATTGGATGGCTCGATATATCGAGCGTGCGGAGAACGTGGCCCGATTCATTGACGTCAACCTGCACCTCCAGCTGGACCTTCCGCTAGCGCCGGCGAACCAATGGGAACCCCTTATTGAAACGACGGGAGACATGGCGGAATTCACGAAGAAATACGGCATTGTGACCGAGTGCAATGTCATTCAGTTCCTCGTGTTCGACGAAGAAAACCCGAACTCCATCTTTTCCTGCATTCGCTCGGCGCGTGAGAATGCGCGATCGGTTCGCGAAACCATTTCCTCGGAGATGTGGGAACAGGTCAACAGCATTTATCTTCAGATTCAGATTCACCGGGCCAACGTGAGTCAGGTGTCCTTGTCGGAAGTTCTTCATGGCCTTCGTATGGCGTGTCACATGTTCCAGGGCATTACCGATGCGACGATGAGTCACAATGAGGCGTGGCATTTCGTACGCCTCGGCCGCATGATCGAGCGAGCTGAAAAGACTTCGCGGATACTCGATGTGAAGTACTTCATCCTGCTGCCATCGACGCGAACCGTCGACACGCCCTACGATGACCTGCACTGGTCGGCGGTATTGAAGTCCGTCAGCGGATTTGAAATGTATCGAAAGAAATATGGACGGATTCTTCCCCGAAACATCGTTGAACTTCTCATCATGGATCGCCAGTTTCCCAGGGCAATCCTCTTCTGCATCATTCGCGCCAACGAGTCGCTGCACGCAATCACGGGCACGTCGCTGGCGTCGTCTGAAGCTTTATCAGAACAGTTGATGACGTCGCTGACTGATGAGCTCAATACCGCTACTGTCGACATGATCATTCGAGGCGGCCTTCACGAATATCTCGACAGGCTGCAAACAAAAATGAATGCAGTGGGAGACGGACTGCTTGCGGACTTTTTCGTATGGCGTCCGGTAGAGACAACAGAAAATATGGAACAGGCGCAAGGCGCCGGGGCGCACTAATGGCGATCCGCGTCGCGCTGCATCACCGGACAATTTACGACTACGATCGGCTGGCGGAGTTGTCGCCTCAAATCGTGCGGCTTCGTCCGGCTCCGCATTGCCGCACGCCGATACTGAGCTATTCGCTGAAGGTTGAGCCGCCGGATCATTTCATCAACTGGCAGCAGGATCCACACGGCAATTTCATCGCCCGCCTCGTTTTTTCCGGGCACACTCGTCGATTGTCCTTCGAAGTCAGTCTCGTTGCCGAGATGACGGTCATCAATCCGTTTGATTTCTTTCTCGAGCCCTATGCGGAAAACTATCCATTTCACTATGACTCGGCGGATGAACGGGCGCTGAAGGCATTTCTGGAAGTGTCGGAGATGGGACCGTTTCAGAAAAGGCTTCTGGACTCCATCAATCGAAAAGAAACACGCACCATCGATTTTCTGGTTGGGCTCAATTCGCGATTGCAGCGGCAGATCCGATACATGATTCGGATGGAGCCTGGCATTCAAAGTCCGGAACAGACGCTGCAGCTCGGCAGCGGTTCATGCCGCGATTCAGCCTGGCTGCTGGTGCAGTTGCTGCGACGCCTCGGTCTGGCTGCCCGCTTCGTATCCGGATACCTGATTCAGCTGAAGCCCGATGTCAAAGCTCTGGATGGACCTCCGGGACCCGAACAGGATTTCACGGATCTGCATGCCTGGACGGAAGTATATCTTCCCGGCGCCGGCTGGATCGGTCTGGATCCGACCTCGGGATTGTTTGCCGGTGAGGGACACATTCCACTGGCGGCGACGCCGGATCCATACACAGCAGCGCCGGTGTCCGGCCTCGTCAGCGAATGCGAAGTGGAATTCATTCATGAAATGACCGTGACCCGAATTCATGAGGATCCGCGCGTCACCAAACCTTATAGCGACAAGCAATGGGAGGACATTTCCGCACTGGGGTTGCGGGTCGATGCGGAACTGCTGTCAGGGGATGTTCGACTCACGATGGGTGGCGAGCCGACGTTTGTTTCCGTCGATGATATGGATGGAGAAGAGTGGAATACCGCTGCGCATGGTCCCACCAAGCTGAAGCTGTCGGCCGAATTGCTTGGCCGTCTGCGCGAGAAATTTGGCCCCGGTGGTTTTCTCCACTATGGCCAGGGCAAATGGTATCCCGGAGAATCTTTGCCACGCTGGGCATTCACATGTTATTGGCGAACCGACGGATTGCCGCTCTGGCATGATCCTCAGTGGTCGGCAGATCCCAGTCGCGACTATGGGTATGGAGCGAAGGAGGCAAAATGTTTCGCTGAAGAACTATCGCGGCGGCTTTCCATCAGTCCGGAGTACGTGGTCACCGCCTATGAAGACCCTCTCGCATATATTTTGAAGGAACGCGATCTTCCAGTGAATGTCGATCCGCTGAATAACAATCTCGATGATCCGGAAGAACGCGATCGGCTTCGCCGAGTTTATGAGCGGGGACTGGGACAACCCGTGGGTTTCGTTCTTCCTTTGCAGCGCGGTTATGGCAAGAACGGTCCCGAATGGCAGACCGGCTTGTGGATGCTGCGCGCGCGTCATTTATTTCTGATGCCCGGAGATTCTCCTGTGGGATTGCGG
>Ga0070670_100000881_pt1 | contig 23642 bp, 15 predicted proteins | sample KBSS63metaG_FD_64665 | JGI IMG/M metagenome (GOLD analysis project Ga0070670, IMG submission 64665) | Switchgrass rhizosphere microbial communities from Kellogg Biological Station, Michigan, USA - KBS S6-3 metaG | ecosystem: Host-associated > Plants > Roots > Rhizosphere > Soil ... | reverse complement strand
CTCGCCACGATCGCGGCCGAGCGCCGCCCCGCGCTTCTGGCGCTCGCCGCCGCGGCGACCGCGCACGACGTGGTGCTGCTGTCGGACGACGAGCGCGTGTCGCTCGGGCTCGGGACGCGCTCCGTGACGTGGCCCGTCGACGCGCTGCCCGGCATCGATGCGGTGCCGTGGCCGCGGCTGGGCGCGGTGCCCGTGGCGCTCGTGACCGGGACGAACGGCAAGAGCACGACCGTGCGGCTGCTCGGCGCGATCGCCCGGGCGGCCGGCCGGGTCGCCGGGGTCACGAGCACGGACTGCGTGACCGTGGGCGACGAGGTCGTGGCGGACGGCGACTTCTCGGGGCCCAACGGCGCGCGCAGCGTGCTGCGCGACCCGCGCGTCGAGATCGCGATCCTCGAGCTGGCGCGCGGTGGCATCCTGCGCCGCGGGCTCGCGGTGCCGCGCGCCGATGTCGCGCTCGTGACGAACGTGGCGAACGACCACCTCGGCGAGTACGGCGTGCTCGACCTGCCGACGCTCGCGGACGCGAAGCTCGTCGTGGCGCGCGGGGTCGGGGCCGGCGGCCGCGTGGTGCTCAACGCCGACGATCCGCTGCTCGCCGAGCGCGGCGCGCGGCTCACGCAGCCCGTGACGTGGTTCACGCTCGACGCGGCGCGCCCCGAAATCGCGGCGCACACCGCGCGCGGTGGCGAGGCGTGCGTGCTCGAGGACGATCGCCTCGTATGGTGCCACGGGACCGGGCGGCACGCGATCGCGCGCATCGACGAGATCCCGCTCACGTTCGGCGGCAGTGCGCGATACAACATCGCGAACGCCCTGGGCGCGGCGGCGGTCGCCATGGGGCTCGGGCTGCCGCTCGATGCGGTGCGCGCCGGGCTGACGACGTTCGGCCGCGACCCGTCCGAGAACCCCGGTCGCGCGAACCGCTGGGAGCTCGGCGGGCTGACGGCGATCGTGGACTACGCGCACAATCCCCACGGCATGGCGGCGCTGGCGCAGGTCGTGTCGGCGATCCCGGCGCAGCGCCGCGGCGTCGTGATCGGCCAGGCGGGCGATCGCGACGACGCGTCGATCCGCGAGTTCGTGCGCGCGGCGTGGGCGATGCACCCCGGCCGCGTGTTCATCAAGGAGATGGTGTCGTTCCTGCGCGGCCGCGAGCCGGGCGCGGTGCCGGCGGTGATCGCGTCCGAGCTGGCGCGGCTGGGCATGACCCCCGCCGCGTGTTCGCGGCACGCCGACGAGCTGGGCGCCGTGCGCGCGGCGCTCGAGTGGGCGCGCGCGGGCGACGTGCTCGTGCTCACGACGCATGCCGATCGCGACGCGGTGACGGCGCTGCTGCGCGAGCTCACGGCGCTGGGGTGGCGCCCTGGTGACGCGTTGCCACCGCCCGCAGGCGCGCCCGTCGGGAACTGCTGAGGCCGGCGCCCGCTTTCGGGTACCCTGCGCCCGTTCGTCGATCACGCTCGTCGTCGCGACGTTCGTCGCGCAAGCCCCGGAGTCGTCCATGCCCTGTGCCCACCCGTTGTCGATGCTCGTGCCCGCGCTGTTGCTCGCGTCGGCGGCGCCGCTGCGCGCGGCCGGGACGGCCCCCACGCTGGACCGGCTCACGCCGACGACGTCGTACGCGGGGTTCCGGGCGGTGGCGGTCTACGTCAACGACGCCGACCGGCCGATGGGCGCCCGGTTCGTGCACGAGAAGAGCGGGTTCGTGCTCGACGTGCTCCAGATCCAGTCGGTGCCGCAGGGCTTCATCTGGGTGAACTCGCTGCCGACGTCCGACAAGGGTGAGCCGCACACGCAGGAGCACCTGCTGCTCGGCAAGGGCAACGTCGGGCGCGCGGTGGCGACCCAGGAGCCGATGTCGCTCGCGAATTCCAGCGCGTTCACCATGCAGTGGCGCACCTGCTACGACTTCTACACGGGCGCCGGGCCCGAGGTGTTCTACCAGCAGTTCGCGCAGCGGCTGAACGCGCTGCTCCACCCCGACTACACGGACGAGGAGATCCGCCGCGAAGTGCGGAACTTCGGCGTCACCGAGAACCCCGCCGACCACTCGCTGCGGCTCGAGGAGAAGGGCACCGTCTACAACGAGATGATCGGCGCGACGTCCGACGCCGCGTTCGCCATCTATCACGCCCTCGGCATCGACCTCTACGGCGCCGACCACCCGGTCGCGTGGGTGTCGGGCGGCTCGCCCGCGGGGATCCGCGCGATGTCGACGGACGACATCCGCCGGTTCCACGCCCGCAACTACGTGCTCGACAACATGGGCATGCTCGCGTCGCTGCCGAAGTCGATGCCGCTCGCCGACGTGCTCGAGCGCACGAACGCGATCCTCGACCCGCTCGCGGCGGCCGCGACCGCCGCGCCGCGCAGCGGCCGGACGGCGCCGGCGTTCCCGCCCGCGCACGGCGCCGCGCCCGGGACGATCCAGGTCGTCGACTACCCGGACGAGAACCCCGACAAGCCGGGCTCCATCACCTTGGCGTGGGCGCCGGTGCGGTCGCTCGACAGCCACGGCCGGACGCTGCTCACGCTGTTCCTCGACGCGGTGGCGGGCGACGCGACGACGAACCTGTACAAGCGGTTCGTCGACAGCCGGACGCGGGTGCGCGACATCGGCGCGCAGGGCGTGTCGAACTACGTGAACAACGACCCGGGCACGCCGGTCTACGTCAGCGTCGACCAGGTCGCGGCGAGCCACCTCAACGTCGCCGACGGCGGCGAGGTCCGTGGCCAGGTGCTCGACGAGCTGCGGCGCATCGCGGCGTGGAAGGACGGCTCGCCCGAGCTCGCGGAGTTCAACGCGCGCGTGCGCAGCCGGCTGGTCGCGACGCGACGGGCCGCGATGAAGTTCGTGAACTCGCCCCCGGGGTTCGGGTTCCGCAGCACCGGGTCCGAATGGATGGATCACCTGCTCGTGCTCGAAGGCACGAACACGTTCCGCCGCTCGCTCACGCTCAAGCCGGAGCTGGCGGCGATCGAGCGCCAGCTCGCGCAGCCCGCGAACCCGTGGCGTGAGGCGCTCGCCGGGTGGAAGCTGCTCGACACGCCGAGCGTCGCCGTCGCGCGCGCGAACCCGGCGCTCGTGAGCCAGCTCGATCGCGAGCGCGCCGAGCGGATCGCCGGCGAGGTGACGCGACTCCGCGCGCTGTACGGCGCGACGTCCGACGAGGACGCGATCCGCCGCTACCGCGCGGACTACGACGCGGCGACCGCCGTGCTGGACGAGCAGGCGCGCGGCACCGCGGCGCCCCGGCTCGTGGATGCGCTGCCGATGACGCTCGATCCGCCGCTCGAGTTCCGGCCGGAGTCGCTGGCCGGCGGCGTCCCGTGCGTCCGGACGACGTTCGACGACATGACGAGCGCCACGACCGGCATGGCGTTCCGGCTCGACGGCGTGCGCGACGACCAGTTCACGTACCTGGCGCTGCTCCCCGGCCTGCTCACCGGCGCCGGCGTGGTCGAGAACGGGCAGCGCGTGTCGTACGAGGGGATGCGCGAGCGGTTGCGCAACGAGATCCTGTCGCTGGACGCCGGCTTCAGCGTCAACGACCGGACGGAGCGCTACGAGCTCGTGCTGCACGGCTCCGGCAACGACGCGTCCGAGGCGGTGAGGGCCGTCGCGTGGCTGCGCTCGGTGATGCTCCACGCCGACTGGAGCGCGGCGAACCTGCCGCGGCTCCGCGACCTCGTCGACCAGTCGCTCGCCAGCCTGCGCGACACGCGCCACGGCTACGACGAGAACTGGGTGGGCGGCGTCGGCGAGTCCTACCGCCGGCAGGACAGCCCGTTGTTCCTCGTGACGCGCTCGTTCCTGACGCAGACGAACTGCGTCCTGCGGCTGCGGTGGCAGCTGATGGACGGGACGCCGGCGGATCGTGGCGCGGCGGCGGAGTTCCTGGGCCGCCTGGCCACCCCCGGCCACGCGACGCGGGCCGAACTGGCCGCGCTCGCGGCGGCGCTGCAGGCGGACTCGGCGCACGCGGTGGCGCCGGCGCTCGCGGCCATCGTCGCCGCTCGCGCCGCACTGTCCCCGGGCGCGCGGGCGATCGTGGCCGAGGCCGCGCAGGACCTGGCGCAGACGCTGCCCGACCTGCCCGACGCGACGCTCGCGGGCGACTGGGCCGACCTGTGCGGGCAGATGCGCCGCGACCTCGGGGTCACGCCGGAGCGCACGCTGGCGGCGCTCGATCATGTGCGGCACGAAGTGCTGCGCGTGGGCAACGCACGCGTGTTCACGATCGGCTCGTCCGCGACGCTCGCGCGGTTGAAGCCCGCCATCGACGCGGCGCTCGCGGAGCTGGCGCCGGGGCGCAGCACTCCCGCGACGCGCTCGACGCAGCCGCTCGTGCTCGCGCGGCTCGACGCGCGCGAACCCGGCGCGCGGAACGCCACGTTCGCCGGGCTGCTCAACCCCAACAGCCAGGGCGGCGTGTTCCTCAACTCGGCGCCGCTCGTGGGCTACAAGGACACCGACGAGGCGTCCGTCCTGCGCTACCTGGCGGGCAACCTCTACGGCGGCGGCGGCGCACACAGCATCTTCATGAAGACGTGGGGCGCCGGGCTCGCGTACAGCAACGGCATCGGCGCCTCGCCCGAATCGGGCCGGCAGAGCTACTACGCCGAGCGCACCCCCGAGCTGCCCCAGACGCTGAAGTTCGTGATCGACGAGCTGAAGCGCGCGAAGCCGGACCCCGCGCTCGCCGACTACGCCGTGTCGCTGGCGTTCGGCACCCGTGCCGCGTCGGGCTACGAGGCGCGCGGCGAGGCGATGGCCGCCAACCTCGCGGACGGCGTGACCCCGGACGGCGTCGCGGCGTTCCGCAAGGCGGTCCTCGCCGCGCGCGGCCGCCCGAACCTCGTCGCCGAGCTGTTCGACCGCATGCCGGCGGTGTATGCGCGCGTGCTGCCGGGCTACGAGCCGAACGCCGCCCGGCCGCCGGGCGCCGTCGACTTCGTGATCGGGCCCGAGAAGCAGTTCGCCGCGTATGAGGCCTACCTCAAGGCGACCGTGGACCCGAAGGCGCGCCTGTACCGCCTCTACGCGCGCGACTTCTGGATGCCGGCGGGCGACGTCGGCGGCACGTCCGGCGCGACCCAGGCGCCCGCACGGCCGTGAGCGGCGGGCGCGCGCCCGCCGCTCGCCGCTACCGCATGACGACGACGCGGCGCGTGCTCACGACGCCGTCGCTCACGAGCCGGATCCAGTAGACGCCCGCGGCGAGGCCGTCGCCCTGTAACGCGAACTCGTGGCGACCCGCCGCATACGTGGCAGTCGGCGCGAGCGTCGCGACGCGGCGACCGCCGATGTCGAGGAGCTCGAGCGTCGCGGCCTGCGCGCGGGGCAGTTCGAATGCGACGCGCGCGGAGGTCACGACCGGGTTCGGTCGTGGCGCGGCCAGTGTGACGGTCGCCGGGATTGCGGGGGCGACGCCGGTCAGCGGAGCGGTCGTGCCGTCGAACGCTGCGAGGTTCGTTCGTGGTGCACCCCCGATGCGCGTGAACGTGCCGCCGGCGTAAACGACGCCATCCGCGGCGGCCAGCGCCAGCACCTCCCCCGTGTCGACGTTCGGCCGCCAATCCAGGACGGTCCCCTGGACCGTGCTCAGGGCGGCCAGACCGCGGGGAGCCCCCGGCAGCTCGCCGACACTGCCGCCCACGTAGAGACGATCGCCATCGAGCGCGAGGGCGCGCACGAAGATGCTGCGGCTCCACGAGGTGATGGCCCCGGTGGCATCGTCGATGACGCTGAGTCCATAGCCACCGGCATACACACGCCGGCCGTCTGCAACCAGCGCTTCAATACGTGAGGGTGTGGAGCCGTAGTAATAGGTGCGACGCAGCGGCATGCCGGTTGAGGGATCCACCACCGCGAGTCCCTGGGGACACGCCTGCGAGGGGTACGGGTTGTCCACGTTGAGGCAAGTGTAGACGTAGAAGTCCCCGGCCACATAGAGATGCGGGCCGCACATGGCCAGCGCCAGGATGGAACCGTCGCGCTGCTTGTCTCCGACACCCGACCATCTCATGGCGCCGGAGCGATCGAACGCGCACAGGTTGCGACCCTGTGTCAACACAAATCCCAGGATCACGAGGCTTTCCGCGAGCGCCGCGCAATATGCGGAATTGGCAAAGGCGGGGCGACGGATGACGTGACCGTCGACGGAATCGAGCACGGCGCCCGAAACGTCGATCTCCCCGTCATGCGGCAGGACGAACCAGCTGTAGCGGGACTTCGCGATCCACGGAAGTACGCGTTCCGTGCGGCGGTTGATGGCCGCGATGCCGGGTCTCGGTTCGCCGCCCGCCAGCGTGAACGTGCCGCCGAGGTACACGCGGTCGCCGGATGGCGCGATCGCGGTCGCCGGCCCGCCCAGCGGTGGGTTCCATCCCAGCGGGCGGCCGCTTACGGTGTCGTAGGCCGCGGCGCGGCACGGCGGTCGGCCGTAGGAGTGCCACAGCTCGCCCGACGCGTAGACGCGCGCGTCTTGCACCACCAGCGCCGTGACGCTTCCGGAAGAGCCCGGGTACCAGTCCGTCGCCTGCCACCAGCGTTTGTTGAGAGCCGCGATCCCGTTGCGTGCCTGGCCGCCCACCCGGTCGAAGTCGCCGGCGACGTACACCTTCCCGCCACCGACCGCGATCGCGCGGACGGTCGCGTTCGCGGTGCCGTTCCACGGCGTCAGCGAGCCGTCCCGTTGGCTCACGGCACAGAGGCGCCAGCGCAAGACACCGGAAACGTGCATGAAATCGCCGCCCGCATAGACGATGTGATCGTCCACCGCGAGGCACCGCACGTCGCCATCGGCGTCCGGGTTCCACGACGACAGCGCCCCCGCCCGCGTGACGGCGGCGAGGTGGTTTCGTACCGCGCCGGCGACGTGTGTGAACTCGCCGCCGAACGTCACGATGCCGTCGTCGAGTGCGATCGCGCGTACGGCTCCGTCGACCGCGACCGACCATGGCGTCACCGCGCCCGTGGCGTGATCGAGGGCGGCCATGTGGACGCGCGACTGACCTCCGGCATGCGCAAACGCCCCGCCGGCGTAGACCGTCGCGTCGTCGCGCCCGATCGCGAACACGGGCCCGTCGGTGCCGGGGTTCCACGGATCGACGCTCAGGTCGCGGCGGATCCGCGCGAGGTTCGCACGCGGTGTGGCGCCCACGCGGTCGAACTCTCCGGCGATGTACCAGCCACCGTCGCCGTCCTCGATCGCGGCAAGGACGGCGCCGTGGACCTCGGGGAAGCCGCCGACCAGTGCGCCAGCCGACGAATCGACCGGCACGCCTCCCCCGGTGGGTGTTCCGATCATCTCGAACCCGCCACTGATGTAGAGGACGTCACCGTCGACTGCGAGCGCGCCGACGGGGCCATCGGTGACGGGGAACCGCGAGTGGATCACCTGGGCCGAGGCGGCTGCGGGGAGAAGTGTCGCGGCCAGCAGCGTGACCGCGATCACCGAGATACGCCGGTCGACACGCATGAAGACCTCCTGGAGAGCGCGCGTTCGTTATCGGCCGTGGCGGTGCGAGGCGCGAGGCATTCTGCATTGCGGACAGCGTCGGCCAGTCGATGGCATCCGCACGCTTCGATCCGGGAGCGGGCAGGCTGCTGGTGCGTCGACCGCTACGCCAGCCGCCTCGCGATGGCTGTGGCGAGGTCGCGCGCGCTGCCAGGCCGCGCGTCGAGGAACAGCGAGGGCTCGACGAGCTCGAGCTCCATCAGCCGGAACACGCCCGCGACCTCCACCCCGTCCACGCGCGCGTAGACGCAGTCGTCGGGCGCGAACGGCAGCGCACGCATCACCGCCTCGGCCGCGGCGATGCGTGCGCCGCCCGGGTCGAGGTGTGTCGCGCGGCCGCCCCATTCCGCCTGCACGCGGTACTCGCCCGCGGCCGCCTGCTTGAGCACCGCGTGCGAGTGGCGGCCGTCGATGAAGACGAGCGACCACTCCCCGTGCGTGCGGATCGCGTCGACGAACGGCTGGACCATGAGGCGCGATGCGTTCGCCGCGGTCGCGAAGCGGTCCGCGTCGATTTCCGCGCGGGCGACCGAGGTGCGCCACGTGCCGTGGGCCGACGCGGACACGACGGGTTTGACGACGACCTCGGCCCATCCGAGTTGCGCCAGCGTCGCCGCGAGCGACGGGGCGTCGCCGGGTTCGATCCACGCCGTGGGGACGATGGGCACGCCGCGCGACTCGAGCTCCCGCAGGTAGCGCTTGTCCGAGTTCCAGCGCAGGACGTGGGGCGGGTTGAACAGGCGCACGCCCGCGGATTCGACGCGTGCGATCCACTGGAGGAACGCGGCCGGATCGAGGTGGTAGTCCCACGTGGAGCGGACCACGGCGGCGGCGTAGCCGGCCCAGTCGACACTCGGGTCGTCCCACACGACGGGCTCCGCCCGGAGCCCGAACGCTTCGAACGCGGGGACGAGTGCACGGTCGTCGGCCGCGAGCGCCGCGTGGGCGCGGGACGTGGCGAGTGCGATCGTCGTCAACGCACCGCCGCCTACGCCTCCACCAGCTCCAGCACCTCGGCCGGTGACAGCGCGCCCGCGTTCGCGACGAGGGCGTCCAGCGCGGGCTTCGGGATCGACGCCTGGAGCGCCTCGATGCGGCTCGCGAGGCCCGGGTCCATCGGGTGGGCGATCACGATGCCGGCGCGCTCCGACAGCGCGTGCGCGGCGGCCGCGATGGTGATGGCGTGCTCGGTCCGGCCGAGCGCGGCGGCGACGGCGGCGAGCCCGAGCAGCGCCAGGCCGACGCCGCGCGGGCTGCCGACCAGCTGGTACTCGCGCACCGCGCGGACGAACGCGGCCTGCGCGGCGCGCGGGTCCGCGGCGGCGAGCGACGTCCAGCCGATGTCGCAGTGGACGCGCGCGATCTCGGGATGGTCGCCGACCGCCTCGAGCGACGCCAGCGCCTCGTGGTAGAGCGCGAGCGCGCGGGCGTGGCCGCCCTTTGCGAACGTCATCTGCGCCAGGAAGCTCGTACTCACGCCACGCCCTTCGTGGTCGCCCATCCGCGCGTGGATTGCACGCGCCGCCTCGACGAGCGCCATGCCGCCCTCGAGGTCGCCGGTCGAGAACAGCAGCATGCCCTTCAGCGACTGCGAAAGCGCGTGCATGAAGCCGAAGTCGCATGCCGCGCAGCGCGCGATCGCCTCGTCGATGGCGGCGCGTGCCTCGTCGATGCGACCCATGCTCAGGTTGCAGTAGCCGATGCCCATGACGCCCTCGGCCGCGGCGCGCGCGTCGCCGATCGCCTTGCCGTCCTCGTGGCCGCCCGTCCATTCGCGCAGCGAGCGCTCCCAGTCGCCGCTCGTCGTCTCGACCATGCCCCCCGCAAGCCAGGCGAGCGCACGGCCGCGGCTCGGCGGGCGATCCGCCGCGAGCGTGAGCAGCCCGTCGAGCCAGGCGCGCGCGGTCAGGTGCTGGGCGCCGATGTGCCAGAACCAGTCGAGCTGGCCGGCGAGCAGCAGACCCTGCTCGAGCGCCGCCGTGTCGCCGGCCTGGGCGCGGCTCGTGAGCCACTGGATGGCGGCCTGCGTGTTGGCGTTCTCGTCGCGGCCGCGCCGCATGGCGTCGAGCTGCGTGGTGCCGAAGATGCCGTCCGCGATCCTGGCCGAAAACGCGACGAAGTAGTCGGCATGCGCCTGGCGCGTCGCCTCCACCTCGCCGCCGGCATGGAGCTGCTCCGCGGCGAACGCGCGGATCGTCTCGAGCAGCGCATACCGCCCGCCCTCTCCCACCACGCGCACGAGCCCCTTCTCGACGAGCGAGTCGAGCCCGTCGAGCGCGCGGTGCCGATCGGCCTCGCCGTGGCACACCTGCTCCATCGCCTCGAGCGCCCAGCCCTCGTGGAACACCGACAGCCGGCGGAGCAGCCGCTGCTCGTCGGCGTCGAGCAGCGAGTAGCTCCAGCTGATCGTCGCGCGCAGCGTGCGCTGGCGCAGCGGCAGGTCGCGATCGCCCGACGTCAGCAGGTCGAGCGCGTGGTCGAGCCGCAGCAGCAGCGCTGCGGGCTCGAGCGTGCGCAGCCGCGCGGCGGCCAGCTCGAGCGCGAGCGGCAGCCCGTCGAGGCGCCGGCAGATCGCGGCGATCGCGTCCGCGTTCGTCGCGGACAGCGCGAAGCCGGGCTTGACCTTGCCGGCGCGCTGGACGAGCAGGGCGACGGACGGGCACTGCCCGAGCGCGTCGATCGACGTCGTCCCCGGCGCGGGCAGCTCGAGCGGCGGCAGCGCGAACTCCGATTCCGCGCCGATCTTGAGCGGGGCACGGCTCGTCGCGAGCACCTGCAGCGCCGGGCAGCGCGCGACGAGCGCCGCGATCTCGCCGGCCGCGTCGAGCACCTGCTCGAGGTTGTCGAGCGCGAGCAGCGTGCGGCGGCTGCCGATGACGGTCGCGAGCGCGTCGAGCGCCGAGCGGCCGTGCGCCTCGCCGATGTCGAGCGCGGTCGCCACCGCCGGCAGCACATCGGCCGGCTGGGTGACCGATGCGAGCGAGACGAACGCCGCGCCACCGGCGTAGCCGGCGGCCACGTGATGGCAGAGCTCGATCGCGAACCGCGTCTTGCCGGTCCCGCCGTAGCCGGTGATGGTGAGCACGCGCGCGCCGTCGCGCAGCCGCTGCGCCGCCGACTCGAGCGTGTCCGCGCGGCCGAGCAGCGGCGTCGCCGAGCGGGGCGGCAGCCGGTGGGCCGCGGGCGCGGCGTCGCGGCCCGGCCGCAGGTGGCGCAGCTCGTTGCCCACGTCGAGCGCCGTCTGGTAGCGCGCCCGCGGGTCCTTCTCGAGGCAGCGCGACACGATGCGGTCGAGATCCGACGGCGCGTCGTCGCGCAGCTGCGTGAGCGCCGGCGGCGTGTCGCGCAGGATCGCCGAGCTGATCACGCCCGTCGTGGCGCCCTCGAACGGCCGGCGCCCCGCCGTGAGCTCGTAGAGAAGGATGCCGAGCGCGAACACGTCCGTGCGCGCGTCGACGGCTTCGCCGCGCACCTGCTCGGGCGCCATGTACGGCACCGTGCCGAGGACCTGGCCCGCGCTCGAGAGCGGCGTGGCGAGCGTCGCGGCCTGCGTGAGCTCGGCGCCGGAATCGGCCGCCGCGAGCTTGGCGAGGCCGAAGTCGAGCACCTTCACGCGGCCGTCGCGCGTCACCATGACGTTCGCGGGCTTCAGGTCGCGGTGCACGACGCCCTTCTCGTGCGCGGCGGCGAGCGCGTCCGCGAGCGCGGCGCCCAGCTCGACGACGCGCTCGATCGGCAGGCCGCCGGGCGCGACGTCGGCGGCGAGGCTCCGGCCCTCGACCAGCTCCATCGTCAGGAACCGGGTGCCGGATGCGTCCTCGATCGAATGGAGGACCACGATGTTCGGGTGGTTGAGCGACGCGACCGTGCGCGCTTCGAGCTCGAACCGCGCCAGGCGTCCGGCGTCGTCGGCGACGCCATCGGGCAGCACCTTGAGCGCGACGTCACGGCCGAGCCGGGTGTCGCGGGCGCGATACACCTCGCCCATGCCGCCCGCGCCGAGCGGCGCGAGTATCTCGTAGCTGCCGAGCTGCGTTCCGGGGACCAGGGGCATCGCGCGAATGTACCTCACCGGCGCGCGGAACGCCGTGCGAGGGCTAGCCGCGCAGCCGCTGGCGCTGCGTGCGGGTCCGCTCCGCGAGCTTCTCGACGATGCGCTGGAACGCGCCGCCCTCCCGCACGGGGTCCCACACGGAGTCGTGTTCGAGCGTGAAACGCCAGTTCGCGATCCACCCGGCGTCCACGAGGTGCTCGAGCGCCCGGAGCGCTTCGTCGTGGCGGCCTTCGAGCATCGCGATGCGCGGCCCCGCGCCGAACCCGAAGAGCCGCAGGTCGTCCATCCGCGGCTGGCGATCGAGCGTCGAGCGGACGAGTCGGACGAGTGCCGCGCTCCCCGCGTCGTCACCCGATGCCGCCCGCAGGTGCGCCAGGTCGGCGGCGATCCCGGTCAGCTCGCCGTAGCCGCCGAACTGCGGGTGCTCGAGCGGCACCCTCATGAGATTCGCGCCCTGCGCCACGAGCGGGTAGGCGTCCGTATAAGCACGCACGGCCTCCGCCACGCGCCCGTCGCGGAGCCATTCGAGCCGCAGGATGCGAAGCAGCACCAGACGGCTGCCGAAGCGCTGGAGTACGTCGGGCTCGAGCGCCCTCCGCGCGAGCCGGAAGGCGTCCGCGTCCTCGCCCCGCAGGACGTGCACGAGCGCGCGGGTCGACAGGACGAGCCCGTTGCGGGGACCGAGCTCGACGGCACGCGCCGCGGCATCGGCGGCGGCCGCATGCTCGTCGAGCGCGAGGTGCAGGTGCGCCACCCACGCGTGGATCTCGGGGTCCGCGGGGTCGACATCCTGCCCGCGACGCAGCAGCGTCAGTCCCTCCACCGCGTCGCCCCGCGCATCGTAGGAGAACAACCCGCCCATGTAGTAGCCGATGGGATTCGCCGAGTCGATCGAGCGTGCACGTGCGAAGTCCGCCTGGGCCTCGTCCAGGCGGCGGAGCGTCTGGAGCCCGAATCCCCGGAACCCCTGCAGCGTGGCGTCGAGCGGGTCGACCTGCAGCGCGTGGTCGTAGACCTGCATCATCTCCTCGAGCTCCCAGTGATGCCACAGGAACGTGCCGTAGAGGTGGCTCGCCTGCGTGTTGCCGGGGTTGAGCTCGAGTGCACGCCGGAACGCGGTCTTGGCGCCTTCGACGTCGCGCTTCGCCGCGAGCACGCCGCCGCGCGCGGTCTGGGCCTCGCTCAACGCCGGGTCGAGCTGCATCGCGCGCTGCATCGCCGGTTCGGCCACGCGCAGCAGCTCGTCGAGCGGAATCGCCGACGTCTCGTACGCGAACAGGTACGCGTTCGCGATCCCGGCGTGCGCACGGGCGAACTGCGGGTCGAGCTCGGTCGCGCGCCGGAACGACCGCGCCGCCTCGAGCACGGCCTCGACGCCGAACGACGCCACCTGCTGCAGCCCGTGGAGGTACACGTCGTACGCCGCCGCGTTCCGCGTGTCGGGGTTGCGCAGCCGGTCGGCGTCGGGTTGGAGCAGCGTGACGCGAAGCGCGTCGGCGACGCGCTCGGCGATGTCGGCCTGGATCGCGAACACATCGTCGAGCTGGCGGTCGAACGCGTCGGACCAGAGCTGGTAGCCGTCGGCCGCGTTGACGAGCTGCGCCGTGATGCGCACGCGCTGTCCCTGCCGCCGGACGCTGCCTTCGAGCACGGTCCCCACGCCGAGCTTGCCCGCGACCGTACGCAGGTCCGTCGCCTGGTTCTTGAACGCGAACGACGACGTGCGTGCCGCCACCTTGAGGCCGCGCAGCTGCGCGAGCGAGTTGAGCAGCTCCTCCGTGATGCCGTCCGAGAAGTACTCGTTGTCGGGATCGGCGCTCAGGTTGCGGAACGGCAGCACCGCGATCGACGGCGCGGTGGCGACCGGCGGCGGCACGGGCGCGGCGGAGCGCCCGCCGGCCGCACGTGGCGTCGCCGCGGCGCCCGCAGGTTCCGGCGACACGCGGCCCAGCTCGGCGCGGACCTCGCGCGCGCTCTGGAACCGCTCGGCCGGGGACTTCGCGAGGCAGCGATGGACGATGTCCGACAGGTCGTCCGGCAGGGCGCCGTTGAGCGTCGTCACGGCGGGCGGGTCGTCGCGCAGGATCGACGAGATGAGCGACGCAGGGTCGCGGCCGGTGAACGGCCGGCGACCGGTCGCCAGCTCGTACAGCAGGACGCCGAGCGAAAACAGGTCGCTGCGCGCATCCGCCACCTCGCCGCGGAGCTGTTCGGGCGCCATGTAGGGCACCGTGCCGACGACCAGCCCTTCGCCCGACAGCGGCGTCGTCAGCGTCATCGCCCGCGTGTCGTCGAGCGGCCCTTCGACCGTTGCCGGCTTCGCGAGGCCGAAGTCGAGCACCTTGACGCGGCCCGCGGACGACAGCATCACGTTCGCGGGCTTGAGGTCGCGGTGGACGACACCCTTCTCGTGCGCCGCCACCAGTGCGTCCGCGAGCGCGAGCCCGAGCTCGACGACTCGCGTCACGGGCAGCCCGCCGGGCGCGACATGGCGTTCGAGGCTCTCGCCGTCGACCAGCTCCATCGTGAGGAACCGGACGCCGTCCGCGTCCTCGACCGAATACAGGACGACGATGTTCGGGTGGTTGAGGCTCGCAACGGTCCGGGCCTCGCGCTCGAAGCGGGCCAGCCGGGCGCCATCGGCGGCGACATCGGCCGGCAGCACCTTGAGCGCGACCTCGCGCCCGAGCCGCGCGTCGCGCGCGCGGTACACCTCGCCCATGCCGCCCGCGCCGAGCGGCGCGACGATGTCGTAGTTGCCGAGACGGGTGCCCGGGGCCAGTGGCATCGGGCGAATCTACCTCACCAGTGGGCGGAACGCCGTGCGCCGCGCGGGCCCACGCTCAGCGCGTCGCCAGCCAGATCACGTGCCGCCCGCCCTTCGTGCGGCGCGCGCGCACGCGATGCTCGTCGACGCGGAACCCGGCGCGCTCGAGCCGGCGCGCGAACGCGTCGTCCGGCGCGGTCGACCACACGCCGAGGACGCCGCCCGCCCGCAGCGCCACGCGTGCGGCGGCGAGGCCGGCGGCCGAGTACAGCGCCTCGTTCGCCACGCGCGTCAGGCCGTCCGGGCCGTTGTCGACATCGAGCAGGATCGCGTCGTACCGCTCCCGCGCGGCGCGGATGCGGCCGCCGACGTCGCCCGCGATCGCGGTGGCGCGCGCGTCGTCGAGCGGGCGGCCGGCGAGGTGCGCGAGCGGACCGCGGTTCCACTCGATGACCGCGGGGATCAGCTCGGCCACCTCGACGCGGGCGTCCGGACCGACGTGTGCGAGCGCCGCGGCGAGCGTGTAGCCCATGCCGAGGCCGCCGACCAGCACCCGCGCGTCGACCCGCGCCGCGAGCGGCGCGCACGCCAGCTCCGCCAGCGCCTCTTCCGAGCCGTGCATCGCGCTGCTCATGAGCAGGTGCGGCCCGACGCGGATCGCGAACTCGTCGCCGCGCCGGGCGAGCACGAGGGGCGCGCTCTCGCCGGGCACCGGCGCGCGATCGAGCTCGCGCCATGGAATCATGAGTGCGCCACCGGCCGCGTCACCGACACGCGCGGCATGCGACCCGATGGCGGCGGCGCGGGGGCGCCGCCGCGGCGGGCGCGAGGTGCCCTCGCCGCGGCGCTCACGGTGCGAGGAACACGAGCTCGCGCAGCTCGCACTCGCCCTCCCATCCCGGCCAGTGATCGATGTGGAGCTGCATGAACTCGGTCGTGGCGCGGATCGCGTCCTCGCGCGTCCGGGCGGCGATCACGGCGTAACCGCCAACGACTTCCTTGGTCTCGGTGAACGGGCCGTCGGTGACGTGCAGCCGGCCGCCCTGGATCCGCACCTTGATGCCGGCGGCGCTCGGCGCGAGGCCCCCCGTCGAAACGACGGTGCCGTCGCGGAGTGTCCGGGCGACGTATGCGTCCATGGCGGTGAGCAACTCCTGCGGCGGGACGCCCTGTTGCTCCGCGGCGCGAACGATCGAAAAGTACGGCATGACGATCTCCTCGAGGTCGGGGTCGGGAACGAGTCCGCGCTACTGCGCGAGTTCGAAGCGCGGGGCGCGAGCGAGCAGTGACGCGGCCCGCGCCGGCCGGCGGCGGATCGCCACCACGGACGCGAGCACGCCGACGAGCAGCGGGACGCCCGCCGCGGGCACGCCCTGGGTCGCCACCGTGACGACGACGGCGCCGGCCATGATGACCACCAGCCCCGCGGCCGCAAGCGCCGTCAGCCCGACGCGCACGCGCAGCAATCCCGGCAGCACGAGGCCGAGCGCCCCGAGCACCTCGCAGGCGCCGATGAACTTGAGGAACACGGCCGGCAGCGGCGACACGCGGGACAGCGCGGCGAGCGGCAGGGCGAGCTTCATGCCGCCGGCGAACAGGAACAGTGCGGCGAGGATTCCCTGGACGGACCACAGGGCGATGCGGGACTTGCGGGTCGACATGGTCGCCTCCTTCGGTCGTGGTGCGGTCGCCGCCCCTTGCGGCTCCCATCACCACGACGAACGAGGCAGGGCGAAATCGACACGGGCGCAAGTCCAAGCCCGCCAGAGGGATCACGGCGCGGACGGCGACTCCGGCGCGGCGGCGTGCCCGTGGGTCGCCGACCGCACGCCCATCTTCCCGAGCAGCGCCTCGAATCGCGGGTCCTTCCACAGCGGGGCGAAGTCCGCGAAGTAGGTGGCGTACGCCAGCCGGATCTCGCGCTCGGCCAGCGATTCGTCGAGATCCTGGAACGCGGCGTCGAGGTCGCCCAGTTCCGCGTGCCAGCGCGCCCGATCGCTCGGCAGCAGCCGGGCGGCGGGCGCCGAGAGCTGCGCGCGCAGGACCTCAGTGCGCCCGCCCCGGGCGTACGCCGCCCGCAGTTCGGTGGTGGCCACCGCCACGCGTTGCGACACCGCCTCGAGGCGTTCGCGGAACCTGAAGTACTCGTCGATCTCGTCCCGCTGCCAGGCCAGCCGCGCCGCGAGCTCGAGCGCGAGCGGCAGCGTCGGGACCAGCTCGAGCGCCCGGCGATACTGCGCCATCGCCTCGTCGAGCTGTCCCTGGAACCAGTACCACTCCCCCATGATCGTCCAGACGTTGGCCGACAGCGGGTCGAGCTCGAGCGCGGTGCGGAGCTCGCGGTGCGCGGCGTTCCAGCGGCCGGTCATCATCAGCAGGTCCGCATACCACTTGTGCGTGTTCGCGTCGTCGGGGGTCAGCTCGATCGCGCGCCGGTACTCGGGCTCCGCCTCGGCCCAGCGGTAGTCGACCATCAGCGCGTACGCGAGCGTGGCATGCGCCGGCCCGAGGTCGGGCTCGAGCTCGAGCGCACGCATCGCCGCCTCGCGCGAGCGGGGCAGCGCTTCACGCGTCGGCACGAGGCTGTAGTACGGGAGCGTCAGGTAGACATCGGCGAGACCCACCCATGCCTCGGCGAACCGGGGATCGTGCGCGAGCGACTGCTCGAAGAACGCGATCGCCCGGTGCGCGTCGATCTCCGTTCGCTTGTTCCAGTGGAAGCGGCCCTCGAGGTACGCGTCGTAGGCCTCGCGGCTGCGCGTGCCCCGCCCCGCGGCGACGCCGCCCGCGGCGATGCCGAGCTGGCCGGGGAGCGCGGCCGCGACGGCCTGCGCCACTTCGTCCTGCACCGCGAAGATGTCGTCCGCCGTGCGGTCGAACGACTCGGTCCACAGGTGGTAGCCGTCGGCGACGTTCACGAGCTGCACGGAGATCCGCATCCGATTGCCCGCCCGGCGGACGCTGCCCTCGAGCACGCTCGTCACCTTGAGCGCGCGGCCCACCTCCGCGGGTGTCGCGGCCCGGCCCTTGAAGTAGAACGACGACGACCGTGCCGCCACGCGCAGGCCGGGGACCTTCGCCAGCATCCCCATCAGCTCCTCGGCCAGCCCGTCGGCGAAATACTCGTCGTCCTCGTCGCGGCTGCGATTGACGAACGGCAGCACCGCGATCGAGGCGGCGGCCGGCGGCGCGGGCCGGGCCGCGGGCAGCGCCTCGCCTTCGTCGAGCGCGCGACGCGCGAGCCGCAGCGCGTCGGCGACGTCGTGCGCGGACGGGGCGCGCTCGCGGACGCTCTTGGCCAGGCACCGGTCGACGATGCGGTCGAGCTCGGCGGGCGCGTCGGCCCGCATCGCGGTGACGGGCTCGGGCGTGTCGCGGAGGATCGCCGAGCTCACGTCCGCGGGCGTCGCGCCGCCGAACGGCCGCCGCCCGGTGGCCAGCTCGTACAGCACGATCCCGAGCGCGAACAGGTCGGTCCGCGCATCCACCGCCTCGCCGCGGATCTGTTCCGGTGACATGTACGGCACGGTCCCCACGACCTGCCCGGCGGTCGACATCGGCATGGCCCGGGTCGCGGCCTGGGTCGACTCGAGCGCGGCGCGCTCGTCCGCCGGCTTCGCGAGCCCGAAGTCGAGCACCTTGACGCGGCCGTCCTGCATCACCATCACGTTCGCGGGCTTGAGGTCGCGGTGCACGACGCCCTTGTCGTGGGCGGCCGTCAGCGCGTCGGCGATCGCGACGGCGATGTCGATCGCCCGCGTGAGCGGCAGCCCGCCGGGCGTGACGTGCTCGTCGAGGCTCCGGCCTTCGAGCAGCTCCATCGTGATGAAGCGCGTGCCGTTCGCTTCCTCGATCGAGTGGAGCGTGACGATGTTCGGATGGTTGATCGCGGCGACCATGCGGGCTTCGCGCTCGAGCCGCGCGAGGCGGTCCGGCGACGTGGCGACCGCTTCGGGCAGCACCTTGAGCGCGACGTCACGCCCCAGCCGCAGGTCCCGCGCCCGGTACACCTCGCCCATGCCGCCGGCGCCGAGCGGCGCGGCGATCTCGTAGGCTCCGAGGCGGGTGCCGGTGGTCAGTGGCATCGCGCCAATGTACCCCAGCGCGCGCCCGCCCTCGATGCGCGGCGCCCGGCGGGGTGGCGCTACGGCGACGGCGTCGGCGGCCGCGCGCCCGCGGCGCCCGTCGAGTCGACCGCGCTCCATGCGTCGAACACGCTGCGCGCGACGCGCGCGATCAGCCGCTCGGTCCGCCGCACCGGCCCGCGCGGCTCGCCCACGAGCACGGCGATCGCCACGTCCTCGCCGTCCGGCAGGCGGATGACGCCGACGTCGTCGATCGCCACGGTGACGCCGGCGGCGGTGCCGCCCGTGCCGGTCTTGTGCGCGACGGGTGTGCCCCGGGGCAGCAGGCCCGGCAGCCGCTCGGGCGCAGTCCGGCAGCGAGCCATGATCGCCTTCAGCGTGTCGGTCATCGGCGCCGACAGCAGGTCGCCCCGCCACAGTCGCTCGAGCAGGTGGACGCAGCCGTCGGCGGTGCCGGTGTCGCGCGGGTCGAGCAGCATCGCCCGCGCGGCGCTGTCGTGCGCGGCCGCCGGAACGCGCGAGCGCAGCTCGCGGATCTCCTCCGCGGCGCCCATCGTGTCGGCGCCGGGCGGCAGCCCGTACCAGTCGTTGCCGAGGCCGCGCTCGGTGCGGTCGACGCGCAGGTCGTCGATGCCGTGCCGCACGAGCCACGCGGTCACCGCGCGCGGCCCGCCCACGAGGCGCATCAATGCGTCGGCGGCGCTGTTGTCGCTGCGCGTGAGCATCGCGGTGAGCAGTACGTGCAGGTCGACCGGGCCGCCACCGCGCGGGTAGCGGTCGCCGAGCCAGCCGCGCGGGTGCATGTCGCCGGGCAGCAGGGTGACCGGCGTCGCCAGCGACCACCGGCCCTGGTCGACGCCGTCGAGCACGACCATCGCCACCGGCAGCTTGACCACGCTCATCAGCCCGATCGGGGTGGCCGCGTCGACGCGTACCATGGCGCCGGTGCCGAGATGCTTCGCCGCGATCGTGCAGCGCCCGGGCACGCTCCGCGCGATCGCTTCCAGCCGCGCCTCGAGGACGGTGTCGGGGTGCTCGGGCCGGCGCGTGACCCGCGGCTGCGCCACGGCCGCCGTGTCGCCGGCGCCCGTGGCGCGTGGCGCGCGCGGCGGGCGCAGCACGACCCACGCCGCGAGCGCCACGACCACGACGGCGGCGATCGCCGCGACGCGCCTCATGAAGGCGGCCGCGTGAGGTTCAGCCGCGGGCGCCGGCTTGCGGCGCGAGCCGCCGCCGCGCGCGACGGACGGCCCATGCCGCGGCCGCGATCACGAGCGCGAACGGCCCGACCACGATCGCCCCGTAGAGCAGCACGGTCGTCACGGTGCGCATGGCGCCGAGCAGCGCACGGGTGGCACGCGTCGCGTGGTACGCGAGGTCCCACGTCTCGACCCGGCGCTGGATCGCGGGCCGCAGCGGCGCCAGCGTGATCGTGAGCGTCGAGTAGCTTTCCTGGTTGCCGAGGTACCGGAGTTCTCCTTCGGCCTGCTCGATCTCACCGCGCACCCGCGCCAGCTCGCGCTCGACCTCGAGTACGTCGGCGATCCTGCCGTTGCGCGCGAACAATCCGGCGATCACGGCTTCCTCGCGCTGGAGGTTGCGGCGCCGCGCTTCGAGGTCGACGAACGTCTTTCCCACGTCCTGCGTCTGCTTCGCATCGTGCGTCACGTCGCCGAGGGCCGCAAGCCGGTCGTAGATCGCATCGAATCGGGCGGCCGGCACGCGGACGACGAACGAAGCGGTGCGGCGTCCGTCGCCGTCCGCGCCGGACTCGCGATTCGCGATCCACCCGCCCGCACCCGTCACGAGCGCCTCGAGCTGCCGCGCGGCCGCCGCCACGTCGCGCACGTCGACGGCGATCTCGCCGGTCGTGATGATCCGGCGGGCGATCGCGGCATCGGCGGGCGCGGCCGCGGCCAGCGCCTTCGCGCTCGACCGGTCCGCTGCCGGCAGCGCCTGGGACATCACCGTGCCCTCCACGCGCGAGCGCTCCGCGGCCGGCGCGTGGACCTCCGCCGACGACCCGGCGCTGGACATGCGGGACGGGTGCGCGCCGATCGCGAGGTACGACACGAGGGCGCATGCGGCCAGCGCGAGCAGGACGAGGACGGATCGCATGCGCGATGCGGCGGGCAGGGACAGCGCAACGGCTTTCATGGTGCTCCTCCGGGTGGCGGTCGCGTCGGATGGCGCCGGCGCGGCGCCGAACCGGGTACGCCCCGGAGGGGGCGGTTATTCCATCGCGACGGCGTGCTCGCGGGCCGCGTTGCGGAACAGCAGGCCCGAGCCGGCGAACAGCACGACGAAGAACCCGGTCAGCGCCAGCAGGTCCACGGGCCACTTCGGCCCCTCCGCTCCCAGGCGTGCCGCCAGCGCGATCGCGGCGACCAGCACCTGGGCGGCAGCCGTCGCGAACAAGGCGACGGCCATGCCCCGCGGCTCGAAACGTGCGGCGATCGCCCCGAGGACGCCGACGGCGAGCACGCCGCCATACAGCAGGTTCGCGTCGTTGTCCTCACTGCCGATGAGGCCGACCGCCGCGTTCAGCCAGACGAGCAGGAACGCCGCCACGAGTGCGACACCCACGGCAACCCGATACGTCGTCGCGCGCGACTTCCGCAGCGCCACCTCGAATGCGATCCCGGTGCCCAGGATGAGGCCGCCGGCGAACACGAAATCGGCCAGGCTCCAGTTCACCTGGTCCGTGAACCCCATCGCGATCAGCGGCAGCAGCAGGATCAGCGCCGCCGCGGACCATGCCGCGATCCGCCACCGGTTGCCGTGCGACCGTTCCTTCCCTCGTGTCTTCGCTTCCGTCATGCGCCACCTCCTGTTGTTGTAAAAGTACTTTACGCCGCAAAGTTGATGGCGTCAAGACCATGGGATTGCGGGTCGCGAACCACGGGTGGGGCGCGGCGGAACGCGGCGCCCGCGGCGGTCAATCCGCGAGCTCCACGAACAGGAACCACCGTGGTGCGAGCGGCACGTAGCCGGCCCCACCCGGTTCCGGGCCGTCGAGGGACGCACGCACGGGCTCGAGCGGCTGGTCGGAGCAGACGATGCCCTTGCGAAGCCCGCCCGAGACCGCGACGACGAACCGGATGCTGGCGCCATCGGCGGCGCGCGCGATCGACGGCACGCCGGCCCGCTCGAGCAACCGGCTCAGGGCGAGACGGCCGGTCGCGCGTGTCTCGTCGTCCGTGAGGCGGTGGTGGTACGCGGACGTGTCGCGCACGAACACGTCGAAGCCCGTGGGCTCGTGGCCGGCGCCGACGAGCTGGGAGTCGGCGCGGGCGATCGTCGCCAGGCTGTCGAACTCGCTCCGATGCCGCTCGAACCGGCTGCGGAGTGACGCGTCGGTCGGCAACGGCCGCGCGGCACACCCCACGATGCAGCCGCTGACGACGAGCGCGACGGCGCCCGCATGGATCGCGTTCCGGAATTTCACGGGGCGCCCCCTGCCGCATGCAGCCGGATCGGCTGCCCGACCGCGAGCCGGCCGGTCCGGGTGACCGACGCGTAGACGCCGGCGGTGTTGTCGTGCGCACGCACGACCGTCTTGAGCATGTCCGGTGCGGGATGCGCCGAGTCGGGATCGAAGTTCAGCATCGAGCAGCGTACGTCGCGCATCGTCACGGCGATCGCCGGGCCGTCGTCGCCATCGCCGAACGCGAGCACCCCGCCCACCCACGCGTCCTCCTGGAACGGCGCGGGGTGCGGCAGGCGCACGACGACGTTGGGGCGGAACCGGCGCACGTCGGGCGGCTCGCCGGCCATCGACCCGATGTCGTGCACCGTGCCGGTCGCGATCACGGAGATCGCCGCCTCGTCGAAGATGCCGTGGTCCAGCCGCAGCATCTCGACGGGCGCCCCATGCCGGCGGGCGATTTCACCGGCGAGCGCCTCGCCGAAGATCGGCAGCGCGTCCCCACCTGGCGCCCGGACGTGTGTCGGCAGCACCGACGCAGCGTCGCCGTCGAGCCGGCAGGGCTCGAACAGCAGCAGGTCGGGCAGCTTGCCGGCGGTCAGCCACGGGAACCCGCCGCGATCGCCGGTGCGCCGGAACGCGAAGCGGCGATCGCCGTCGATGCCGTGCCACCCCACGTGGGCGGACTCGAGTCGCTCGCCGCGCATGGACTTCACGGGATAGCGGTAGATCGCCTCGACGATGCCGATGTTCATGCACGAACCCCCGGCGCGCGCACGACGGGGCCGCCGCGCCACGTCGGGACCGGCTCGCGCTCGAGCGACACGGCCAAGGCGGCGTGCGCCAGCAGCCGGGTCGAATCGAGCGTCGGGAGCGGCGAGATCTCCGGCGTCACCAGCAGCGGGATCTCCGTGCAGCTGAGCGCGACCGCGTCGCATCCCTCCCGGCGCAGCTCGTGGATGATGCGTACGAATTCGGCGCGCGACTCGTCGCGCAGCACGCCCTGCGTGAGCTCGTCGAAGATCACGCGGTCGACGAGTTCGCGATCGCCCGGCGGCGGGACGCGCAGGTCGACCCCGGCGCGCGCCAGGGCGGCCGGGTAGACGGCGCCTTCCATCGTCCAGCGTGTGCCCAGCAGGCCGATGCGGCGCCGGCCCTCGGCGCTCGCGCGCGCCGCCACGATGCCCGCGATGTGGAGGCCCGGCAGCGGGAGCGGCGCGCCGGGCGTCTCGAGCGCGGCGTGGGCGGTGTTGTCCGGGCACGCGAAGAAGTCGCAGCCGGCGGCCGCGAGCCGTCCCGCGGACCCGGCGAGGTGGGCGCGCACCGTCGCGAGGTCGCCGCGCGCGTAGGCATCCATCGCGGGCCGCATCGGCAGGATCGAGAGCGTGATCTCGGGGTGCGAGTGCGCGCCGAGCAGCCGCGCGCTCTCGCGCACCATCTCGAGATAGCAGAGCGCGGAGCCGTCGGCGCTGTGGGCGAGGATGCCGATGTGGAGCACCTGCGCAGGAGATCGCACGCGGCCGGATGCCGTCAAGACCGCGGACGCGCTCGTCGCCGGGCGAACGACACCCGCGCGGCCGCGGTCTTTTGGGATGCCGGGGAAACCCGTATCCTCGGCGCGGCGAGTGCCGGTCACCCCTCCTGCGAGATCCCGGATGGTCTTCCGCTTCGACCCCTTCGAGCTGGACGAAGAGCTGCGCGAGCTGCGGCTGCGCGGCCGCGAGGCCGTTGTCGAGCCCCTGGTGTTCGACCTGCTCGTCGACCTGGTGCGCCACCGCGACCG
>Ga0070670_100000879_pt1 | contig 23645 bp, 22 predicted proteins | sample KBSS63metaG_FD_64665 | JGI IMG/M metagenome (GOLD analysis project Ga0070670, IMG submission 64665) | Switchgrass rhizosphere microbial communities from Kellogg Biological Station, Michigan, USA - KBS S6-3 metaG | ecosystem: Host-associated > Plants > Roots > Rhizosphere > Soil ... | reverse complement strand
TTTGGGCGATCGGATCGAACGCGTCGATGCTGTGTCCGGCGGCTTTTATGTGCGCCCCACGATCGTCGAGGCCGATGCGCAGGAAGGCACTGTCCTGAAAGAGACGTTCGCGCCGATTCTGTATGTGCTGCGATATCGCGATTTCGACGAGGCGATCGCCCTCCAGAACGGCGTTCCTCAGGGTCTCTCCTCGTCCATCTTCACCAACGATCTTCGCGAAGCCGAGCAATTCCTGTCGGCCGCCGGATCGGACTGCGGCATCGCCAACGTGAATATCGGTCCTTCCGGCGCCGAGATCGGCGGCGCTTTTGGCGGCGAGAAGGAGACGGGCGGAGGTCGGGAAAGCGGCTCGGACAGCTGGCGCGCCTACATGCGGCGGCAGACCAACACCATCAATTACGGGACCGACTTACCGCTCGCTCAGGGCATCCGCTTCGACGTCGCCCCATAGCTCAAGGGCCTCGTCCGAAAGCAAAGCCGGCCACCGCAATTTGAAAGCTTCGTTCCAGCCGATCAGCTCGTCCGGCGGAAGGGGCGGCGAAACCAGGAATCCCTGCGCGACGTCGCAGCCCAGTTCCTTGACCGCTCGCAGCTGCTCTACCGTTTCGACGCCTTCGGCGGTTGCGACCAATCCAAGTCCGTGCGCCAGCTCGGTGATCGTCCTAACGATCAGCCGGGAATCGTGCGCCGATGGCAGATCGGCGACAAAGCAGCGGTCGATCTTGACCTCGGTGAACGGCAGCTGCCGAAGCTGCATCAGCGACGAATAGCCGGTTCCGAAATCGTCGATCGCCAGCCCCATGCCCTTGATCCGGAAGCGAGTCAGCGTGTCCATCAGGCGGACGAGCGGCTGGGTCGCGCCCTCCGTAAGCTCTAGCACAAGGCGGTCCGTTGGAACCCCCATCTCGCGGCACATTCCTTCGACCAAGTCAGGGAAATCGAGCCGCTGTAAGTTGACGGCGGAAATGTTGAATGCGAGCCGCGTTTCTAAGCCCTGTTCACGCCAAAGACTCCATTGCCTAAGGGTTTCGCGAAGACCCCATTCGGTCAAAGGATCGATGAGCCCATGTTTCTCGGCCAGTGGCACGAACCGCGACGGGGAGACTGGACCGAGTTCGGGATCGTCCCAGCGGACTAGCGCCTCGACGCGGCCCAGGCGGCCGTCCTTGAGGCCTACCTTCGGCTGATAGACGAGGTTGAGCTTCTGCCCGGCGAGAGCTCGTCCGAAGCTTTCCAGAAGTTTCTTGTCAGCGGCGGTCACGACGAGACCACCGGTCTCATTCGTTTCAGCAGATGCTCCAGCTCTTCGAGGCGGACCGGCTTTTCGAGCGGTCCCATCATCGTAAGGCCGATTGCCTCGCCCAGACGGAAGGCGGACTCCAGAACGCGCCTGTCGAACCCGCTGATGATGAGGACAGGACCTTCGAACTCTTCATCGGACAGGAATCGGAGCATCTCGACACCATCGACAGGCATTCCGAGATCCAGAGCCACCGCGTCCGGCCGATATTCGCGGAACCGGCTCCTGAAGGCTTCGGCGTCTGAAGTCACGCCGGGCTCGAAACCGGACTCGCGCGCGACGTTGGCGACGAAATCCGCCAAAGCGGGCTCGTCATCAATCAGAAGCAGCCGCGGCTGCGTCATCGGCGCTTCTCCCCTGCCGACCCGGCAACGTAACATTGCGCGCGAACCATTATACACGTCAAACGATTGAAACGCCTTATTAACCGCAAGTTAGTAGCTTGGACGTTCCAATTTGAGCCCTTTGGAGGCTGTCCGCATGTTCGGCCCGCTGATTCGCCGCAAACCAGCCCGCTCGTTTGGCGTGGATCATGGTGCGTTCGATTCGACGACTTTTTCACTGAGTACGGCTGTTCCGCGCCCGTCAGAGCGGCGCGCCGACGACCGTATTATCCCGATGCTCCGGGTAGCAAAGCTAACCGGCGCTTCGGGCGAACAGCTCATCCGCCTTCGCAACGTTTCCGCCGGCGGACTCATGGCCGAAGCGGCGCAGCCTGTTGCTGTCGGCGAGGCGGTCGAAGTCGAACTCTCCTCGCAGAAAATCCCGGGCTCCGTTGTCTGGGTTCGCGATGGCACGATCGGCGTAAAATTCGACCAGACGGTCGACCTTGGCGAGCTGCTTGCCGGACGCAAACCGCGCCACGGCTTCCGTCCGCGTCCACCGCGTCTCGAGGTGAGCTGCAAGGCGTCGCTGCGGGTCGACAAGACCTACTATACGGTCGACGTTCACGACATTTCGCTTGGCGGCATGAAGGTCGAGCCGATCGAGGAATATTGCCTCGGCCGAAAGGTGGTCGTGGTGGTCGAGAGCCTTCGGCCGATCCGCGGCGAGATCCGCTGGTATTCGGACCGCAAGGCCGGCGTCGTGTTCGACGAAGCGCTGGAATTTGAGGAGCTTGCCGAGTGGGTGGGCAAGCGTCTCGAGCTCGCCAGCCTCAAGGCGGCTTACAAGAAGCGCTAAGGATCACTATCTCAGCCGCTCCAGCAGGAAGGAGCGGTTCATGGCAGAGGAAGTCGCAGTCTTTGCAGGCGGGTGCTTCTGGTGCACCGAAGCCGTCTTCAACGACGTCGCAGGCGTCACGCGCGTCGAGAGCGGCTATACCGGCGGAACGGACGCCAATCCCACGTACAAGCAGGTCTGCGGCGGAGACACCGGCCACGCCGAGGCGATCCGCATCACTTTCGACCCCGACGTCATCAGCTATGACGACCTGCTCGATATCTTCTTCGCGACGCACGATCCGACCCAGCTCAATCGGCAGGGCAATGACGTGGGAACGCAGTATCGCTCAGCGATCTTTCCGCAGAACGAGGAGCAGGAGAGCAGGGCACGCGCTGCCATCGGACGGAACAACGAAGGCCACGGCGGCAAGATCGTCACGACCATCGAGCCCAAGGGCAAATGGTACCCGGCAGAGGACTATCACCAGCAGTATTGGGAAGGCGAAGGCCAGCGGAATCCCTATTGCATCGCGGTGATCCCGCCGAAGCTCCAGAAGCTTCGCAAGAGCTTCCAGGCGCGGTTGAAAAGCGCCGGAGCTCCAGCCTAGCGCGGCGTAGCGGCTCGGCGCATGCGGTCGTTGATCGCTGCGCCGAGGCCTTCATCCGGGACCGAAGCGAAAGCAATCCGCTGCTTGGCGGAAGCGTCGGCGACATGCAGCAGGTCGAACAGCCTGGCAGCGGCCTCGACGAGATCGCCGGAGGCGCTTAGGTTTGCGTCCCCGTTGAGGGCGCCGAAACCGATCAGGAATTCGTCGTCGTCAGCGCCACTGACGTTCAACCGTACCGGCTTCGAAGGCGCGTAGTGGCTCTCCAGCTGGCCAGGCGCCTCGATCGTCCCACTATCTTCCTCTAGCGCATCCGCGATCTGGACCGGACCTCGCCTCAGCAGCCGGAGCGAGCCGCCAGTCGCTGCCACGATCGTGGATTCAATCCCCCGGTCGGTAAGGCCGGCGTCGACGATCAGCGGGATTCGTCCGCCCAGGCTCTTGAGGACGTGCTCGGCACGGGTCGGGCTGATCGAGCCGCTCGCATTTGCAGATGGCGCGGCGAGCGGTCGTCCGGTCGCACGGAGCAAGGCCTGCATCGCCGGATGCGCTGGCACGCGCAGCGCAATCGTCGGTAGGCCGGCACTAACGAGCGAAGCAATCGCAGCGTCGGTCTTGACCGGAACCACGATGGTTAGCGGACCGGGCCAATGCTGTTTCGCGAGTCTTCTGGCGTCATTGGAAAAATCGCCGATCCGTTCTGCGGCTACCAGGTCCGGCACATGGACAATCAACGGATTGAAGCTCGGGCGGCCCTTTGCCTCGTAGATGCGAGCGACCGCCTCCGCATTCTGAGCATCTGCGGCGAGGCCGTAGACGGTCTCCGTCGGAACCGCGACGGGCTCTCCTTTGCTGATCAGGCGCGCCGCCTCCGCGATGGCCTTGTCGTCGAACGGAAGTATCCGGGTGGCCTGGACCATCCCGCCGCCGCTATAGGCCCTTGCATGCACCATCAAGTGGAGCACCCATGAGCTTCGCCTGTCCCGTGAGCGATCAGCGCCTCGTTCTCGACCATGTCGTGCGGATGCCCGAACTGGCGCGCTCGAACCGCTTTGCGGAAGCAAGCGCGGAGACAGTCGATGCACTTCTCCAGGCAGCTGCGGAATTTGCGGAGGGCGAATTGGCCCCGCTCAACGAGGTCGGCGACCGCGAGAAATCGCGCTGGAATGACGGGTGCGTGGCTACCCCAAGCGGATTTCGCGAGGCCTATACCAGGTTCGTCGAGGGTGGCTGGATGGGCCTCTCCGCGCCTGTCGAATGGGGCGGGCAAGGTCTTCCGCACAGCCTGACCGCGGCGATGATGGAGGATTTCAACGCGGCCAATCTCGCTTTCGCGTTGTGTCCGATGCTCGGACTGGGGGCGATCGACGCGCTCGATGCCCATGGGTCTGAGGAACTGAAGCGAGATTATTTGCCCAAGATGATCAGCGGCGAGTGGACCGCGACGATGAACCTAACGGAGCCTCAGGCTGGAAGCGACGTGGGTGCGCTCAAGAGCAAGGCGATGCCGGGAACCGGCGGCGACTGGCGCGTTTCAGGGAACAAGATCTTCATCACCTGGGGTGAGCACGATCTCACTGACAACATCGTGCACATGGTGCTCGCACGGACTCCGGGAGCGCCGGAAGGAACTAAGGGCATTTCGCTCTTCCTCGTGCCGAAGGTCCTACCTGACGGAGAAAGGAACGACCTCCAGTGCGTCTCGCTTGAGCACAAGCTCGGCATCCATGCTTCGCCGACCTGTGTCATGGCCTACGGTGAGAGTGGCGGCGCGACGGGTTGGCTCGTGGGTCCGGAGCTCGGTGGAATGCGCGCGATGTTCACGATGATGAACAATGCGCGCCTCAACGTCGGCCTTCAGGGTGTCGGGATAGCGGAGCGGGCAACGCAGCGTGCGGTCGCTTATGCGCTCGAGCGCAAGCAGGGCCAACGCGCCGGGCTGCCGCTGAAGATCGCGGATCATCCTGACGTCCGGCGAATGCTGGTTCGGATGCGCGCATTGACGATGGGCGCACGCGCGCTCGCTTATTACGCGTTCGGCCAGGTCGATCGGGATACGCTTGGCGATCGGGAGGCCGGGCTGCGTGCAGACGTCGTAACACCGCTCGTGAAGGCCTGGTGCACCGATATCGGCTGCGAGGTCGCCAGTATCGGCGTGCAGGTCCACGGGGGCATGGGCTATGTCGAGGAGACGGGAGCGGCGCAATATATGCGCGATGCCCGCATTGCCCCGATCTACGAAGGGACGAACGGCATCCAGGCAGCCGATTTCGTGTCCCGCAAGATCAATCTGGAAGGCGGCTTGGCCTTCGATTCTCTCATCGCGGACATTCGTGCGGAGGCGCAGCACCAGCAACTCATCGCGCTGACGGATGCTGTCGAGATACTGATTGCCACCGCACGAGAGGCGGAGCCCGTCGATCGTCTCGCGGGCAGCTACGCGCTGATGACCATGGCTGCCGTGTTGACTGCGGGTTGGCTGATGGAAAGGCTGGGGCGCGCGATCGATGCTGGCGAGGGTGATGGAAATGCAGCGCGCCGGGCAGCAATCGAATATTTCCTGTCGGCGATCGTGCCGGAAGCACTTGGCCTCGGCGGAGGAGTGGAGGCTGGCGCAGAGCTTCTCTTCAAAGCTCCTGCCGAAGAGCTGGCTTAGGCGGTTTCCCGGTCCATCAATTCCGAGGGGCTGATGCCGAGCCGTGACATGCGCTCGCGGATCGCGGGCCATTCTTCCTCGACGAAGCGGCGGCGCTCACCATCGCGAAGGCGAGCCCTTGCGCCAGGAGCGACGAAAAGTCCGACGCCGCGACGCACCGTTACAAGGCCCTCGTCCTGAAATCCCTGATAGGCTTTCGCCACTGTCAGCGGATTGGCCTGCTCCTCCGCGGCCAGAGCGCGAACCGATGGAAGGGGGTCGCCGTCACGAAATTTGCCGGAGAGGATCGCGTCCGCAATCGTCTCCCGAAGGCGGACGTAAACCGGCTTTTCGTGGCTCGTGCGAAGCGTCATGCTGTTCTAATACAGCAGCGCGGAAAGGGGGTCAATCTACAGGTGGCGCCCACTTCTTTACAATTTGCGCCGCATCGGGCCTCGGCCGCTCTTCCAGATCGCGTCCTGGCGACCCGATGAAGATGAACCCTGCAATCCGCTCGCCCGGGCCCGCGAAGGCGGCGTTGACCATCGGCGAATAGGCCCGCCAGCCCGTAATCCAGCCGCCGACATAGCCCATGGCGTGAGCGGCCGTGAGAAGGTTCATGGCTGCGGCGCCCGCCGAAAGCTCCTGCTCCCACACTGGGATCTTATGACCGGCTCTCGGCGAGGAGATCACGACGATGAGCGTTTCGCCCTGTTGAGCGAACTGATCCTCCTGTTCGTGATGAGCCGGACCGGCGCACTCGTCTTCCGTCTGAAGCGCCTTGTGCAGTAGTACTGCCAGATGATCGCGCTGGTCCTTACCGACCTCGACGAATCGCCAAGGCGCGAGTTTTCCGTGATCGGGAACGCGCATGGCGATGTTCAGAATTTGCTTCAGTTCCTCGTCGGATGGACCGGGCGAGACCATCTCGCGCGGCTTTCCGGACCTTCGGGTTTCGAGCAGGGAGATTGTGGAAGAGCGATCGTTCAGCATCGGTCGTCCATCTAGGGATACCGATCGCTTGCAACAATCCGCTTCACAAGGCGGATTCCCTCGTTAGGGTCCCCGACCGAAAACGCATCCGTTTGGGGAGAGTAACCGGATGGTCGATACACCGGCCGTGGAAGAACCTTTTTCGCCTGCATCCGGGCGGACCAATCCTGCAGCAAAAGAAACCTGGTTCGGTCACCCGCGCCAGCTTGCGCGCCTGTTCACCACGGAGATGTGGGAACGCTTCGGCTATTACGGCATGCGGGCGCTGCTCACGCTGTATCTCACCAAGCATTTCCTGTTCTCGGACCAGCAGGCGACCGGTCTCTATGGAGGTTACACCGCTCTTGTGTACCTGACGCCGCTCGTCGGGGGCTTCCTCGCTGACCAGTATCTGGGCTCCAAACGCTCCATCAAGTTCGGCGCTCTTCTTATGGCGCTTGGATATTTCACGTTGGCGTTCGGCGGTCAGGCGGCAAAGCCCTACGCCGAGGTCAACGGGCAGCGTTACGAAGTCGTAGTCGACAATTTCGTCGATCGCCCGAGCAGCGATCCGAATGAAGCGCGCTTCCTCGTTCTGGATGGCCAGAAGCTGCAGATCCGCGGCAACGAGGACGGATCGGTCTCGCTCCTGAGCAATGGTCAGGAGGCGAAGAACCTGCCGAAGGGCTCAGTCCAATTTGGTGGTGAGCGCGATCCGCTGACCGTCACGATCATGCTCATTGCCTTGTCGCTCGTTTCCGTCGGCAACGGGTTTTTCAAGCCGAATATCTCAACCATCGTCGGAGCGCTCTACGAGCAAGGCGATCGCCGTCGGGATAGCGGGTTCACCATCTTCTACATGGGCATCAATCTCGGATCGATCGGCGGGCAGCTTCTCTGTCCATTCCTTGCCGATTGGCTCGGCTGGTGGGCCGGTCTCAGCTTGGCCGGCGTCGGCATGCTGATCAGCTATGCGCTTATTCAATTCGATGGCGGGCGGCTCGCAGGCTATGGTGAGCGCCCAGCGCACGCGCATGAGAAGAATCGCGACGTAGCCATCTACATCGGCGCACTGATCGCGGTGCCTGTGGTCGTGTTCCTATTCAGTAACCTTATGAACGCGACCGAAGCCGAGCCGGGTTCCGGTTTCCTGGGCTACCTCGCTTCCCTTCCGCTCATGGGCAAGCTGCTATTCGGGACTTTCCTGATCAGCGTTCCGGGCATTCTCGCCTGGTCCTACGCCAAGGGTACTCGGCAGGAAGCGCAGATGATGACGGCCGCGATGATCCTCATCGTTTTCAACGTCTTCTTCTGGACGCTGTTCGAACAGGCCGGTTCGTCGCTGACCCTGTTCGCGGACCGCAACACCGACCGCGATGTGTTCGGACTTTTCACCATGTCGGCACCGCAGACGCAGAACTTCAATCCGATCAGTATCGTAATCTTTGCGCCGCTCATGAGCTTGCTGTGGATTTCGCTTGCGAAGCGCGGTCTGGAGCCGTCGATCCCGGTGAAATTCTCGATCGCGCTCATGGGCGTGGGGGCGGGATTCCTGTTCCTGGTTCTCGGTTCCACCTTCGCGGGTCCCGATAACAATTGGCAGGTCGGCCTGTGGTGGCTGGCCGGCCTCTACTTGATCCACTCTCTTGCCGAGCTCTGCATCTCGCCGGTTGGACTCAGCATGATCACCAAGCTGTCGATTGCCCGCGTTGTCGGTTTGATGATGGGCGTCTGGTTCCTGTCGATCTCGGTCGCGCAATATGTGGCGGGCCTCGTCGCGCAGTTCGCCAGCGTTGAAACGGTTGGCGGCCAGGTGACGAACCTGAAGGTCAGCCTCGACACCTACACCGCGACGTTCACGACGATAGCCTGGATCGCCATCGGCGCAGGCGTCGTCCTGTTCCTTCTGAGCTGGCCGCTCCAGAAGTGGATGCATGGTGTCAAATAGATGGGTGACGGCGGCGTTTGCCGCCTTCGCCTTTCTTCTTCCGGGCTGCGCGGCGATGGCGCCACCGCCCAAGAAGGCGCCGCCGGTCAGGATCAACCTCGATCCATATCCGTCGACATATCACCGCTATCCCGGCGCGGTGACCGTTATCCGACATGCCACGATCTTCGACGGTGAGGGCGGACGGATCGAAGACGGTACCGTGGTGCTCGCCGACGGGGTCATTGAGGGGGTTGGAGGTCCGGAAACGCCTTCACCGTCAGGTGCCTATGAAATGGATGGCCGGGGCAAGTTCGTCACGCCCGGAATCATCGATGTCCACAGCCATCTCGGCGATTATCCATCGCCAGGCGTTCCCGGAAACAGCGACGGCAATGAGGCGACAGGCCCGGTTCGGCCCGAGGTATGGGCCGAGCATAGCGTCTGGCCGCAGGATCCCGGATTCAGCCGTGCGATGATGAACGGCGGCGTGACGACGCTGCAGATCCTTCCCGGCTCCGCGAATCTGTTCGGTGGACGGTCGGTCACACTCAAGAACGTCCCGTCGCGGACGGTGCAGGGGATGAAGTTTCCCGGAGCTCCGTACGGCTTGAAGATGGCCTGCGGCGAAAACCCGAAGCGCGTCTACGGTTCGAAGGGCAACATGCCTCAGACCCGCATGGGCAATATCGCCCTCACCAGAGCGACCTGGATCAAGGCGCAAGCCTACAAGCGCAAGTGGGACAAATATAACAAGAACGGGGGCGACATGCCCGAACGCGATCTCGCCATGGACACGCTGATGGGCGTGCTCAACGGCCAGATCCTCGTCCACAACCATTGCTATCGCGCCGACGAGATGGCGGTCATGCTCGATCTTGCGAAGGAGATGGGCTACCACATCACGGCGTTCCATCACGCCGTAGAAGCGTACAAGATCGCGGACCTGCTGAAGGCGAATGGCACGTGCGCCGCGGTCTGGGCAGATTGGTGGGGCTTCAAAATGGAAGCCTATGACGGGATCAAGGAGAACCTCGCCTGGCTCGACCGGGCAGGTGTCTGCGCGATGATCCATTCGGACGATCCGAACGGCATCCAGAGACTGAACCAAGAAGTGGCGAAAGTACTCGGCTACGCAAGGGCCGCGGGCGTGAATATTTCCGAAGAGCATGCCTGGACCTGGCTCAGCTACAATCCAGCCAGAGCGCTCGGTGTCGCCGACAAGACGGGTAGCTTGCGCGTTGGGAAAATGGCTGACGTGGTGCTGTGGAATGCGGACCCGTTCAGCACGTACGCGCGGCCCGAGCGCGTGTGGATCGACGGCGCTCTGCTCTATTACAGCGGCAATCCTCACTTGCGGCCGGTCAGCGACTTCGAGCTCGGACAACCGGGTGAGGGAGACGTCAAATGATCCGCGCGGCCATCGTCGGCCTGCTCCTCGCCGCAGCGGCGCCAGTGACCGCTCAGACCATCGCTATTACTGGGGGGACCGTCGCGCTGGGCGACGGATCGGATCCGATCCCGAACGGCACCGTCGTTATCCGCAACGGGCGGATCGCAGGGGCAGGGATGAACGTGCCGATCCCGGCGGGCGCTCAAGTGATCGACGCGCGGGGCAAGTGGGTGACGCCCGGAATCGTTGCGGGATTCTCTCGCCTCGGGCTCTCGGAAGTCGATCTTTCGGGCGGCCTGACCGACGACCGCGCTTCAGACAGCCCGTTCAGTGCGGCCATCGACATTGCACCGGGAGTGGATTCGAACGGCTCTACGATCCCGGTGAACCGCGCGGACGGAGTCACTCGGGCAGTGGTCGCGCCGAACACCGGCAAGAGCATCTTCGCTGGTCAGGGTGCGATGATCGACCTTGGCGCAGACCCAGATCCGATTACTCGTGCGCGCCTCTTCCAGTTCGTGGAACTCGGTGAGTCCGGCGGCAATACGGCAGGCGGATCGCGGCCCTCCGCATATGTCTTGTTCCGCAATGCATTGCGCGAGGCGGCAGAACTCAGCCGCTACGCGCCATCGATCGCTTCTTCAGCGTCGCGTTCCCCGGATGCAATTGGCGAACAGCCTATTGTGCGCAATCCGAATGAATCGCGCGAATATGGGCCAGGCGCTCAACGCAGCGACGACGTGCTTCTCACGCGCTTCGATGCGGCTGCGCTCGTGCCCGTGCTTCGCGGACGGCAGTATCTGCTCGTCCATGTCGAGCGCGCCCGCGATATCCTCAACATTCTCCAGCTCAAGCGTGAATATCCCGCGCTGAAGCCGGTTCTTGTCGGCGCCTCGGAAGGCTGGCTGGTAGCGGACCAGATCGCTGCCGCACATGTGCCCGTCATCGCGTCGGCGCTCAACGATCTCCCGGCCAGCTTCGAGCAGATCGCTTCAACGCAGTCGAATATCGGCCGCTTGCGCGCTGTCGGCGTGCAGGTCGCGATCGGCATGATCGACGACAATGACACGCGCTACATGTTCAATGAGCGCCAGTATGCGGGCAATCTCGTGGCGCTCAATGACGTCCCTGGCGCGACCGGCGTCCGCTGGGGAGAGGCACTGGCAATGATCACGTCGCGGCCGGCTGAGATTCTGGGTCTGGGCGGTGAGCTCGGCACTCTGGCGCCCGGGCAGCGCGCGGACGTGGTGGTCTGGTCTGGAGATCCGCTCCAAGTTTCGAGCAATGCTGAGATGGTGCTGATCGACGGAGTGCAACAGTCGCTAGAGACGCGGCAGACGAAGCTCCGCGACCGCTATCGCGACATTGGCGATAGCGCGCTTCCAGAGGCCTACCAGCGGTGACTCCGCAGGCGGGCCTATTCCTATCGAGCCTCGCCTTTGTCGGTTTGCACTTCCTCCTGTCCCATCCGCTGCGCGCGCCGCTCGCCGGCAAGCTTGGCGAGAAAGGCTTTCAGGGCCTCTACTCGCTGCTGTCGCTGCTGACCTTTGGCGGAATGATCTACTTCTACCGCGTCATCGGTCGCGAGCTGCAGGTCTGGAACTTTGGTGAATGGGTCTGGCCTGTCGGGTCGCTCCTGATGTGGTTTGGAGCGATTCTGTTCGTGGGGTCGTTCCTCCGTAATCCGGCGCTGCCCGGAGCCCGCCTCGGACGGGGGAAGGTTCCCCACGGCGTATTCGCGATCACCCGGCATCCGATGATGTGGGGCTTTGCAATCTGGGCGGCCGTCCATTTCGCAGTGATGGGAACGGGCAAAGCGCTGGTGTTCGACGGCGCGATCCTCTTCCTGGCAATCGTGGGATCGATTGGACAGGACGCCAAGAAGCGGAAGCTGATGGGCGAGCGCTTTCACGAATGGACCGCCCAGACGGCTTTCGTTCCGTTCGGCCGCGGCGTCGTCTGGCCCGGTGCAACCGCCTTCATCGGTGGAACGCTTCTGTTCCTTCTGGCGACTTGGATGCATCCGTTGCCGGTTGGCATCTGGCGCTGGATAGGCTGACCGCGCTAAACCCGCCGCAATGACACGGAAATTCTTCGGCACCGACGGCATCCGCGGCCTCACCAATACTGAGCCCATGACCGCCGAGACGGCTCTGCGCGTCGGCCAGGCCGCAGGCGCGCACTTCCTTCGCGGCGATCACCGCCATCGAGTGGTTATCGGCAAGGACACGCGCCTTTCCGGCTACATGATGGAATCGGCGATGGTCGCGGGTTTCACCTCCGTGGGCATGGACGTGGTGCTGCTCGGCCCGATGCCAACGCCGGCCGTCGCGATGCTGACGAGGTCAATGCGTGCTGACCTCGGCGTCATGATCTCAGCGTCGCACAATGCCTTTGCCGATAATGGGATCAAGCTCTTCGGCCCGGACGGATACAAATTGAGCGACGCGACCGAGGCGGCCATAGAGCGCAGCATCGAGAAGGGCGTGAAACTCGTTGCGCCCGAGAAGATCGGCCGTGCCCGTCGCATCGACGACGCGCGAGGCCGCTACATCCACCATGTGAAGTCTACGTTCCCCGAGCGGCTGCGGCTCGACGGGCTCAAGATCGTCGTCGATTGCGCAAATGGCGCTGCCTACCACGTCGCTCCGGAGGCGTTGTGGGAGCTTGGGGCCGACGTTATCCCGATCGGGGTTTCGCCCGACGGTCTAAACATCAACAAGGATTGCGGATCGACGCACCCCTCGCTCCTCCAGGAAACCGTTGTGGCGAGCGGAGCGCATATCGGGATCGCTTTGGATGGCGACGCGGATCGCCTCATCGTCGTCGACGAGAAGGGCCGCATCATCGACGGGGACCAGATGATGGCACTCGTCGGGCTGGATCTTGCGCGTCGTGGCGAGCTTCGTGGCGGCGCGGTCGTCGCCACCGTTATGTCCAATCTCGGCCTTGAACGCCGGCTCGAAAAGGAGAGCATCGGTCTGCACCGAACCAAGGTGGGCGACCGCTACGTGCTAGAGGCGATGCGAGAGAAGGATTGCAACGTTGGCGGCGAGCAGTCGGGACACATCATCCTCTCCGATCATTCGACGACGGGCGACGGCCTTGTCGCGGCGCTTCAGGTGCTCGCTGGATTGGTCGATTCCGGGAAGGCGGCGAGCGAGGTACTGAACCTGTTCGAGCCGGTGCCCCAGCTGCTGAAGAACGTTCGTTTCAACGGCGGTGCTGCACCTCTGGAAGCCGATAGCGTGCGCAAGCGTATCGCCGCGGCGGAGGCCGAGCTGCAGGGCCGCGGACGGCTCGTAATCCGCAAGTCTGGTACCGAACCCCTGATCCGCGTGATGGCTGAAGGCGATGACGAAGCGCTCGTGAAGCGCCTCGTCGAGGACATTTGCGAGGCAGTTCAGAGCGCCGCGTGAACGCTTTGTTCGCAATTGCGGCCCAGATGATGAACCTGTGCGCATGGAAAACTTCGCTCCGCAGGGCGCCAGAAGCGTCGCGATGAACGCAGCGGTCCCGCGCGTGCTCGTCATCGCCGGTTCGGATTCCGGCGGCGGAGCGGGAATCCAGGCTGATATCAAGACGATCACCATGCTCGGCGGTCATGCGATGACAGCGATCACCGCGATCACGGCGCAGAACACGCTGGGAGTGATGGCAGTGCATCCCGTTCCGGCGGAGACGATCCTCGCGCAGATCGACGCGGTCGTGTCCGACATCGGGGTGGATTCCGTGAAGATCGGCATGATCGGCGGCGCCTTTGCCGCCGAACAGGTCGCGAAACGCCTTGCAGCGCTACGCGTCGAGCAGCCCGAGCTACCAATCGTCTTCGATCCTGTGATGGTCGCGACGAGCGGCTCAGAGCTTGCGGACGACCCTACCATCGCCGCATTCGGCCAGCTGATGGACCTTGCGACCATCGCAACGCCGAACCTCCCCGAGCTTGCGCGGCTGAGTGGCCAGGACGATCCGGTGGCGGCGGCGCTTGGCCTCGTCGGCGACCATGGCTGCGCCGTTTTGATCAAGGGCGGTCATGATGAAGGCGACGCGCTCGCTGACGCCCTTATCGAAACCGATAATATGACGAGCTGGCAGGGCCAGCGCATCGACACAACAAGCACGCATGGCACCGGCTGTACCATGGCGAGCGCAATCGCGACCTTTCTAGGACGGGGCGACAATCTTGCCTCGGCGGTCGAGCGCGCCCGTACCTTTGTTCGGGTCGCTTTGCGTGCGGCACCAGAACTCGGGCAGGGATCGGGCCCGGTCGGCTCGGGAGATGTCAGGCTAGACGTCGGACCCGGACCGCGACTCAACCAGGTGACGCTGACCGTGAACGACTATGCCAAGTCGGTCACTTTCTACCGGCAGCTTGGCCTGAAGCAGATCGTCGACAGCCCGGAGAACCAGTACGCGCGTTTCGAGGCCGCCGGTGGCGCAACGCTGTCGATCCAGGGCGACCCCGAGGAGAAAATATCGGCAACGACCGCCGTCTATCTGGAATGCGACGATCTCGACGAGCGCGTCGAGCGTTTGGCTCGGGCCGGCGTCCTGTTCGAGCATGCGCCGCGCAATCAGCCTTGGATGTGGCGCGAGGCACGCCTTCGCGATCCGTCCGGCAACATCATCTTCCTCTACAAGGCGGGCGAAGCGCGTCGCTTTCCGCCCTGGCGGATCGACTAATCCACAGATTTGCGATTCTTCGGCTGGCGACTCACTGAGCCTCTTCATAGGCTTAGAAGATGCCGCGCCGCTGCTCCTTCAAGATCGAGCTGGATTTCCCACAACCGCTCGCCGGCGTGGACGAGGCCGGCTGCGCGCCACTTGCCGGGCCGGTGGTTGCCGCGGCCTGCATCCTCGACCGCAACAAATTCCCGCGCGGGATCGACGATTCCAAGAATTTGCCGCTGGAGAAGCGCGAGGCCCTCTACGGTCGAATTACCAAGGTCGCTGCCTATGGCGTCGGGGTCGCAACCGTTGAGGAGATCGACAGCATCAACATCTACTGGGCGCGGATGCTCGCGATGTCGCGAGCCGTCGAAGCGCTTGGGGTCGAGCCCGCGTGGGTGCTGGTCGACGGTAATGCCACTCCTCGGTGGCAGCGGCCGTCGAAGGCAATCGTGGATGGTGACGCCAAGTGCCGCTCGATCGCAGCAGCCTCGATCATCGCCAAGGTCACCCGAGACCGGATGATGGTGGAATATGCGCAGGCTCATCCGGGCTACGGCTGGGAGCACAATCGCGGCTATCCGACCCCCGATCATCGCAGAGCATTGCGGGAGCTTGGACCAACGCCTCTTCACCGCAGAAGCTTTGGTCTGGTACGCGATATGATCGCCGCCGCGGCCCAGCCGGAGCTGGCTCTTCCTGAAATCGCGATCGCGAGTCCTTTGAGTCACACCACCATCGGTTGAGTCCGGCGGATACCCGCGGACTCAACATCTTGTGTTCATCTCTTCGCAGACTCTCTTCGTTCCACGGCCCCGCTTCACTGCGTTAACCTCTGTTCGCTTGACCGCGAGTCGAGCGTGACTCACCCTTCCACGCAAAGGGGGCACTTGCATGAATCTGATTGCCCGCATTGCGGAGACAGAGGGCGCTTTGCGCCCACGAGGGAGCACGGCGAAGCGACCGCTGCCGTTTGACGAGATCCTTCAGGGAGATTGCATCGCGGAGATGGCGCGGCTTCCCGACAAGTCGGTCGACATGATCTTCGCCGACCCGCCCTACAATCTTCAGCTTGGCGGCGACTTGTTCCGGCCCGAAGGCGGCAAAGTCGATGCCTGCGATGACCATTGGGACAAGTTCGACAATTTCGCGCAATACGACCAATTCACGCGCCAGTGGTTGGTCGAGGCACGCCGGATCCTGAAGGACAACGGGACGATCTGGGTGATCGGCAGCTATCACAACATTTTCCGCGTCGGCTCGCTGCTTCAGGACGCGCAATTCTGGATCCTCAACGACGTCATCTGGCGCAAGTCGAACCCAATGCCGAACTTCCGCGGCACCAGGTTCACCAATGCGCATGAAACGCTCATCTGGTGCGCCAAGGACGAGAAGGCGCGCTACACCTTCAACTATCGCGCCATGAAGGCTTTGAACGACGATCTTCAGATGCGATCTGACTGGGTTTTGCCGATTTGCAGCGGCCAGGAGCGGGTCAAGGACGAGGAGGGCATCAAGGCCCATCCGACGCAGAAGCCGGAGGCGTTGCTCTACCGGATCCTGCTGGCTTGCACGAAGCCGGGCGATGTCGTGCTCGATCCCTTCTTCGGCACGGGCACCACCGGAGCGGTTGCGCGTAGGCTCGGCCGTCGCTGGATCGGCATTGAGCGGGAGTCATCCTACGTGAAGGTCGCGATGCAGCGCATCAAATCGACCCTTCCGCTCGACGAAAGTGCGATGGAAGTCGTGCCGGACAAGAGATCCGCACCGCGCGTCGCCTTCGGCTTGCTCGTGGAAGGCGGAATGGTCGAGCCCGGCACTCAGCTCACGGATTCGAAGCGTCGATGGACAGCGTCCGTCCGCGCCGACGGCTCCATCGCATGCGAAGCCCACGCTGGTTCGATCCACAAGGTGGGGGCTGCGCTGCAGAATGCACCTTCGTGCAACGGTTGGAGCTTTTGGCACGTCGAGGAGGGTGGTTCGCTTCTGCCGATCGACACGCTTCGGCAAAGGCACTTGGCCGGTCTCAGCTAAGGTGCCATTGCTCGCACCCGAATGAGCGACACATTGAATTTCGCAGTCGTGATCCTCGCGGCGGGGCAGGGCACCCGCATGCGATCGGACACGCACAAGGTCCTGCACCCCATCGCCTGCAAGCCGCTGCTGATGCATTTGCTCGACAGCGTCGATCGTCTTGGCGCCGAGAAACGCGTCCTAGTGGTCGGGAAGGGCCGCGATCAGGTCGAGAAGGCGCTGAATGACCACGATGTCAGCATCGCGCATCAGGCCGAGCAAAAGGGCACTGCACATGCGGTGCAGCAGGCCAAGGACGCGCTTGCCGGATACGATGGCGCGGTACTCATCCTCTACGGCGACACGCCTTTCGTGGAGCCCGAGACACTCAAAAGGATGCTGGAGCGTCTCAATGGTGACGGCGGACCTGGCGTCGTGGTTCTCGCGTCAACCCCAGCCGATCCGCTGAACTACGGCCGCATCATCCTCGGCGAGGGCGATCACATTGCGAAGATGGTCGAGTATAAGGACGCGACGGAGGAAGAGCGCGCCGTGCGCCTCTGCAACAGCGGCATGATGGCGGTGCGCGCGAAAGATCTATTCCGCTGGCTCGACAAGGTCGGCAACGACAATGCTGCCGGCGAATATTATCTGCCGGATGTCGTGAATATTGCCGCGGCCGAAGGGCGCGAAGCGGTCGTTATCGAGGGCGACCCTTATGAGACGGCCGGCGTGAACAGCCGTGCCGAGCTCGCCCATCTCGAGCTCGACTGGCAGCGCCGCCGCCGTGAAGAGGCCCTGCAAGAGGGCGCAACTTTGATCGACCCGGAAAGTGTCTGGTTCGCCGCGGACACGAAGCTCGGGCGTGACGTGACGGTCGAGCCGCACGTCGTTTTCGGACCCGGCGTCGAAGTCGCAGACGGCGCGACCATCAAGGCGTTCAGCCACATCGAAGGCGCCACAATCGCGACGAAGGCGGTGATCGGTCCGTTCGCTAGGCTTCGGCCCGGTGCGAAGATCGGAGCGAACGCCAAGGTCGGGAACTTCGTCGAGGTGAAGAAAGCCAGCCTCGGCCCCGGCGCCAAGGCCAACCACCTTTCCTACATTGGCGATGCCGAGGTTGGAGCGAACGCCAACATCGGCGCCGGTACGATCACCTGCAATTACGACGGGTTCGGCAAGTATGGCACGGTGATCGGCGAGGGCGCTTTCATCGGATCAAACACCGCCCTTGTGGCACCGGTGGCAGTCGGTGCGGGCGCGATCGTGGGTGCCGGTTCGGTCATCACGAAGGACGTCGCAGCCGATAGCCTTGCGGTCGAACGCAGCGAGCAGAAGGGCGTCGCCGGCTGGGCCAAGCGCTTCCGCGAGCGGATGACCCGGAAGACCGCCGAATAGCTATTTGAACTTGGCCAGGAAGCGCGTCAGTCCGGCAAAGTAGGCCTGCTGATCATCGTACATGGCCATATGGCCGCCGTTGGTTGCAACGAGCTCACCGTGCGGCAGCTGCTTGGCCATTTGCGCCATGTAGGCTGGGTCCATCGTGTCGTACTTGCCCGAGATGACCAACGTCGGAATCTGGATCCGCTTCAGGTCGGCAAAACGGTCCCAGTTCACGAGACGGCCGCTCGCACCCATCTCGCTCGGTCCCTGCATCGTCACGTAGAATTGGCGGTTCATATTGGAAGCAGCGCGGATCACAGGTTCGGGCCATTGGTCGCCCGGCCTGCGCAGGATGTGCTGTTCGTACCAATTGGGCATCAACAGTCCCATGTACTGAGGCTGCTCCGTCTTGCCGGAAGCTTCCATGGCGAGGATCTGCTTTAGAGCCGCCTGGTTCACCTGCGGCTCCAGGACATTCTTCGCATATGCGTTGTACGCGGGGATCGACGCCATCATGTTCGAGATGACGAGGCACTTCATCTGGTCCTGATGGGCCAAGGCATATTCCATCGCGAGCATCCCGCCCCAGCTGTGGCCGAGCAGGCAGAAATTGTCCTTGGCCCCGCCGATGGCTTTGCGAACCTGGTCGACCTCGTCAACGTAGCGCGCCAGCGTCCAGAGATCGGGATCGTTCGGCCGATCGCTCTCGCCAGTCTCCAGCTGGTCGTAATGATAATATTCCACGCCTTCGGCAGGCAGGAAGCTGTCCATCACCTCCAGATAAGCGTGCGACAATCCCGGGCCGCCCGTGAGCAGTAGAAGCTTTAGCTTCGGATTGTTGCCGATCCGCTTGATCCAGACTTGATGCGGCCCCTTCGGCGTAGAGATGCTGATCTTCCGCGCACCGCCGGTCCAGCCGTCCGGATGGCCGCTGTTATCGTAATAGGAGGGAGGCGGCGCTTCGCCCGAGGAGGCCCTGTCGCGGCTTTGCTGTTGATAACATCCGGCGGTAAGAAGCAATCCGGCGCCGGCCAGCGCCAACATCGTGCGTGACATCGCTTTCCCCCTCTGCTCACTGCTGTGCAGCGTCGCTGCCTTCGTGCATAGCGCCGCTCGGTCAGCGTTCAAAGGAAGTGCCGCTGCATGTGTGGAATTGTTGGAATCGTCGGAAAGACCGAGGTCTCCCAGCGCCTGTTCGACGGCCTCAAACGCCTTGAGTATCGCGGCTATGATAGTGCCGGCATCTGCACCATCGATCATGGCGAGCTTGTTCGCCGCCGCGCGGAAGGCAAGCTCGACAATCTTGCGCGCGAGCTAAGCCAGGAGCCGCTCGGCGGAACGATCGGGATCGCGCACACGCGCTGGGCGACGCACGGCGCTCCGACGGTCGGCAACGCCCATCCGCACATCGTCGGTCCGGTCGCCATCGTCCACAATGGTATCATCGAGAACTTCAAGCCGCTGCGGGAAGAGCTCATCGCGGACGGGCGGAAGTTCGAGAGCGAGACCGATACGGAAGTCGTTGCCCATCTTGTCGCTCGCGAGGTCGAGAAGGGTGCTTCACCGCAGGACGCGGTTGCAACCGTGCTCCCACGTCTGCAGGGCGCATTCGCCATTGCTTTCCTCTTCCGCGATCATCCCGACCTCATCATCGGCGCTCGCATGGGCGCTCCGCTGACGGTCGGTTACGGCGAGGGGGAGAATTATCTCGGCTCCGACGCGCTCGCCGTCGCGCCATGGACCCAGCGGATCGCCTACCTCGACGAGGGCGACTGGGCCGTGGTGCGCCGGGAAGATATCCAGATCTTCGATCGCGACAACGGGCCTGTCGAGCGCGAGATCGTCGAGTCCGGCGCGTCGTCTGCTCCCGTCGAGAAAGGCAATTACCGCCACTACATGCAGAAGGAGATCTTCGAGCAACCGGTCGTCGTGGCCCAGACTCTCCAGAGTTACGTTCGACGCTTGGAGGGCAAGGTCGCGCTACCAACCGGCGATCTCGATCTTTCGGCGGTCAAGCGCGTTACGATCGTCGCCTGTGGCACCAGCTTCTATGCGGGCATGGTTGCGAAGTATTGGATCGAGCAATTCGCCCGGGTCCCGGTCGATATCGATGTGGCGAGCGAGTTCCGTTACCGCCAGCCGGTGCTGGAGCCGGGTGGCCTGGCATTATTCATCAGCCAGTCGGGCGAGACGGCGGACACGCTTGCGGCCCTTCGTCATGCTCGAAGCGAGCAGCAGCGCATCGCGGTCGTCGTGAATGTGCCGACCAGCTCGATGGCGCGCGAAGCGGACCTTCTCCTTCCGACGCATGCAGGACCGGAAATCGGAGTCGCTTCGACCAAGGCCTTCACCTGCCAGCTTGCAGTGCTTGCCGCACTTTCGGCGAACCTGGCGCGCGCGAAGGGGCGCCTCAGTGCCGAGGAAGAGCAGGAGATTGTACAGCATCTCCAGGAGGCTCCGGCCGCGCTCAACGCAGCGCTCAACCATGATGAGGACATTGCCGGAATGGCGCACCTCATCGCGCCCGCGCGGGACGTTCTCTACCTTGGTCGCGGACCGGATTACCCGCTGGCCCTCGAGGGCGCGCTGAAGCTGAAGGAGATCAGCTACATCCATGCCGAGGGTTATGCGGCTGGTGAGATGAAGCACGGTCCCATCGCGCTGATCGACGAGCATGTGCCGGTAATCGTTCTCGCGCCTTCCGGCCCGTTATTCGAGAAGACCGTCAGCAATATGCAGGAAGTGCGCGCCCGAGGCGGCAAGATCGTGCTGATCAGCGACGCAAAGGGCCTCGAGGAAGCGGGCGAGGGCTGCATCGCGACTATCGAGATGCCCGCGGTTCATCCGCTGATCGCGCCGCTGGTTTACGCAGTGCCCGTCCAGCTGCTGGCCTACCATACGGCAGTGCTGAAAGGCACGGATGTCGACCAGCCGCGCAACCTCGCGAAGAGCGTGACTGTCGAATAACGGTTAGGCGGCTGCGACGGCTTCCGTCGCGCGCTTTACCTCGAGCTGGAGAACGTGTCGGCTTAACCGCTCGTAGAGGAAATCGATAACGGCACGGACCCGAGGCGTGTGACGGCATCGCTCATGGGTGAACAGCCACAGGATGCGTCCGTGGCCATCGCGCGCCGGCACGCAGCGAACGAGGTCCGGGTCCGCTTCCGCGACGATGCAGGGAAGGACCGCGATCCCGAAACCTGAGCGAACTCCGGATAGAAGACCGCCCGACGTCGCATGATGCATGGCGACCTGATCCTCGAGACCAAGAGACTGGAGCCACGCCTGGTAATGGATCCAGAGGTTTCCGCCGCCGCCGCCGATGAAAGCGTGCTTCTTCATCTGGGCGCGAGTCCTCGGCACGCCGTGCCGCGCGGCATAGTCGCGGCTACAGTAGAGCGCCCAATCGTCGACGCAGAGCTGGCGCCCGACGAGCCCTGCGGCGAGCTGCGTTGTCGTCTTTGTGCTTCGCAGCGAAATGTCCGCCTCGCCGGCGCCGAGGTCCCGAACCTCCTGGCTCGTGTCCAGATCGAAGACGATATCCGGAAACTTCTCATGCAGCTCGCGCAGCAGGGGCGTCAGGAGGGTGATCGCATAGATCTCTTCGGTGGTGATCTTCACCGAACCGCTCACGTCTCGCGACTGCGCCGAGGCGGCGTCGGCGAAGCCCGTAGCGGCATGTTCCACCTGCTCGGCGCGCTGAAGGAGGTCCTGGCCCGCAGGGGTCAGCGCATATCCTGCTTGGCGCTTTTCGAAGAGAGGAAAGCCTATCGCCGCTTCAAGCGCGGCAATTCGTCTCGCCACCGTCGTCTGGCTGACGCGCAGCGCTTTAGCTGCCGCAAGGGTGCTCCCCTCGCGGGCGACGGAAAGAAAGTATCGAAGGTCGTTCCAGTCGAGCATCTGCGGCCAATACTAGCGCCTTTGGGCGCTATCTCCGTTCTGCAATTTTGCAGAATCATAGCACGAACTCGTTGCTCCCGCGAACCGGCTTGCGGGACTAGATGAACGGTCGCGCCGGAAAACCCGGCCCCGAAACAAGGGGAAGCGACATGAAGAGCCCATATGTTATCGCACTCGTCTCCGGACTGATCACTGCCGCGGGTATCAAGGCTGCTCCTGCACTGGCCGAGACCCCATCGACCAACGTCGAGACGCGCGTTAGCTATGTGCGGACGGCGGATCTCGACCTTTCCAACAAGGATGGGCAGCGCACGCTGGACTTGCGGATCGCCCAGGCCGCCCGCGAGGTTTGTGGCGTTCCTTCGGATTCGGACCTCGTTGGTCAGAACAAGGCCCGCGAATGCCGCCAGGATGTCATCTCCCGGGCATCCGGCAGCCGTGACGCGCTGTTTGCCGCAGCCGATCGTGGAGCGACCATCGCGATCGCCAGTCGCTAACTTCCGGACAACTCCCAAGAAGGGCGCCTTCGCTCCCCGGAGGCGCCCTTCGCCTTGTCCGGCGCGGTTGATCCACTTACGGCTCAACCATGATCCATCTCACCGGAGGCTGTCATTGCGGTGCCGTGCGCTTTTCGGCGAAGCTGCCTGATGCGCCCGTGCCGGCACTCGATTGCAATTGCTCGATCTGCAGGATGACCGGCTTCCTGCACGTCATGGTCCCGCACGAGGATTTTGATCTGGTTGCCGGCCGGCATGCACTCTCCAGCTACAGGTTCGGCAGTGGGGCGGCGAACCACCTCTTCTGTTCGAACTGCGGAGTGAAGAGCTTCTACCAGCCGCGATCTCATCCCGACTCCTGGAGCCTTAACGCCAACTGCTTCGACGTACCTGTCGAACTGTCCGTCGAGAAGTTCGATGGGCGGCATTGGGACGAGGCCAAGGCGCGGCTCGACGCGTCCAACTGACGTCTCTATCGCCGCCGAATGCATCACCCCCTCCGATTGACGATCGACAGCAGTGCGCTGGTCCACAATTGGCACTGGCTGCAGGAGCGCGCGGGCGTTCCGGCGGGTGCTGCGATCAAGGCCGATGGCTACGGACTCGGCGCGCGAGAGGTGATGCAGGCGCTTCATGCTGCAGGCTGCCGGGACTTCTTCGTATCGACCTGGAGCGAGGCAGAGGAACTCGGTGGGGTACCGGAAGGCGCAAGCCTCGTCGTGCTGCACGGCGTGGGACCGAACGACGTTCAGGCGGCGCACGCATCGGGGGCACGTCCGGTCCTTAATAGCGTCGATCAGGTTGAGCGCTGGAAGCAGGTCGGCCGGGATCGTCCCTGTGACGTGATGATCGACACGGGCATGAACCGGCTGGGGCTGCGGCCGGACGAAATTGCGTCGCTCGGCGGCCTCGCGATCGATACGCTGCACAGTCACCTCGCGTGCGCGGACGAGGATCACGATCTCAACGCGAAGCAGCTCGATCGCTTCCGCGAAGTGGCAGCCGCCGTTCCAGCCAAGCGCTACAGCTTTGCGAACTCCGCCGGCATCTGCCTCGGCCGCGACTATAGCTTTGAACTCGTTAGACCGGGGCTTGCGCTCTATGGCGGCATTCCGCGTCGCGAGGCGGCGGGTAACATACGGCAGGTCGCTCGCGTCGAAGCGCAAATCGTGCAGCGCCGGACGATCCG